>Ga0187865_1000034_pt1 | contig 172512 bp, 153 predicted proteins | sample June2016WEW_11_1_2_FD_132989 | JGI IMG/M metagenome (GOLD analysis project Ga0187865, IMG submission 132989) | Peatland microbial communities from SPRUCE experiment site at the Marcell Experimental Forest, Minnesota, USA - June2016WEW_11_100 | ecosystem: Environmental > Terrestrial > Soil >... | reverse complement strand
TAGCGGCGAGCCCATACCTGTCGCATACCCTTGCCCGTACCTTGCATACCAATTTCCGCGCCCCCAACGCGCGAGCCGGAGATGTTACTCATCGGTCACGGGGGGCGCCTCCCCCGGCGTCTGAAAATAACTCGCGTGGAATCATGGGGATAGCGCAAGTATTGTGCGCCAAGCTACTGATTCTAAATAACTTATTTTCAGATGTGTCTCCGCAAAGGGTTTAGAAGCAGTTGTCAGTGATCAGTGGTCAATGAACAGCCGGTAGTGGTAGCCAATAGCCAATAGCCAGTAGCCAGTAGACAGCAGACAGTGGAAAGACAAGGAGCGCAAAAGCAGGGGCCGAGGGACCGAAGGAACAAGGAGCCGGTGCGGAGCGGTTGCTGGTCTGCTCGTCGATCTCTGCTCGTCGATCATGAGACCATTGTGCGCCAAACGGGGGAAATGATCTGCAAAGTTGGAAAAAGAATTTTGGGCGTGTTTTCAGCGGGTTGGGCACAAAAGTGAACCGGCACGTCATTGACAATTGGGAGGTGCTGGATCGCTGTGTTGGCGTGCCGCAGCGTCTAATCAAATAAATCTAACCCCACGGGGGTATAATTTCAATGTTAACTCTTTTACTTTCAACAAAACGATCCAGAAATCGCTCCAAAAAATAGCGCAAAATGGCGCCTAATAAGCTGAATTTCGGGCTCACCGCCTCCGCAAATAGGTCTTCGACAGGCGGTCGTGCCAGGTGAGGCGGCCATCGTCGAAGAGAGACCAGACCAGTCCCAGGCCGAGAGGCAAGGCTGACAACAGCAGAGCCATCAGCCGCCCGCATCGTTGCGCGCGGCTGGGGATGTAACCCTCGAAGGTGCTGAGCGCGATGCCGGCGTATCTCATGCCGGGTGTGGCCTTGGCCAAGGTGAAAAACAGCGTTTGATAGACCGCGACGACAGCCAGCAACGCGAGTGCAGCTCCCCGTTCGACGGTGCGAATGGCGGGAAGTTCCCTGACATGGAAGGCAATCAGAATGACCGCCGCGAGAAAGGCCATGACGATCAAACTGACGTCCACCACGATGGCCAGAAGGCGCCGGCTCAGTGGCGCAAGCTCAAGAGGCGCCGATAGCGGAACCTTGGGCGCTGGTTCCTCGAGAAGATCTTCTTCGAGCTGCGGTTCGGGTGCGATGCTGGTTAACTCCGTGCGCATCCACGTAGGCGTCACGGGTTCCTCCACCAGGGCCGCAGGCTGGGTCGAGATGGTCCCAGGGTCAACCTCGAAAATGCTCAACTGTGCTTGAGACGCCGCGGCGGCAAGGGGCCCCTCAGCGCGCCGCGGACGCATTTTGCGCGTGGCAACCATCTCGCGCGGGAATTCGATGAGGTTGGCGTAGATTGGCTGGGCGGCCTCAGCAGCTTGAACATGGTCAGCGCCTTCAGCAACCGGAGTGGAGGCAACCGGCTCTTGCCAAGCCGCAGCTCGAGAATCAACGATCGCCTGCACTTGTTCTCGGGCGCGCGCGCGGGAAGGAGCGGACCCGGCCAGCCGCGCTGGCTCCGTCGGTTCCACGCGGGCAGACGACAGAGAGCTTGCCTCGCAGAGGACAGGTTGAGGCAGGATCTGCGGCGCCGGCGCGGGAATGGGCGTGACTTGGCATTTGCGGGCGAGATCCGGCGCGGCCTCCGACTCCACGGCAGGTTCGGCCATCGAGACCGCCTCAAGACCAGCTAGAACATACTGAACGGCCGCATGGGCTTCCAATGCGGCCTTCGATGCGGCTTGGGCGGCGCGCGCCGCAGCGCGCGCCTCACCGGCCAGCATCTCGCTGTAGCTGGGAGCATGAGCATAGCGCTCCGCGACCCGGGCGGCGGCTCGCGCGGCGCGACCGGCGGCCGGCTTGCTTTCCGAGGGCTGCCTGGGCCCAGCGGATGAAGTAGTTTTCTGACTCAAATGGGCGGCGACGCGCCGATTGACTTCCTGCTTCCATGCCGGAAAGAGAGTGGCCGAACTCACCGATGTGCTCAAAGCTCCTGTGTCCCTTCTGCCGCGGCGGAGCCGTCTTGCGCAATTGCGCCGCTGCGATCGCCCACGCTGCCCGAATTGCAACGGGAACAACGCAGACGCTGAAATTGACTGGAGGAAAGAAGGTTGCGGAGAAAGGCGGGTGCGGCTCTCAGGCTTTCAGCCCGCGAGCGAACGGTCAACCCGAATTTTTGCAGTTACCAGAGCAACGGGAGCCACGTCCTATTCCATGCAGCCGGCTTTGCTATGCTGAGCCTTGCACCGGTCATGGACTTAGGATGTGTCCTCGTAATTTAGTATGTATCATTCTGCTGGCCGTCTGTCACCTGCCACTGGGCGCGCAGACCCCTCAGGTGTTAACCAATGCGTTACCCCCGGCGCAGCGGACGGGAGGCGCCTCGGAGAGCTCCGTGTCTCCGGCTTCGGACGCGCTACCTGACGATCCGGGCCAGGAACTGGCGCCAGTGGCCGTGCCGGAGCCGGAGCCGGCATCTGGAATACCGGTCGATGCGGAGGCGAATCACCAGGAGTGGGCCGGCGATACTGTGACTTTGACCGGCGAGGTGGTGTTTCACTACAGCGGTTACGTGATTCGCGCTGACAAGGTGGTGTACAACCGGAAAACGACCGAGCTCGAGGCAGACGGCCACCTGCAGTTATCCGGCGGGCCCAACGACGTGCTGATCAACGCCACGCACGGCGACATGCGGCTGAATATGCACACCGCGCGCTTCTACAACGTGAGCGGCTCGCAGGGCGTGCGCACGGTGGGACATACCATCGTGTATTCCACGCCGTCTCCGTTGCTTTTTTCGGGCCGCGTGCTCTTGCAGACGGGTGAGGGCAGCTTCAAGGTAATCGATGGCTCGATCACCAACTGCCGGCTTCCACACCCCGACTGGCGGATCATCGCTCACTCCATCAGCCTTAACAACAACGAGGCGTCGACAGCGAACGCTTTTTTTGAATTTCTCGGCGTACCGATCTTCTATCTGCCCTATTTGCACCATCCGGCCAATGAGACGGGCCGGGTGAGCGGGCTGCTGACGCCGGTCATCAGCAATGGATCCTCGATCCGCGGTTTTACCTTTGGCGAGCAGATGTACTGGGCCATCAACCGCAGCATGGATATGGTGGTGGGCTCGGAGTACTACAGCAAGCGCGGCTGGGCGCCGAGCGGTGACTTCCGCTACAAAGGCCCGGGACTCGACCACCTGATTGCGCGGTGGAACGCACTGCTTGACCGCGGCGTGGAGGAATCGACCACGACGGGAACAGTGCTTGTAAACCAGGGCGGAGTGGATGTGACCGTGTCGGGACGCAAGGATCTGTCGCCGGCAACGCACGTTGGCGGGACAGCGGAGTATCTGTCGAGCTACGTTTACCGCCTGGTCTTCGACGACAACTATTCGCAGGCCATCAGCTCCGACGTCTCAAGCGACGTGATGCTGATGCACAATCACAACGGCATCATACCCTCGGTCTGGCTGGACCGCTTCCAATCCTTTGCCGGCACCACGAATGGCAACGAAGTGAAGATTCTGCGCCTGCCCCTTGTTCGCTACGACGTGCTCGACCGGCCTCTCGTAGGCTCATCGCTATACTGGGGACTGGGATCGTCGTTGGCATATTTGAACCGCTCCGAGCCCTACTTCCACTCCCGCAATGTCGGCCGCTTGGACTTCTACCCTCACCTTTTCATGCCATTCGAAACGGGAGGATGGAGCTTTTTGCCTGAAGTCGCGCTGCGCGATACCGCTTACACCATCAGCCAGGTTCCCACGCTGACGGGTCCGTATGAGGTTCCGACGATCAGCCACAGCGCCTTGAACCGGTCGGACCTTGAAGCGTCGATTGACATCCGGCCGCCCGTGCTGGAGCGCGATTTTGAGCTCCCCGTCTGGCATCGGGAGTTGCGTCACGTGATCGAGCCTGAAATCAATTACCGCTATGTTGGCGGAATCGGATCGAAGACCCGCAACGTGCTCCTGTTCGATACCAGCGACATCGCCACCGATGTGAATGAAGCCGGATTCAGGTTGATGCAGAGGTTTTATCTGCGGCCTACCGGCGAGCGACCGTGCGCGACGGACCATGCGGAGGCCGGCGACGGTGAGGAGAAAGCCGGCCATTGTCCGGAGACACCGCGCGAGTGGGCAAGCTGGGAGATTGCGCAGGAATACTTCATCGACCCTAACTTCGGCGGCGCGCTCATTCCCGGCAGGCGCAACGTCTTCGACGCGACGCTGGATTTGATGGCACCGACGTTTCTCACTTCGCCGCGCAACATCGCGCCGATTTCGTCGCGTCTGCGCTTCGAAGCAATCGATAACCTGCGCGTCGAATGGGACCTGGATTACGACACCATACGCGGAGATATCGCCGCAAATAATCTCTTTGCGGGCTACAGCTTTGGCCGTACCACGCTGGGCATTGACCATGCTCTGCTGAACGCCGTGGACGAAAACAACAGCAGCAGCGCTTCTTCAACGCTCAAGAGCCAGCAAGTCCGCCCCTTCCTGGAGATTGGCAAACCGAGCGGCAGCGGATTCAACCTGGCAGTCAACGGCGGTTACGACTTTGTGCAGCACGAGGTGCAATACGGCGGCGCGCAGGCGGTCTACAACTGGAACTGTTGCGGCCTAACCCTCGGTTACCGGAGGTTCGAGCTGGGTACGGTGGGTTCGACCAGCCGCGACGAGACACAGTGGCTCTACAGCTTTACGCTGGCCAACTTCGGAGCCGTGGGAGACATCCGCCGCGCCAACTCGATCTTCCGCGATACCTCACTGCCGCCGGCGTATTAGACATGGATCGGACATCATAACGAGCAGCCAGCCCCACGTGCGAGGCCGGCAGCTTTTGGCAGTAGTGATTGCGGCCGGCTCTGGGGGATGCGTTGCGGTTGCTTTTCGCCGCGCCGGGCGTCCATCATCGCAACCGGGAAATCGTACCGGCGGCGGGCGCAAAGCGCCTCGCTAGAGTATCCTTTCCTGAGAGGAAATCTCATTGCCGCATCTTCGTATCATGGCTGGACTACTTGCCCTCGGCCTGACCGCGGGCTGTAAGGCCCAAAGCGCTCCGCCTTCGAGGCCCGACCCTGCGCTCGATCACCGCATTGAGGTCCTGGTCCGTTCCCAATACGACGTGACCCCCGATATGGTCGTCAGCATCGGCGCCCGAGGCCCAAGCCAGTTTCCGGGTTACGAAACGCTGCCCATCACCTTCACGCACGGGTCCAAGAGCCAAGTGATCGACTTCCTGATCTCCACCGACAACACCAAGCTGGTTCATTTGGATACGCTGGACCTGACGAAGGATCCGGCCGACTCCATCCCCATCGCGGGGAGGCCTATTCGGGGCAATCCTGCCGCCAAGGTGACGGTGATCAACTTTGACGATCTGGAATGCCCGTTCTGCTCGCGTATGCACGAGGAGCTGTTTCCGTATACGCTGGACCACTATAAGAACCTGGTGCGGTTCGTCTACAAGGACGATCCGCTGACGGATCTGCACCCCTGGGCGATGCACGCGGCCGTGGATGCCAACTGTCTGGCGGTGCAGAGTGGCGACGCTTACTGGACCTACGTGGACTATCTCCACGCTCACGCGGAGGAGATCACGGGCGAACACCGCGATGCCGCGAAGAGCTTTGCCGCCTTAGACCGCATTGCCCGGCAGGAGGCAACACTGGGCAAACTCGACGAGAACCGCCTCAACGACTGCCTGGCCAAGCAGGATGAAACACAGGTGCGAGCCTCGGTCAAGCTTGCTGAAGACCTGGGGATATACGGAACACCAGCCGTATATGTGAACGGCGAGCGGGTAAACAGCGGCGCTGTCCCTCAGGATCAGCTATGGATGGTCATTGACCGTGCGCTGCGCGCCGCGGGCGAACAACCCCCTCCCCTTCAGGCCCCCACAGCGGCAACTTCGGCGGCTTCAGGGGCGGACGGGGCGAGTAAATAACGAGTTCGGGGACTACCCCGCGCCGCTTTCGGGATTTATCCTTGAATGCCTGGGGTTTTGCTAAATCCAACAGGAGAAATCACCTTGCAAGTCTCATCGAGTTTCCACGCGCGCCGTTTTCTTGCCGCCGTTGCTGTCATCGGCTGCGCCTTGTTCTTCGGGCTGGCGGGCTGCCATCGATCGCCCTCCGGCGACGTTGTGGCTACCGTAAACGGCAAGGAGATTCTTAGGGCCGATCTGGAGAGAAATTACCAGAGCAGCCTGGGTGACAACCCGCAAAAACCTTCGCCTCAAGAGGCCGACATCCGGCGGCTGAGCGTCCTGCACCAGATGATCCAAGACGAGATTCTTCAGCAGCGCGCCGCCAAGCTGAACCTGACCGCCAGCGACGAAGACGTGAACGCCAAGCTGACCGAACTGAAGGCTCCCTACACGCAGGATCAGTTTCTCAGCCTGCTCAAGCAGCAGAATTTGACGCTGGACGAATACAAGCGGGACCTGCGCCGGCAATTGACGACGCAGAAGCTGAAGAACAAAGAGATCGAATCGAAGATCAATATCACCGACGCGCAGATTGCCGGCTACTACGCAGCGCACAAGACGGAATTCGATCTGATCGAGCCCCGCTACCACCTGGCGCAGATCGCGGTGACGAATATGCCCGCGCAGCAGACCGGCAACCTGCAAAACAACAAGGCTGCCGGCGAAGCCGACGCAAAAAAGAAGATCGAGGCGCTGCACAACCGCCTGGAGAGCGGCGACGATTTTGCCACCCTTGCCGCGAATTTCTCAGAGAACCCGAACACCGCGTCGATGGGCGGGGACATGGGTTTGTGGGCGGAGTCGCAATTGCGCGCTGATCCACAGGTCTATGACGCGATCAGCAAACTTAAGCCGGATCAGTTCACCGATGCGCTTCCCGTGTATGACTCGGGGCCGGGGCACAAGATCGCCGGTTACGCCATCTACAAGCTGATTGCGCGCGAGCCGGCGGGACAGCGGGAGTTGAACGATCCCCGCGTACAGCAGGCAATTCATCAGATGCTGCATGACGCGCAGATACAGCTTTTGCAAACCGCCTATCTCGAAGTGCTCCAGGATGAGGCCAGGGTGCGCAATTATCTGTCCGAGCAGATTCTGAAGCAGGGCGGGCAATAGAAAACGCTCCTTGCAATCTTCTGGAATTTCACCTCAATCGTTGCGCCGGCATCGTGGATAGTCTGGTCTGGCGCAGTGGTTGTATCTCCTCCCACGCCGCAGCCAACGGACACAATGACCGCGTTGAAGGTGCGGCCGGAAGCCATGGCCGCATAGCTGCCCTGGCGGGCGCCGATGACCAAGTGGGCGAGCTGGCCGGCGAACATCGGGTGGCAGCCGCCTTTACGTGGATCAGGGAATCCCCGCAAACTGGAACCTCAAGCATTTCACGCTCATTGAGCGCGACGAAGCTACTTGCCGACTGGGGATTTGCATCACGGAAGGATGAAGCACTTCTCCAGCAGTCCGCTGGCCTGTGAGCAAACTACACGAACGCAAGGTAAACGGAAAAGAACGCAATGATTCGAGTGACGCGGTCAGACTCGATCAAAAGTACACCTCAGAACAGGGAAAATGCGTGCTCAAGAAAAACGGCCTCCGCGAATGCAGAGGCCATCTCGTGTCTATGCCTGAGGTAAGCATAACGGCTAGTGCATTTGGCCGCTTGAATCCATGGTGATGCCGCCAGGGCCCTGATTCTTCTTTTCCTCGTTAGCCTTACGGGTACCCATGGCCTTTGCGGTCCAGTCGTCCGCTTGCGCCAGATCCTCGCTCACGGCGGCGGCATTGCCGTAGTCTACGTCCGCCTTGTTGCGGTAGATCAGGTTCAGGTACTGCATAGCGTCATCATAATTGGGACGATTGTTGACCGCCATGGTCAAGTATTTCAGGCCCTCTTCGACTAGCGGCGCGTTCTCCTGGGCGAGCGGTTCCATCACCTTCTTGGGTGCCTTCACATTGCCTTTGCCATCGTCGTTGAGGCCGGCATCCTGCAGCGCCTTCAGCTTGTTCTCGTGCGCCTTCGTCCAGTCGATCGCGCCGATGGTATAGGCAGCCTCGGGATCGTTGGGGTCGTCCGCCAGAACTTTCTTCTGCCAGTCCTCAGCCTGGTCCAGCTCCTTGATACTGAAATAGATGCCCGCGATCTGCTTCATGCTGTTGATATCGTTTGGTTTGGTGGCCAGAACCTCTTTGAAGATGTCGATGGCCTGGGCGGCAGTCTTCAGGTTGTCGGGCGTCGTGACTCCCGGGGCCACATCCTGGGCCAGCGCTGTGGCCAGATAGGTCTTCGCCATGGGCAGTTTAGGATCGAGCTCCGTAGCCTTCTGGAAGTGCCCGATTGCCTCATCGTAGTGACCGCTCTTGTAAGCATCCACCCCCTTATTCAACTGATCGCGGGCCAGAAGCTGGTTACATCCGCTCATGGAGAGCACCATACCGGTCAAAGCCACCGCGAGCGCCCAAAAACGTGCGGCTGCATTCATGTTCGTATCCTTCTCCTTCAGGCTTGGACTTGCAGGCCAAGTCTGGAATCTCAACCATCCGGCTGCGGGCAGAACGGACTGCCACCCGAGCAGAAAAGTTGTACTCTTTCCCCCGTCCGGATCAAGTGTCTCCGGACACGGCCAGTCTACTCGCCAGCTTGAATCTTGGGCGTCATGAGCCCGATATGGTCCACGTTGGCGTCCTTGCCGATATCGATGACATCGGCGATGTAAGCGAAGTTCACGTTGTCGTCGCCCTTGACGAACATCACGCGCTCGGCGCGGTTGGCATAGATCTCGGTCAACCTAGGCAGCAGCTCGGCGTGGGTCACGTCGGTGTCGTTGATCCTGTACGCCGGGGGCTGGCCGGGGCGGTACAGAACCTGAACCACGATGGTGCGTTCGATCTGTTGCGGCAGCTGCGTCTTGGGCGGCTGGGGCACCAGCGCATCCAAGCCCTTAGGGGTCACCGGAACGATAACCATGAAGATGATCAACAGCACCAGCAGAATGTCGATCATAGGCGTCACGTTGATCTCCGACATGCTGGCGCCCGACCCACCCATAGACATTGCCATGGCTTAAACTCCTCGTTTCTTCAAAATCGTTGCACAGATAACCACATTGCAGCGTCACTCGCCGCCGATCTGATTGCCTTCCCGCCTTTGCGTGAGCAGGCCGATTTCTTCGACGCCGGCCGTGCGCGCATCGTCGATGGCGTCTTCCACCACCTTGTACTGCGCGCGCGCGTCCGCGCGGAAATAGATCATCTTGTCGGTCTTGTCGGCGAGCTTATCGCGCACGAGGCTGCCAAGCTGGGATGGATCGACCGGGTTCTGGCCGAGGAAGATTTTCCCGTCGCGGGTGACAGCAACAACGACGGCGTCCTCCTTGTCGGCGTCGGGCATATTGATGGGATTGTCCACCCTGGCCATGTCGATTTGGACCTTGTTCTGCAGCATGGGGGTGATGACCATGAAGATGATGAGCAGCACCAACATCACGTCCACCATAGGAGTGACGTTAATGTTGGAGTTAACTTTCTTGCCTTCGTCGCGAACCGTGATTCCCATTGTAGGGGCTCCGTACGTTTGAAATTGATGCCGGATTCGGTCCGGCCGTGCTCGAATTCAATCACCCTCAAGCGCGCATCAGACCGCCCGGCGGAAGAGATTCAGCTCCCCCGCCCGGCGGCGAAATTCTCGCCCGAGCCGAGCCGCTTCGCTTCTAGCGCTTATGGCTCTGCTTGATAAAGTAATCCACCAGTTCGCTCGAGGAGTTGTCCATCTCCACGTCGAAAGCCTCGACGCGTCCGGTGAAATAGTTGAAGGCCATCACGGCGGGGATGGCCACGAGCAGGCCGAACGCCGTGGTGACCAAGGCCTCGGAGATGCCGCCCGCGACCGCGCCAATACCCGCGATTTTCTGCGTGGCGATGGCGTCGAATGCGTGCAGAATGCCGACAACGGTGCCGAACAGCCCCACGAACGGAGCCGTGGAGCCGATGGTGGCCAGAACCGCCAGGCCTCTCTTGAGCTTGGCGTGCACAATGGCCTCGGCCCTCTCGAGGGCGCGGCCCGCGCTGGCGATGGTTTCCTCGGTCGCCGTGCCGGACGACGCGCGGAACTCCTGCAGACCGGCCGTGACGACCTCGGCCAGATGCGACTTCTTGTTGCGATCGGCAATCTTGATGGCTTCTTCGAGCTTGCTGTCCTTCAGGGCGCCAGCCACCTTGGGCGCAAACTCGCGCGATTGCTTGCGGGCGGCGGAGAAGTACAGGTAACGATCGATCATAACAGCCAGGGACCAGACCGACTCAATGAAAAGGATGATGGCCACGGTACGGGCCATCCATGCCATGTGTGCCCACAGTTGCAGGGGGCTGAAGCCGACCGTCTGCTCCTCCTGGAACAGAGCCAGACTGTTGACCGTATGCGAAGCGAAATGTGCGAGCTGAGCGAGAATCACTGAATCGTTCCTCCTAAGGAGATTCTTGTGGACTGAAGTAAACCCGACGCGGCGGGTGGTTGAGTTCCATGGAATGCGGTCCTTTGAGAATTCGCATTCGGGTCAAATGGAATGTTCTCTGCCCAAGACGCGGCAGAGAGCCGGAAGTTGCATTACCCACCCAGGGTAAAGATCACGTTGACGGTGGTTTCCACCTCCACCGGCTCATTGTTGAGCAGGTAGGGCCTATACCGCCATTGCCTCACAGCATCCAGCGCCGCCTGCTGCAACATTGCCGGACCACTGATCACGTGCAGATCCTGAATGGTCCCCTGTCTGGAGATGACGGCCTGTAGAACCACGGTTCCCTGTACGCGCGCTGCTTTGGCGATGGGCGGATAAACGGGCATGGTCTTTTGAACCAGCATGCCGACGGCCACGCCAGCAGAAATATTCAGCTTCTTGGGGGCCGCAGCCTGCACCTTGAGAGCATTGTTGAAGAAGCTGCTCATGGCACCGGAGCCACCGCCCATACCTTCCATACCGGCCACGCCAAAGCTTGAGGGCGGAGCCTCTTTCTCAGTCACCATCTCAATGTTGTGCGGAATCTTCGTAGGCGCCGTGAGCTGATTGTTCATCATCTCCGTCTGCACGTGGACCACGTGCACTTCAGGAGGCGGCGGTGGCGGAGGCGGCGGCGGCGGGGGGGGCGGCAAGGTCAATATCGTCGCCATCAACGCTGTCGGAAGCGCCTCAGGATAGATCAGCGGAATGAGAATCAGCAGGACGAGGATCCCACCATTGATGCCGCCTGTAAACAGCATCCAACGGCCGCTCTTCGTTTTGATCCTTCGCGCAGATTCGAATGTAGAGTCTTCAAACATAGCCAGCCTCGGAGATCGATTTCGTTACTCCTATTTTAGACACCGTGGCAAGGAGAATTGTTCCCGGTAGCAAAAAACATCCCATAGGAGCGAGTAAACCTTATCAGAACTGCGCTCCCACTGCCAAGAGTGCTGCAAAACCGGTGCAATTTTCAGGCGCCGAATGTGCCCGCGGAAACCAGCCCACAGGCCAGTGCGGCGGATCTCCGGTGAGAGGCTATTCCATTGAGAATTCGTGCACAAATTGAACAGCTCGCCCATCCGTTTTCAACCCTTCGACCTTCTTGCTGCAGGCAGCGCGGCGGCCCGGCCTTTTTTCGCGCGCCTTTCTTGCCAGGCCACCAGCATCGGTGCGGCTATGGCAATGGATGAGTAAGTTCCAATGAGAATGCCCACCACCAAAGCAAACGAGAATCCGTTCAGCACCTGCCCGCCAAAGATAAACAGGGAAAGCACGGTGAGGAAAGTCAGGCCCGAGGTGAGCACGGTCCGGCTCAGGGTCTGGTTGATGCTGCGGTTCACCAGATCGGTTAACGGCTCGCGGCGGCTGATACGCAGGTTTTCGCGGATGCGGTCGAAGACGACGATGGTGTCGTTCATCGAGTAGCCCACTAGGGTGAGAATAGCGGCGATCACGGTCAGGCTGATCTCGCGGCCGGTGAGGGCAAAGGCGCCCACGGTGATCAGCGTGTCGTGGAAGCAGGCGACAACCGCAGCCACGCCGTAGATGAGTTGGAAGCGGAACCAGAGATAGACCAGCATGCCCGCCATGGAGAAGAGCACTGCCTGCGTGGCCTTCGTTTTCAACTCATGGCCCACCGTGGGGCCGACAACGTCCACCTTTACCCCAGTGGTGGGATTGAAGTAGTTGTTGTAGTGGGCCTGGAGCGCCGATTCGATCTCCTGGCGGCCCACGTCGAGCGCCGCCTCATTGGTCTGTTCGGGCAGGCTGATGAGCACTTGATGATCGGCCGCCGACCCGAAGGTCTGGATGCTGGCGTCCCGCACGCCCGCCAGGTCAATGGCATGGCGGATGGCGTTGATGTCCGGAGGCTGCGCAAACTGCACATCCACTTGTGTGCCGCCGCGAAAATCAACGCCCAGCGGAACCGGGCTGCCAATATGCGACCAGTTCCAGCTCATTTTCACGATGCCGGCCACGCTGAAAATCATGGAAAAGGCCAGGAAGTACCACTTCCATCCCAGCCAGTTCACTCTTGGGTTATGAAAGAATTCCACTGCTTGTCTTCCCCCTACTCCTTGCGACTAAATCGAAACCATCTCGCCGGATTTCAAATGGTTCAGGTGCGCCTCAAAGATCACGCGCGAAACAAATACGGCCGTGAACAGGTTGGCCAAAAGGCCGATGATCAGTGTGGTGGCAAAGCCCTTCACCGGACCGGTGCCAACTATAAACAGAATCGCCGCCGAAACGATGGTGGTGACGTGGGTATCGACGATGGTGACCCACGCGCGCGCGAAGCCCTGGTCTACTGCCGCCGAAGCCGCCTTGCCGGCGCGAATCTCCTCGCGGATGCGCTCGAAGATGAGCACGTTCGAGTCCACGCCCATGCCGATGGTGAGAATCACGCCGGCAATGCCGGGCAAGGTGAGCGTGAGCGTGAAACCTCCGCCGCCCGACAAGCTGGTAATCCATGCTGAAAGGCCCATGATCCCCAGCAGGATAATCAGGTTGAGGATAAGTGCAAGATCGGCGTTGATGCCTGAGCCTTTGTAGTAGACGAGCATGAAGACTAGAACGACCACGATGCCCACAACGGCTGCCGTCACGCCTTCATGGATGGAGTCGGCGCCCAGCGTCGCCCCCACAGTGCTGGCCTCGATGTAGTTGAGCGAGGCAGGCAACGCGCCTGTCCGCAGCAGCTTGGAGAGCTCCATCACTTCGTTCTGGTTAAAAGAACCCTCGATCAGGCCACTATCACGAATGGCGCCCTTGATGACCGCCACCTCGCGCACCGTGCCGCCCATCACGACGGCCATGCTCTTGCCGATGTTGGCGCTGGTATAGTCCCAGAACTTGTCGCCGGCTTCGTCGGTGAGAGTGAAATTCACCTGTTTTTGGCCGGTGTTTGAATTCACGCCCGGTTCGGCGGAGCGGAAATCGCTGCCGGCCACGATGGAGGAACGCTCGATCACGTAATAAGAAGTGCTACTCGAGCCGCCCAGATCGCCCGTGAAGGGCAGAATCTCGTCATTGGGTGGAAGCGCACCGTTCACGCTTTGCAGGGCCGCGTCCTCGCTGGGAAACGGGCCGCCGTCGACGGCATGGATTTCAAGGCGGGCCGTGGACCGGATGATCCCCTTTACCTGGTCCAGGTCGCTTACGCCGGGCAACTCCACCAGAATCTGGTTGGCGCCCAGGCCGTACTCCTGAATCAGCGGTTCGCTCACGCCCAGCGCATCCACGCGGTCGCGAATGGTCTCAATCGCCTCGTCGACCGTGCGCTTGTCGAGATCGCTCTCGAAGAGCGGCTTCATGGTCAGGGTCCAGTTGTTGCCGGTACCGCCGGAGACGTCGTATTCATTGGCGTACTTGGCGCCGCCGAGCAGCGCGCTCACAGCATCGGACTGCGTGGAGTTTGTTCCCTCAATGCGGATCACATCGGGCTTGTTGGGATCGGGTTTGACCACTTGGGAAAAGGTCAGGTTGGCTTTCTTCAGATCCTGCTGGATCTCCTGCACGGAATTGTCGGTTTCGGCATTGACCGCCTCCGACACCTGCACCTGAAGGATCAGGTGCGCCCCGCCCTGCAGATCGAGACCCATATGAATCCGATTGGAAATGGCGCTCAGCAATGCCTTCCCGCTGATTCCCGACGGGATTCCGAAGATGCCGTACAGACAGATCAAAAGAACCGCGACAATCAGGGCAATTTTGTTTTTCAGATTCTTTTTCATGGTTCTGAATCGCTCATCCAAAAAGCCAGGAGGTTTGGCTCTAGGAGTTCGAAGAGCCCTCCTGAGTGGTTACCGAAGCAATCGCGCTCTTGGCCACTTCCAGCTTCAGATTATCCGGCGCCACGCGAATCACGATCGAATCGTCCTTGATGGAGAGGATGGTGCCGCGAATGCCTCCCGCCGTCGTAACCCGGTCCCCGGATTTGATGCCGGTCAGCATCTGCTGCCACTGTTTTTGCCGCTTCTGCTGCGGCCGGATCATGAGCAGATAGAGCAGCGGAATAAACAGCAGTATGGGAAGCAACATGGAAAAGCCGCTCCCCGCTCCCGGGGCGGGCGAAGCCGCCCACCATGCGAAACTTGCCGCAACGTTCATGCCTGGCTCGCGTCCTTTCCTCGCCCTTGCACCGGCACTCGGCAGCTTCAGGCACAGGCCTACCCGGCCATTGCTGCCGGCGCCTGACAAGGAAATTTGTCTCCGGGAAAGGTTCCCAGGCCTCGGTCTTCTCCGGCCCGGGTTCTGGAAGGAGAGTCCGATCACGGCGGCAGGGACCGGATTTCCGTCCTTGCCCGCACGCAGCTCATGACCCTACTGCCGCCTGCTTCCTGTTCGACACAGCACTCATTCTGCCATCCAGGCGCGAGAGAAGCGGCTTGAGCCACACCAACCCTTCCCGGGATGCCAAGAGAATGCCTACAACGATAAGAAATGCGCGGCCGGTTCGGTGTCAAGGCGGGCAGGCGCCTGAAGGTGGCGTGGAGCCCACTCCCCCCTTTATAGAGCCCTTACGAATTGGCTACCCCTTACTTATTAAGAAGGGCGTCATCTGGAGGCACGAGGCCTTCCGGCGCGCCTGAGGGATGCCATGCGCGCCGCAAACGGAGGGCGGAAAGGGGAATGTCTCCATGACGGTGGAGTTTCATGAAGGATCGCTGTGGCTGATTCCCATGGGCCTGGCGATAGGGTTCATGCTCTGGGTGCTTTGGAACTGGTGGAAGGAAGAGCGGCGCTAGCGCATTTCTCAATGGTGCATAGGGGTTCAAGACCGCAAAGTTGACGCGAACCCCAGTGAACGGCAACCTTCTAGAGAATTGGGTACTCTACAGGGTGGGAGAAATACCTGAATGCACCTCCGGAGCGCTTGCCTTGCCGCGTAGGCTTCCCTGCTGTTGCCGGCCCGCCGCCTCGCTGACTTGGGCTTGCTGAACCGCTACTTCGCCGCAGGCGCGTCCGGCGTCTCCTCTTCGTCGCCCGTGTCTTCCACCAGCACGGCCGAGCCGGGAACGATCCCGTAGCTGACGTCGTCCTTGCCCGTGGGATGAAAAGTGACGCGCAACGGCTCGCGTTGCCAATCGGGCGGCGCGCAAGCCGGCCTGGGATCACTCCCGGCGTCGAAGGCCGCGAGCTTCTTCGCAAGGACGGGCTTGCGCGCGGCGATCTGCGCCACCACCGCATAGAGGCTCTTGCCGCTCACCGTCACGCCGCAGTACGCCGCGTAATCGCGGAACCAGCTGATCTGGCTCACGCCAGGATCGTAGTCGGGCAGGTGAAGCGCAGTCACATGGCCGGTTACGCGGTCCACCAGCAGCCATGGCCCGCGCTGCCACGCCCAGTGGCCCGCCGCGGCGGGCTTGTCGCTGGGCACGGGCTTGTCACCAGGCAGGGCGTCGTTGAGCCGGATGACGCGGCGCACCACAAAGCTGCGATCGGTGACGTCGTGCGCATCGCCGGTGGTCCACTCCTTCAGGCCGCCGTCGACCAGGAGGGCGCGAATCTTCAGCGCGTCTTCCCCTGCGGCCGCGCCAGACGGGTCACCGGCCTGCGAGTAAGGCACGCGCTTGACCGCGCCGAGGACGACGGTGTGGGGCTTGCGCGGAGCTGCGTGCCCAAAGACTCCAGCGCCGATGGTTGCCACCAGCGCCACAACTGCGAAAACTGCGCCCTGCTTCATGGCCCTTACTCCTAAATCCCCGCAGTTTCCACGGCCCGCGCCACGCGGAAGGCCGTGGCCTCACCCAGGTGGCGAGCTAACACCTGCATGCCCACCGGCAGGCCTGCCCTGGTGGCGCCGCAGGGCACGGTGACGCCGCAGATGCCCGCCAGGCTCGCGGTCACCGTATAAATGTCGGCCAGGTACATTGCCACTGGATCGCCGGTCTTTTCGCCGATCTTGAAGGCCGGGAAGGGCGAGGTGGGCGTAACGATGGCATCGACCTCGGCGAAGGCACGCAGGAACTCCTCGGCCAGGAGGCGGCGTACCTGCTGGGCTTTGAGGTAATAAGCGTCGTAGTAGCCGGCAGAAAGCGCGTAGGTGCCGAGGAAGATGCGGCGCTTGACCTCGGCGCCAAAGCCCTCGTCGCGCGAGTGCGAGTACATATCGGAAAGCGTTGCCGATTTAGGCGAACGGTAGCCGTAGCGCACGCCGTCAAAGCGGGCGAGGTTGGCGCTGGCCTCGGCTGTAGCAACTAGATAGTAGGTGGGAACGGCGTATTTGGTGTGCGGCAGCGAGACCGGCTTCACCGTGCAGCCGGCGGCTTTTAGCGCGTCGATCCCCTTCTCGATGGCGGCGCGCACCTCGGGGTCGAGGCCCTCGCCGAAGTACTCAGCCGGCACGCCAATGCGCAGACCTTGGGCAGGAATATCGCTAGCAGCGGCGTAGTCTTCAACCGGAGCCGGAGAACTGGTGGCGTCGTGCGGGTCGTGGCCGGCAATGACGCCGAGCAGCGTGGCGGCGTCGCGCACGTTCGACGCGAAGGGGCCGATGCGGTCGAGCGAGGAGGCAAAAGCAATAAGTCCGAAACGCGAGACGCGGCCATAGGTGGGCAGCACACCGACAACACCGCAGAAGCTGGCCGGCTGGCGGATGGAACCGCCCGTATCGGTTCCAAGAGTCGCCACGGCAAGGTTCGCCGCGACGGCCGCGGCCGAGCCGCCGCTCGAACCGCCGGGAACCCGCTCCGGATCGGCGGGATTGCGCACCGGGCCGTAGGCCGAGTTCTCGTTCGAGGAGCCCATGGCGAACTCGTCGCAGTTGAGCTTGCCCAGCAGTACCGCGCCCGCGGCTTCGAGCTTCGCAACGGCCGTGCAGTCGTAGGGCGGCCGGTAGCCCTGGAGAATTTTGGAGCCTGCCGTGGAAGGTGCGCCCTGCATCACCAGCACGTCCTTGATGCCCACGGGAATGCCGGCCAGCAGAGGCAACGGATCGCCTTTAGCCGCCATGGCATCGATGCGCGCGGCCCGCGCCAGCGCGCGTTCCCTGGTGAGGCTCAGGTATACATTCAGCCGCGGATTGAGCTTTTCGATGCGCTGGTAGTAACCGGCGGCAAGGTCAACGGCCTTGGTGCGGCCCTCGGCGATCTCGGCGCGCAGAGTGGCGAGCGTCTTCGGCTTCTCAACAAAAGTTTCGGCAATCCTGATCTCGCTCGCCAAGCGCTCACCCTCTTCCTTTCCCTGTCCCCTCGGCCCCTTGTTTCCTGCCCGGCTCCCGGCGGTTGATTTGGGCTCTCCCGGGGTGGCTTGTCCCCTGTTTCTATCGTTCAATCACCTTGGGCACTTTGAAGAAAACCCGGTCGGTCTCCGGCGCCTGGGGCAAGACGGCGGCGCGATCGAGCGAGGGTTCCACCCGATCGGCGCGCGGTTGTGGGATGGCGGCATTCTCCAGCTCGCTTACCTGGGCGAGGGGCGCCACGTCCCTGGTATCCAGCTCGTTCAGTTCAGCCACGTAGTCCAGAATCGCGTTGAGGTCGCGCAACATGGCTTCCGTCTCTTCCGGTGCCAGTTCCAAATGCGCCAGCTCAGCCACACGCTCCACGTCTTCGACGGTTACTTTGGCAGCCATTCTCTGCTCTTTCCCACCCCAGCGCGCCCGCAGTGTTCCTGCGCGGATTTTGCCGGCGTTTGTCGAAGATTAAGTATAGCCGGTCCCATATTGCGCCCCGGTCTGTACGCGCAGCTCTGCGCGCTCGCTTAGTCGACCGTCAATGTCAGGTTCACCGATTGCGTGATGCCAGTGGACGTGACGCTGACGGGAATGGTGTAGGTTCCCGCCGCAGTGCCGGAGCTGCCGCTTTCGCCGCTGGAACCTCCACCTGATCCTCCCCCGGAACTGGTGCAACTGGAGACTCCACCGGCCAGAACGGCCGCCAGGGCGAGCAGCAAAAAGACCCTCCGGCGACGCTTCAGGGCGAGGGGGAGCAGAAGCAGACCGCAGGCGAGCGGGAGCGTGCGCAAGAAGGCCGACCGCCCAGAACCCGGCTTCTCCAGGCGCGCCGTCGAACTGCTGCCGGTGGAAATTTCCACTTTGATGTTGCCCTGAACGCCGGCGCTCAACGTTTCGGAGGTGGGGTTGAAGAGGCAGAGCGCGTTACTGGGCAGTGTGCCGCACTGAAAGGTGAATGTACCTCCGACGGGCAGGGTCGGATTCTGCACACATCCGCCGGTGCCGCAAATCTGTACGCTGTAGTTCGCGGTCTGACCGCTGGCCACGGTCTGGCTGGCAGAGCCGGTCATGCCCAAGCTGAAATCGAAGCCGGTTCCAGAAAGCGCCACGGTGGCCGGGGTGGCGACGACGGGGGAGCTGACCGTCAACGTGCCGGAGGCCGCACCGCCGGCGCTGGGCTGAAAAACCACTGAAGCGCTGCAATTGGCGCCCGGAGCCAAGCCGCCGGTGCAGGTGTTTTGCGTGACGTTGAACGGTGCGGTGGCGGCGAGCGCAACCGAGCCAATGGCGTAGCTGGAGGAGTTGGTGATGGTGACCGGCTGCATCGAACTGGACTGGCCCGCGGCAATCACGGGAAAGGTGATTTGCGACGGATTCGCGGCCAAGCCCGTGGCCAACTGCCCCGCGCCGTTCAGCGGCACCGAAACCGCGGAGACGCCGGAGGTGGAGGAGGAAACGGCCAGCGTCGCCGAGATGGAACCGGTGGCGGATGGAGTGAAGACGATTTGCGCCGTGCAACTGCTTCCGCTGGCAAGCGATGAGCCGCAGGTGGAGGAGGTGACGGAGTAACTGGAAGCAGCACTGCCGGTGAAGGCAAAGCCGATATTGGCCATCGACGCTCCGCCGCTGTTGGTGACCGTCAGCGTCTGCGGCGAACTGGCCACTCCCGGCTGCTGATTGGTGAAGGTCATGCTAGTTGGGCTGACGCTGAAGGCCGCCGGCGCGAGCCCGGTTCCGCTCAACGATACGGTCTGCGTGCGCAGAATGTCGGCGACGGTCAGTGTGCCGGTGACCGCGCCAACCTGCGTGGGGGCGAATTGCACGCTGATGGTGCAGACGGCGCCCGGCGCCAGTTGCGTCCCGCAGGTGCTCGATTCCTGAAACTGCGAGCTTGCCGCGATGGAGATCGAGGTGAGCGGCTCGCCGCCCGTATTCGTAATGGTGACGGGCTGCGCGGCGGAAAGCTGGCCCTCTGCCGTCGCGGGAAACGAAAGCGACGTGGCGCTCAGCGTGTCGGTGGGCGCGGACTCCCCGGTCCCGCTCAGCACCACGGTTTGCGTACCCGCCCCGTCAGTGAAGGTGAGCAAGCCGGAGGAGGCGCCGGCGGCGGTGGGCTCGAACTTGATTCCCAACTGGCAATCGGTGTCTGCCGCCAGGCTGGTCGTGCCGCAGGAGTTGCTGGCGATGACGAACGGAGACGTAATGGTGATGCTGGTGATGGCGATGGCCGAGGAGCTGCTGTTGGCGGCCGTCACCTGAAGCGGCGTGGAAATGGCGCCCACTTCGACATCGCCGAAGCCCAAAGTCGAGGGCGTGAGGCTGACCGCGCCGGCCGGCGCTCCGGTTCCGGCCAGGTCCACCGTGAGCTGCCCGCCGTCTACGTTGGCGTAGATGGTCATTTCACCGCTCCGCGACCCGGTCGCCTGGGGCGTAAACGTGACCTCGATAATGCAACTCGAACCCGCGGCGATGGACTCATTCACGCAGCCGTCGGTCTCGCCGAAGTCGCCTGTGATTGAGATGGAGGTAGGCGACAAAACCAGGCTGCCGGTGTTTTTAAGGGTCACGGCCAACGGGCTGCTGGACGTGTCGAAGACCTGGCTGGAAAAGGCGAGTGGTGCGGGGCTTGCGACCGCGGTGGTAAGGCTCGTGCCAGCGCTCCACAGCGGAGTTTGCCACAGGCCTCGCCCGTAAGTGGCCGCCACCAGCACCTGCGCGAAAGCCGTGGCGGGAGCGGCGCTGAGGGCGACGGCGGGAGCGGCGGGCAAACCCGAGCCAAACACCGACCAGCAGCTGGAGAGCGACTCGGCGCAATTTGCCGCCTGCGTGGTGAAATATACGCCCAGGTCCGTGGCCACGTAGACGGTGTTGGCGCTCTGCGGATCCACGGCCAGGCTGTTGACCGGCGCTTCCGGCAGGTTGGCCGTAATGTCGGTCCACGTGGTTCCTCCATTGGTGGATCGGTACACCGTCTGGATCTCCGCCTCGGAGCTTTCCATTCCTGCGACGGTCACGTACACCGTGTAGCCTGTGGTGTCGTGCGGATCGACGGTCACGCTGGAGATGTCGAGGCCGTAGTAGTTCAATGTGTGAACATCGTTGACGACGGAATTCAACGTGAGATCGGTCCACGTGGGCGAGGTGCCGGAGGAAGGATCGAAAGTCGCCTTGAAGACATGGCCGGCTGCGTTGCCGCCATTGTCGGCGGAGCCGTACATGCCGGCATAGAGGATTTCGCCGCCGCTCGCAAGAGGCATGGCCGCCATGGAACGGATCAGCCCATTGCCGTTGCAGGGAAAGGCGCCGGCGCCGCTGTCGAGAATGGGGCTGATGGCGTTGCTTGTGCTCCAATCGCCGCCGTCATCTGCCGGGCCGCGCCAAACGCGGCAGGTTCCAATAAGCAACTGAGAGGTATCGAGCGGATCGACGAGAAACGGCGCCGGGGTGGGCATATCGCTGCCATCGCCGCTTACATCGGCATCGTCAACCACGGGGCCCGTGCCGAAATCGGACGCCGTGCAAGCGGAGGATTGCGCGCACAGATAGATGCCAACCCCTGCCTGATCGTTTACATACCAGTTGTTGCTGTTGTTGGGGTCGATCGCCACCGGGCCGCCGTAGCCGGAGAGAATCTGCGGCCAATCCGTGGTCGCGGAGGTGCTTTTCACGCCTGCGGTCCCATTCACGCCCAGACCGGCCATAAGGGTGTACGGCGTGGCGGCGACCGGAGAAAGGCTCACCGCCTCAGCCAGCGAGCCCAGGCTGCCGTTGAGGTTCTGAAAATGGCTGGAATCTGTCGAGGAGCACGCCGGTCCGGCTTCGCCGATGGCGTCGACTGACCGCCAGAGGCCGCTGTCGTTGCCCACGAAAATCTCCAGCGGGTTGGAGGTGTTCCAGGCCAGCGAGTGCTGAAATTCCGCCACCTGCGCGCTCATGCAGGTGGTGGAGTGGGTGGTGTTGCGCCACGTGCAGCCTTGCGATACGGGGCACATCGTCTTCCACAGGTCGTGCGCGCCGGCCAGCACCATCGTTTCCTGCCCGGAGGGAATCGCGGCCAGGGTGAGGTTATAGTTTCCATCCGCAATGGTTGCCGCTCCCTCGTTGGTGCTGGTTTCAAGCGCCGTTGTGTCCCATTGTTGGGAAAACGCGATGGAAGAGTTGCCGCACGCCCCGCTGCCGATCTCGCACAGATCCTGCCACAATCCCTGGTCCTGATCGTCCTCGTCCACGGTCCAGGCAAAGGTGTCGCCTGTGGTGGGATTGACCGCCAGGGCGCCGCGATAGATGGGACAGGCGATGGAGCCAATCTCGCCCAGGTTGTTGGGGCACATGGACGTGGTGAGTCGGGAGCCGGGTTGATCGGCCAGGCGTGTCCACGTGACGCCGTCGGACGATTGGTAATAGCCGTGATAGCGTACTGCGGCCAGGAACAGTTGCCGCACCGGATTCCACACCACCGCCGTGGCGGCGTTGCCGGGCGCGGCGATGGGACCGAGTGGGCTCTGCACGACGTTGCTGCCGTCGGTAATTGTGGCCAAGTGCCACGTGGCGCCGCTGTCCGTGGAGTAGTAAAGGCCCTCGTAAGTCGTGGTGGGCCAATCCGCATCCACCAGCGTGCCTTCATAGGCCTGCGAAACCGCGGCCACGACGATCTCGGGATTGACGCTGCTCCAGGCGAAGCCGGCAAAGCCCTGCCCGATGAACGTGAAATCGAAGGCGCCCAGGCCGTCCTCCAGGTCCTGGGTTTGCTGGATCAGGCTCCACGTGTTTCCGTTGTCGGTGGAGCGCAGGATACCGGCGCCGTAATAGGAATCGAGTACATCGTTGGGGTCGCCCGTGCCGGCCAGGATCACGCCGGTCTCGCCCGGCTGCACGGTGAGGGCGCCGATGCTGATGGAGGCGTCGCTTGCTCCGCCGAGAGCCGCCACTGCATCGGTGAGCGGAGTAAAGACGATGGAAGTCGTCGTCGAAACGCCGGCGTTGTTGGCCATCCAGACGCCGCCTCCGGTGGTGCCCAGGTAAAGGCGATTTCCGGTTGTGAGGGCAAGAGCGGCCACGCGGCCGGTGACCAGGCCAAAGTTTGCGGTTTGGACGGCGGTAGGACCCAGAGCCTGCCAACTGCTGCTCGACACAATGCCGCCTGCGCTCTGGCTTCGAGCCGCCGCGCCGGCGGAGGCGCTAGAAAGCACGGCGCCGGGACGAACGGCAACCCTCGACCGCGCAGACAGCCGGTGGCCTGGCGTCCAGCCGCGCTGGGCCAGGAAGCGCCGCGCCTCGGTGACCCGGGGAGGAGCGTCGGAAAGTTGCCGAATGGGCTGCGCCGCGGGTTTGGCTGGCGCGTCCGCAACCGGACTTTGCGCCCAGGCCGCCGGGCCAGAGGGGAGATACAGCAGAAGCCACACCGCCAGCGCTATGGCGCCCCATGCGTCACGGACTGGATGCTCTCCAGCCTGTCCGGTTTGCTTCCCTGCCCCGCCGCTGCGCGCAGAGCTCCTGCATTTCAGATCGAACATTGGATTCGTCACGCGTATCCGGAGCCGAATTCCCGCGTCCCCTTTTCTGAAGATCTTCCAATGGGGATCGGCACAGAATCCACCCGATAACGCTCAACGAAACACGCAAATTCCGGGAATGAAATTGGGTCCCATTATAGGACAGTACGGAAGAAGTCAATAAGTGATGCAGGATACAAGCCTGGACGCGAGCGCTACGCCGGTGCGCCCGGAGGCGAGAGAAACTACGGAGCAGATTCCATCAGCGGAGTTCGCCTTGCTTGCGGATATAAGCTCCGGCATCGAATTTGCGCGAAAACGAAGGCCGCCCGCAGGCGGCCCTCGTTGTGCGAATGTATATGTCTGCTTACCACCGTCCCCATGCGCGGCTCATGTAGTCAGACAGCGTCATGCCGATGAGCACCAGAAACATGAAGAGACCCGTCAGCACGGTGAGCTTGGTGAGCCGGGTACTGTATTTGACGTGCATGAAAAACAGCACCACCAGCAGCATCTTTCCGGAGGCGATGGCAAGCGCGACCACCGGGTTCCAGAAAAGGGTGAGGCCAGGGGCGATATGCCACTCGCCCAGGTCGAAGTAGGAAGCAGCCACAGTAGCCGCCGTGCCCGCGAGCAGCAATAAAAGAACGATCACGTAGATTCCGGGGCCGACGATGTGGTGTTCCTGCTCGTGTTGTTTCTCGAGTTCGCTCATGCGTTTCAACCCTCTAATGCCTGCTGATCAGGTACAGCAGGGCGAAGAGATAGATCCAGATGATGTCGACAAAGTGCCAGTACAGGCCGAAGTTCTCGACAAACGTGAAGTGGCCCGACGTGAAAGCCCCGGCTTTGGCGCGAAAGATCATGAAGACCAGGATGCCCACGCCGACCACCATGTGCAGCGCGTGCATGCCGGTCATGGCGAAGTAGAGAAAGAAATATTCTTCTGTTTTGCTGGCCATCGCCGGCGACAGCGGCCTGTCGTGATACTCCTTGTAGACTTCCGGATCGGAGGCTGGATTCAGAAACGCTTGCTCGCTGTATTGGTGAATCCCGGGAACATGATGCTTCTCCCATTTCTCGTGCCACTCGATGCCCTTGATGCCGAGGAAGATCAAGCCGAACATCAGCGTGAGGCTCAGGAAAAGCAGCAACGAGCCTTTGCGCCGCGTCTCCGCCGACCACACGCCCATGGCCATGGTGAAGCTGGAGGCAATGAGGACGGCTGTGTTGGCAGTACCCCAGAAAATGCTCAACTGGTGCGAACCCTCTACAAACGCCTGGTAGTACCAGTTGCGCATGAGCAGGTACGACATGAAAAGCCCGCCGAAGAACATGATTTCCGTAAGCAGGAAGAGCCACATGGCAAAGTTCGTGGCGTCGAACTGCTGATCGACGGACTGGAAATGGTGGCGCTGATAGGGCGGATGCTCGTGATGCTCCTCCGCCAGCGCGCCGTTCGCGATCGCGGTGCTATCCGACACTGGCTACCTCTTTCCGTTGCTGCTGTTCCAGCCACTCGTAGTCGTAGGCTTCGTGGTCCATGATGGGAATCTCGACGAAGTTCTCCGTCAGCGGAGGCGACTGGGTCTGCCACTCAAGGCCCGTTGCCTGCCAGGGATTGTTGCCGGCGATGGCTCCGTACTTCAGCGACCACGTCAAGTAGAGAATCGGCAGCAGGTAGCCCACGCCCAACACGGTGGCGCCTGCAGTCGAAAAGACATTCAGCACCTGAAACTCCGGCGGATAGGCTGCGTAGCGCCGCGGCATACCCAGCGTGCCCAGAATGAACTGCGGGAAGAAGGTGAGATTGAATCCGATAAAGGTGACCAGCGCCGCCAGTTGCGAGATCTTTTCCGGATACATGCGGCCCGTCCACTTGGGCCACCAGAAGTGGATGCCTGAAAGGAAGGCCATCAACATGCCACCGACCATCACGAAATGGAAATGGGCTACGACAAAGTAGGTCTCGGTGAGGTGAATGTCGGTTCCCGTCGAACCCAGAAAGACGCCGGTCATGCCGCCGATGGTGAACAGGCCCATGAACCCGATGGCGTAAAGCATGGGAGTCTCAAAGGTGATGGAACCCTTATAGAGCGTGAACGACCAGTTGAAGATCTTGATGGCCGAGGGCACCGCAACCATCATCGTGAGCAGCGAGAACACCAGCGCCGCGTAGTTCGAGATGCCCATGATGAACATGTGATGGGCCCAGACGAAGAAGGCGAAGACAGCGATGGCCACCGAAGAAAAGGCGACCGCAGTGTAGCCGAAGACTCGCTTGCGGCTGAAGGTGGAGATGACCTCGGAGATCACGCCCATGCCGGGAAGAATCATGATGTAGACGGCCGGGTGCGAGTAGAACCAGAACAAATGCTGGAAAAGGAGCGGGTCGCCGCCATAAGCGGGGTCGAAGACGCCGATGTGCACCGTGCGCTCCAGCACCACCAGAACCAGCGTGATCGCCAGGACCGGCGTGCCCAGAATCATGAGGATGCTGGCTGCATAATTCGACCAGATGAACAGCGGCAGCCGGAACCAGGTCATGCCGGGGCAGCGCATCTTGTGGATGGTCACGACGAAGTTCAGCCCCGTGAAGATGGAGCTAAACCCAGCCACAAAGACCGCCAGGCCCGCGGAAACGACATTGGTATTCAGATAATGCGTGGAGAGCGGCGTGGTGAACGTCCAGCCGGTATCCACGCCGCCCGTGGCCATCGTATAGAGCATCATCCCGCCCGCCAGGATATAGAGGTACCAGCTGAGCAGGTTGATCTTAGGCAGAGCCAGATCCTTGGCCCCCACCATCATGGGGATAACGAAATTGCCGATGGTGGCCGGCACCGACGGCACCAGGAATAAAAAGACCATGATCAGGCCGTGCATCGAGAACACCTTGTTATAGGTGTCGGCCGCCATTAGGTCGCTCTGCGGCGTCAACAGCTCCAGGCGGATGAGCCCCGCCAGGGCCCCTCCGATAAAGAAAAAGAAGGTAATGGAGATCAGGTATAGCGTGGCGATCCGCTTGTGGTCGCCGGTAAGCAACCAGCTGAGCAGGCCGTTCTCCCTGGTCAGGAAGTTCATCTTGGGGATCCTGGCCGTGGACGGATCGGGAAGGCTGACGATGGTGGGCGCGCTCATGGTTTGACCTCCTTCTGTGCTGCGGGTTGCTGGCCCGGAGCCGGCGCCTTCTTTTCATTATTCGGCGGCAGTTCTGTGGTATTCAGAGTCTCCTGGAGGCGATAGTCGGTGTGGAGATTCTTGATGTATTCCACTAGCGCGATCACGCCATCCTCGCTGATCTGGCCTTGATACGTGGGCATGATTGGCGTATATCCCTGCGTAATGTGCTGCGCTGGATCGAGGATTGCCTGGCGCAGATAGGCGTCGTCGGCCGTGACCGTCTCGCCGGTGGCTAGCGTAAGTTGCGCGTCGTAGACGCCGACCAGACTGGGCCCGCGCGCGTCGGGCTGCGCGTTGTGGCAGGCGTTGCAGCTCAGGCTCGCGAAGAGCCTCTCGCCGTCCTGCGCCAGCGAGTTGCCGCTGGTCGAGCTTTCCAGCCACTTTTTGAAGTCCTCCGGCGTCATCACGATCACGTCGCCGATCATCTGCGAGTGGTTGGTCCCGCAGTACTGGGTACAGAACAGGCGATAGGTGCCGGGCGTGGTGGCCTCGAACCAGACCGTGGTGTACCGGCCCGGTATCGCCTCGCGCTTGACGCGAAAGGCGGGGATGGAGAAGCTGTGAAACACATCCTGCGAGATGATCGTCAACTGGATGGCCTGGCCCGTGGGCACGTGAAGCATGTTGATCTCATGCTGGCCGCCGGGATGTTCGATCTTCCACATCCACTGCTTGCCTACCACGTAAATGTTCATGGCGTTGGCCGGCGGTGTGTAGATGCGGAAGTAAAGCAGCGCGCCCCACACGAACATAATCAGGAACAGCCCCAGCGGGATGATGGTCCAGGTGGCTTCGAGAAGCGTTGAGCCTTCGATCTGCACCGCCCGGGGATGGCGCTTCTTGTTGTAAAGGATGGAGAAAGCCACAACCAGCAACACCACGATCGTCAGTCCCACCAGGCTCACCAGGACCATGAAGAAATAGAGCGCGTCCGACTCCGGCGCAATCTTCGACGCCTCAGGCGGAAAGAGGGAGAAGTGCGTCAACCACTTATCGAGGAATTGCCAAAGTACTGGGCTGATGTGGTCCATTCCTTTATCCGTTCACTTTCTTTGGCGCCCCATGAGATCTTGTCCCAGTTACGTCACCATGCCGGTAGTCGCGGCGAAACATCACCAGCATGAATCCGCCCAGCAACAGGAGCGTGAGCACCCCCCCCGCCTGCACCACGCGCGAAACGATAAGGTCGTGAGTGTTGGTCGTGGGATCGTAGTGATAGCAGTAAGTCAGAATGTTGTCCACCGGCGATCCGATCTTGTTTGACGAGGCCTCATCGAGTCCCAGCAGCATGTCCTTGGGCGAGTACTCCACGCCCATGTAATACTGCGCCAATTTGCCCTGCGGAGTGACGATCTCCAGCGCACTGGCATGCGCGAATTGCGCGACGTTCGTTCCCGGCACCTTGAGCTTGACATATTTGAAGCCCACCACCGAGGTGATCTTGTCGATGTTCGCCTGCGTCCCGGTCATGAAGTGCCAGCCGTCGGCGGTTTCCGGGTGACCGTACATCTTCAGGTATTCCACTTTCTTTTCCGCGGCCATCGCCGTCGTTTCCGTCGGGTCGATGCTGATCACGATGATGTTGAAGTCCTTGCCGGGGCGGAAGCTGATCATCTTGAGCGCGCTCGTCAACCCCTTGAGCTCTTCGGAGCACAGCATCGGGCAGCGGTAGTAAACCAGCATGAAGATAGCGGGAACTTTGCCGAAATATGTGCTCAACGGAACCAGCTTGCCCGTGTCGTCGGTGAACGTGAGGTCGAGCGGCAGTTGATAGTTCAGGTGCTGCGCGATGCCCACGCTCTTCAGGATGCCCGGCGTGGTGTCCACCTGCCCCCCTGCAGTGCTCGTCGCCGACGTCATCGCCGGCAGTCCCTTGGCGCCGTATGTTGAAACCTGCGCGTCCGCAAACGGTGCGGCAAGCAGAATCACAATCGCGCCCGTTGTAGCCATCGTCGCGGTGCGCCAGCTTTTCCGGATTGTCCTTCCCGAATGCACGATGTCTGCTCCCTTCCTCCCTTCCCCGTTGCGGTCGATGCAAAAACCCCGTTCCCTGTCGGTCCTTAGCATTTCCTTGTGTGGGCCGGAAAACCGGCCATTTCGGCTCCTACTTCTGCTCCTCGCGCTGCGCCTTGACGGCTTCTGCCTCAGCCTCTTCCTGCTCAAAGCCGGTGCGCGCAAACCCGTTGGTCAGCGGCATGGTGATCGCCGGCCGGTTGTCGCCGGTCATGGGCGGCTGCACCTCGACCGGCGGCGCCACCGGCAGTCCCCGTTGCGCAATCAGCTCCATGGCGCGTTCGATGGGAATTCTGGCCGTCCCCTTCGATTGATCGATCCAGGTGTAGTTGTCCAGCAGCAGATCCTCGCGCGCATGCAGGTCGGCGATATCCTGGTCGCCGTTGTCGATCTGCACCCGCGGCGTGGGAAAGGTCTGCATCAGTTGCGCAACCTTGTTTTGCATCTCGGGATTTGAGGGCATATTGCCGAGCTGGCGGATATCCACGGTCTTGGTCCACTTACTGTTGGGGCCGTCTTCCTTGTTCAGGTGCGCGTTGATCACCTCACCGATGCCGTAGCAGAGCAACCCGGTGACGGCGGCAAAGATAGCCAACGCGGTAAGAAACACAACGATACCGGTCACATTTGCATCGGTACGCTCGTAACCCAGCGAGGCGTCGACTTCGTGCTTTTCCGGCTCGCGGCCGGGATCGGGTTGGTCATGCGTGGGCATGCTCGGGCTCCAGAATCTCCGCCAAATGCGGGTCGTTCGTCTGCACCAGCGGCCGCGTCGTCAAGCAGGTGCAGAAATAGGCAATCCAAAACGCCGTCATGGCCACGGGCACCGCGATGTACTCGAGAATTCCCCAGCTGAAATGCAGGTTGCGCGCCGCGTCCTTGAAATTCGGCTCGATCAGCCAGAACTGATTCAACGCCACGGCGAAGATCATGATCCCGCAAACCAGAATCAACCGCTTCTTATTGCGTTTCAGGTCTCTCGACAGCAGCAGCGTGAACGGGACCAGCCAGTGGAAGATGAAATCGAGCGTGATGATGACGCCCCAATTGCCGCGGATACGGTCGAGGTACCAGTTGATTTCATCGGGAAGGTTCCCCGACCAGATAATGAGGAACTGCCCAAAGGTCAGGTAGATATTCAGCATCACAAACGCAAAGGTCAGCTTGCCCAGGTCGTGCTGCTCGGTCTGCCGTAGAAGCGTTTTGAACGGTTCGGCCCTGGAGAGCAGGAGCGAAACAATGATACCGAGAGCAAGAACCTGGAACCCCTGCTCCACCAAAAACAGCAACCCATAGACCGTCGAGAACCAGGTGACGTCCATCGACATCACCCAGCAAATCGATGCCGCCGTCATGGTGATCGCGTAGACCACAATGCCGGGACCGCTGATGTTCTCCAGCTTCTTGATCCAATACGGCGTGGTCTCCGGCCCAACACTGTCCCGCTTGAGGCCAAGCGAGTTGAGCCGCCATGCGTAGAATCCCCAGATGGCGAAGCACAGCAGGCTCACCCAGACGAACGCACTCGGATTGAGCATGGGCCGCTTGAAATCGAGGCAGTGCGCCTGGATTTCGTTGAGGACGCCCGATTTCAGCGCCGCCGCTGTGTCGCTCGCGCTGGTGAACCGCGACCACAGATAGAGCCGCTTCATGAAGATGGCCACGACCGCCCAGTAAACGAAGACCAGCGGGAGCGTGCGGCTCATCGCTTCGAGCGGGCGCCGCAGCAGCAATCCCCACTTGCCTCCCGAGCAGTACTGCACCATGAGCAGCGCCAACCCGCCCACGGCAAAGCCCCAGGTGACCACCAGGCCCAGCGTCCAGCCGCGCAAAAGGTGATCCCAGCCCAGATGTTCCGGGTCTTGCGACTGGCCCAGGACTGCCAGAATCACGGCGATCACGCTAAAGATCGCCCCGGTCGTCAGCGCGCGATTCTTCCAGGTGTCGACAAAAGGCGGAGCGCCCAGGTCGGCGGGGAGCGCTCTTGCATGCGATGCCCCATGCGCGTGTTGGTTCGGTTCGTGAGCCATTGCAGTTCGTCCTACTTCTGGGCCGCTGGGGCCGGTTTGCTTACGGGAATCTTGATCGCGGGAGGCGCCGGATAACCCGGCGCCATGCCCGGCGTTCCCTCGCTGGCGATGGGGTTGTTTGCGTTCACCGCCGTTGACGGCATCGGCCATGGCTGCGCGTATTCGGGATGGCCTTCTGCCGCGGCCAGGTCCTTGAGGTTGCCGATCTGCACGCCGGCAGGGACATCCTTAACCGTTGCTGCCTGGCTGAGCTGCAAGGCGCGGATGTAGGCCGCCACGGCCCAGCGGTCCTCCGGAGGCAGTTGCGTGGAGTAGTCCGGCATGGCGCCGTAACCGTGCGTCATCACGTAAAAGTAGTGCGAGATGGGCTGCGACATGCGTACCTGGTCGTGGTAATTGGCCGCCGGCTTGAAGCCGCGCTGCACAATCTCGCCCAACCCATTGCCCACCCGCGAGTGGCACGGCGTGCAGTAGATGTTGAACCGTTCCTGCCCGCGCTTCAGTACTTCCATCGTCACCGGGAACGGCATCTCGTCCAGTTCCTGGCGGTAGCCGTTCGGCCCCTGCACCACGCCGGTGTAGAAATAGGAGTCCTGGTGCAACTGCCCGCGCGCCACGGTGTTCAGCACCTGCGGACGCGCACCGCGATGGTCGGCAAAGAAATCCGAGCCCCGTTGCGGAATCATCTTGGGCTGGTCCTGCATGTCCTGCCGGCAGCCAGCGGCGAAGAGCGCCGCGGCAAGGCTGGCAAAAGCAATGCCGCGCCGCGCGCAGCCGGTGGCTGAGAGCTGAAAGCTGAGAGCTGAAAGCTTCGCGCTCATCAGTACTCCACCTCCACCACCGAATTCGGCTTGAACTGTTGCAGGTAGGCCTTGGTTTCCACCAAGTCGAATTTCGGATCCAGCGCCTCAAGGCACAGGAAGAACTTGTCGGTCGTCGCGCCATCGCGGAAGTTGGGCGCGTTGAACAGCGGATGGTAGAGCGCTGGGAGCCCGCACAGCGCCAGCATCCCGAACGCCGCCGAGAGTCCGGCCCAGAGAATCGTCCACTCGTAGGCGGGAACGATAAATGCGGGCCAGGAGTATGGGGGGCGCCCTCCAGCGTTGATCGGATACGCCAGCACCGCGATCCACGTCTCCAGCGCAAACATGGCCGCGCCGCCCATCAGGCCGCCGATGAGCGTAAGCAGCGGCACCTTGTTGCGAACACACTCAAGGACTTCTGCCGCTTCCTCCACGGGATAGGGCGTGTAGCAGTCCAGACGGCGCCATCCATCCTCGTGCGCCTGTCGCACGGCCCGCACCAGATCGCCGGGCGTATCGAATTCGGCCAGTAGGCCGTAGGTTCCTTCGCGTGCAGGCATCAGTCACCAGCCTCCACTGCCGCCTTGGGCTTGATCTTGGCCCCTGGCAGCAACATGCGAATTTCGTTCATGGGCATCATGGGCAGGAAGCGAACGAAGAGCAGGAAAAGGAAGGTAAAGAATCCCAGCGTGCCCACGAAGGTCATGTAGTCCCACTTCGTGGCGCGATAGGTGCCCCACGCCGAGGGCAGAAAATCGCGCGTAAGGCTGGTCACTACAATCACGAAGCGCTCAAACCACATGCCCGTGTTGACCACGATGGAGATAAGGAACATGAACGCGATGTTCGTGCGCAGTTTGCGCGACCACAAAGTCGTCAGCGGAATCGCCAGGTTGCAGGTAACCAGCACCCAGTACGACCACCCCATGGGCCCGAAGGCGCGATTCCAGAAGGTGAACGCCTCCCAGTGGTTGGCCGAGTACCAGCTCATGAAGGCTTCCATGGCGTAGCCGTAAGCCACGATGAATCCTGTGGCCAGCATCACCTTGCCCATGTTGTCGATGTGCCGCTCCGTCACCAGTTGCTCCAGGTGATAGAACTTGCGCAGCGGAATGGCCAGCGTGAGCACCATGGCAAATCCCGAGTAAATGGCGCCGGCCACGAAGTAGGGCGGAAAGATCGTGGTGTGCCAGCCGGGCAGAACCGCCACCGCGAAATCGAAGCTGATGACGGTGTGTACCGAGAGCACCAGCGGCGTGGCCAGGCCGGCGAGCAGCAAAGAGGCAGTTTCGTAGCGCATCCAGTGGCGCACCGACCCGCGCCAGCCCACACTCAGGAGTCCGTAAAAATATTGCGCTATCTTTGACTGCGCGCGGTCGCGCATGGTGGCCAGGTCGGGAACCATGCCGATGTACCAGAACACCACCGAGATGGTGGCGTAGGTTGAAACCGCGAAGACGTCCCACACGAGCGGGGAGCGGAACTGCGGCCAGACGGTCATGGTGAAGGGCAGCGGGAAAAGCCAGTAACCAAGCCAGGGACGGCCCATGTGAATGAGCGGGAACAGTGCTGCGCAGGCCACGGCAAAGATGGTCATGGCCTCCGCAAAGCGGCTGATGGAGTTGCGCCAGCCCTGCTTGAACAGAAGCAGAATGGCCGAGATCAGCGTTCCGGCGTGGCCGATGCCGATCCACCAGACGAAGTTGATGATGGCAAATCCCCAGGCCACCGGCTGGGTGATGCCCCAGATGCCAACACCGACCAGAAACAGCCATATTACTGCCGTCAAGAGTACGGTGGCCCCGCCGCCGGCAACCGCGAACAGGCCGAACCAGCCCATCGGCGTATGCGGTGTGAGCACAATACGCGCGATCTTCTCGGTGATCGACCGGAAGGTCTGGCCCGGCGCGATAACGCGGAATTCTCCGGTTGCCGGATCAATCGCGGGATCGTTGGGTTTTACTTCCCTGGTTGCCATCGTCGATTCAACCCTTTGCCGGCGCAATTTCCGTCGGCGTCACTTCGAGTTCCTGGTTCACGTTCAGCACTTCGGCCAGATACTGCGTGCGCGGACGCGCGTTCTGGTCGGCAATCACCTGGTAGCTGCGCTGCTGGGCCATGAGTTTCGATACGCGGCTGTTGGGATCGTTCATGTTGCCGAAAACGATCGCTTCGGCCGGGCAGGCCTGCTGGCATGCGGTCGCGATCTCGCCGTCGCGGATGTTGCGATTTTCCTTGTCGGCCTCGATCTTGGCCGCGTTGATGCGCTGCACGCAGTAGGTGCACTTTTCCATCACGCCGCGCGAGCGCACGCTGACGTCGGGGTTGCGCATCAGCTTCAGGCTCTCGGTCTCGTAGTCGGAGTAAAGCAGGAAGTTGAACCGGCGCACCTTGTAGGGACAGTTGTTGGAGCAGTAGCGCGTCCCCACGCAGCGGTTGTAGACCATTAAGTTCAGGCCTTCCGGCGTGTGCACCGTGGCGCCCACCGGGCAAACCTGCTCGCAGGGCGCGTTTTCGCAGTGCTGGCAGTTCATGGGCTGGAAGTGCGCCCGCGGAGCCGACAGGTCGCCCTCGAAATAGGTGTCGATCCGGATCCACTGCATGTTGCGGCCGATGCGCACCTGCTGCTTGCCCACCACAGCGATATTGTTCTCGGCATAGCAACTGATGATGCAGGCATTGCAGCCCGTACAACTGTTCATGTCGATCGACATGGCCCAGGCGTTGGCCTCGTTGTACGGCCAGTTGGGGAGGAGCGACGTATCCCGGCTCGGCGTTTCGTACCTTTCGCCCTCATGAGCAAAATCCGGATTGGCTTTGAACTCGTCCAGCGTGGCGTAGCGAACGATGCCGCGCGGACCCAGCGCCTCGTCGGCCTCGAGCGAGTTGTTCCCATGACCCTGCTCGCCGAAAGTCGCGCCGCGCTGATCCTGGAAGTGGCTCTTGGTAATGGCAACGCCCCACTTGCCGTCCACTTTGCGAATCGATCCGGTGGCGTAGAGCGGCGCCCATGTGTTGCGGATCAAGTAGGCGTTGAAACCCTGGCCGGAGCCTACACGGCCCGAAAACTCGCGGCCGTAGCCGAGATAAACCGTTACAGAATTGTCGGGATGGCCCGGTGCAACAATCACCGGCGCTTTCACCTTGCCATTGCCCACGCACAGCTCGACGATGTCGTCCTCTTCCAGGCCCAGCTTTGTCAGCGTCGCGCCGGAAACGATCGCGGCGTTGTCCCAGCTTAGGCTCGTCACCGGCTTGGGCAACTCCTGCAGCCAGCCCACGTTGTTCCAGCGGCCGTCGTAAATATTTGGGTCGGGGCGGAAGATAATCTCCAGCGAATCCTTCGGCGTGGGCGCAGGAACATTCGGTGACAGCGAAATCGGGCGCGGGATAAACGGCGCCGCATCGCGTGGCGCATATGCTGTATCCGCAATCCATCCATCGTGCAGCGCCTTGCGCCATCCCGCTTCGAAATCGCCGCCCTTGGATCCCTTTTCGATGACCGGCTTCCATGTCTCGCGCACCGCATCGTAGGGGCTCACCATCGGATCGTTGAGCAGCGCCTGGAAGACGTGGTGCGCCGTGCGCCCGCCATACAGCGGATCGATCATCGGCTGCACGATGGAAACCGTTCCGTCGTACGCGCGCGCGTCCGACCACGACTCGAGGTAATGCGCGGCAGGAATGTGCCAGTGCGATTGCTGTCCGGTCTCGTCGTAGTGCGAGCCGAGGTGCGCCACGATGTTGGCCTTGTTGAATGCGTCGGCGAAGTTAAGATCGGCAGGCGCGTCGTAGATCGGATTCGAGTTGAGAATGACGAGCCAATCCACCTTGCCCGCGTTGAGATCGGCGACCAGCGACTTGAAATCGCCAAGCTGGTCGCTGGGAATCGGAATCGCCGGCTCTGCGGCGGCCATCACCGTCTTGCCTATATTGCCGAGCGCACTGTTGATGGCAAGCGCCAGCCCCACCACCGACATATCCTGATAAAGCCCTGGTATCACCACGCACTTGCCGACATTGGCCTTCAGATCCTTCGCCAGCGCGGCCAGAAACTTCTTCTGCTCATCGGTCCACGCGTAGCTCGGCGCACCCACCCCCGGCACACCCACCGCAGCAGCCAGCGCCGCCGCAAATGCCGGCACTTCGCTCGCGCGCAACCCCATCCTGTGCTCGGCCTTCATGCCGGTGGTGGCCGTCGTGCTCTCCACGGCATACAGCCGGTTCATCCCATTCTCAGGGTGTTTGCGCCGGTCGGCATAGTCGCGCACCAATTTGTGGAAGCCGGGATAAGCCGCGCTCGAAAGAAAATCCGCATCCAGCGAAACGATCACGTCGGCCGCGCTCAGGTCATATTGAATGTTCAAGCCCTGCGCCAGAAACGTCCCGGCCAGCGCCGGATCGTACTGCGCCAGCTTCGCCTTGGGCCAGGCCGCCTGCACTTCTTTCCACTGCCGCGCTAGGGTGGGCGAAGTGATGGTCGAGCTCAGGAAGTAGATTCCCGTCCCGTCCTTTGTTGATGTCACCTTGTCGCGCAGCGCTTCGACAAACTCCTCCCACTCGCGGTTCTCGCCGCGATACGTCACGTGCTGCGAGCGGTCGGGATCGTAGAGATCGAGCAGAGTACCTTGCGAATACGGATCGGAGCCGCCGCGGTTGTATGCGTGCTCTGGATTGCCGTCAATCTTGATCGGCCGGAATTCGTCGCTCTTGACCAAGAGCGGCACCGCACCGGTCGAGAACGGGTGCGCCGTGGCAAAATACATCGGCTTGCCCAGGATTAAGTCTTCCGGCGCTTTCACGTAGGGATAGATCGGCTCGTCGGGTTGCTTGGTGCATCCGGCTAATCCGGCCAGCGCCATGGAAGCGCCCATCAACTTGAGGAAGCCGCGCCGCGAGACCGGATCGACCCACTCCTGCGCCGCCGAGGGAAACTCACGCTCCACCGCGGCCTGAAACTCCGGCGTATTGGCCAGTTCCTCCAGCGACCGCCAGTATTTTTTGCCCTTCGCGCCCTTCAGTCCCTGGCGAACCGCTTCGAGAGTCATCGGCTCGGAATTCGTACCGTGTGTGACAGCAGCCGGAATCGCATTGTGCTTTGCGTGGTCCACTTCGTTCCCCATCGGCTTCTCCACCGCGGACGACTTGCTCTTTTCTGCGCTCATCGGTGGCACACCTCGCAACTGGTCAGGTCCTTCGGCGTGCGGATCTTGTAGTGAACCAGCAGGAAATGTCCCAACGCATCCTGGCTGGTGAACTTCTGCGCCTCAAGCGTGGCCGCGGACTGGTTCGGAGTCATCTGCGCTGAAGTACCGGTGGTCATCGAAACCGGAATCAGTATTGCCGGCGACGTTAACGCAGCTTGGCTCTCCGGACTGCTCGCCGGATCCTTCGTTGTGCAGCTCACGCTCTCGGCCGTGGGCACACCGGTCTTGTTGTCCGCCGCGGCGCACCACACCGGATGGTCCTCCACCGGCTCTTGCCAGTCCATGTTGTAGATCTCGCTTGTGGGCCGGAGATTCTTCGCCGGATTGCGATGGCAGTCGAGGCACCACTCCATCTGCAGCGTGTTCTGCGCGTACATCAGAGGCATCTCGTCGACTCGACCGTGACAGCTTTCGCACCCGATGCCCTTGTTTACGTGAATCTCGTGATTGAAAAAGACGAAGTCGGGCAGGTCGTGCACCTTGATCCAGGGTATGGACTGGCCGGTGTACCAGCTCTGGCGAACCGGCTCCAATAATTGAGCATTGGTCCATATCTGCGCGTGGCAGTTCATGCAGGTGCGCGTAGGAGGAATGCCGGCGTAGCTCGATTTCTCAACTGTGGTGTGACAGTACTGGCACTGCAGGCCCAGCCCTTGCACGTGGTGCTTGTGGCTGAAGGGCACCGGCTGATCGGCGCGCTGGCCCTGCCGCGTGACCCACGGCGAGCGCTGCAACTGGTCCAGGGTGACACCCAAGGCAATGACGATCAACCCCGTCAGCACAAGGCTCATGCGAGCCAGTGCATTGGAGCTGCGGTCGAAGATTTGTGCCATGAACGAATCCCGATTTGACTTTCGTTTTGCATGCGCCGCGTGTGCTGGCGGTCACATAGATCATGTACAAGAAACACTCTTCGATAGAACTCTCACGCGGGGGCGGGGAAGCCCGAAATTTCAATATAGCAGCCGGAGGCCCTTGCGCATCAAGCGCGGCGTGCCACATCGCGAGAAATTCGTGTGGGAATCCGCTTTGCAACTGCCTGAAAAGATAATCGGTTGTGACAAGGACGATTTTGGCGTACCCACCACCTTCCCCTGGCGTTCAGTACGCCAGAGGTTGGACTGTTCAATCAAAAAAATATCATCCTGGAAGCGGAATTTGCCACTGCCACGCAAACCACAGAACGAACTAACACATTCGCAGCGGGAGCTCAGTTCCGTCCCCGCTCCACGTTCACCGGTTCCAGAACGCCATCAGCAGTCCGCTGGACACTTGAATCGGCGTACAGGCGCATCGCCAGAGAGAACCTCACTCACAATCTATGCCGCCACAAGAGCGCGGCGCCATAAACACGCCCGGAATACCGCCCCCGTTACGTACGCTCAAATTCGCCCTTTCCTGCACGACCCTGCGCAGCATTCGGCGCATGACTCGGCGCAGGATTCGCCAAACGAGTTGTCCGGCGACGATCGCGGCCAGCCGACAATAACGAGAAAAACGTCGAGGACAAAGAGAGCGATGGCAATGTCGTTGAAGAGGGTTGCCTGGGGCAGAGCCGGCCAGAACTGGTTGGCTGCCCAGAAGAGAAAAGCAGCGGCCAGCAAGATCGCCTTGGCAAACTCCAATGCAGTTGGCCGGCGCGCAATCCGGTAAATGACGTAAGCAATAGAAATCATGGCCAATGAAAAGGCCGCGAGAACATCGTGGCTTCCGGCAGGAAACGGCCTCGGATAGGCGTCCCAGGCTAACAGCATGACGACGCCCGCAAGGGTGACGCCGCCAAGCAATACAGGAAGAAACCTTTGGGTTCGGCCAAGACGCATGTACATTGGTCATTATTGCCCTCATCTCGAAAAGAAACCGTAAGGGCGTGCCGCGGTGTCCCGTGATACCCGCGTAGGCCGATGTTATCAATCGGATCGTTTAGAATTCATAAGGACGGTTCAACCACTCTTAACAACATCTCAAAACGCGGGACTCGATCGTTCGGTTCGCGGGACGGTCTTTCTCGATCGCTGCCGATCGAGTATTCGCTGGGCACGTCAACCGCCGATAAGGGAAGCAACGATGAAGTACGCCGGACTGCTGGTAATGCCCGCCGGGTTCTTACTCACCCTCGCCGCACTGGTGCTGTTTGCCGACCCTCCCCGGCGGCTGGCGTTTGTGTTCTGCGGCCTGGCTGTTGAGGTCATGGGCTTGATCGTGGCGGTGCGCGGTCACATGCCGCAGCGCGGAGCGAGCAGGCCATGAACCCGATGCCTCCCATGACGCCTGCCCCGGCTGCTGCGATGAGCGACGTCGCGATCGTGGTCACGCTCGTGCTTCTGTTGCTGGCGCCCCTGGCAATCGCCGGATTGGCACTGATCAATACCGGACTGGGCCGCTCGCGTTCGGCGGCGCAGGCCATGCTGGGCAATTTGTTCCTTGGCGCCGTGGCGGCGGTTGTGTTCGCCATCGCCGGCGCGGGGTTTGCGGGGCTGCCCGGAAACTGGGCGGTGGTTTTGCAGGCGTACGGCAAGACATGGAGCATTCTGGGGCTGGGCGGTTTTTTCCTGCACGGGCTTGGATCGGCTACGCCGCAGGCCCAGCTTGGGCTGCTTTTCGAAATTCTGGCCGTCGTCATGGCCGTGCTGGTGCCCTGGGGCTCGGGCGCGGATCGCTGGCGGCTCGCGGCCGGCGGCGCATCGGCTGTGGTGCTTGCCGGCTTTGTGTTTCCTCTTGCAGCACATTGGATCTGGGGCGGCGGATGGCTCGCCGCGCTGGGCACAAACTTCTCGTTGGGAGCGGGCTTTCTTGATGGAGGCGGTGCGGCTACAGTGCATGCACTCGGTGGCCTGAGCGCGCTGGTTCTGGTTTGGATCGCCGGGCCGCGCCGCGGCAAATTCCCCAGGGAAGGCCTCTCCACCGCGATTCCCGGCCACAACGCGGTGTATGTGCAGTTCGGCTGCCTGCTGGCGCTGGTCGGCTGGCTGGCCTGGAACGCGGCAGGCGCGATCCTGTGGCTGCACGCTCCGCTGACCGCGCTGCCGGGCACGGCAATCAATACTCTGCTGTCGGCGGCGGGCGCGCTGGTGGCGACGTTCACAGTGACACGCGCTCGTTTTGGCAAACCCGACGCCAGCCTTTGCGCCAACGGCTGGATGGCTGGGCTAGTCGCCTCCTGCGCTTATGCCGGTTTGGCTACGCCTGCCGAGTCGCTCTTCGCCGGGGCCGCAGCCGGAATCTTCACACCGCTGCTGGTCGAGGGGCTGGAACTGGCGCTTTCCATCGACGATCCCTCCGGCGCAGTAACCGTTCATGGCGCGGCGGGCCTGTGGGGATTGCTGGCCGCGGGCTTCTTCGCGCCACAACCGGGACAGATGCTCGCGCAACTCGTGGGTGTCGCCGCGCTGCTTGGCGTGATTTTCCCGCTGGTCTACCTGCTCTTTGCGCTGCTTAACCGCGTGGTTGCATTTCGCGTCGATCCCGACGGCGAACGCATGGGCATGGACCTGCATGAACTCGGCGGCGGCGCCTATCCGGAGTTCGTGATTCACCGCGACGAATCGTACCGGTAAATCGACCCATTCGACTGAGGCCGGTTCCGAATCCACTCGGAGCGTGGCATTCCTGTCGGCAGCTTGCAACATTTTGGGTGCAGCGGGGCCGAAATGCACTGTTTTTGGTGCGGCCTATCGGAAGAAACCCGGTCATTTCAGCTGAAAACCGGCAATTTGGGGTTACTCAAGCGTTACGGGGGGGCCCCCCTCGGCTTCTGTAAATAAGTGCATTGGTTTCATCAGGTTGGCGCAAGTTGGGTCCGCCAACTGTCTGATTCAAGGCCGCTTATCCGCAGATATGTCTCAGCAAAGGGGTTAGCGGCAGAGAGCAGAGAACAGGGATCAGGGATCAGAGAGCATGAGCCAGCTCCTACCGTTGCTGGGTTTATTGTGCGCGAAGAGGCGGAAAAACTCTGCAAAGTGCAGGGACATAGGGGCCAGGGACGTAGTGACTAGAAAAAACAATGACTTAGCCGACTACCGGATGAAGTCGAGCGGGGGCGCGGGGCTTGACAGCTCGAACGGCGCAGGTTTCTGTCAAGGGCGATATCGGCGTTTCTCGGGACTGATCCCAAACATTTCAGTCGAATTTTCGCTATAGCGGAGCTAGGACTGGTAACGCCCCAGAGCCCGCAGGGTCCGAGAAGCAATTTCCTGTTCGCTGCAGCGAAAGGAAATCTGCCTTGTCGGAGGTCTTGATGCGAGGAGCGGGCGTGGCTGTCTATCATTGACCATGCCTTCCACCGTGTTCTTTCGGAATCTCAACAATGGCAAACCCACGAACGCCGCGATTCACGGATTCACGCATGGAGTGGCGTTTCTATCCGGGAGTCAGTGGACCTACACGGGCATCGATACGGCTCGCGCTGATTCGTGGCCCGTCCCGATCACGCCGCAAGACTTGCCGACGCTGAAGACGTGGATTAACGGAATCTTCGGAGACGCTGCACCGGAGGAATCGGACTACAAGCCGGGCACCGCCTACAAGCGAATCTCCCGCCGCGTGCTTGTCATGGGGAAACTAGAGGGAGCGATTGACCAAAAGGCCTTCACCCAATCTTTTGTCGCTTTGAAACTTCTGCTGGCGAAGATGCAAGACATATTCGAAACGGTCGAGCCGAGTCCATCTAACCTGCAAACCTACGGTCACAAGATTCGGGAATTGCTGCTGCTGGCAGCCATGGAAGTGGAGGCGTCCTGGGCGGCCGTCCTGAAAGCCAATGGGTACGCTGGGGGCCGCTTCACGACGAACGACTACGTGAAGCTTCTAAGACCGATGCGGCTCGACAGTTTCAGCCTGAAGCTCCGGTCTTACCCAGATTTTCCCGCCTTCACTCCGTTCGGAGGTTGGAATGCGACGGCTCCCACCAGGTCACTCAGCTGGTACGACGTTTATAACCAGACGAAGCACAACCGCGAGGAGCATCTCGACGTGGCAACGATTGAGCGCGCAGTTCACTCGGTCGGCGCTGCGGTTGTGATGTTCTACGCGCAGTTCGGGATCGGCATTACCATCGGTGAGGACAAGAGCAATCTGCTGAGAAACGTCTTCACTCTCGATGTTGATCCTCTCAGGTACCCACAAGACTGCTATATCCCCGTCCCTCCGGTGGCCGGGAAAGGATGGGAGTGGGATCTGATCGACTATCCGTTTTAGCCGCCTGCGGCAGCAGGGCAACAGGCAGCGAAGCGTAAACCTAATACGACTTGCGACGACGAACGAGGTTTATTGCCGCCCCAACCTCATCTGCCGCGGCCCAAAGCCTGAGCGATTCCAGTTCCTCTTTCAGACCTTGAAGTTTCTCAAGCATCCGATGCTTATCCGCTTTTGAAAGCCCGTTGCGCATCCTGGCATCGCCGTTCTCCGCGCGCTTTGTCAGACGATCAAAAACCGGCTCAAATGTCGTTCCCCTTAAATGCTCTTTGAGTTCGTCTTCGTCCTTCACTTTTGTATCCTGATTACGCATTCTTGATCTGCGAAACCTTCTCGCCCTGATGCCACCGATCTCGCACCGCGAGAATGCCTGTCGGACCATCATCGGTGAATGGTTTCGTTGGCCAATTTACCCTCTTTGGCTGATTGGGATAAATCTCAACGAAGCGCTCGTCCGCAGGTCCGGGCAACGGAGAAATGACCGGTCCCGGCTGCACCACATAGGGCGGATGAATGTGCTCGGTGACGGTCTGCATGATGATGTGGCCGGCATAAATCGTGCCGACGCTTCCGGTTCCGATCCGTGTGCAATCAGTGGCGGACCTCCAGATAGCGTAGTCGGTGCCGTGATAGCCGATGTGGGAATTCTCGAGCGCGCCGACCCACACCCGCGTCCGCTCAGGGATGGTCTGATTCGCTTTGAAGGCGATCCGTTCCTCACGCGTGAAGAATTGTTCGTTGCCGCTCTTCGGCTTGATCGACTCGAAGACCATCGCCCTGAGAACGGCCCACTGAGTCAGCAACTTCATCCCGCCGCGGTCGATCTCGATGGGTTGATTGAGAAGCATCGGCTTCAGCCGGGTCCTGGACTTGTTCTCGATTAGGCACATCCAGCCGGTGTTGCAGTCGTGGCAGACTGTGGTGATCGTCTGCTCGGGGTCCTGGCCGGTGATGATCGGACCGTCCGCTTCCTGCATGTTGATCGGCTCGAATTTGACGGTGTTGTGCATCCAGTCCGGCCAGAGATGCTCCGGGCTGCCGGAGTCGTGGTCGCAGAAAATGCATGGCGGTGGCATGGATGGAAGTATAAAAGCGCCGACCGGCGAGTATAGCCCAGGTCTCGATTTTTGACCTGGGAAAGGTCAAAAGATTTTGCCCCCATTGATCACTCCTGATAAGTCGGCTTTTGGGAAGCGATTGTTGGCGGTGCCGGCGCGGTGCTGGCTGGATGGCCGGCAGGGTTTTGAGACGCAGAGGTCCCTAGTGTGGTGAGTCAGAAGTTCATTGAAGAACAACCGCAGATCCTTCGACTCATTTTGGCGCAAAACGCACCAAAATTCGCTCAGGATGACAGCTTATTTTAATGCGAACTTCAGACTCAGGACACCAGTAACTCGCGCCCTTTCAAAACATCGACTACAGCGTGTTTCAAAAATAATCGCGTAGATTTCCGTTGTCATTCCTCAGGGGCTAAAGCCCCCGTATTTTCCTGCATTTTTCGGCCCGGCTCAAGTCACCCCAGCGACGAAGACCTGTCGCCGGGGGCCCCGGTAAGCCGTGCCCTTGTTACAAAACTTATTTTTGAAACACGCTCTCGTAAAGAGCTTCCTCAGCGGCGGGCCAGGAGCAGCATCACGACGAAGAGCAGGACCGGGACGAGGGCCAGGCCGGCGTAGAGCGCCAGCTTACGGCTATTCAACTGAAAACGCCCATGCAGGGCCGTTCGGTGATGGCCGCTGTCGACGCCCACCAACTCCTGGTGCTCTAGCTCCCAGGCCATCTCAGCGGCCGTCGAGTAGCGATGGCGCGGGTCGCGCTCCAGCGAGCGGAAAAGAATCTCCTCAAGCTCGGGGGAAATCTCCGGGTTCAGCTCGCGCGCCGGCGCGGGATCGATCAATAACCGCTCGTTCATCACCGCAAGCGGATTCGATCCGGTGAACGGCGGCTGGCCGGTAAGCATTTCGTAGAAGATGGCGCCGAGGGAGTAGACGTCGCTGCGCTGGTCGCCGCGGCGGCCCTTCACCTGCTCGGGGGAAATGTAGTCGGGCGTGCCCAGGGCGGGCGTAATCCCGATTGGCGTGATGCGCCGCGCGTCCTCCTTCAGGGCGATACCGAAGTCGATGATCTTGATGCGGCCGCCGCCGCACACCATGATGTTTTCCGGCTTGAGGTCGCGGTGCACGACGCCGTGCTTGTGCAGGTTGTCGAGGGCGTCGCAAATGGCCAGAGTGAGCGAGACGGCGCGCTCAATGGGGAGCTTGCGCTGCTCGTTGAGGCCCTGCTCGTTCAGGATCGTCCGGAGCAGGCGGCCCTCGACCCACTCGATGACCATGTAGCGGCGGCTGCGCTCTTCGCCGTCGTAGGTTTTGACCACGCCGGGGTGGTCAATTTCCTGGCCGATCTCCTCCTCGCGGCGAAAACGCTCCAGCAGAACTGGGTCGGTCTCCATCTCCGGGTGCGGAACCTTCACCGCAACCTGCCGGCCGTTGCGCAGGTCCGTGGCGCGGAAGAGCGTGGACATGCCGCCGCGCGCAACCTCAGCGTCAAGGCGATAGTGGTCCAGCGTATCTCCGGCTTTCAGGGTGGACACGGCTACAGTCAGCATCGCAGTTTCGATTCTTGCATGCAATTTGTAAGAAAACTGCAAGGATTGGCGAAGCGGGAAATCGAATCGAAGGGGGCGCATCGCCGGGAAGCCGTCCGCGCCGGGAAAAAGTTCACGGAGACTGGGGACACCTCCCCTCCCGGCCGCGCAGAAAAGGGCCGGATAGTTTGCCCGAATCATTATGATGGAGGACAAGATGTCACGAAAATTTTGCATCTCTGCAGCCTGCCTGGCGCTGGCCTGCGCGACATGGCCTGCTGTGGCCAGCGCAACCGTATCCAAAGCTCGCTCCGTCAAACCGGAGCCACCGCAGGAAACGGGCTTCCTCAACCGCCGCATCGAGTTGCACGGAATCACGTACCGCTTTCAGGTTTACCTGCCCGAGGATTGGCGGCGCGACAACGGCAAGCAATGGCCCATCATCCTCTTCCTGCACGGCCGGGGCGAGCGCGGTTCCGAGGGCATGTGGCAGACGCAGATCGGCATTGCCGAGGCGGTGCGCAACCACCCCGACCGCTGGCCGTTTGTCATCGTGATGCCGCAGTGCCCGCAAAACGCTCACTGGACCGATCCCGCCATGCTGGAGCTGGCGATGGCCGCGCTCGACCAGGAATCGACTGAGTTCCACGGTGATCCGGCGCGCACCTACTTGACCGGCCTTTCGATGGGCGGCTATGGCGCCTGGGAATTGGCGCGCCTGCATCCCCATCGCTGGGCAGCGATCGCCATCTCCGCAAGCGGCGTCTTCTGGAGCTATGAGCCGGAGCGCTGGCATGAGGCCTCGGTGCTGCCCGCGGAGTATGCCCGAGCCGTGGGGCGCACACCGGTGTGGCTCTTCCATGGCAGCCTCGACGCCGTGGTGGCGCCGCGAGAGAGCGAATTGATGTTCGACGCCTTCAAAGCCTCCGGCGGAAACATCCACCTATGGATCTACCAGGGCCTCAAGCACGATTGCTGGACGCGCGCCTACGACGAGCCGGAGCTGCCGCGCTGGCTGCTGGCGCAGCGCATTCCTGCCGCGCCCGAGACCATGGCCGAATTCCTTATGATTCCGCTGCGTCCGCCTACCATCAAGCTGTCTGCGGCGCAGCTCGACAGCCTTGCCGGCGACTACCGCGAACCCAATGGGCACGCCGCCGAATCCGTCTTCCGGCAGGGGGATCAGCTCTTCGAAAGGAGCACCAGCGGAGAGATCATGGGGCTGGAGGCGGAAACTGCCGATACGTTCGTCCGGCCAGGCGACACCACCGGCGCGCGCAACGTCCACTTGACCTTTGAACGCGATGCCGACGGCCATGTGGCGGCCTTCATCCTCCGCGACAGCCGCCACGAAGAACGGTGGGTGAAGGTGGCGGCTGGCGCTGGCAAGTAAAGTGGTTTCGCGGTCGCCGCTGGGAGCTGCTGTTACTCCTGGCGGCAGGGTCTCTACTATTTGCAACAGGATACCTGGGCCCGGCAGCGTGGTGCCCATTGTCCGGCGGTCTTTGGGCAAGACATCTGGAACAATCTGCCTCGCGGTTGCGTAACTTATTCTCAACATGGAGGAGGCGACATGTATTGCAGCGGATGTGGCCGTGCGTTGGAACCGGGACAAGTAGTTTGCCCGCAGTGCAACAGGCCGGTGACGCCGGCAGCGCCGATCCCGCCCGTTCCCAACCTCCAATTCGAATTGGAGCGCTACGCCGGCAAAGTGAGAGTACTGGGTGTTCTGTGGCTGATCTATGCCGGTCTGTCTCTGCTGTTGGGCTTCGCCGGGCTGGCCTTTGTTCGTGGAATGTTTCAGGGAGGCTTCGGTCCCTGGATGCACGGCCCGATGTTTCCGGGGTGGTTCGGGCCTGCTTGGATACATCTGGCATGGCTGGTTCTGTCGATTCGCGCCGTGTTGTGCGCCGTGGCAGGCTGGGGCCTGCTGGAACGCACGCAGTGGGGACGCATCGTGGCCATTGTGGCCGCCATCGTATGCCTGATCAAGATACCCTTCGGCACCGCCCTGGGCATCGCCACGCTGGTCATTCTGCTCGGCTACCGGAATTCGACGCTCTACGATCAACTGTGAGCGGCGCAGTTTTAAGCCCGCGCTGTCTTACAATCGAATCATGAGCTTCCCAGCCACGCGGATGCGGCGGATGCGGCGCACGGAACCATTGCGCGCGCTGGTCCGCGAAACCGTGCTGACGCCCGGTGACCTGATCTACCCTTTGTTCATCTGCCCCGGGAAGGGCGTGCGGAACCCGGTCGGCTCCATGCCCGGCGTTTTCAATCTCTCGGTGGACGAAGCGGTGCGCGAAGCCGAGGAAGCCGCACGGCTGGGCCTCGGCGGGTTGCTGCTCTTTGGACTGCCCGAGTCGAAGGACGAGCAGGGCGCCGGCGCCTGGAAAGAAAACGGCATCGTGCAGCAGGGACTGCGCGCGCTGAAGCAGTCCGAGGCCGGCAAGAAGCTGGTTCTCATCGCCGACGTTTGCCTGTGCAAATACACCAGCCACGGCCACTGCGGCGTGGTGGTGAAAACGGGCGACAGCTTCGAAGTAGACAACGATTCCACGCTTGATCTGCTGGCCCGCACGGCCGTGAGCCAGGCCAAAGCCGGCGCCGACGTGGTGGCTCCCAGCGACATGATGGATGGCCGCGTAGCCGCCATCCGCCGCGCTCTCGACAGCGCAGGTTTCACGCAGACGCCCATCCTCAGCTACGCCTCAAAGTTCGCTTCCGCTTTCTACGGGCCCTTCCGCGAGGCCGCCGACTCTGCGCCGCAGTTCGGCGACCGCAAGACCTACCAGATGGACGGCGCCAACCTGCGCGAGGCCCTGCGCGAGATCGATCTCGACATCGAGGAAGGCGCGGACATGATTCTGATGAAGCCTGCCATGCCTTATCTCGACGTGGTGCGCGCGGCCCGCGAGCGGGTGGGCGTGCCCATCGGCGCCTACCAGGTCTCCGGCGAGTATTCCATGCTTCAGGCTGCTTTCCAAAAGGGCTGGCTCGATCCCACGCGCGCCATGCTCGAATCGCTGGTCGGTATCCGCCGAGCCGGAGCGGATTTCATCGTCACGTATTTCGCCAAGGAAGCGGCCAGGCTGTTGGTGTAGTCGCTCCACGGCCATGCCAGGCGCGGCTGGAGAAGTTTGGCGAACCGCGGAAATAAAACCGGAATAAAAAGCCTTTGGATTCCCGGCGCGGTGTGTTTTTCTAGCTAGAAATCCTATGCGCAAGCAACTGGAAGCCTATTTTGAATTTGCCCGCCTGGGAACCAACTGGCGCACGGAGATTCTGGCCGGCGTCACGACGTTCCTGACCATGGCCTACATCGTGCTGGTGAACCCGGTGGTGCTGGCCGATGCCGGATTGCCGCTGCCCGCGGTCACTGTGGCTACATGCCTTTCGGCGGCCTTTGGTTCCATTCTGATGGGCGTCATCGCGCGGTATCCCCTTGCGCTTGCGCCGGGCATGGGCCTGAACGCCTATTTCACCTACACCGTCTGCCTGAAAATGCACGTGCCCTGGCAGACGGCCCTGGGCGCGGTATTTCTTTCCGGAGTCATTTTTCTGGCCATCACCCTGGCCGGCCTCCAGCGGGTGATCCTGCGCGCGATTCCTCATCAGCTTTACGCCGCTGTTGCCGGCGGCATCGGCCTCTTCATCGCGTTCATCGGCTTACAGCACGCAGGACTCGTGGTGCGCGATCCGAACACATTGGTCGGCATGGGCAACATCCGCAATCCGACTGCGTATCTCACCCTTCTGGGCTTGATTCTGATGGTCGCCCTCGAAATCAGAAAGGTGAAGGGATCCATTCTCATCGGCGTGCTCACCGTGACCGGAATTGCCTGGGCGTTCGGGATGACCCACTGGACGCCGGCTGCGGGCGGCATGGGCGCGCTGACCCAGACGGCGTTCAAGCTGAACATCGCGGGCGCGGTCAGCAAGGGCCTGCTCGAGATCATCTTCGTTTTCTTCTTTGTGGATCTGTTCGACAACCTGGGCACGCTCGTGGCGGTGACCAAGCGCGCCGGGCTGATCAGCGCGGACCACTCGATCCCCCGGCTGAACCGGATTCTGATGGCCGATGCCACAGCGAGCATCTTTGGCTCGCTGACCGGAACCTCCACCGTGACCAGCTATGTAGAGTCCACAGCTGGCGTGGCCGCGGGCGGGCGGTCAGGCGTGACGGCGGTCGTGACAGGGCTGCTGTTTCTGGGAGCCATCGTCGCCGCGCCATTCGCCGGCATTGTGCCACAGGCGGCGACGGCGCCCGCGCTCATCCTGGTGGGCTCGCTCATGCTGGCCACCATCACCGAGATTCACTGGCACGATCCGCTGGTCGCCGTTCCCGCGTTCCTGACGCTGGTTCTGATTCCGCTCACCTATTCCATCGCCAACGGGCTGGGCTTCGGCGTGATCTCCTGGGCGGTTCTGCACCTGTTCGCGGGAAAGGTCCGGCGGCAGGACTGGCTGCTCTACATACTCGCCGCGCTCTTCCTGGCGCGCTTCATCTACCTCGGCGCGAGCTAAAATCTGCTACCATATTGCTCGCTCGACGATAAGGAGCAGCCATGCATTGGTATGACTACTTGAGCTATTTCTTCGGCGGAGCCTTTCTGGCCAATTCCCTGCCTCACCTCATCAACGGAATCTCGGGGCGCTCCTTCCAAAGCCCCTTCGCCAAGCCGCCGGGGAAAGGCCTGTCGTCATCGACGGTGAATGTTCTGTGGGGCTTCTTCAATCTCGCCGTTGCCTACCTGCTCGTCGTTTGCGTGGGCTACTTCAGCCTGCACAATACCTGGCAAGTGATCGCTATAGGCGCGGGCATATTGGTCATGTCGCTCAATCTTGCCCGCGTCTTCGGGCGTTTCCACGGCGGATTGTAGGACCTGTCTACGTTTCCGCTTTTGCCTGCCGGCGGCAATCTCAACCCATGTCGCACGAAAGTCGTAAACTCATCTCATTCGTTCCCTGTAGTATGAGTGGGAGGTTCGTGCCACCTACGAAGAAACGGACCATGAGGGCGAATGGGAACCCGCGGATGGAGAAATCGCGGCAGATGAGTCTGCCCCGGTTCGCCATTGTGGTTCCCGTTTCACTGGCGCTGGCGTTTGGGTTCTCAGCCTGCGAGAACGTGGCCACCTACACGCAGCCGAGCCTTGTCCGCTTCATCGACGCTTCGTACAAGGCCCCGGCCGCGGATGTAGCCGTCGAAGGCGAGCTTCTGGCCGCCAACGTCGGCGCGGGAACCATTACCTCTTACGGCACCGTGCCCGCCGACAGCGCCGCGCTCATCGAGATCACCGCCGCTACCGGGAGCACGTCGCTGGCGACCACCAATGGCACGCTGTTGCCTGGCCGGCAGAACTCGGTCTTTCTGGCCGACAACGCGAGCGCTACGAACGGTTACACAGTGGCGGTTCTCGCGGACCAGGCGTTGCCGGCAGCAAGCGGCCACTCCGCCTTCCGCTTCCTCAACCAGGCGCCCAAGACCGGCGCGGTCGATATTTATATGGTCCCTGCGGGAACGACTCTGGCCAACTCCACTCCGCTGGTCACCGATCTCGCCGTGGGCGGCGCCGCTGGATACACCAGCTTCACCTCGCAGACCGTCACCATGGTGATCACGCCAACCGGCAAGACCACGCCGCAGTACACCTCCACGCCCATCACCCTCGTTGGCGGCGAGGTGCGCACCGTGCTCATCATGGATACCCAGTTGACCAGTAATCCGCCTGTCCAGGCGACCATGGCCGACGACGCCGGACCGGCGGATTAGCCGGTCTGTCCCAACCCTCCACATCAGAAATCAATTTGGAATTTTTGGCTGTGCGCCCCTCCGCCATCACATTCCAGCCGACCACAGGGCGCGTATACTTTCGGCGAGGCCAGTTGATCGCACTATGGACGCAATGGATCCATCGTCATTCTTCGGTGCCAGTTCGCTGCAAAACGCCGCCGTATTCACCATTGTGCTGGCCTTCGCCGGCTACCTGGTCACGTTTTGGATCAACCGCATGATGGCGCGACGCGCCGACCGGTTGCGCCTGGTGGACCAGCGCCTCAACGAGTTCTACGGTCCGCTCTATGTGGCCACGGTGGCGGGCAACATCGCCTACAACTCGCTCCTCACGAAGCAGGGCAAGACCCAGTGCCATCCCATTCGCGACGGGGATTTGAAGGAGTGGGTGCTGTGGATGACCACCATCTTCATGCCCCTCAATGACGTGCGCGAGAAGATCATCATCGAGAACGCCCACCTGATCGTCGAGGAGCAGATGCCGCAGTGCCTGCTCGACTTTGTGACCCACGTGGTGGGTTACAAGGCGCTGCTCTCCAAGTGGGCGGAGGGCGACTACTCGGAGCGCCGCTCGATGATTGGCTGGCCGCCGGAGTTCGACATCTACGTCGAGCGCTCCTACAAGGCTCTCAAATCCGAGCAGACGCGCCTGCTGCACAATGCTTTGTGGAGGCTCTGGCGCCGCTTCGCCGGGCACAATATCCGGTAAGATCGCCCGGCGCCGGATCCCCTGGCCACGCTACTCCGCCGTAAGCGCCGGGTTGAGCGACGTCACGCGCGCCACGGCCTTGGTCAGCCTCGCCTCGTGCGGCCGCGCACCCTTCCTCTCAGCCGGCGCGTAGAAATGTTCGATCGATTCGACCAGGTAGGCTCCGGGCAGGAAGACCGACGCGGCGCTCACGCCATCGCCCGGCAGCAGCAGCACGTCGCCCTCGCGAGGTAGTGAGTGCAGCGTCTCCAGCGGCACCAGGTTGATGCAGGTTCCGTCACCAGCCACAAATTCCAGGCAGTTGAGACTATGCAGCGTTCCCTCTCGCACGCGCCTCAACTCGCGTCGTGCCTTCACCGACTCGTAGTAGGTGCCCGCCATGATGGGCAGTCCGATCATAAAGCCGACTACACTGCTGTACTGCGCAACGATTGCTATCCAATGATGGGTCATCCGGTCTTTCGCCTCCATGCAAAGGGTAAACCGGACAGGTGGCGCCATTCACGGGTATTCGGAGCACTCCGGCGCCTTCGCAATCACCCGCGCGCAGTGAGCGCCAACCCATGCTATTGCCCAACCGACCCGTTGTGATGAATTCGTTCACCTTGAAAGAAGCGGTGATGCACCATGCTGAGCCCAAGCAGCAGGACTAGGACAAAGAAAACGATCACGAAGATCGCTTTCCCAATTCCAGGCAAGGACGGCTTCGACTCCGGGTGGCGTTCCAAATTCGTATTCGTGTCCATCAGAGTTGCCACACCTCCAACTCAGCCCCCAAACGCGACAACTTGGAGCGTCGGCTCCTCGGTACTCATTCAGTCCCGGACATTTCCAGAATCCGCGTTCTCGCTCTCCTCGTGTCCGGCCTCTCACTGAAAAAGTCACCGGATGGGGACCGTTTCATGTGCTGCGATCGCAGCCCCTTGCAGCCCTGATCATACCGTCGATTTTGTTTTCGCGGACTGCATTTTTTCGGGGCGGGCCCGTATCAAGTGAGGCTCACCTCAGGCAGGAACCGTCAGCCCAAGGTTCTTCCAGAGCCGCAGCGTAGGCCCGGCCTGATTGATGGTGTAGAAGTGCAATCCCGGCGCGCCGTTACGCAGCAGCGTTTCGCCAAGCCGCGTCACCACGCTGAGCCCGAAGTCGAGCAGGGCCGGCTTCGAGTCCTGTAACTCCTCCAGGCGCAGGCGCACCCAGCGCGGCAGGTCGGCGCCGCAACCGTTGCAGAAGCGCATGGTGTTGGCGTAGCTGGTGATGGGCATGATGCCAGGCACAATCGGGATTTTGATGCCGGCCTTGCCGCACCGTTCCACGAAATCAAAGTACGCGTCAGCGTTGTAGAAGAGTTGGGTCAGCGCCGCGTCAGCGCCTGCCTCCACCTTGCGGCGGAAGTGGTCGAAATCCTCGCTTGGCCGATCGGCCTGCGGATGCATCTCGGGGTAAGCGGCGACCTCGATCGTGAACGCATCGCCGTGCTTCTCGCGGATAAAGCTGACCAGTTCGTTGGCGTAGTGAAACTCGCCCGGCGCCGCGGCGCTCATGGCCGTGGAGGGCAGGTCGCCGCGCAGAGCCACAATGCGCTTGACGCCCGCGTCGCGGTAGCGCTCAAGCTGCTCCGCCACATGGGCGCGCGTGGAGCCAACGCAGGTCAGATGCGGCGCTGCTTCGACGCCGGTGTGTTCCACCACCGTCAACAGCGTCTCGTACGTTCCCTCTTGATCCGACCCGCCCGCGCCGTGCGTGACGGAGAAATAATCGGGCTTCAGCGCGGCCAGTTGGGCGATCGTGGCCGGCAGCTTCGCTGCGCCTTCCGGCGTGCGCGGCGGAAACAGCTCGAAGGAAAAGCTTAGCTTCGAATTCATAAGCGAACCATCCGAATCGAACCCTCAGAACAGTTCCGATCACCGATCGCTGTTCCCTAGTATCGGTAGTGCTCCGCCTTGTACGGCCCTTCCACCGTCACACCGATGTAGTCGGCCTGCTTCTGGGTGAGCTTGGTCAGTTTCACACCGATCTTCTCCAGATGCAGCCGCGCCACTTCCTCGTCCAGCTTCTTGGGCAGCGTGTACACATTCACCTTGTAGGTGTCACGGTTCTTCCAGAGATCGATCTGCGCCAGCGTCTGGTTGGCGAAGCTGTTCGACATCACAAAGCTGGGATGTCCCGTTGCGCAGCCCAGGTTCACCAGCCGCCCCTCGGCCAGGATGAAGATCGAGTGTCCGTCGGGAAAGGTGTACTTGTCCACTTGCGGCTTGATGTTGATTTTGGTCACGCCCGGCGCGGCGTTCAGCCGGTCGATTTGAATCTCGTTGTCGAAGTGTCCGATGTTGCAGACGATGGCCTGGTCCTTCATTTTCTGCATGTGTTCGAGTGTGATGATGTCGGTGTTGCCGGTGCAGGAGACGTAGATGTCGCCGCGGCCCAGCGTATCTTCGACCGTCGCAACCTCGAAGCCTTCCATCGCCGCCTGCAGCGCGTTGATGGGATCGATCTCGGTGATGACAACCCGCGCGCCCATGCCGCGCAGCGAGTGCGCGCAGCCTTTGCCTACGTCGCCGTAGCCGCAGATGACTGCGACCTTGCCCGCCACCATCACGTCAGTGGCGCGCTTGATGCCGTCGGCCAGCGACTCGCGGCAGCCGTAAAGGTTGTCGAACTTGCTCTTTGTCACCGAGTCATTTACGTTGATAGCCGGAACCAGCAGCTTGCCCTGCTCCATCATTTTGTAGAGCCGGTGCACGCCCGTGGTGGTCTCTTCCGATACGCCGCGCCAATCAGCGACGACTTTATGCCAATGTTGGGGATCCGAGGAAAAAACCTTCTTCAACAGGTCCTTAATCACCTGCTCCTCGTGGTTGCCCGAAGGGCTGTCGACCCACTTGTCGCCCTCTTCCAGCTCATAGCCCTTGTGGATGAGCAGCGTGGCGTCGCCGCCGTCGTCCACGATGAGCTCGGGGCCTTTGCCGCCCTTGTGGCTCAGCGCGCGAAAAGTGCACTCCCAGTAGTCTTCCAGAGACTCGCCCTTCCACGCGAACACCGGCACGCCCGCTGCCGCGATTGCCGCCGCTGCATGGTCCTGCGTGGAGAAGATGTTGCAGCTCGCCCAGCGCACTTCGGCGCCCAGGCTCACCAGGGTCTCGATCAGCACCGCTGTCTGAATGGTCATGTGCAGCGAGCCGGTCACGCGTACGCCAGCCAGCGGCTTTTCCGCCGCGTACTTGTGCCGGATCGCCATCAGACCCGGCATCTCCTGCTCGGCGATGATGATTTCCTTGCGGCCCCAATCGGCCAGGCCGAGGTCAGCCACTTTGTATTCGGCTTCGCGCTTTTCCAGTGTCGCGGTTGCCATGAAGTTCTCCTCGTATCGGCGTATCGTGATATATTGATGTGTATCAGAATCCTGCCATGCCGTCAATCGTCAAAATGCTGCGCGTTGTGGCCGATCCCAACCGGCTGCGTATCTTGTTGCTTTTGAAGAGCGAGGAACTCTCCGTGGCCGAACTGCAGGAGATTCTGGCCATGGGCCAGAGCACCATCTCCACGCACCTTTCGCAGCTCAAGCAGGCAGGATTGGTAGAGGATCGCCGCACCGGCAAGAGCAATCTCTACCGCCTCTCAGCTGCTGCCGCTCCTGAAGGCGGCGGCCTTTTGGACGAGTTGTTGGGACGGGCTGGGCAGGAGATCGCAGAAGCCAATGCCGATCAGGTCGCCATGCGCCGCGTGCTGCGCAAGCGCCAGGACAAGATGCGCGCTTTCTTCGACAGCGTGGCCGGCCGCCTGGGCAGGGACTACGTTCCCGGCAAATCGTGGAAGAGCCTGGCTGAGGCGCTGCTGCGCCTGATGCCGCCGCTCGTCGTCGCCGATCTGGGCACGGGTGAAGGCGCCTTTGCGCTGCTCCTCGCACAACGCGCAAAAACGGTCATCGCCGTCGACAGTTCCGCCAAAATGATCCAGGTCGGCCGCGAGCAGGCCGCGCGCCACGGCGTCAAAAACATCGATTACCGGCTCGGCGACATGGAAGAGATTCCCATCGGCGGCGGCGAGGTCGATTTGGTCTTCTTCTCGCAATCCCTGCACCACGCGCTGCACCCCGAGCGCGCGCTGGCCGAAGCGGCGCGGATTCTGGTCCCTGGTGGCCGCATCGTCGTCCTCGACCTCGTCAGGCACCGCTTCGAGGAGGCGCGCGAAATGTACGCCGACGAGTGGCTGGGCTTTGGCGAAGCCGAACTCGAAGCGTTGCTCGCGAAGGCCGGATTCGCCAGCGTTGAAACCTCCGTTGTGGACAAAGAGCCGGAGACGCCGCAGTTTCAAACGCTGTTGGCTGTGGGCAACAAGCATAACTAGACACCCAAAGCGATCCTGGGCGCCCCATCCGTGGCGCCGATCGCTATAGCGACCGCCGAGGCGGCCGTCAAGAGCGGCAGTTTGAAACTCCATCGGGGCATCCAACGTCATCTGCAAATGGGGATTGTGCCGAACGCCAGATTCTTTTCTATCTATCCTGGGAATGATGGTATGATCGGGTTCGATCGGCGGAATACCCGGGACAACGGCAGAGACGAGTGTTACGTCGTTCAGGCTCCATCCAAAGATCCAGGTTCCCCCAATCAAATCGGAGGTACGTCATGAGTACATTGCTCAGGTTTCTTGGGCCGATGCGGAGCCCAGTCATCGTTTTCTGTGCGGTATTGACGCTGAATGCCGCGGCCCTTGGCGCGTCCTCGAAGGGATCGGGCTCGAGCTCAGGCTCGAGCTCAGGCTCGGGCTCAGGCGCATCGTCGCAAGGTAACGCAAGTACCGCGAATCCAGAAGGGTTCGCCATCGAATCGGAGATGCTGACCTACACGGCTATGGACTCCGAAGGCACAGCAGTTGCCTGCGGCATCGGGCGCAACGTGGGCGCCGCGGATGCCAATTGCACTCCGCAGCCAATCACGGGTCCGCCGGTTGGCGTGGTGGTCGTTTCTGGGGAGTCCAGCGCACTCTCTGAATTTCAGCTGTGGCGCACGGACATTTCCACCATGAACATGCTCACCCTGCGCGCCAATCATTACTGTCCGCAAGGTACGGGAGAAAGAGGCGCGTCTGCCTCTAAAACGACACTTAGCGGCACAATCATGTCGATGTTCCCGGAGAGCCAGGCAGCCGAATTTGCAGCGTCACTGCTCAGCGCTACTGCCGAAACATCTCCTCTCGAAGGCAACATCCTTGACCGGACCCTTGTAAATGATGTGGCGGGGCACTTGAGAGCGCTCGGCCTGGATGTCGTGATCCCCGATCATTACATGCCGTATTCGCTCACTGCGATCGACGTCGTCCACTCCCCGTTCCTGACCAAGTACGCTGCGCTCATCAAGGCTCGCGCATGCGTTGCTCCAACTGCGCCGGAAACGCAAGAGGAGGCGGCAACGGGCGCAGAGCCAGCCCCGCCTGGAGATAGGGCCGCGGAGGCACAGGTGGAGGCTGACAAGAAGGCCATTGCGCAGGCCATCGACGCCTTCCTGAAGTCGCTCACCGAGCCCGATGTTTTTGACGTGCCCAAGCCACCGCCAGGCGCGCCTCCTGCTCCGCAAACGCCGGTCATTTCTCATCTGAACGCCGTTCTTAGGGCCGACGGTCTGGCGCAGGAACTCGACGCGGCTTCGCCCGATGCACGATCCGGCGCGAACGGCATCTGGTATGTGCTCTCGCTCAAGGCGCTGGAATCGGGTGGAACTCTGTTGAAATCCGGAAATGCCATAACGGGCACAAAGACCAGTTACAGCGGCGGAGCAATCGGAACGTATGCGCTGTTCCGCCTGAATGGGAATGTCGCGTGCTCGGGAGTCTTTTTTAACTATGAGCCTCCCACGCTAACGAGAAAGATTCCAGACTTGCTCAAGAGCACTCAACCGGCGGCGGAAGGAAAGCTGGTCGGCGGCTGCCGTTAACGCTGTCCGCGAGTCCTTTGCAATCGGCCGAACCAGCCGGCTTTGCTGAACGGGGGACGGGCCTCCAAACCCGCCCCCTTCATCCTGCGCTTCATGAACGGATTCTTCCCGTCCCCGTAGGATCGCCGCCAACGCGAGACCAGTTTTCCTCTCCGCGAGGAATGCGCCGCTCTCAGCGCATTTTGCTCTCCGCCTCAAGCAGTTGCCGCTTGCGCTCTATGCCCCAGCGGTAGCCGGTGAGCGAGCCGCCGGCTCCCACTACGCGATGGCACGGCACCAGCAGCGCCACGCGGTTGGCGGCGCAGGCGCGAGCCACGGCGCGTGTGGCTTTAGCATCGCCCAACTCGCTCGCCAACTGGCTGTAACTGCGCGTCTCGCCGTGCGGAATCTGCCGCAGCGCTTGCCACACTCGCAATTGAAAAACGGTTCCGCGCAGATCCAATTCCCTTGTGGTCTGGTTTTGGAAAAGATTCGCCCCGGTGCGAACGCTCTCTACAGCCGCCGCGATCCAGCGCGAGAGCGCCGGATCGCGGCGCAGTTCGGCTGCGGGAAATTCCGCGCGCAGGCTGCTCTCGGCCTTGGCCTTGGTGGCCGCGAGCGAAAGCCAGCAAAGGCCGCGAAGCGTGGCCCCGACGACGACCCAACCGAAGGGCGAGCGCGCCGTTACATATGCGATCTGCTCGCCTTTGCCGCCCTGGGCAAACCGCGCGGGCGTCATGCCGAGCTGGTTGCCTTCGTAGGCGCGGCTCGACGAGCCGTACCCGGCGTTGTAGATGGCGTCGGTCACGGTATCACCCTGCTTCAGCGCGCCACGCAGGCGGCCGGCCTGCAGCGCGCGCCTGTATTCGAGCGGGCTCACGCCCATCTCGCGCTTGAAGAGCCTCTGCACAGTGAACGGGCTGAGCCTTACGAGCCGGGCCAGCTCTGCCAGGCGCACTGGCCGGTCGACATGCGCTTCAATGTGCGCGCGAATCTTGTCCAAATGGGCGCCGCGCGCAGCGCCAGGCCGGCACCGTTTGCAGGGGCGAAAGCCGGCGGCCTGCGCTTCGGCCGCGGTGCGGAAAAAGCGCACGTTGGCGCGCAAAGGACGGCGGCTCGCGCAGCCGGGGCGGCAAAAGACGCCTGTGGTCGCCACTCCGTAGAAGAAGCGCGCCCGGGGATCGTGGGCGACGAGTTGTTTCCACGCGGCTTCGGAATCGAGACTCGAGGCCGAAACAGTGTGCGGAATCTTTGCATGAGTCACTGCGTTGGCTGTTGCGATTTGTGAGCTTGTGCTCATGGAATCTATCGTCGCCCCTGTACGCTTCCTACGCTATCCGATTCTTGCACGCAATTCGGAATCCTTTTGGAAAACAGTGTTGCGCGAAGGTCATCTGCGGCAAAGCAATATCTGTATTGGCCCGGCGGGCGACGGCAAACCCTTCTGTCCCGTTCATTTCTCCTTGATGGCTGCAAGCAACAGCACCCAGTCGCCATCGCCGTCGTGATTCTTCGCGGGGGGCGTGAACTCCTGCGTTCCTTTGTTCGCAAAGGGGCTCCCGGAGATGGTTGTATAGACCCCGTTCGAGGGGTCAAACCACTTGGCAATTGCCGGCGCCTTCAGGCTCGCCATGTTCACTGTGATCGTCCGCTCGGTCGGCATGTAGGCGACCACGAATGAGCCGTCAGGCGTTTTAGAGGCAGTGGAGAAGTCGCTTCTGCTGACGCGAGTTTGTAGATTCCCGGGACTTCCGAATCCGGCAGTGACTACAGTATGGTCTTGGTCCGGAACGAGATCCTGCCACGGCAGAGAAGAAAAGAATCCGTGCCAAATCATTAACTGCGCCACTCCGGCCGTGTCGATATAGTACTTCCATCCGGGTGCCATATAGCAGGTAAAGGCGTTGCCGTAGAGTTGCCCTTTACCCCCGCTCAACATAGCCCAATACTCTTCATGTCTAAGCACCAAGGGTGTCCCGAGATCCATCGGATGGCCAAGGTCCATCCCTGCTAATTCATAATGCGCCTCAACCAGGTAAGTCGGCGCAATAGGCGTCTGATCGTAGCTATGCCACATTTGAAGATATGTGGGCGAGTATGTGTAAGTACTGTTGACGGACACGATCGGCGCCCATGTTGGATCATCGAACGATGAACTTGTTTCGACATTCAACTCGATGGTTTGAAGATGCCGTGAATCGACGGACTTGATACCCATTGCAACTGCCCTGACCACCTTGTCGTCGCCTGGGGTTTTCCATGTATTAAAGTCATTGCCGTTCAACCAAATGATGTTGTCGAAATGCTTGTAGCGGTTGCCCAGATACTGGCCATAAGCGTAGGCGGCGACAAAACCGTTATTGCGTAGTGTTGGGACCCACTGACCGGTCTCGATAGGATCGAGGAAAACCACCATACCATGATTTGCCGCTAGCGTGAGCATCTGGTCGACACGGGCAAAGTATGCTTCGTTGGGCTTAGTAAGATCGTAATGAGCTGTATCTGTACCGCCTGGAACGTAGCCGGTAAAGGGACGAATGCCGCCATAGGTGCTGCCATCATCTGGACAGTAGTAATAATATGGGCCGGCAACAAGTACGTCGATCCACATCGCATTGAACCCGCGAGCCTGGCGATCGTCGAAGTAGCTTGCTGCATCCACCGTTGAGGCCATGGTAACTATCGGTTGGGGGACGTCACCGACAATCAGGAAAGGGGCGTTCCTCTGGTCGACCAGATAGCGACTGTTGGCACTGACCTTGAGCGGATAGACGGGAGAACTTGCAGTGGAGAGACGAGTTGGTGCTGCGATTACCTGCGCCCACGTCGAAACTCGTCCCAGCAGAACTAGTACGGCCAGCATTGCGCCGACTGTTAAGCACAGGTACTTCTGACCAGATGCTCTTTGCATGTGGATTTGTCCTTCCGTCGCGCTTGATGTTTTCTGAGTTGCACGCGACCGTTTCGGGTATACCTGGCCCTGCTCGGGGCGTAGTGCGACTGGAGAGCGCCAACCCTGCGCTCTACGGCCTTAAAACAACCAACTACAACCCTCCGCTATGCGCCTGGGTTGCGAAACCGGATCAGGCCAATGCAGTACGCAGTCAAAACTGCCACTTGCTCAGAGGCTTCCTAGTGAGTACTCCTCGAAGCACCCAGTAATAGCACCCAGTCGCCATCGCCGTCGTGATTCTTCCCCGGGGGCGTAAACTCCCGCGTGCCTTTGTTCGCAAAGGGCCCGCCGGAGATGGTTGTATAGGCTCCGTTCGAGGGGTCAAACCACCTGGCGATTGCCCGCGCCTTCAGGTTCGCCATGTTCACCGCGATCGTCCGCACGGTCGGCATGTAGGCGACCACATATGAGCCGTCAGGCGTTTTAGAGGCAGTGCAATAATCGCTTGTGTAGACACGAGTTTGCAGGTCTCCGAACGTGCCGTACCCGGCCGTGACCACCGTATGCGTCTGATCCGGAACCAGGTCCTGCCAAGGCATCGACTCAAAGAAATTCTTCCAAGTTATAAATTGCGTCACTCCTTCTGTGTCGAGATAGTACTTCCATCCGGGCATGAACGTCCAAATAAAGGCATTGCCGTACAGTTGACCAGTTCCCCCGGTCAGCATCGCCCAATACTCCTGGCGCCTAAGTACCATGGGATTGCCGTAATCCCACGGCTCGCCCACCTTCTCCAATTCATAATGGGCCTCAAGCAGATAGTTTGGCGCGATGGGCGTTTGATTATAGCTATGCAGCATCTGGATGTACGTTGCACCGTACACATAGGTGCCGTTGATTTGAATAAGCGGCACCCAGGTCGGATCGTCGAAAGAAGAACTATCCTGGTAGTTCAACTCGACCGTTTGCAGGGCGCCGGGGTCGGTAGCTCCGATGCCTTTTGCCACTGCCTGGACCAAGGCATCGTCGTTAGGATTTTCCCAGGTTTCGAAATCGTTGCCGCTCAACCAGAGTATGTTATGAAAGTGCTTATAGCGATTACCCAGATACCGGCCGTAGGTTGCAGCGTTGGACAGGCCATTGTTGCGCAGCGTCGGAACCCACTGTCCGGTCTCGATAGGATCCAGGAAAACCAGGATGTGATGAGCCGCCGCCAGCGTGAGCATCTGGTCGACGCGGGCAAAGTATGCCTCGTTAGGCTTGGTAAGATCGTAATGCGCCGTATCTGTGCCGCCGGGAACGTAGCCGGTAAAGGGGAGAATGCCGTCATAGGTGGCTCCGTCCGCCGGACTGTACGGCCGGTACGGGCCGGCTACAAGCACGTCCATCCACGCTGCATTGAATCCGTGAGCCTCGCGGTCGGCGAAATAGTGCGCGGCATCTTTCACGGTGATCATCGTAACCAAGGCATGTGGATTATCGCCGGCAATCAGGAAAGGGACATTGTTCCGGTCGACCAGATAGCGCCCGTTGGCGCTTACTCTGACTGGATAGGAGGGGATACTCGCGCCGGCAGCCTTGTGCGATGCGGCCTTCACGTGCGCCGCACCCGCAAGCGTTCCCAGCAACGTGAGCGCCATGAGCAAGGCTTTGATCCCTTTGCCCAGATGATTCGTGAGAGCTAATGTTTTCATCTTGATTTTTCCTCGTCCTTTGAGATGGTCCCGATGGTTCGGACAGTTTTCGCGGATTCGGTTAAAAGATACCATGAGCCGTCATTGTAATGGACCCGAATGGGAGGGCTTGTCAGAGCGCAAGTGCGCCACAATCGGGCGCCGTTTCATCCGCACACTACAAGGACAGCAGAGCATAAAATTTTTGATCGATTGATTATAAAATAGCGGAAGAGTGCCGGGAGGGGGGGTCGAACCCCCATGATCGCAAGGATCGGCGGATTTTGAGTCCGCTGCGTCTGCCAATTCCGCCATCCCGGCTTGGGTGGGGCCTGCTCCCAAAGTATCGCATAGGCTTTGGCTTATCCGCCACCGCGCAGCTCCTGAGCCTGCGCTCATAGGACCTTACCGGCTCCGGCGTATGCGGCTTTCCACATCCGCCCACTGGCTCGTGACAGCAACCGCTGTGCGAGAATGGAGGCAGCAACGATGACCAGCGCCTCCTCTGCCGTTGTCCCTGAACCCACCACCGTAACTCCGCAGTTGCTCGCCCAGCACGGCATCACAGCGGAGGAGTACGACCGCATTCTCGCGGCACTGGGCCGCACGCCGTCGCTCACTGAGCTGGGCATTTACAGCGTGATGTGGAGCGAGCATTGCTCCTACAAGTCCAGCCGGGCGCACCTCAAACGTCTGCCCACCAAGAGCGATCGTGTCGTCCAGGGGCCCGGCGAAAACGCGGGCATCATCGACGTGGGAGACGGCTGGGCCTGCGCCTTCAAGATCGAATCTCACAACCACCCCAGCTACATCGAGCCCTACCAGGGCGCTGCCACCGGCGTCGGCGGCATCCTGCGCGACATCTTCACCATGGGTGCACGGCCGCTCGCCGTCATGGATTCGCTGCGCTTCGGTCAGATCTACGAAGGGGAAGGAACGGAACCAGATCTGGTCCGCAAGAACCACTCCATCCTCGAAGGCATTGTCAGCGGCATCGCAGGATACGGGAACTGCTTCGGCGTGCCCAACCTCGGCGGCGAAACCAAATTCGAGGCCTGCTACAGCGGCAATCCGCTCGTGAACGCCTTCGCCCTCGGCCTCGTCCGCAAGGACGAGATCTTTTACGCCAAGGCTTCGGGCGCGGGCAACCCCGTCATTTATGTCGGAGCTAAGACCGGCCGCGACGGCATCCACGGCGCCACCATGGCCTCGGAGGAGTTCAAGGAAGGGTCAGAACAGAAAAGGCCGAACGTCCAGGTCGGCGACCCGTTCATGGAAAAGCTGCTCCTCGAGGCTTGCCTGGAAGCCATGAAGACCGGCGCCATCGTCGGCATTCAGGACATGGGCGCCGCCGGCCTCACCTGCTCCACCTGCGAAATGGGCGCGCGCGGCGGCGTCGGCCTCGACGTGGAGCTCGATCTCGTCCCTCAGCGCGAAACTGGCATGAGCGCCTATGAAATCATGCTCTCCGAGAGCCAGGAGCGCATGTTGCTGGTGGCCGAAAAAGACCGCGAAAACGAGGTGCTGAAGGTCTTCTCGAAGTGGGGACTCGACGCCGTCATTGTCGGAACTGTCCAGCCCGAGCCTCGCCTCCGCATTCGTCATCACGGCGAACTCGTCGCCGACATTCCCAACCGGTCGCTCACTGACGATGCTCCGCTTTACCATCGCCCCATCGGTACGTGGAAAGCGCCCGTCCCGCTCGACCCTCCCGCCGAAGCTCTCGCCGAGTTAGCGAAGGACCGCGACTACACCGCCGACCTCAAAAAGCTCCTTTCCAGCTCCAATGCCTGTTCCAAGCGCTGGGTCCATGAGCAGTACGACACCATGGTCCAGACCAACACCGTCATCGGCCCCGGCGGCGAAGCCGGAGTGATGCGCATCAAAGGTACAGGCAAGTCGGGCTACGAGATCGGCCTGGCCATGGCGCTCGACGGTAACGGCCGCTGGGCCTACCTCGATCCGAAACTTGGCGCCATGCACGCCGTAGCCGAGTGCGCGCGCAAGGTCGCGATGACCGGTGCAACGCCCGTCGCCGCCACCAACTGCCTCAACTTCGGCAATCCCGAGAAGCCAGAGATCATGGCCCAGCTCTCGGCCGCCATCGACGGCATCGCCGAAGCCTGCACAGCGCTCGGCACGCCGATTACAGGCGGCAACGTCTCCTTATATAACGAGACCAAAGGCGAGGGCATCTACCCTACGCCCGTCCTCGGCATCGTCGGCATCCTCGACGACGTCACCAAAGCCGTTCCCGCGCACTTCCAACGCGAGAAGGATGCGATCGTTTTGCTCTGGCCGGTCCCGCGCGGCGAGGAGCCCGACCCCACGCTTCAGGTCCCGCTCAATTCTCCGCCCATCAGCCAATACCCCGCCCTTCAGGGCGAGCCCGCCGTGCGTGAGCAGCCGCATGCAACCGACGCCGAAGCCGCCGCCAATCTCGCCGCCTTCGGCTCTTCCGAATTCGCAAAAGTCGTTCTCGGCAGCCTCTGGGGCACGCCGCCGGCGCTCGACCTCGATGCCGAGGCCGACCTGCATAAACTGCTCGCCGTGCTTTCGTGGCGCAAGCTCATCCGTTCCGCGCGCGACATCTCCGACGGCGGCATCGCCGTCGCGTTAGCGCAGGCTGCGTTCATCAGGGGCATCGGCGCCACCATCGAGCAGGACCCATCGCTGCTGGCACATCCTCTCTTCGGCCTCTTCGCCGAGCCCGCCTCCACGATCCTCATTACCACCGCTCCCGGCAATCTCTCCGAAATCGACGCCATGGCCGCCCAGTACAATTTCCTCGCCGCACGCATCGGAACCACCGGCGGCAGCCGTCTCGAAATCAAAGTCGACGGCGAACTCTTCATCACCGCGCCTCTGGCCGAGCTTCGCACCCTATGGGCCAACGCCCTGGAAGCCAATCTTCATGACGAGGTGACGGCGTGATGCGCCGCCTTTTCCAGGGCATCCCAGGCGTGGCCGACCGATCGAACGAGCTGCGCGCGTCTTCCCTGGCCCCTTGTCCCCGGTCCCTAGTCCCTCGTCTTTTAGTCCCTAGTCCCTATGTCCATCAGTCCCTGCAACTCGTCGCCCATGGCGACGAGTTGCACGAAGAATGCGGCGTGGTCGCCATCTACGGCCATCCCCACGCCGCGCGCGAAGCCTATCTCGGCCTCTACGCGCTGCAGCACCGCGGCCAGGAATCCGCCGGCATCGCCACCGCCGACGGCCTGTATCTTGCCAACATCAAAGGCATGGGCCTTGTCTCCGAAATCTTTACCGACGACGTTCTCTTGAAACTTCCGGGCCATTTGGCCATCGGCCACACGCGCTACTCCACCACCGGCGACTCCGCGCTGCTCAACGCCCAGCCTATTCGCGTCGACTCCACCAAGGGCCTCATCGCCATCGCGCACAACGGCAACCTTGTGAACCTCGGCAACGTGCGTACGCGCCTGGAGCGCGACGGCGCTTACTTCCAAACCACCTCCGACTCCGAGATCATCGTCCAGCTCATCGCCCACTCCCGCGCGGCCACACTGGTCGACGCCATCGCCGATTCGCTCTCCCAGATCGAGGGCGCCTTCTCCATTGTCATGATGACGCGCGACCGCATCTTCGCCGCCCGCGATCCGCGCGGCTTCCGCCCGCTCTCCATGGGCCGCATGAAAAATCCCGAAGGTCCCGATTCCATCGTCTTTGCCTCCGAGTCCTGCGCTTTCGACCTGCTCCGCGCCGAATTCATCCGCGACATCCTGCCCGGCGAGTTGGTGATGGTGAGCGAAGACGGCGTCACCAGCCGCCAATATGCATCCGGCGTGCCGCAATCGAGTTGTATCTTCGAGCATGTTTACTTCGCGCGGCCCGACTCGCGCATCTTCGGCCGTTGGGTGCAGGAGTCGCGCGACCAGATGGGCCGCCAGCTTGCCCGCGAGTCCGGCGTGCCCGCCGATGTCGTCGTCCCCGTCCCCGACTCCGGTGTCACCGCTGCGCTCGGGTACGCGGAAGAAGCGGGCCTCCCTTTCCGTATGGGCCTCATCCGCAACCACTACGTCGGCCGCACGTTTATCGAGCCCGAGCAGCGCGTCCGCGACTTCGGCGTGCGCCTCAAGCTCAACCCCGTGCACAATCTTCTCGCAGGCAAGCGCGTCGTGCTCATCGACGACTCCATCATCCGCGGCACCACCAGCCGCAAAATTGTCCGTATGGTCCGCGGCGCCGGCGCCGCCGAGGTTCATCTCCGCATCAGTTGCCCACCCACCATCTCACCCTGCTTCTACGGCGTCGACACGCCCTCGAAGCGCGATCTCATTGCCGCCAATCGTTCCGTCGAGGGGATTCGCCAGTTCATCGAGGCGGACTCGCTCGCGTATCTTTCGCTCGAAGGCCTGCTGGCCTCTGTCCGCGACGAACACAAAACCGGCTACTGCACCGCTTGCTACACCGGCAACTACCCTACCAAGTGGGTCGACGTGGAAGAGATTTTGCCCGCAGCCGCCGCAACTGTCTAACGATTTAGCTGTAATGCAAACAACCCCGCTTATAGCGGAGTTGTTTACGTTACGGCTCGCGAATGCAGCGCGTCCGATTCATTCGCCACGCTGTTGTTTTGCAATCTGCTCAGGCGATAGACGGAGAAACCGTGCGGCATTGTTGTACAGAATGTCCCGCTTCTCCTCCTTCGTAAGAAAATCCGCGGTCTCGATTGAATCGATGGACACTTCAATCGCTTCAGGCCACACCATCTGGTCGGAACCAAACATAATTCGTTTCTCGAATCCCGCCTCCACCAGCCGGCGTAGATAGTCGTGGAACGCCGCACGCGGAATTGCATAGCCGATCACGCCAACATCGACATACAACTGCGGATGTGTCCACATCATTGCTAGCATATCGTCGATCATCGGCCAACCGGCGTGCATCGCATAAAGGCGCAGTTTAGGATGGCGAAGCAGTGCCTCCTCTAGCAACAGAGGCGAGCCGAGCCTTGCGCGGTACTTATCGGCTGCAAAGTATGGCGCCCCCGGAGGCCCTGGTCCAATGTGGATGCCGACAGGCACATCCAATTCTTCAGCCATCGCCAAGTAGGGCTCGAATCGGTCATCGCTGGGGTCGATTCCCTGGTATTGAATTCCCACTTCGCCAAGCACCTTGTAACGACCGCTCACAAACATCGCCTTGACATCTTTCACCGGGGGCGGCGCATCCGGCCCAAGGTTGAAGAGCAATCCGGGAATGATGCGGTCGCCGCCTGCCTTCTGCCACTCCTCCACCTTGGACCCGCTGGTGACGGCATAAATGTTGTGACGTTTGAGAATCGCCAGAGTTCTATCCATCAACTCCTTGTCCGTCATGGGCGATACGATGGGATGCTCACAAGGCGGATTCTTGAACACGGCTGAGAATTGATTGCCCCAACCGGCGCCGGTATCCGCCGGCGGCCAGCCAGGCGATGGTGCGCAAAAGCTCTGCGGCGGCGGGCCTTGGCTGTCGGCAGAAAGCGCGTGTAAATGTACGTCGATAATGGGCTCGGGCTGAACTTGCGCATAGCTAGGAACACACAGGTATAAACCCAGTGCGAGAACACCGTAGAGTCTCATGATGATTTTCTTCATAGCCTCGATTTCTCCATCTTCTGGCATACGAGGATTGAACGGCTTTGGTTCCCGACTATAGGTTTCAATAGGCTGTCCATCTGATCGAGACCTGTAAAGCTGCGTTTGCGACAACTGAGTTTTGCAGGAGACCAGCTGGACTATCACCAGAATGCCCGAACCACGGTGTGGAATCGAGAGCAAATGGCAAAGCGGGTTATCGGTTGCGGATGGACGTTGGCGGCAGCTGCAGCCGCCGCCAACGTGAGCGCCAAGACCGCAGCCTAGTGGTTGCGGCGTTATCGCCAGTTGGGTCACGCTGGGCTTGTCGACCGCAGTTCGCGTCCGCGCCGGCTGCGCAGGCCTGCTACGCCGGAGCAGGCGGCGCTGGCCGAGCAGTTGCGGCGTCAACGCAAACATCGTTCCCCTCCGCAAGCAGACAAAGCAGTACCAGCCCCCTGAATCCCGCCTCATAACTCCTCGTGTAGTCCTTCATCACGCCCATTCAGTGCGGCCCCACGAGTCCGCTGAACATGGTGATCGTATTCATCGCCGCAATGCCCACTGCCGCACTTCAATCTACGGTGCGCTACGATGGACCGAGGCTGTGCGCATGATGATCACCGCCGCCATCCTGGTTCTGCTCGCTCATTTGCTGTGGATCGCGCTCGTCATCTTCGGCGCGCTCTGGACGCGCGGCCGCCCTGCGTGGAGCACCCTGCACATCCTAGCTTTGCTTTGGGGGATCGCCACGGAAGCGGGTCCGTGGCCCTGCCCGCTTACCCTCGCCGAACTGTTTTTTGAAACCCGCGCCGGTCTGGCCGTCTATCAAGGCAGCTTTCTGCTGCACCTGCTTGACGCCATCGTCTATCCCAGCCTCCCAGACTGGCTCGTCACTGTTTTAGGAGTCGGCGTCTGCACATTCAATCTCGGCATCTACCTCTGGCGATTGCGAGACTTCATGCGCGGCAGCCGGCTTCCGAACTGATCCTTGTTCACTGACCCCTGCCCCCTGTTCTCCGATCTCTGTATTTCCAGTCACAGGACGTTCACACTCTCGCTGTGATAGCATCCGTCTTTCGAGAAAAAGTCGCGCGGCGGACCCGGCTTTTTGCCTCTAAGTCCGGCCCAAAGCTAGCCTTGCCAAGGAGAAATCCATGAAAACCTACCAGGGAAGTGAGATCCGCAATGTGGCTGTAGTGGGGCATGCGCAGTCCGGCAAAACCACCCTCATTGCCGCTCTGTTGCATGCCGCCAAAATGACGCCCGCCCAGGGCCAGGTCGCCGACGGCTCGGCCGTCACCGCCTACGACGAAGAAGAGGTCTCCCGCGGCCTTACCATGTCCAACGCCGTCGCCTTCGCCGAGTGGCAGGGCATCAAGATCAATTTCATCGACACGCCCGGCTTCCACATGTTTACCCACGAAGCCCGCGCCGCGCTCTTTCCCGCCGAATCCGCCATCGTCGTCATCAACGCCCAATCCGGCGTCGAGCCCGTCACTGAGCGCGTCTGGCGCTACGCCGAAGAAGCCGGAATCCCCCGCGTCGTCCTCATCAATCAAATGGACCACCCCAAGGCCGGCGGCCAGAGCGGCCTGAGCGCGCTCATTGACGATCTCAACGACCGCTGGGGCCGCAACTGTGTTCCCGTCCAGTTGCCCATCTCCGATGCCCAGGGCTTTCACGGCGTCGTCGATCTCGTCACCATGGAGGCCTACACCTACACGCCCGGCGGCGACGGCCGCGGCAAAGTCTCCGCTGAAATTCCCGCAGCGCTCGTTGCCGACGCCAAGGCCCGCCACGAAGCTCTCGTCGAGCTCGTCGCCGAGGGCAAAGACGAGTTGATGGAAGAGTTCTTCGACAAGGGCACGCTGGCCCCCGGGCATCTCGTCTCAGCGTTGCATGAAGCCATCCGCGAAGACCGCATCTTCCCCGTGCTCTTCTCGAGCGGCGCCGCCAACATGGCTCTCGATCATCTTCTCGACTTCCTTAAGGTCTACGCGCCTTCGCCTGCCGAGCGTGCCCCCATTGCAGGCACGCCGTCCGCGCCCGATGCCGCCGCTCCCACGCGCAAAGTTGACGACGCCGAGCCTGCCGCCGCCGTGGTCTTCAAAACCATGTCCGATCCCTTCGCCGGCCGCATCAGCTTCTTCAAGGTCGTCGGCGGAGTCATCAAGAACGACGCTTCGCTCGAGAACTTCACCCGCCGCGGCTCAGAAAAGCTCTCGCACCTCTCCGTCATGCAGGGCCGCAAACCCGCTGAAGTCCCCGAACTCCACGCCGGCGACCTGGGCGCCGTGGCCAAGCTCCGCGACACGCTCACCGGCGACACCCTCGGAATCAAGGGATCTGATTTTCAGATTTCCCTCGCCGCCCTGCCCGAGCCCGCCATGACCTACGCCATCGAGCCCAAATCCCGAGCCGACGAGGACAAGCTCGCTCCCGCCATCCACAAGCTCATGGAAGAGGACCTGCTCATCCGCTTCTTCCGCGATCCGCAAACCAACGAGTTCCTTATCGCCGGAGCCGGCCAGCCGCACATCGAGGCCATCGTCAGCCGCCTCAAGCGCCGCTACCACGCCGAGGTCACCCTCAAGGCGCCCAAGGTCCCCTATCGCGAAACCATCCGCGGCAAGGCCGACGCCCAGGGCCGCCACAAAAAGCAGACCGGCGGCCACGGCCAGTTCGGCGACTGCAAAATCAAGTTGGAGCCTCTGCCGCGCGGCGCGGGCTTCGAGTTCGTCAACGACATCTTTGGCGGAGCCATTCCCAGGGGCTTCATTCCCGCCGTCGAAAAAGGCATCGTCGAGTCGGCCGCGCGCGGCTTTCTCGCCGGGTACCCCGTTGTCGATTTCCGGGTCATCCTTTACGACGGCAGCTACCACGAAGTCGACTCCAACGAGCTCTCCTTCAAGATGGCCGGACGAATTGCGTTTAGAAAATGCATGGAGCAGGCCAAGCCCTGTCTCCTCGAGCCCATCATGAAGGTCGAAATCGAAGCCCCCGACGACTTCGCCGGAACCCTCATGGGCGACCTCAACTCCCGCCGCGGACGCGTGCAGGGCATGGAGACCAAGGGCCGCACCACGGTCATCAACGCCGAGGTGCCCATGTCCGAGATGCTCACCTATGGCGCTCAGCTCACCGCCATGACCCAGGGCAAAGGCAGCTACCGCATGGAAGTGCACCACTACGACATCGTGCCGCAACTGGTCGCCGAAAAAATCCTCGCCAACGCCAAACGGCCGGTCGAGGAAGAAGAAGAGTAAGTACCGGGCTCAGGTCTTATGGGTCAGGGATCAGAAAACACGGAAGATTCATCCAAGATTGTGTTGGGTGGAGCGTCCGGCTGCTTGTGATAGGAAACTAACAGCACAGAGGAGGGATGGCTCTCATGCCGCTCAGAACATTTCTTGCAATCCTAGCAGGCGTGAGTACAGTAGTCATCGGTTATCTCCTCGTGATTTATGGCTTGCAATGGGCCGTGAATCATCATTCACGCTTTTGGTTGGGAAGCCACCAGGTTCTCTCAGTGGAAGAGGTTCGATACATTCTTGTGTTACCTGTCATGTTTGCAGGGGTATTCGTGGCGCTGATCGCCAAGGGACAGGAAAGGCGTGCGGGCACCCTTTGTGCGATAGGGGTGTTTACGCTCATCTTGCTGTTGAACTTGCTTGCGCCCGATCTCTTGCTACTGCGATCTCTGGTCCCCTCCTTCCACGAGGGCTGGTTTAGGCTCACCTATTGGGTAGGTGGGTTTTGTTGTGCGACATGGTTTGGAGCCTATCTTGTATTTGATGACAGGCAACGCAAGAGCAGAAAAAACACGCCCGCGGAGAGCTCGGTAGGGGCTGCTATTGAATTGGGTTCAGAGATAGCTGAAATCACCAGCGAAATATTCAAGCATCACTAAGGAACCTCCAGGTGGGGCTCGGAGCCGCTTCGATATCGAGGTGCTTCGTCCAGCAGAAGTCCTAAGGAGGTTGCATCAATGTCGGACGCTCTACGCCCGGATTCTCGGACCCGGAGTACCGCAGGCCTGTGATATGATTCGTGCGATCCGGAGCCGGATTCTGGAGTTCTGCAATGGACTATCGCGAAGAGGCCTTTAGGCGCAAATTCAACAACGCTGCACATCATTTGAATGTCAGTGCCGACCAAATCGTGTCGTTGAAATTCCGTGAAAACGTCGGCTCATACGGCGACTATCGGGATCTTCTCGATACGCTTGAGCACGAAGCCGGAATTCATTACTCGGAAGTTGACGGCGACCTACAAGGTCGCGGATACATCGTGGGCCTGGAAAAAGCGAAGCTTCTCCTGGTGGAGCATGAGACCGGGCTTGAGGTCTTGTACATCGCGGGTTCAATTGCGTCATTGTTCGGATTGATCCCTCTGGTTCTGCAGGGGTGGGCCGCAATCCGAGGACGATTCCCAGGGCGGCACGCGCAAATGGATGGGCCTGTGGAGATACGCAGGATTGATAACGCAGGCCGTCTCCAAGAGGAACATCTTCGCTCCCAACAGCTGTCCGCATCGTTACTCCACATCGGCACGTTTGCTCCAACGGTTTCGATGGCGGCGGCCCTCATGGAAGAGGAGACAAGGAATCTCAGCCGGCAAATCGAAAAACTCTCATCTCGGATAGAAGCTTTGGAGAAGAAGGCGCAACGCGGGCAGGCAGTCACAGCACCGAGAGCGCCCAAGCCGAGAACGGATCGCCCAAAAAGCAAAGGGAGCCCTAAGAAGACTCGAAAGAAATCCTGAAGTGCGCGCGTGGCGGGTGGCCCGGGTCCTGACGAAGCGAATCCGCTACGACAAGGGGTGCCCTAGGTCTCGACTCTGAGACATGGGATTCAACGATTCAACTCGCCAGCGCCTCGACCACTGCGTCCGGATGCCTGGCAATCACAGTCAGGTAAGCTCGTGCCGCGCGATCCGGACGCCGCCGTCCTTGCTCCCAGTCCTGCAAGGCGCGCGGGTCGAGAGCAAACCGCCGAGCAAACTCCGCCCGGCTGAGGCCCGTGGCCGCCCGCACTGCGCGCACATTCACTTCGAGCGGAAGCGGGAACCGGTGAACAGCAGCAGGCTCCGCCTCGCCCTTGGCGATTGCGGTTGCCTCGCGCATAGCCTCGACAAGCTCGCCCGCAACATTCTTCCGTTTCATGGTTTGATCCTCCGCACCTTTGCAGCCGCTTTCAGCGTCGCGGCAAACGCGGCAACCTCTCGCTTTTGTTTCGGCGTAAGGTTTGCCTGTTCATTCTTCCCATAGAGAAAGATCGCGTAGAGCGGGTTCTCCTCGTCGAAGAAGTAGTAAATCACCCGCACCCCGCCGGATTTTCCCTTGCCCCGCGCCGCAAATCGCATTTTGCGCACTCCACCGGTGCCCGGAATCTCATCTCCCGATTGCGGATGAAGCGCAAGGAAGAAAATCAACTCCTCATGCTCCTCGGTCGAAAGCAGCTTCTCCGCCCTGCGGGCAAAGGCGCTGGTTTCAACGACCGTCAGCATGGGAATGCTCACCCAAGGATTATGCGGCATTGCCGCACTTTAGTCAAGACACCCCATCCAGATCCTCCTCCGGCCCCACCACCGTCACCCCGCGCCGCTCCGGTCGCCTGCTCCGACGTGCAGCGCTCTGGCCCCTGCGCGGCCCGGCAACATTCCCTATCGTGGATGAGAGACGCGCCGGTTCTATGCTTCCCTGCTGCTCATTTCTTCAATCTTCCGCCACAGCTCGCGAATCCCGGCGCCCGTTTTTGCCGAAACGGGAAGTATTTCCTCCACCTCGAGCCCGCGCCTCAGCGCCGCCAGGCTGCGCGTGCGCTGATTGCCGCTCAACCGGTCCGCCTTCGTCGCCACCACCAGGAATTCGCGGTCCACGGCACGCAGCCAGTCGATCAACTGGCGGTCATTCGGACGCGGCGGCACATTTGCATCCACCAGGCAGATGCACAGCGCCAGCGTCGCCCGCTCCGCGAGATACGGCTCGATAAACGCCGGCCACCCCGCCGTGATGGATTTCGAAATCTTCGCGTACCCGTAGCCCGGCAGATCGGCGAACATCATCTTCCCCCTGCCGCGCTCGTCCGAAACCAGAAAAAAGTTGATGGCGCGCGTGCGGCCCGGCGTGGAAGAGACTTTGGCGGCCTTCTCGCCCACGAGAGCGTTCAGCAAACTCGACTTGCCCACGTTCGACCGGCCCAGAAAGGCGATCTCCGGCGCTTCGGCCCTGGGAAACTGCGCCGCGGAAATCGCCGGGCGCAGGAATTGGGTTGACCATCGCATCGCGCGCAACCTCCCTCATGAGTGTACGAGGCGTAGCGCAGTTGCGGGGGATAGTGTACGTTGACTGTGACCGCGCTGCCGGATTTCGCGAAGAAGTATTTAAGCGGGCGCGTGAGGGAGGAATTCAGAGCGCGATGCGAATGACGAGAGCTGTTTACGAGACAATTCGCGCTCACGGCGTGGAGACTTACCCGTATGAAAGCTGTGGCGCTCTGCTGGGCCGTTCGACACCGCATGGCTGGTGGATCGAAGCGGCGGTTAAAGCCGTTAACTCGCGAACCGAGTCGCCGAAAAATCAGTATCAGATAGCGCCAGCGGAACTGGTGAAAATCGAGCGCGAAGCACGGCGCCGGGGATTGAGCATAGCGGGTTTTTATCACTCGCATCCAGATCACCCGGCACAGTGGTCGCCGACGGATTTTGCTGAGGCACATTGGCTGGGATGCTGCTACGTCATCACCGAGGTGGGTCAGGGAAAGGCAATAGTGACCAACTCCTTTCTGCTCGCTGGACGTAGCGAAGAAGACAAACGGTTCGAGCCGGAGCGCATCGAAGTGGCCGAGACAGTTGAGCCGCCGGGCGCTGGGATCGAATCCCCAAAGACGTGAGAGCGCAACGAACCCGAATGTAGAATCTGTTCATCAGGAAAGGGAAATCATGGTTCCTGCAACCGGACCGCTCGAACTGCCCGAACTGACGAAGGACGAGCTTTCGCGTTACTCGCGCCACCTGATCCTGCCCGAGGTGGGTGTGGAAGGGCAGCGAAAGCTGAAGGCCGCCCGCGTGCTCTGCGTGGGAACCGGCGGGCTGGGCTCTCCGCTGACCTTGTATTTGGCCGCCGCGGGAGTAGGCACGATAGGACTGGTGGACTTTGACGTTGTGGACGCAAGCAATCTGCAGCGCCAGATTCTGCATTCGACCGCGGACGTCGGCCGCAAGAAACTGGATTCGGCGGAGGAGAAGCTCAAGGCTCTCAATCCCGGCATCAATGTGGTGAAGCACGATACGCAGCTTTCGAGCGCCAATGCACTGGAGATTCTGAAGGACTACGATGTGATCGCCGACGGCACGGACAACTTCCCAACACGCTATCTGGTGAATGACGCTTGCGTGCTGCTCGGCAAGGCGAATGTGTACGGGTCGATCTTCCGCTTTGAGGGCCAGGCCAGCGTCTTCGCCACGAAAGAAGGCCCGTGTTATCGATGTCTTTATCCCGAGCCGCCGCCGCCAGGCCTCGTTCCCAGTTGCGCAGAGGGCGGGGTTCTGGGAATTCTGCCCGGTTTGATCGGCGTCATCCAGGCTACAGAGACCATCAAGCTCATTCTCGGCAAAGGTGACCCGCTTATCGGGCGCCTGCTGCTTGTGGATGCACTGCAAATGCGTTTCCGGGAATTGAAGCTTCGCAAGAATCCGCAATGCCCTGTATGCGGCGCTCATCCCACCGTTACCCGGTTAATCGACTATCAGCAGTTCTGCGGCATCGCGCCCGCGGAAAAAGAGGAGAGCGCAGTGAAGAATGGAATTCCGCAAATCAGCGTGAAGGAACTGAAACAGCGCATGGATGCAGGTGAGGACCTGTTCCTGCTGGATGTTCGCGAGCCGTTCGAATATCAGATCGCCAACCTTGGCGGCAAACTGATCCCGCAGAACGAAGTTCCGCGGCGGCTCGAGGAGATCGACCGCAACCGCGAAATCGTCGTTCACTGCAAGGTTGGCGGGCGCAGCCAGCGCGTTGCGGAGTTTCTCAAACGGTCAGGATATGCGAATGTCGCCAACCTGGCCGGCGGGATTCTGGCATGGTCCGATCAGGTCGATCCCTCGGTGCGGAAGTATTGACGGAGATGCGGAAGGACCCGGCGCTGCCTGCAACGGAGGCGCCAGCCGCGCGAGCGAACGCTGGATTACGCCACCGGCGCCGTGCGAAGCGAAAAGTCCGGCCCGCAATGCAAAAATTGCGCGGCCCGCCCCGGAATGACGTAGGATAGGGGCGACTTGGTTTCTCGCACCACAGTGAATGCACACGGCAGACCACCCGTTGGCGGCCCGGCGGCCATCACCCGCCGAAGTGGATCACTGATTGCGCTCGCGGGCATGGCAACGCTGGGCGCGTTTGCCTTTTCCTTGTGCCGGGTTAGCCCTGCCGGCCGGCGGCTCCTTTTTCCCCGGGATGAGATTCGCTCCCAGGCGATTCCGGCGGGTCTGGCCCAAAGCCGGCTGCAGCTGGCCTGGGGCGACCGCTTTGGCGACGGCACGCCGGACTTTCTCCGATTGACCGATCCGGCCGACCAGGCGGCTTTTCGCCGGTGGTTCACGCTCATCGCCGAGTACCAGGCCGTTCGTTCGCGGGCGCAGGTGCCGGAAGAGATTACCGACTGCGCCAGCCTGCTGCGCTATGCGTATCGCGAGGCGCTCAAGCGCCACGACGAGAGCTGGTTCCAGACCAGCGGAATCGAGGTTCCGGCGCCGCCGGGAGAGATTCGCGCCTGGAACTACCCGCATACACCGCTGGGCACGGCGCTGTTCCGCGTGCGGCCGGGTGCTTTTCAGCCGGAAGACCTCTCCGATGGCGTCTTTGCGGAGTTTGCCGACGCCAAAACACTGGTAGAGCGGAACGCGTACTTTGTGAGCCGCGAAGTGCGCGCGGCGCTGCCCGGCGATCTGCTCTTCTATCGCCAATTCGGCCAGTCGTCGCCGTGGCATTCGATGATCGTCGTCAGGTCCGGGGCCGCCGCGGAGGTCGTATACGACACAGGGCCCGATCACGGCCAACCCGGTGAGCTGCGCCGCGTTCTCCTTTCCGAGCTCCTTGACCATCCCCAGCCGCGATGGCGGCCGCTGGCCGGCAACCCCAACTTTCTCGGCGTCTACCGCTGGAATATTCTGCGAGGAACTCCATGATTGACCGGAAATCGCCTGACCGGAAACCGGCACTCCGCAAGCCGCTTCTCGCCGCTCTCCTTCTGCTTCTTTGGGTTGCGCCCGCAGTTCCCGCTGCGGCCAACGACGCGCCGCGCTCGTTCTCGCTCTCCACTTCGCGGACCTTCGCACCCGGAGAAAGCATCAAGATCCAGCTTTTCGCCCGCAACGTGCCGGAGCTGGAATTTCGCGTCTACAAGGTGCGCGATGCGGAGAAGTTCTTCGCCGACCTGAAGGACGTACACAGCTTCGGGATACGGAGCTATGCGCCGGAGGAGCAGATCGATCAGCGCACCTTTGTCGAGCGGCTGCACGACTTCAAGGCACATCTGTGGTGGATGATCCGGCATTTCTTCCGCGGACAATTTACCGATGAGGCGCGCGACAGCTTCCGGGAGCAGCAGGGGAAGCTGGGCAAGCGCAGCCAGGTGGTGGGCGCGGCGCAGTTCGCGCAAGTCCCCCTGCTGAACGCGAGCCAGTTGGTGGCGCGCTGGAAGCTGGAAACGCCGCCCGCGCTGGTGAGCGAGACGCAACAGTTACCCATCGACGGACTGGGCGCGGGCGTGTATCTGATCGAAGCTACCGACGGCACATATAAGGCCTACACCGTCGCCATCGTAACCGCCATCGCCGTGGTAGAGCGGACTGAAGGCGGGCAAGCTGACCTGTATGTGGCCGATCGAAAAACCGGTGCGCCAGTGGCGGATGCGGATGTTGCGCTTTGGGCGAACGGGCAACTGCAGTCTTCGGGCAGGACTGGCAGCGATGGTCTCGCCTCGCTGACAATGAAGATCCGCGGCGGCGCGCAGGGAGCGGAGCCGGAAAACGTGTGGATCCTGGTGCGGAGCGGAGCCGACGCGGCCATGGTGACGCCGTGGAGCTATAACTTTACCGGCAACAACTCGACACAGGAGCGTTCCTATATCTATACCGATCGGCCGGTCTACCGGCCTGGACATACGGTCCACATCAAAGGGATCGTGCGCCGCGAGCAGAACGATACTCTTGTGCTTCCCGGTCAGCAAACGGTCACGCTCGTCGTGCACGGCCCCGATAACAATGATGTGCTCCGAAAAGAGCTGACTCTTTCGCCGCACGGAACGGTCGCTGTGGACCTCGACCTGGGATCCGATGCGGCGCTGGGCTACTACTCCATCGAGTTTGCAGAGCAGGAAATCGGCGGTAGCGGCAGCTTCTATGTCGAGGAGTACAAGAAACCCGAGTATCAGGTGACAGTGAAGCCAGCAGCGCCGCGCGTGCTGCAGGGCAACACCATTCAGGCCACCATCGAGGCGCGGTACTTCTTTGGCGAGCCGGTCTCAGGCGCCAAAGTGACCTACGTGGTGCACACGTCCATTCATTATTGGTGGGATGAGGACGAAGAGGACGAAAACGGCGAAGGCGACGATTCCGCCGAATCGAGCGATCTGGACGAATCCGACTACGGGTGGGGCGAGACCGAGCGGCAAGAGCACCAGGGTGTGCTCGATGCAAACGGCCGGCTGACGGTCACGCTGCCCACGGAAGTTGACAGCAAGCACAGCGACCAGGACTATCGCGTGGAGGCGCGAGTGACCGACGCGGCGAACCGCGAGGTGGCTGGTCACGCGACGGTGCTGGCCACCTACGGATCGTTCCGCGTGAGTGTGGAACCCACAAGTTATGTCTTACAGGCGGGGCAGCCTGCGCGCGTGAAAGTGACGGCGCAGGACTACGACAACAAACCGGTGCAGACCCCGGTGCACATCGCAGCAGCGCTGGAAAGCTGGGATTCAGTGACTCGCCAGCGGACCGAGACGCCCGCGGCCAGCAAAGATGCCACGACCGGCGCGGATGGCACGGTCCTTGTGGATCTGCCCCTCAGCGGCAACGGAGATTTCCAGATAACTGCCAGCGCACAGACCCCGGAAAACCGAACCGTCCAGGGCGAGACCTGGGTGTGGGTCTGGAACGGCGCCGGCACATGGTACCAACCCAACGCGCAGGCGCAGATTGTCGCGGACAAGAAATCCTACCAAGTGGGCGACACCGCGCACTTGCTGCTGGTGACCGGTTTGTCTGAGTCGTGGGCCGTTATCACGACCGAAGGCGACAGCGTGCAGTCGCGGCGGCTGATCCACGCCACGGGCGCCAGCGTCGCGTTCGATGTGCCCATTACGCAGCAGGCCCAGCCAAACCTGGTGGTGTCGGCGATCATCGTCCACGACGATCAGTTGATGACGGCGCAAAAGAGCCTGAAGGTACCGCTCACGGAGCGCACGCTGACCATCACCGCCACGCCGGCCAAGAGCCAATACGAGCCCGGCGAAAAAGGCAGCTTCGACGTGCAAGCGGTGGATTCCGCGGGCAAGCCGGTCCAGGCCGACCTCAGCTTTGGCGTTGTCGATGAGGCTCTCTACTCCGTGCGGCCCGATACGACGGGCGACATTGTGGCTTCGTTCTACCCAAAGCGCGACGTCTATCTCGAGCCGCAAACCTCGTTTGAGTTCTACTTCTCCGGCCAGGCGGGCGCCAAGAGCCCGCTGCTGGCTGATTTGGCCAACGGCCTTTACCATCCGCGCATGGCACAGGTGAAGCCGGGATCGGACCTAGTGGTTCCCAAGGTGCGCAAGGCCTTTCCCGATACGGCCTATTGGAATCCCAGCGTGCGCACTGGCACCGACGGCCACGCGCGCGTCGAGTTCAACTTCCCTGACGCGCTCACCACGTGGCGCACAACCATCCGCGCCATGACCGACGATGGCAAAGCCGGCGGCGTGGTCACGCGCGTGCTCGTGCGGAAGAACCTCATTGTGCGGCTGGCCGCGCCGCGTTTCTTCCGGCAGGGCGACGAGACGGTGCTGCGGGTGATCGCGCACAACTACCTGGAGACTGCGAAAGATGTCACCTTCGCGCTGGACGTGAGTGGAGTGGACGTTCTGAGCGGGCAAACACAGAAAGTGAACATTCCCGCCAAGGGCGAGAGCTACGTGGACTGGCGGGTGAGGGCGCGCGTGACGGGCAATGCCGTACTGACGGCCAAGGCGCTAACGAATGAAGAATCGGACGCGCTGGAAATGACGTTGCCGATTCTGCCCTATGGCGTCAAGCAGCGGACCGCGGGAACCGGAGTAATCTTCTCCGGCTCGGGTCAGAACCAGTGGGCATACAGCTACCCGCCGGCTTCGGACGCCGGCTCGCGCGGGCTCACCATCACCGTGGCGCCGTCTGTCGCGGGAACGGTCTTTGACGCGCTCGATTACCTCACCAGCTATCCGTGGGGTTGTACCGAGCAGACCATGTCGAGCTTCCTGCCCGACCTGATCGTGGCGCAGGCGGTCGACAAGCTCCATCTCAAGTCACCCATCGACCGCAAGACGCTGAACGACATGGTGCAAGCCGGTTTGGAACGGCTCTACAGCTATCAGCACGACGACGGGGGATGGGGCTGGTGGCAGGACGATCCGAGCCTGGTCTTCATGACGGCTTACGTGGTAAGTGGATTGGGTCAGGCTCAAGCGGCGGGCTACACGACAGATTCGGCAACAGCGATGGGCCGTCCCGCGCATCTCGAGAAGGGCCGCAATTGGCTCATCTCCATGCTCGCCGCGCATCCCGACATGATTCCCGACCTGCGCGCCTACACGGTCTACGCACTCGCCACCACCGGCGGCGCACCGAAAGACGCACTCGACAAAACGTGGGACAGCCGCGACAAACTGAGCGACGAGGGGCTGGCGCTGGCCGGACTTGCGTTTGATGCCGCCGGAGACAGCCGGGCGCATCAAGCCGCGGAGTTGCTCGAAAAGAAGGCCAAAGCCACGGATTTTGACGCGCACTGGGAGGGCAACTACGACGGCATGATGGACTTCTGGGACGACACCTCGCCGGAGACGACGGCCTTCGCGCTCAAGCTGCTCATCCGGCAGGATCGCGCCAGCGGCCTCTTGCCTAAAGCCGCCCGCTGGCTTGCCGAACACCGCGATGGCGGCTACTGGTACTCGACCAAGCAGACGTCGATGGTGATTCAAGGACTCACCGATTACCTGACTCTGAGCGGCGAGCTCGCCAACAGCTCCGATGTGGAGGTGCTGGTGAACGGCGCGAGTATGGGCAAGCGGCACTTCGGGCCCGAGGATGCGTTCGCCGCGCCCTGGCAAATCAGGGTTTCCGCGGCACAGTTGGCGAGCGGCGGCCAGGTGACCATCCGCAAAAGCGGCAACGGCATCACCTACTGGTCCGCCGAACGCAGTTGGTACTCCGCCGACCGCAAGTCCTTCCAGCAGGGCCAGCTCGCGCTAAACATCACGCGAGACTATTACCTGCTGCAAAAGCGGCAGTTGAAACCCACGGATCCGATCACCTACGACCTGGTTCCCTTGAAGGGAGCGGTGCACGTGGGCGACATCGTAGCCGTCAAGCTGGCGCTCAACGGGACCGGCTGGAAATATCTGCTGGCTGAGGATCCGATTCCGGCGGGGACGGAATTCCTGCCCGAAACCGGCCTCTACACACTGAACAGCAAACCCGACTGGTGGGCCGACTGGTTTACGCGCAAAGAGTTCCACGACGACCGCGCGGCCTTCTTCAACACCGATTTCGCACAACGCGCCGTGTATGTTTACCTGCTCAAGGCCGACAATCCCGGCAAATTCCAGATCAGCCCTGCGCAGGCCGGGCCCATGTACCAATCGAACGTCCAGACCACCACCGATCCCGCAACGCTGGAGGTACAGCCGTGAACGATGTTGCAGCCATAGGCACTTTGAACGATCTGTTTCGCCGGCTCCGCTTGAGCGTCGCGTGGGTTGCAGCCCAGTTCTGGGCTATGCTGCTGCTTGTCGTCGCCGGCGCTGCATGGACCCGCCTGCCCGATAAGTACGCATGGCAAGTGGGATTGACGTTGCTGCTGCCGCTGGTGCTGCTTGCCCTGCTGCTGCTCTTGCAGGCCGGAACCATGCGCAGCCTGCTCAACCAGAGGCAGGGGCGTGTTTCACTGGCTATGGGCGCGCTCACGCTTCTGGTCTGGGCCGCCATTGTCTGGGCCGCTTGGGCTATTCTCGACTGGTGCGACGATCAGATTCCGTTGTGGGCGGGCTATCTGAACTCACACGCCTCGGCTCACGCGCGGGCCACGCTCTTCACCTACGAGCACATTCAAACTTGGCTCACGCTCCTCGTCTGGATTTTGCGTTGGATTGTGGTACCGGCGAAAGTGATTCCCCATGCCATGGCCTCGGCGCAGTGGGGCTGGCGGCTGCCATGGAGAAAGCTCATCCGCCTGATATTGAACTGGCGCTGGTGGCTGGCGGTGGTGATCGCGGCGCTCGTGGGCGTCACGCTGCCAAGCCATTTCTTTGCGGGCGAACCTCACGGAACGGTGGCGCATCAGGTGTGGGCCGTAGTGCTCAAGCTGGCAGGCACCTATTTACTGGCTATCGCGAGTTGGGTTTTGCTGCTGGTGTGGGCTGCGGTGCTGTTGAGCCGTAGCGGGCGCACTACGGAACAACCCGGCGATGATTCGTTCGTGCCCGCTCCCGTGCACTCCAGACCGCTTAGCGAAGATTCCGTCCGGCTACCGCTGCCTGAGGGAGGCAGCGACTCCGCTGGGAAGGCCTGAGCGTAGCCATTCGAGCGCCTGCGCGCGGCCGTAGCGCGCGAGCAGTTGCGCGGCGTACCAGGCGGCGGCGCGATGCGCGGTTTCCGATTCGGCCTCGCTTGCTGTGTGCGCCAGCGCGGAATCCACTGCATCGGGCGAGAGCGAGGGGGCCGGTGTGGATCTGACCCCACGCGGCGGATTTGCCGCAGCATTAGGTCCGCTCCACACTTCCACAAGCCCCTCGCGCAGCCAAAGCGGCGCGTTGAGACCGGCCTGCTGCTCCACCAGCGCGTGCAAAAACTCATGGCGCATTGTGCCGGCCAATAGCTGTCGGGTGGCCAGCGTGCGCAACGGCTGCGTCCCGATCCAATTGTCCTCTGTAAAAGCCGCTACCCATCCGGGGGCGAGCGTGGCCTCACGAAAGGCAGGCGTGGAAACGAAGGCGCGCACGGTGAAGGGAGCGGTTGCGTTCAGGCCCGAACGCTCCGATGCCTCAGCCCGCGCTCGATTCAAATCCTGCAAGTACACCGCGTCGCCCGCATCGAGAGATTCGAGAACAAACCCACTGCCTGCAAGGCTCCTCCATGACTGTCCAGTTGCTTCGTCGTCGGCCTCCGCGCCGGGGAAATACTGCCGCAGAATTTCGCGCGCCGTACGCCCCTGCGCGGCCATTGCCGCCGCGCCCTTCTGGCACAGGCCCACGCCATGGCCCCATCCGCGCCCATGAAATTCAAAACGATCGCCCTGGCGGCTCACCTCGAACCATGTGCTTGGAATCCGGTTCCATCCTAGCGATTCGCCCACGGCCAGCCGGAACTCTTCAGCGTCGATCTCGTGCCCGTCGAGTTTGAGCGTGACAGCGCGGCCGGACTCGCCGCGGCGGGCGACGCTGAGGTTCTGCCACCCGGGCGCGGCAAGCCCATGCGCGGCGAGGGCCGCGGATAGCTCCGCACGCGTGATCTCCGACGCCCACTCGCTTCCGCCGTCCGTCGTGCAGAATCGATCGGGCTGCGATGGCAGATAGGGAACTGGCTTGGCATGAGGCCAAATCTCATCGGGCGAAGCGGTCCGCCCGCCGCAGTCCTTCCCAAAGTAGGCCAGCGCGCGCTCACCGTGGAACCATAACGTCTCCCCCGCGGTCGCCAGCGTGGCCGCGTGAGCCGAAGCCGTGCGCCCGCTGTTTTTGCCCCAGTGCAAGAGCTGACAGTGGGTCGAGTCGCACAAGTCGTAATCCGTGTGTCCGTGCGCCTCGTGCAGCGCGAAACTCCGCACCACAATAGCCAGAGCTTTCAGCGACTCCGGACTGTCCGCAGGGCCGCTCTCGCTTGCCACCACCCGCTCTACATAGCTCTCCACCGGAAGAGTCACGACGATCGCCAGCGCGCCGGCCTTTGCGGTAATGGTCACGGGATTCTGCAGCGTTACGCTCTCGCCGTGCGCCGTGAGTGTGACAGGACCATCAAGCGAGAGACGCTGCGCGCGTCCCGTTCTGCCCGCCGCCGTCAGCCTCACAGCATCCCCCTCGGCTTTCACATGGGCGGGTTCAGCAAATGTGAGGGTGGCGCAACCGGCGCAGCTTCGCAACACGACTTTGTGATCTGGCCAAGCGGGCGCCAACACAATTTCGCGGTCATGCCATAGCGTCCACATGCCCACACGCAACGTTTCCCGCGCGACGGCCGGTGCTGCGGCAGCAATCACTGCGCGCTGTGGCACGGGTTGGACGCCGCTCAAAACCACGCCGGCAGCCGCCAGCAGGCTCATGAGCGATCTCGCCATCCACGGCGTGTTCACGGCCGCTCCAGGGGTGCGTTGGCTAGAAGCTCCCCCGCCACGTGCGCCGCATCCGCGCCCCGGCCTGCAGGCAGGTACACAGCAATCACCACTCCGGGCTTCTGCGTAGGCGCGAGGCCCACAAACCAGCCATGGGACTGGCTCGATGCCGTGCTTTCAGCCGTTCCCGTTTTTCCCAGCACAGCAACGCCGCCCAAACTCGCCTGCCCAGCCATGCCGAAACTGGCCGAGTCCTCGAGCCCGGCGCGCACCACCCGGGCTGCTTCGGAATCGGGATGGGCCGCGAGTTCCAGCGCCAGCCAGCGATAGGCCACGGCCAACTCCAGCGGCGTCACGCGCACGCCTTCCACGCCTAACAAAGTCAACTGCTCCGCATCCACAGACGTCGGCTCGCGAAACTCGGCTACCGCTTCTTCGCGCGCAAGGCCCGTTGCTCCAAGCAAACCGGTGGGCCGAAGCAAGCGGCCCAATTCACCGGGCTGCAATGTGCGCGCCACGGCGGCAAAGTAGGAATTGCACGACCACGTAAGAGCTTCGCGAGCATCGAAAGGCGGCGCGGGCGGGTGCGTGCATGCCAGCCGATGTCCGGCGACTACGAGTTGCCGGTTGCAGGCTATGCGGCTCGCCGGGTCCCAGCGCCCCGCGCTCACCAGACCATACAGAACCAGCGGTTTCAGCGTTGAGCCTGGTGCTGCCAGCGTACGCGCTGCGTCGGTGAGCCTGTATGCCGCCACTAAACGCCCGCTCGCAATGTCCAGCACCGCAATTCTCGCCTGCGGCGCCTGGCGTGCCGCTCGCTCGGCTGCGTTCTGCCACGCCGGCGCAATTGTCTGGCAATGAGCGCCCAGGCTCCCGCATGCCGCCACAAAAGCCACTGTCCCGAGGATTCTATGCACAGGAAAAGTATGACCTATGCGCGTTCGGAAGCAACCTCTTGTTGTGAACTACCCGGTGCAACGGCTTCGCCAATCGGCTCACAGGAATTCCATCGTCCAGCTCTGGTTGGGGCGGGGTGGGCGCAACCAGCAGCACCCGCGCCTGAGCGCAGATCCGCCGTCTCCATAGCGGCTTCCGGCTCCTTTCGAACTCCAACCCTCTGCTCCTCTGTGTTGCCGCTCTTCTTCATCCTGTTCTCCTCGCCGAGACCGCCGCTGGCCCCTATTATCGGTCAACTCTCACTCTGGCTGGACTAAATGGAAGAAAGCATCTCACAGCAATCGGGGATAAGGGAAGAAAGCCCTGGCAGGTCCTTCGCAACGCACGCCTGATTGCGGAACAGATTGCATTCGTAGTGCTGCGTAAGGGCTCGTTGATCGCGAACCTTACTTTTCCCTGTTCCCTGCTCGCACTTCCCTGTCTTTCTCACTCCTCGCGCAGCGTCTCAAGAGGACGCAGGCCGAGGATCCGGTAGCTGGCGATCCAGCCCGTGGCGGTAGCCAGCGCGGCAGTTCCGGCGAGCGCCATAAGCGTCGCGACCCATTCGATTTGAAAGGTCACGTCGAGCCGGTGCAAAAGGACGCGTGCGAGCAGGTTGGCGAAGACTACGCCGACCGCACCGGCCAGCAGACCTAAAACGCTGAACTCGACGCTGAAGGTTCGTACAATGCGCATGCGCGTCGCGCCCAGCGTTTTGAGCACGACCGCCTCCTGCATGCGGCGGAAGCGCGTGCTGGCGATACTCGAGGCGAGAATCGTCAAGCCCGCGAGAATCGAGAACCCGGCGAGCAGCCGCACCACAAACGTAATTTGATCGACCACGTTTTCGATCCGCTCGAGCACATCGGCGACGTTGATGACGGTAATGGTGGGATAAGCCGAAAAAAACGCGCGCTCCATTGTGCCGACCTGCTTGGGATCGATGTGCGCGCCACCGTACCATGTGGAAGGCTGGTCGGAGATCAATCCCGACGGCAGAACAAACTGCACGCGCGTGCCCAGATGCTGGCCGTCGGCGCGATAGATGGCGGCTACTTTGAGCGTCCGCGTCGTTCCGCCGGTTTCCAACTCCATCGCGGAACCCACGCTGAGATGAAGGCGTTGAGCCACGGTATCGCTTACAGCGAGTTGCACCGCGCTGCTATTCGTCCACCACGCGCCTTCAGTCACTTTGTCGCCTTCGGGCGGCGCATCGGCCCAACTCAATTCGGCGTTTTCCAGCATGCGGCGCGGATAGTGCTGGCCTTTCATCTCTTCTACAGGCTGCCCGTTGATCGAGATGAACCGTCCCATCACCACCGGAATCAGGTTCAGCGCCTGGCTGACACCCGCCTGATGCGAAAAGAACGCTTTGACACCACCGACCTCATCGGTCCGCACGTCAATCAGGAACACATTGGGCAGCTTGGGCGATGCCGTTTCGCGCAGATCTAGCAGGAGGCCTTTCTGCATGAGATAGACCGTGAGAATGAGCATGACTCCCGTGCCCAGAGCCGCCAACACTGCGGCCGATTGGTTGCCCGGCCGGTAAAGATTGGCAAGGCCGTGGCGCAGCGACGAAGGCAGACGCAAACGCGTGCGATCGAGCAGGAACCGCACCGTGCGCAGCGCCACGGCAGCCATCGCGAGCAGAACCACAAGAGCAATGGTGAAAAGCAAAGCAAACCACGCGCCCACCTTGGGCGAATCGGAGAGCGCCCACGCGATGGCGCCCAACGCGACCACCACTACCGCGGCGATGCCGAGTTGCACGCGGCGCGTCCACCACCGTGCAAACCAGCCGCCGATGCCAGATGGTCCCGGCTCTACTAATCTGCGCAGAACGAGCACAGGCCGGATGGCGCGCACATCAAGCAGTGGGGGGAGGCAGAAGAGCAAAGTTGTCAGCAGGCCGGTTCCCAGACCGGCCAGTGCGGACTGCCACGGGAACTGGAGGATCACATGCACCGGAAGCAACTGACTGAACGCCGCCGGCAGCGCGGCCATCACGCCGACCCCGGCGGCAACTCCCAGCAGTCCTCCAGCCAAACCGAGGCCCAGCGTCTGCAAGAGAAAGATGCGCAGCAGATCGGAAGAATCCGCGCCCATGGCTTTGAGAATTGCCAGCATATCCATGCGCTGTTCCAGATGCGCGTGCATGGCCATGGCTACACCGATGGCGCCCAATACCATGGCCACCAGGCAGATGAGGCTCAGGATCGAGGTTGCATTGTCGAGGCCGCGGGTGAGCGCCGGATTGCCTTCGCGGTAGTCCATCACTTGCGCCTCGGGCAGCGCCGTTTCCAGTTGCGCGCGCACCGCTGCGGCCTCGGCATCGGCGGTGAGTCCGCGCGGCGGCTTGTCCGGCAGCTTGACGAGTAATCGCCGGCTTGCACGGCTGCCCGGCGCCAGCAATCCGGTGCGCGCGAGCGCTGCCTGCGAGATCATCACGCGCGGTCCCAATCCCATGCCCGAGGAGATGCGGTCGGGCTCCTGTTTCAGCACTGCCGCGATGCGGAAGTCTATGCCACCCAGCCGCAGCGTGTCGCCGACGCGTGCGTTGAGGCGGATGAGGAATTCATCCGCCACCACGGCCGAGTCGCCCTGGAGAGCCTGCCGCAGCGGCATCGCCGGATCCAGTTCCACCGTTCCATAGTAGGGATACTCTGTGGGATCGACAGCCTTGAGCGAGACCGCCAGCGGCACGGGATCCGTTGACACAGATGCCATGGAGATGGTTTCAGTGACCCATGTGGCGCGGATCGCACCGCCGCTTTGCGCTTCAATCGCGACGATCTTGCTGAGTTCCTCGGGCGTGGGCGCATGAAACATGCGCGCGCTCAAATCGCCTGCCAGCAGCGAGCGCGCCTCTGTATTGAAAGTGCGACGAAAGCTGTCGCTCAGCCCGCGCACACCCACCAGCGCAGCTACGCCAACAGCCACCGACAAAACGACAAAGGCGAACTTGCCGGGTGAGGACTTGAGGTCGCGCCAGCCGATGGTCGCGGCGTGCTTCCAACTCAATGCGTGCTTGGCCATGGTCCTCCTGGCGGCTGATGAGAATCCGCAGGAAACGGGCCCGACCGCGAATCTTCCACCACAAGGCCATCCTTGAGCACAATCCTGCGGCCGGCGCGGCTGGCGACTTCAGGATCGTGCGTAACCAGCACCAATGTCGTTCCCGCCTTGCGATTTCGTTCGAGGAGCAGATCGAGAACCATCCGGCCGTTCGCCGAGTCGAGGTTGCCGGTGGGCTCATCGGCCATCACGATCGGGGGCTCGACAACAAACGCGCGCGCCAGCGCCACGCGCTGCTGCTCGCCGCCCGAAAGCTGCACGGGATAGTGATCCATGCGCTCCTTTAGCCCTACTTCGTCGAGCATGCGGCGCGCCTGCGCCAGGCCGCTGCCCTCCACATTGAGTTCGTAAGGCAACAGCACATTCTCGAGAGCGGTAAGCGTTTGAATCAGCTGGTAAGACTGGAAGACAAAGCCGATCTTACGCCCGCGCACCGCTGCAAGTTCAGTCTCCGCCAGGTTGTGGATGGGCACGCCATCCAGCCAGATCTCGCCCTCGCTGGGCGTGTCGAGGCCCGCGAGCAACCCCAGCAGCGTGCTCTTGCCGCTTCCGCTCGCGCCCACGATGGCCACAAACTCCCCCGCCGGAATCTCCAGCGAGATACCCTGCAGAATGTCCACGCGCCGTGCGCCGTTCTGGATCCACTTCTTCGCGCCTTTGACCTGAATCAATCCGCCCTCCCGTCACTCGCAGTGTAAATTGCCGCTCATTGGGCCGTGCGAAACTTGGACCTCGTGGCGCGCGGCTACACTGTCTACGTGGACGTTCGGCGCACGGTTCTTGTTGCATGTTGCCTGCTTCTGTCGCTGGCGGGGCCGCTCCATGCCGCCGATCGGCCGATCCTTGTTTGCTATGGCGACAGCATCACCGCCGGGTACGGCCTTTCCTACGGCCAGGCCTATCCCGACTTCCTGCAGAGCATACTCAATGCGCGGGGCTACGCATACAAGGTGATCAACCAGGGAACGCCCGGCGCCACCACCAAAGACGCGCTCGCCGGCCTGCCCTACGTGTTGCAGTTGCACCCTGTCATCGTGATTGTCGAGTTTGGCGGCAACGACGGCCTGCGCGGCCTGCCCGTCGACCAGACGCGCAACAATCTCGACCAGGTGCTCACGGGCCTGGAGAAAGCCCACGTAAAGATCGTGCTCGCCGGCATCACGCTTCCGCCGGATTATGGGCCTGACTACATCCGGTCGTTCGATCGGATCTTCCGCGATCTCGCCGTGCGGCACCACGTGGCCCTTGTGCCCATGCTCTACAAGAATCTGATCCACGTTCCGGGAACCATCCAGGGCGATGGCATACATCCCACCTCGAAGGGGTCAGAGATCATCGCCGATACGCTTTATCCGGTTCTTAAGCCGCTGCTGCGCAAGAATCCGTGAGCCGGCCTAGCGCACAAGGCGAAGGAAAATGATTGCATCGACTGCTTCCTGGCTGCCTCGTGCCTCCGAAAGTTTTCCCATGCAAACAAAACAGCCGGGATCACTCCCGGCTGCTCGTGTTCTGCCGATTGAACCTGCGGCAACAGCTCCGTTATGCCTTGGCAGTGGCCAGAGCCTTCAGGCGCGCGTTCAAACGGCTCTTGTAGCGGGAGACGGTGTTCGAGTGGAGTACGCCCTTTTGTACGCTTTTGTCGAGGGCCGAAACGGTGGCGCGGTACTGCGCCTGTGCTTCTTTCACATTGCCCTTGGCCAGAGCCTCGCGCAGCGAACGCAGGCTCGAGCGCACTCGACTGCGGTTGGCGCGGTTGACTTCAGTGCGGGTTTCGGTCTGGCGGGCGCGCTTCAGCGCGGATACGTGGTTTGCCATGGTTTTGCTTCAATCTCCAAAACCTGAAGTGCAGGGAGTGGTCCTGTTTTCAGGGAAAATGATGCGGTGTGGAAGGCAGCTCGAGCCGCATCCCTCGCAAACATTTAGTCTACGGGAATCCGAGGGGCGGGTCAATCGGCGCGGGGCATACCAAGCGGCCGCGATGGCGGTGAGCGGAATGCGTTGAGTTTCGTTCTCCTGCCGTGGGCTTGCGGCAGGGCAGGCCGGTTTGACCCGGTTTTCGCCGCCCGGTATACTCGAACTTGCGTCAAGCGGGAGTAGCTCAGTGGTAGAGCATCGCCTTGCCAAGGCGAGGGTCGCGAGTTCAAGTCTCGTCTCCCGCTCCATTCAGCATCACCCCGGCGCGCTTGTGCCGGCCGGGCGGCGGGATGGGACGATTTGCATCCGGTAAGGCGGGCAGCCCGGGGCGCGGTACCCAAGTGGTAAGGGAGAGGTCTGCAAAACCTTTATGCGCCGGTTCGATCCCGGCCCGCGCCTCCAACTCCTTCAATAACTCAAGCCGATCATCCGCTGAGCCTCATTTTGTTTCCGTGAGGACTCCTTGCATTCTGTCTCTTCCCATCCCTGCATTTCCGACCGTTTTGACCGACATTTGGCGACGTTTGGCGACGAAAATCGCCGCGGTTTTGAACCTTTTGAAGCCGACCTCCGTTGAATCCGAATGACTTAGGGAGCGAAATGGGTCGTTTTGATACCCCATCCGGGTATATGGTGGGTGGAGTAAGACAGTGGTCAGTGGTCAGTGATCAGTGGTCAGAAAGGCAGCTTTCAGCTATCAGCTTTTTGCTCGGAGTTCGCCGATTATTGCTCGGAGCATTCGCTGTCCGGCGGAGCGGTCGCCGCGGAGGCGAGATATTACTCTTCAGCAAGATTATTCCCTTGACGAAGGGTGCAGCGGAGGTGTCCAATGATACCTAAGCCGCGCCCAGTATTTCGCAAATTATTGCCCCTAGAAACATCGCGGCCTAAAAGAGGATTAGCCGCGATGACAATGGCAGTCGGTTTTTTGCGACCGGACGGCGTAGTTATTGGGGCCGACCGGCAGATAACGGGAGCTAACTATACATTTCCCGAGCGCAAGATTGAAAGTTTCCATTGGCAAAACGGAGCGGGAGTTCTTGCATATTCGGGAGATCGAGATGTTTTTCGCGATTTCCTCGCGAATATGTATGGCGCGTTCGGTCAGAACGTGACTAGGCAGGAAAATGAAGTCCGACCGCTCATCAAGCAATGCCTTGACGCGCTGCATCTGAAGAAAAACGATGTATTCCTAACCTTGTTTGGCTACCTCTTGAGGGATCGACCACCGCGCCTGGTTTTGTCAAATTCAAGACAACGAGTAGTAAGCGCCGGGTTATGCGAGGTTATTGGCTACGGGGACTCGCCTCTTTCTCGCTCTTTCCTAGGAAGATATTTGGATGTGCCGCTTATCGGGGGCATCAAGCAAGCGAGTATTTATGCAGTGGACTTTATTTCTCAGGCTAAAAGATACGACGGCCAGTATGTGGGAGATGGGATTGATGTGTTCTCCATTGATCGGAGTGGAGTTGATGGAACAGAATCCGTCCACGTCCTCGATGCGGGCCGCACTGGTCAATGGGAAAACAGGATCGCCACGGCGCGCTACTGGCTGGATGTCTTTTTTAACGAGTTGAGCAATACTGAGAATCCAATGATAAATGTGGAAATGTTTAAGCAAAGAATGGGAGATTTCAGGCAGTGGGCGGGGGGCGATCCGATACCCTGGTCCGCGCCGTGAAAGTAGGACTTCGATATGATCCAAGCCGAATTTGTACTGACATTGGTGCTCATCTTTAGCATCGTCCTAGCGGTCTACCGGATATCGCGCCAGTTGGAGGCGGTTCACGATGCCATCCAAGCAGTCCTTGAGAAAGTGGATGATCTCGTTGTACAGACCTGTCAGGTCGATTCTAAGGCTGATGATTTTCTTAAGAAGTCAGATGATGATTTTGATGGAGACTCTATGCTGTAAGGTTCTCAAACGTCAGAGGATCAGCAGTGACCATGTGGCGCAATGTGTCAATGAACAGATCGGAGCGGCCCCGCCGATTGAACCGGAACTGCATTTCTTCGAGGTAGGCGGGAAGATGTTTCGCGGAGACCTTATGCCAAGAGCCCAGAATACCGCGCTTCAAGAGCGAGAACGCGGATTCGATTCCGTTCGTGGTAATGTCTCCATCGACGTAGACCTTGGCGGTGTGGTTGACAGTTTTGTGCTTTTCTTCGCCATGTCCAGCCAGCTCGATTGCGTTTGGGTAGGCCGGAAGGTCGTCAGTCATGATGACTTCTACATCTTGGCTCACGTTCTCTTTGATGTACTTCGCCAAGGTTCCTTTCTTTGCATCCTCAGCGCGAAAGAATCGGAGATCGCCGTTGCGCTGCTTGATCCCGATTACGCATTCTTTGTGATCTCTACGGCCTTGGAACTGTCTGCCTTTCCGTTTTCCGCCGACATAGGTTTCATCCATCTCGACCGTGCCGTAGAGCATCGACTTTTCCGCCGTCGCCATTGCCGACCTAATCCGATGGCACAGATACCACGCCGTCTTGTACGAGCCCTTGTGCTGGCCCCAGAGGGTCCGCTTGAGCTGCATGGCGCTCATGCCCTTCTTTGCCTCGCAGAGCAGCAGGACGGAAAGAAACCACATCGGCAGGGGCAGGTGGGAATCATGGAAGATCGTTCCGCTCATCACCGTAAACTGGTATTCGCAACCGACACACTCGAAGCGGGCGTAATCCTTCATTCGAGACACGCGGCGATCCTTGCAGCGCGGACACGTCACACCTTCGGGCCAGCGGAGCCGTTCAAGCAATTCGCGGCACTTTTCATCGGTCGAAAACATCGTATTGACTTCAGGGAGCGTCATGCCTACACCTCGTAAACCGAAATCGCCTTTGCAGCGTGTACCCACCCGAAAGCTGGTTGCGAGCATAAAGCGAGATTTGCGACGTATCCCACTTCCGAAGGAAGAACAGAAACCACAGAAAGGAAATGGGTAACGATTAACATGAGAACATCTTATCAAAATCGTTACCCTTTGTCAAGTGAATAATCTTGCTCTTCAGTAACCGGGGGTACCCCTCCCCGTCTCTGAAAATAACTCCTTTCGATGCAACGCTTTGGCGCAAGTATCGGTCTCCAAGTGACTGATTCTAAAACCACTTCTTTACAGCGATTAGACAACAAAGGAGTTACGGGCAAAGGCCCGCGTTCCGTGGTCAGTAGTCAAGGATCAGAGTTCCTGTTTTCTGTTCTTGCAAATCTATTGTGCGCCATCGACGGGAAATGATCGGCAAAGAAAACAGAGATCAGGGATCAGGGGTCATGGATCAGAAAAAGAAGGACTTAGTGGAAGATCGGACGTTGAGTTTTGGAGGCGCTGGGCTTGACATCTCTTGGGGTGAACCCCTCGGGTGAGACAGTTTGTCATTTGACAGTTCGCGGTTTGCTGTAAAACGCTGTTCATTTTGTTGGTTCTCCGGCAGACTCCTCGGTGGTTGGTGAAGCGGAGACAGGCTCTGGTGGAGACCAACCTGTCAAGGAATAGCCAACTGGTGACTCATCGATCGGAGGAGTTGGGGAGTCGGCTGAAACCGGCTCCCCGCTTCCTTTGCGCGGCCGGCCTCTGCGCCGTGTCCAGGATCGATAGATTTCCTCATGCCTTGGAAAACTCACGCTGGGCGCCGCCCAAGCAGCCGGGGGCGCGCAGGCCGCTTCGAACTCCTCCGGGGTCTTGTATCCCAGGGCGGAGTGCAGGCGGAGCCGATTGTAGTACTGCTCGATGAACTCTTCCAGGTGCGCATCCAGTTCGTCGATGTACTGGTACTTATTAGCATAGATCTGCTCGCGCTTGAGGGTCTTGATGAAGCTCTCGCAGAAGGCGTTGTCGTAGGGGTTGGCTGGCCGGCTCATGCTGGGTAGGATGCCCTGGATTTCGAGCATTTGCGTGTACTGCTCAGAGGCGTACTGCACGCCGCGGTCGGAGTGGTGCACCAGGCCGGGTGCGGGCTGGCGCAGGGCGATGGCGCGCTCCAGGGCCAGCAGCGGCAGGCGCGCTGTCAGGGTGCGGTCCAGCGCCCAGCCGACGACTTTGCGCGAGAAGGCATCGAGCACCACGGCCAGATAGACGAACTCCTGGCGCAGCCGGATGTAGGTGATGTCGGCCACCCATAACTGGTTGATGGCAGTCAGCTTCATGCGCCGGGCCAGGTTCAGATAGACCTGCCGATCGTGGTCCGAGTCGGTGGTGACGACGAAGGCCTTGGGCTGGATGCCGAGCAGTTTATCTTCGCGCATCAGCCGCAGGACACGCTTGTGGTTGACGGCCATGCCGCGGCGGTGGAGCTCAACGGTAACGCGCCGGTAGCCGTAGCGGCGGCGATGCTCCAGGACGATCTGCTGGATGGTGTTGCGCACTTCCATGTCTTCCTCGCCGGGGTAGCGGGGTTGGAGGAATCGGTAGAATCCGGCGCGGCTGACCTGAGCCAGCCGGCACATGGGCTCGATACCAAGGCTGTCTGCGATCGGCATCATTTCCCGGATGGCTTCCCAGATGCCATTTCGCCAGAGCCGGTACTGGCCTGGCGCAGAGCCTCGACCTTTTCGCAGGCAGCCTTCAAAAAATCCGCTTCCAGGGTCTTCTTCACCAGCGCCTTCCTGAGCTGCACGTTCTCCTGGCGCAGGCGCTGCTCGGCGCCCTGCAACTGCTTTTGTTGCTCGCGCTGCGCGGTTTCCCGCCACAGATACAAAAGCTGGCGCGAGATGCCCAACTCACGGCACAGCTGCGCCACGTTCGGGGCCAGCGCCAAGCGGCGAAGGGCCGACTCCCGGAACTCCTTGCTGTACTTCAGATACTTTTGACCCATTTGCAGTTCTCCTCTCCCTGCAAACTGTCAAGATGCAATCTGTCTCACTTTGGGGGTGCAGTCCATCTAACGACGGCGGCGGAGTCAATTCGCGCGCAACGACTGTGCCGGAGGAAGCGACGGCGCTTCATCAGGCGGAGGTACGGGCTTATTTCCGGGCGGATATGCAGACGGGATCGATCTGCGCCGGCTGCGGACTGGGAAAGTACTGCCGCTGAAAGAAGAGCGCCACGTTGACCAAGGCAATCATCACGGGGACTTCGACCAGCGGCCCGATGACGGCGGCGAAGGCAGCTCCCGAATTGATGCCGAAGACGGAGACGGCGACAGCGATGGCCAGCTCGAAGTTATTGGAGGCGGCGGTGAAGGAAAGCGTCGTGGTTTTGGAATAGTCCGCGCCGAGCCTGCGGCCCATGTAGAACGAGACCAGGAACATGACTACGAAATAGACCAGGAGCGGCGCGGCAATCCTGAGGACATCGAGCGGGAGACGGACGATGTAGCTCCCTTTGAGCGAGAACATGACGACGATGGTGAAGAGGAGGGCCACGAGGGTGAGCGGACCGACGCGCGGGACGAAGCTGCGGTCGTACCAAGCGCGGCCTTTGGCGCGGACGAGAACGGTGCGGGTGAGGAATCCGGCAAGACAGGGGACGCCCAGGTAGATGAATACGCTCTGCGCGATTTGGCCGATGGAGACGTGGACGACCGCGCCCAGCAACCCGAGCTTGGCGGGGAGAACGGTGATGAAGACCCAGGCGTAGAGCGAGTAGAAGAAAACCTGAAAGAGAGAGTTGAAGGCAACCAGGCCGGCTGCGTAATCGGTGTCGCCTTTGGCGAGCTCGTTCCAGACGATGACCATGGCGATGCAGCGCGCAAGGCCGATCATGATGAGGCCGGCCATATACTCCGGGTAACCGCGCAGGAACACGATGGCCAGAACGAACATAAGGACGGGCCCAATGAGCCAGTTCTGCACCAGAGAGAGGCCGAGCACTTTCTTGTTGCGAAAGACTTCGTGCAGCTCTTCGTACCGCACCTTGGTGAACGGCGGGTACATCATCACGATCAGGCCCACAGCGATGGGAATGGAGGTTGTGCCGATGCTGAAGCGGTCGAGAAAAGGAACGACGCCAGGAACGAGCCATCCCAGCGCCACGCCGACCACCATGGCGGCGAAGATCCAGGCAGTGAGATAACGATCGAGAAAGGAGAGCCGGCTTGTCACCTTCATGAGCAAACCTCAAAACAAAGGAATGGCACGCGGCCTCGCGGCGCGCGCCAGTCAGGATCGGCCGATCAGGAGCGGCCGATTTTGTCGATCTCGCGCTGGATAGCGAGCTGCTCGAGCGACCCAAGGGGTAACGAAAGGAACAGGCTGATGCGCCGGTCGAGGATGGAGAAGGCGTCGCGGAAGGCGCGTTCAATCTGTTCGGGCGTGCCCTTCACTGCCGCTGGATCGGGGACGCCCCAGTGCGCGGTCATGGGCTGGCCGGGCCAGTAGGGACATTGTTCTCTGGCGGCGTTGTCGCAGACGGTGAATACGAAGTCCATTTTGGGCGCGGAGGGTGCGGCGAACTCGTCCCAGGATTTGCTGCGCAGGCCGGCAGTGGGAATATGCGCAAGGTCAAGCTGTCTTAGCGCCTCGGGCCGGACCGTGCCAGACGGATGGCTGCCGGCACTATAAGCAGTAAAAATGCCCCTGCCCTTGCGATTCAGGATGGCCTCAGCCAGAATCGACCGTGCGGAGTTCCCGGTGCAGAGAAAGAGAACGTTGTAGTGGTTGGGCATGATGCGGCTCCTAAGCTGCGGCGCCGGCGCCGCAGCAGCCGGGCGCGCAACAAGAGGGTTGAGGCTTGACGGCGCGGATGAAGGCGCTCAAGAACTTACCTTCGACCTGGGGAGCGATGGCGTCGACATCGACGCCCGCCTCGGTGAAAGGCTTGCGGGCATCTTCGACGTTGTAGATGCGCGTGGGCTCGATGGTGACATCGGTGAAGCCGGCGGCGATAAGCCTGGCGCGGTAGTCCTGCTCTTCCAGAGCGCCCGCCATGCAGCCCACCCATAGCAACATGCTCTGGCGCACGGCATCGGGAACGGCGCCGCGCACGACAATGTCAGAGACGGCGAAGCGGCCGCCCGGCTTGAGCACGCGAAACGCCTCGCGCAGGACGCGGTCCTTGTCGGCAGAGAGGTTGATGACGCAGTTGGAGATGACCACGTCGATCGAGTTGCCGGGCAGGGGAACGTTTTCGATCTCGCCTTTGAGGAACTCGACGTTTTCGACGCCTGCCTTGCGCTGGTTTTCGCGGGCCAGGGCGAGCATGTCATCGGTCATGTCGAGGCCGTAAGCCTTGCCGCCGGGAGCCACGCGGCGCGCGGAGAGCAGCACATCGATGCCGCCGCCGGAGCCGAGGTCGAGCACCACGTCACCGGGTTTGAGATCGATGAGCGCGGTGGGATTGCCGCAGCCCAGCGAGGCCTGCACGGCCTTCTCGGGGATGAGGCCCTTTTCGTCGTCGCTGTAGAGATTGGTGGCGATGGGGTCGCAGCAGCGCAGTCCGTGATCGCAACATGCCTGCACACTGCCCGACCCCGCTACGGCGCGCGCGGCCTCGCCGTACTTCTGCCTGACTTGCTCTTTCACTTCCGCCGGGGCTGCCATTCGGGCCCTCCCTTGTATATGCTTAGGCAAATATATTCTTTGCGTTCATATCTGTCAAGGCGTATATTTATATGGTAGTCGGTCAGTTTGAAGAAGCAATCCCTCGGGGGCTAAAGCCCTCATTCACTGGGCACGATTTACGGCACGACTGAAGTCGTGCCCTTTAAAGACATCGAGTTTTTCCGCAGCCTGTGAAGTCGTGCCCTTTCAAGGCACATTCGATCTGACCGACTACCATTTGTAGACATGAGCCGCGCTCGGAAATCCTTTGATTTAGCTCGCCTGTTTGCCGCCCTGGCCGACCGCACGCGGCTGCGCCTGCTGAACCTGATGAGCGGGCGCGAAGTGTGCGTGTGCTACTTCGTAGAGATCCTGAAGCAGGGCCAGCCGAAGGTGTCGCGGCACCTTGCGTATCTGCGCCGGGCGGGGATTGTGAAGGCGCGGCGCGAGGGCAAGTGGATGCACTATAGAATCGAGCGGCCCGCGGATGCCGGAGCGGCCGCGATTCTGCAAGCCACGCTGGAATCGCTGGGCGCAGACCGGGAGATGCAGGCGGATCTGGCGCAGCTGGAGAAAGCTCGTTGCCGGCCCGAACGATTCGTGACGCTTGCAGGGGCGCCGGCCCCAGTCGAACTGCAATCGTAAATCGCGTGATGCGGAGCTTTCGCGGCGCGCTGAGAGCGGTCTGTGGAGCGGCCGGCGCGGCGCGCCGGTTCAGGTTTCCTGCTCAGGATTGGGGCGGGGTAGTTCCCGCCGGGGGTTGGGGCCCGCTAGCTTGCACCGAAACCACGGCTCGCTTCGATTTGCGGTACACGTTGGCGACGGCGAGCGTCCAGAGAGGAACAAAATCGACGCCAGGCACGAGCTTGGCGAGAAACGACGGCGCGAACTCCCAGTGCCAGCCGAGGAGAAGGGTGAGCAGGCCGGCGATGCCGAGATCGAGGATGTCGTCAGGGGGCGAGGCGGCGCCCTCGACGAAGAGCGGAAAAACAACGATCTGGAATACATCCGCGAGGATGGCGAGGATGAGGGCTGCTTTGAAGCGTGGGCCGGGGGAGATGGTGACGGCGTCCTGGTTCGCGCCCACGGGCTTGAGCGGCCACTGCATATAGAGAGTATCGTCCATGCACCGGGGCGGGCCGAGATGAAAGCCAGACCGGAACTCAACCGCGCCCCCCTCGGGATGGCAAGAGCCGGGTAGATTCCGCGCGGATGGCGATGCGGCATTCGGGGCTTTTCAGACGCCCGCTTCTGTGTCATGCTTGCGTGCATGGGAAACAAGGACAAGGGAAGAAAAGAGACGAAGAAGGCTCCCAAGCCGAAACCGAAACCGGAACCGGGGCAGAGGCGCGAGATCTTTGCGCCGCCGCCCTCGCCGCCGAAGTAGCCGGCGGTTTTCGCGCCTGAATCGTCTTGCGGCTGGAGCGCCGGCGATGGGGAGAGCGTGCAGGTGCGTGCAGTTTTGCGCCGGGCGCGAAACCCTTCCGCAATGCAATCCGGCGCGGGCCGGGAGGTGAGCGCCGCGGGCGAATCGAGGAATGAAAAAGGCCATCCGCAGGGGATGGCCTTTTGGCATGGATGGAAGCGGCGATGCGGAGTTACGGCTGCGAAGCTGCGCCCGGTGTTTCGGCGGCGCGGGCCTGAGCCTTTTCAGCGAGGACCTTGTGCGCGTTATCCTCGAGGGCCTGGGCTTCCGGCATGTAGCCGAGCGCCTTCTGGATCATGGGATCCCAGTCGGCGATGACGCGCAGGCCGGCGAGCTGGCCGAATTGGATGGTGACGATGTCCTGCAGGATGTGCGCTTTCAGCCAGTCCATGCAACCGTTCAGGTCGGCGTCGGTCCAGTCAATGTCCTGTGCGGTGAGGAACTTCTTGAAGTCGGCCAGGACGGCGTCGTCGACCTGGAAGTTCTTGTCGACGGTGTGCGTGGCCACGTAAACCGGCGCGAAGCGGAAGAAGACATCCTTATAGTCGAGCTCGTCCTGGAAGCGAGTGGTCTTGGACGGCTCGATCTTCTCGTCCGGGGCGATGCCGCCGCCGCCGTAGACGGTACGGCCCGAGTCAGTGAGCTTGACCTCGCGGTTGCTGGAGTCGGCAGAGGGCCCGCCGCCGGCGTGATTGTAGTAGTCGTAGAGCGAAACCCCCTGGTAATTGCGCTGAATCAGGCGGCCGGAGGGCGTGTAGTAGTGATACGTGGTGAGGGCGAGGCCGGTGTCTTCGCTGAGGTTGTAGACGGTCTGCACCAGGCCTTTGCCGAAGGTAGTTTCACCCACGATGAGGGCGCGGTCGTGGTCCTGCAACGCGCCGGAGACGATTTCCGCGGCGGAGGCAGTACCGCGGTTGACCAGCACAACGATGGGAAAGGTTTTGCCGCCGTTGCCGTGAGTGGCCACGTAGTTCTGATCCGAGTAGGCGCGCCCGCGCTGGGTGACGATGGTTTGGCCCTTGGCGAGCAGCCGGTCGCAGACGTCCACGGCCTGGCTTAGCAGGCCGCCGGGATTCTCGCGCAGATCGAGCACCAGGCCCTTCAGGTCGCCAAAGCTATTGATGGCGTCGTCCATCTCCTCGCCGGTGGTTTCCTGGAACTCTGTGAGATGGATGTAGCCGATGCCGGGGCGGATCTCGAACTTGAGATCGATGGAGGGGTGGGGAATCTCGTCGCGGACGAGGTCGAAGATCAGCGGCTTGGGCTGGCCGTAGCGAACCATCGAGACCTGGACGTGCGTGCCCTTGGGGCCTTTGAGCGCCTTGGCTACCTGATCAGCGGACCAGCCGTCAGTGGATTTGCCGTCGATCGCGGCAATCAGGTCGCCGGGGTGGATGCCGGCGCGGTAGGAGGGCGTGTCCTCATACGGGGTCACGACATAAACGGTGGTCTTGCCGCCGTCGTTTTGCTGCCGGATGATCATGCCCACGCCGTAGTAGTGGCCGCGCTGGTCTTCGCGCATGCGGGCGTAGGCTTTGGGATCGTAGAAGTGCGAGTGCGGGTCGAGAACCTGCAACATGCCCGGGATGGCGCCGTCGTAAATGGCGTCATCCGCTTTATCGGAAGTGATGGGCTCGGCGTAGTTCTGCTCCACGACCGCGTAGACATCGGTGAAGGATTTCAGGCTGTCGCGGAGCTGGCTCTCATCCTGCGAGGCTTGAGCGCCCACGCGGCGCTCGAGAACGGCGCCGGCCACGGCGCAGACGGCGAAAAAGAGGGTAACGGCGAACAGTGCGCGTCGCGCACGGGGGGTCATAGACAAACCGAACCTCCGGACGGCAAACGCGCCGTGCGCCTGGCGGCGAACTCCCCCCCGCCCGAGAGCGAATCCGCTGGCTGCTGGATCGGCGCTCGATAAAAATTGACCTTGCCCGTTAACGGCAAGGCCGGCGAGATGGAAGAGCCGCTCGCGCTGAGACCGCGAGACCGTCTTCGGCTAAAGTATAGCACCGTAGGATTTGACGCGTACGGACCAGGCGCGGTAGCAGAGGGTTGCAGAGCCTACTTGCTGGAACACGAGGCCCGATGGGCCGGCGAAAGCAGCAGCGGTCGTGCGCCCGCTTTCCGTTTCTGCTCTCCGGGGATTTACAATGGCGTCTATGCATCAGGCGGCAGAGGAACACGCGCCAGCCACCCGGCCGGTACCCGATTTTATGACTTTGAGACATCTTCGCATTTGCGCAGCGCTCGTGATCGCCACGGCGCTGCTTGTGGCCGCCAGCCTGACGCGGGGCCAGGCCAACGAGCCAGAGAGCCCCTATGGCGGGACGACGGTGGAGGACATCATTGCCCGCGTCAACGACCAGATCATCACCCAGTCAGACTACGAGCGCGCGCTGGGCGAGCTGGACCAGGCGGGACGGCAGCGCGGCGAATCGATGCAGGCGATGGCAACGGCGCGCAAGGATCTGCTGCGCAACCTGATCGACCAGCAACTGTGGCTCTCGAAGGGCAAGGAGCTGGACATTACCGGCGAGACAGAACTGGTGAAGCGCCTGGACGAGTATCGCAAGCAGTACAACCTGGATTCGATGGAGGACCTCGAGAAAGCGGCCAAGGAACAGGGCGTTTCGTTCGAGGACTTCAAGGCCAGCATCCGTAACCAGATCATCACCCAGGAGGTGATGCGGCAGGAGGTTGGGGAACACATCCAGATCACGCGGGGCGAGGTGGAGCGGTACTACGAAGAGCACAAACAGGATTATGCGCAGCCGGAAAGCGTGCGGCTGGGCGAGATTCTCATCGCGTTGGGGCAGGCGGACGAGGACGATCCAGCCAAGGAGGCGGCGGCCAAGGCGAAGGCCGACGACATTGAGGCCAGGCTGCACGCGGGCGGCGACTTTGCGCAGTTGGCGCGGAGCTTCAGCGACGGTTCGACGGCTGCCTCGGGCGGCGATCTGGGGCAGTACAAGCGGGGCCAACTGCCCAAAGTGCTTGAGGACAAGACATTCGGCCTGAGCGCGGGGCAGTACACCGAACCGATTCTCACGCGGCAGGGCTACATCATTCTGAAAGTGATCCAACACACTCCGGGCGGAGCACGGCCCTTCAATGACGTGCAGGAGGACGTGGGACAGGCGTATTACATGAGCCTGATGGAGCCGGCAATTCGCGACTATCTGAGCAAGATGAGGAATGAGGCCTTCATCCAGATCAAGCAGGGATATGTCGACGCCGGCGCGACGCCCGCCGAACTGCATTCGAGCATCAGCTTCAGCGCGTATGTGCCGCCGGCGCCCAAGAAGAAGGCTAAGGTGGAGCGGACGCGGTTCCGCGAGAGCACGCACACGTTCCGGCAGAAACCGGGAGCGACCGCGCCACCAGCGGAACAGGCCTCGGCGACGGAGACAAACGCAGCGTCAACAACACCGGCGGCGGCCGAGAAAAAGAAGAAGAGCAGAAAGAAGGAAGAAGCCGCCACAGAGAAGCCCGGCAAGCGAGAAAAGATCCGCTATGGGCAGGCGCCGCGCGAAACGCTGCCCGCCGCCACAAGCAATACGGCCACAGAGAACGCGGGCGCGCTGCCGGAGACGGCCTCGAGCACGGAGCTGCCGGCCAATCCGCTGGAGCCTACCGCTCCCACGCCGCAGAAGACCCGGTTCAGCGATCGCGCGCGAGCGCCAAAGAAGTCAACGGCGAGCAGAGGTGAGGCGCAGGCGGGTTCAACAGGGCCCGCGCCACCGGGTGCGGCCGAGGTTGCCGATCAGCAGACACAATCGGCTCCGCTGGGCATCGCGGGCGACACTTCGAGCAAAAAGAAGAAGAAAGCGGCCAACGCCGCCGCGGAGAAGACCCGCCTGGCGAACAAGAAGAAGAACCCGGAGGAGTCCCAGCCCAAGCCGGTGCAGCAGCCGACGCCCATTCCTGCCGTGCCCGGAGCGCCTGCGCCTGCCGACCAACCCACGGTGCCCCAGCCTCAGCCAGACTCACAGCCGACCGGGTTATAGCGCTGCGGCTCAGACAAGAGAACCAAGGGCGGGCCTGGGAGCTGATTTCCGGGCCCGCAGTGTTTTTGGCGTGTGTGGGTTTTCGGCCCGGAGCGGGATTTTTGGGCAGCGCAGGCCAATTGCGTTAATCTTCTCGGCAGAATGAAAGACATCTACATCGCCGATCTGATGGGCTTTGACGAGGGAAAGCTCTTCGACAGCTTTTTTCTCGTGCTGGCCAAGCAGCAACGAAGCACAAAGCAAAACAAGCCGTACCTGAACCTGGTCCTGGGCGACAAGACCGGACAAATCGAAGGGCGCGTCTGGGATCCGGGCGACCCGCGCATCGCCAAGGATTTCGAGCGCGGCGATCTGGTGAAGGTGCGCGGCAGCGTTTCGAAGTACGAGGATCGTACGCAAGTGAAGGTGGATCAACTGCGCAAGGCGCTCGAGGGCGAGGCGGACAAGGTGGACATGCTGCCCGCGACTACGCGCAATGTGGACGAGCTGTGGGCCGCGCTCGAAGCGAGTGTCGCCAGCCTTACGAATCCCTATTTGAAGCGGCTGCTGGATGCGGTGCTGGCCGATCCCGCGATGGCGCAGGCGTACCGCGAAGCGCCAGCGGCGCGGCAGCTCCATCACGCGTGGCTTGGAGGGCTGCTGGAACACGTGGTGAGCCTGCTGGGACTGGCGGACCGCGTGGCGGCGCATTACCCCATGCTCGACCGCGATCTGCTTGTCACAGGCGTGGTGTTGCACGATATCGGCAAGATCCGCGAGCTGACGTGGGAGACGGGATTCGACTACACGGTGGAAGGCGTGCTGCTGGGGCACATCCAGATGGGCGTGGATCTGGCGGAGAAGACGATTGCCGGGTTACCCGGATTTCCCGACCGGCTGCGCACGCTGGTGCTGCACATGATTCTGGCGCATCACGGCAAGCTGGAGTTCGGCTCGCCCAAGCTGCCCATGATTCCCGAAGCGCTGGTGCTGAACTTCCTCGACGATCTCGACGCCAAGATGCAGGCTATGGCCAGCGAGTTCGAGCGGTCGGCGCGCGAGGGCAGAGCGCCGGATGAGATGACGGGGAAGGTTTGGGCGCTGGATCAGCGGCAGTTGCTGAACACGAGGGCGTGGCTGGGAGGGCAGTGATACGATTGCGACAAAACCCAGGAGGAAGAATGCCAGAAGCGAATCCGCAGTTAGCGATTTTTGGACTGACATTTAGCAACGGTAAGTGGCAGTATGAGGGCGGAAGTCAATCGGCCACCGATCTCCGCAGTCCCAAGGAATGTGCGCTGGTGCTATGAATGGTGAGATCAAAAGTTGGCTTTAATCAGATGTGCATAATCCCCGAACGCCCGGTCAGCATCATAATGAACACCACCCCGCCCAATCGCGTGGTAACGGGTTTCAAACTCGACAGCGTGGAATCGGCTGCGGATTTGGCAGCCAACCTTGCTCTTGAAGTCGGCGGGAAGGCCGGCTCAAAGATAACGATCGTTGGCGGTTTCGTCGTCGTTGCGCTTCCATAGTGCCGGTCGCCCTAGGTTCCGATTCTGGAACCTGGGAGAGCCCCAAACTCAGCCTCCCGGCCGCATCGGGTTGATGAACTTCAATCCTGCGAAGTGTTTCTCGTTGTCGGTCACCAGGATGCAGTCGTTGGCTTCGGCGACGGCCGCGAGAATCATGTCCAGCGGGCTGCGCGGCCGGCCTGCTCTTGCTCCCTCAGCCATGAGGCGCCCCCAGATGAGTCCTGCTTCTTCATCGAAAGGAAGAATCCGCCGAGCGAACACCGACTGCGGCCCATTGGGCCCGGCGAACCAATGCTCCAATTCCGCACGCTTCCGGCCAGCCGGCTTTGACTGCACGCGGCGCCAGATTTCTGCCACGCTCAGCGATGCAATATACAAATCTTCATCGGCCTGTTGGTCCACCCAGGATTTCAATTGCTGCGACGGCGCGGGCTTGGTCGGGTTGCTCAGGATATTGGTGTCAAGCAGATAGCGGCTCACAGGTCGATCTTTCGCGGCTTCACGAACGGACGCTTCAGGTTCAGGTCTGCAATGGGCCAGCGGCGCAGTGCTTCGTAGATGCCACCCTTCTTACGGGTGTCGGGCGCGATTTTTTCGCGGACAGTGGCGCGAAGCTCTTCTGCTTCCAGACTGTTTTCGGCGAGCCGCCTGGCCACGTCGCGCACCAAATCGCGGTCCTTCTTCAGGGCCAGCACCTCGAATCGCGCCATGCCGCGCCTGGACAAGCGCTTCCGGTAGGCGTCAACTGCTCTCGCCTGCGCCGTGCTGCCCATATCCTTCGCCTCCATCTATCCAGTAATATATCCGGTAATTGAGCAACTTTCAAGCGCGGCTTACTACAGGAACCACTCCCACTGCTCTTTGGTGAGCGGGACGACGGAGAGGCGGCCGATTATGAGCAGTGGCGAGTGGGCAAAGAGCTTTTCGGCTTTGATTTCAGCGAGCGTCCTGGGGCGCTTGAGGCGCTTACCGGCTTTGACGCGAACGATGGGAACCTTGGGATCGGACGCATCGACGCTCAGAACCGTGCCCGTGCCCACGGCGGTACGTTCGTCGCCAGTGTGGTAGAAAATCCATTTCGTTCCCGGCTTCATCTCGCGCAGGTGCTTTACGGCGGTGGGATTCATGACGCCGTCCCAAACGGTTTCGCCGTCGCGCAGAAAATCGTCGAAGGAGTATACAGCGGGTTCGGATTTGAAGAGGAAGCAGCTCATAAGCAGGAATCAGGGGTCAGGTTTCAGGGATCAGTGTACTACCGCCTTCCGCTTTGACCTTCGGTCTGAACCCTGACACCTGGGCTCTGATCCCTGATGCCTACTCCCTGCCCTTTTTGCGGATCTCAATGTTGAGGCGCTTGATTTTCTGGTTGAGGGTAGAGAGGGGGATGCGGAACTGCTCGGCGGCTTCGGTCTGGTTCCAATTCGAGCGCTCGAGTTTTTCGATGATGATGCGGCGCTCGATGACCTCGAGGATGTCGAAGAGCGAGGAGTTGGGATTGTGCTCGAGGAGAGCGTCCTGGAAGCTGCGTCCGGTGATGTGTCCGGGGAGCAGCTCGGCGCCGATGACGGGGCCGGAGGAGAGCACGACGCCGCGCTCGATGGCGTTCTCGAGTTCGCGCACGTTACCGGGCCAGTCGTAATCCATGAGGGCGCGCATGGCGTCGGGCGAGAGTTTGCGCGAGGCGAAGTTGTTCTCGCTGGCGTAGAAGTCGAGGAAGTGCTGGACGAGCAGCGGAATGTCTTCACGGCGGGCGCGCAAGGGCGGCAGATCGACGGCGATGACGTTGAGGCGGTAGAAGAGATCCTCGCGGAAGCGGCCATCGCGGACGGCCTGGCGCAGATCGACGTTGGTGGCGGCAAGAATGCGCACGTCCACCTGGATCTCCTGAATGCCGCCGAGGTGCATGAAGCGCTTATCCTGCAGCACGCGCAGGATCTTGGATTGCGTGTCGAGGCCCATGGTGGCGATCTCGTCGAGGAAGAGCGTGCCGCCGTTGGCGACTTCGAAGAGGCCTTTCTTGGAGGCGACGGCGGAGGTGAACGCGCCTTTGACGTGCCCGAAAAGCGTGGATTCGAGCAGCTCAGAGGGCATGGCGCCGGTGTTGATGGGGACGAACGGCTTGTCGCGCCGCGGCGAGTTGGCGTGGATGGCCTTGGCGATAATCTCCTTGCCAGTGCCGCTTTCGCCCTGAATGAGGACGGTGGAGCGGCTGGGAGCGACCTGCGCGACGAGGTCGAAGACCTTCAGCATGGACTCGCTTTTACCCACGATGTTGGCGAAGCTGTAGCGCTGCTTGAGGGTGCGCTTGAGCTGAAGGTTTTCCTCCTCGGCGCGGCGGCGGGCCACTGCGGAGCGGATGTCGGCGAGCAGCTTCTCGTTGTCCCAGGGCTTCTGGATGAAGTTCTCCGCGCCGGCGTGGATGGCCTCGACAACGTTATCCACGGTGCCGTAGGCCGTGATCATGATAATGGGCAGATCGGGCTGCCGCTCCTTGAACTGCGGCAGAAGCTCGATGCCGCTCAGGCCGGGCAATGCCAGGTCGAGCAGGACCAGGTCGAAGGCCGACTGATCGAGCAAACGGAGTCCTTCCTCGCCGTTGGCCGCGGTTTTGACGGCGTAGTTTTCGAGCGAAAGCAACACTTCCAGCGATTCCCGGATGCCGGCTTCATCATCGACCACAAGGATGGAGGCCGCGGGAACAGCGCCGTCGCTTGCCGGGGCCGAAACCGGCACGTTCATGGGCAATGTATCCTCTGCTACGCGCTCAGGCATGGACGGAATTCCTTAATAGGGGAAACTCGAGATGAAACGTGGTGCCGGAGCCGACCGCGCTTTCCACATGGATTTTGCCGGCGTGTTCCTGAATGATGCCGTAAGAAACCGAGAGGCCAAGGCCGGTGCCGCGCCTGTCGCCCGACAGGTTCTTGGTGGTGAAGAAGGGGTCGTAGATTCGCTTGAGGTGCTCGGGCGCGATGCCGGAGCCGGAGTCGGAGATAACGGCCTCGATTTGGCCATTGAGGAGCGTAGCCACGCGCAACTGCCCACCGCCGGGCATGGCGTCCTTGGCGTTCAGCAGCAGATTAAGGAAAACCTGCTGCAGCTTGCCCGGATTGCCGTGAATGGGCGGAAGATCGCCGGCGAGATCGAGATCGACAAGAATCAGCGCGGTCTTGAACTGGTGTTCGAGCAGCGAAAGCGTGTCGCGAATCACCTGGTTCAGATCGGTGGAGCAGAACTCGGTGGTCGAAGTGCGGGAGAAGTTGAGCAGGCCGTTGGCGATCTCTGCGGCACGGAAGCTCTGCTGCGTGATCTTGTCGAGCACGGGGCCGAGGCGCGCATCGCCGCGCAGTTGCTTGGCGAGCATCTGGGCGTAGGAGGAAATGACGGCCAGCGGCGTATTGATCTCGTGCGCGACGCCGGCGGCAAGCAGGCCGATGGAGCTGAGTTTGTCGGCCTGGGCTAGCTGGGTTTCGAGGGTGACGCGCTCGGTGATGTCGTCCACCAGGACGATGCGGCCCACGGGAACGAAGTCGCGCGAGAGCAGCGGCGCGATGGCGATGTTGGTGGTGCGCTGCTCGCCGGCGCGCGTGGTGAGAGGGAACTTATAGAGGTGGTGCACGCCCTGCTCGCTGCGGAACCCCTCGATGGCCTCGAAGAACTCTAAGGGAAAGACGGATCTGAGCGGCTGGCCGATGGCCTCGGCGCGGCTCAGGGCGTACATGGCCTCCATCTGCGCATTCCAGCTTTCGATGCGGTCGCCGAGATCGGTGGCGAAGATGCCCACGTTGATGGACTCGACGATGTTCTCGTTGAACTCCTTGAGGCGCTCGAACTCGGCGATCTTCTCCTCCAGGCGCGCGTACAGGCTGGCGTTCTGCAGGGCAATGCCGATGTAGCTGGCCAGTGATTCGAGCAGCTCCACGTCTTCGCTCGACAGGAAGTCGCCGCCCAGCGTGCGGCCGAGGCCGATGACGGCGATGGTGCGGCTGGCCGCCTCTCCGTTCTCGAGATGCACAGGGGCCACGCGGCACGGCAGGTAGTAGTTCAGGTCGAGCAAGGCGGCGGCGCGCTGTTGATCCGGCGGCAGATGAAGGACGGCTTGAGCGTTCTCAATAAAGATGTGCGAGTGGTCCTTGGCGCGGTCGAAGTTGAGGAAGCCGAGGGCCAGCTTGTCCTGAGCGGCGCTGATCTCTTCGGGCAGGCCGTGAGAAGCTGCCAGGCGCAGGCGGCCAGACTCCTCGGTGAGGAAGATGGCAACGCGAGCGACCAAGAGAGTGCGCGGCAACTGCTCGACGATGGAATTGAGTAGTGCCCGGAGGTCGGTTTCGGAGCTGAGGCCACGGCCAAACTCGACCAGGGCCCTGCGGTAATCGTAGCGATGGCGGTCGAAGGCGCGGTCGACCCAGCCCTGAATGCGGCGCTTGAGAGGATCGAAGACGGCGGCGGTTATGGCAATGGCGAACACCAAGACCCAATCGCGGACGGCCTCAGGCATGGCGTTGTGCACGCCAACGGAAATGTGTACGCCAACGGAAATAAGAGCGATGGTGCCAAAGTAGCCGCCAACGATAAGACCGGTGGCCAACATGTACGCCACGCTGCGCTTGAAGATCAGGTCGGTGTCCATCAGCCGGTAGCGGACGATGGCCCAGGCGAATGTGAGTGGCAAGAAGATGAGCGAGAATCCGGCCAGATTGGTGAGAAGTTGTGGCGGACTGAGATGAAGCAGGTAGGGAACAGCGTAAAAGAACGTGAAGGGCAGAACCGCGAGCAGGGTGCCGCGCGTAACCCACTTCAACTGCTGGCGCAGCAGCGGTGTGGTGGCGCGGCTGTAACTGCGCAGGAAGAGCAGCGCGGCACACACGTAGAAGATGGCGTCGTACGCGGTGGCGATCTGGTTGAGCCGGTCGAGAAGGAGCTTGGTGGCCTCGCGCGTTCCGATCGACCAGAGCCACAAGCCGAGCAGTCCGGCGCCGGGCGCGTAGACCAAAGGCAGAAGCCAGCGGCGGCGGAGCTTCTTGAAGCGCTCCTCAGGGAAGCTGAGCGCAAAGTGCAGAAAGAGCGCAGGCTGCAGCGCTTCAGCCACAACATTCGCCCAGAAGACAGTCCAATCCAGAGCGTCGAGCTTGGTAGTGTATTTGAGCGCGTAGAGGGCGAAAGACACCAGGCAGAAGAGGAAGAAATGCGTGGACCGAGGCGCGCCCCAGCGGCGGAATAGAACGTAAAAACCGATCACGAGGTAAATCAGCCCGATAATGCGCAGGCCCAACTCCAGGCTGCGATCCAGCGGCTCGGGGATCATTTTGACCGGCGCATCGAGGGGAATGCCGTCGCGCGTGATGGTGTAATAGACCTGGCCGTAAGAACCGGCGGTGTAGAGCGCGCGCTCCAGATCGGCAACGCGGGTGACGGCCGTGACGCCCGTGGTGGGACTGTCGCTCACCCCCGTCAGCAGGTCTCCCACCTGGATGCCGGCGCGCTCTCCGGGCTTATCCGGGAGAACCTTTTCAACTCGGAGGCCGCCGGCGGCCTCGCGCCACCACACTCCGTCGTCAGGCTGCTGGAACGCCCGCTCCTGGAGAAGGTTGAACACGGCCAACACGAACAGCGCCGCTGTAGCCAGGGCCAACAGCGTTGCCTGCACGCGGTTAAGGAGGCTTGTCTCCATGGTGGGATTTTCGCTACGCCTATTGCTTTATAAGCACGTCAGTTGCCACGCAGAGAAGAAGCGCCGTCAAGCTGGGGACCTCAGTCCAATTGCCTGAGAATACGCATGATATGGACTTTCCGGCGCGCGGAAAGGTCAACCCACAGTGAAGTAGATCACAGAGCAGGTGCAAAAAACAAGAGCGGACATCCAGAGAAGAGAATCCCCCTATGAAAAATGGAAGATCGATGGTCCCTGGGCGCTATCCGACAAGCGCATGCAAACACGGGGTTTTCGTAGGGCCCTAACCCGGCTTGCGCCGCAATCCATCGAGCGCTCTTCAGCGCGGGATGAGGTTCAGGTTCCTGCTGCCGAGGTCTCACTCGACGCCCTGCCACGATTGACGCTGTGCAAGAGCGGGATTAATCTTCGACTAGTGTTTCCATCGAATGATTGGGAGCCCCTCTCGACGGCCGGACGGCGCGAGAGCGCGGAGGTTTGGCTGTGCGCGCAGGGAGCATCGGCGCCGTGGTGTCTGCCGGCGGATTTGCCTCAGGGATCATAACTCGCAGCCAACTGTCCGCCACCCGGCAGAGAGCGGGCAATCGTGGCTGATCTCTCAATTCCCCACCTGGCAGGCACCGGGGAGATCGCTGGCCCTCAAGAGGCTGCCGCGCGAACGGTTGTTGTCCGTTCATCCCTCGAAGGCCAGGCAATCCCTCCGCACCGCTGGCTGACCGCCATCGCGGTCATGTCCAGCGCTGTCATGCAGGTGCTGGACACGTCGGTGGTCAACGTCAGCCTGCCGCACATCGCCGGCTCGCTTTCCTCGAGCGTGGATGAGGCGACGTGGGTGCTGACCTCCTACCTGGTGGCCAACGCCATCGTTCTGCCGATTACGGGCTGGCTGGCCGGCGTGCTGGGCCGCAAGCGGCTGCTGCTGCTTGCCGTGACCGGGTTCACGATTTCGAGCCTGATGTGCGGGCTGGCTCCCAATCTGCCCATGTTGATTGTTTTTCGTGTTTTGCAGGGCTTTACCGGCGGCGGGCTGCAGCCGCTTTCTCAGGCCGTGCTCCTCGAGGAGTTCCCGGGCAGGGAGCAAGGCAAGGCAATGGCCTTTTGGAGCCTGGGGATAATTGCTGCGCCAATCATGGGTCCTACGCTGGGCGGCTGGATCACCGACACCTGGACCTGGCGCTGGGTCTTCTTCATCAATTTGCCGGTGGGCGTCCTCAGCCTGCTCCTCATCTCGCAGTACGTCGTCGATCCGCACTACCTGAGGCGCCGCTCGCTGGGTATGGATGCCTGGGGCATCGGCATGTTGGCCGTGGGCATGGGCGCATTGCAAATCATGCTCGACAAGGGGCAGGAGAAGGACTGGTTCGGATCCAACCTGATTCGCGCGCTGTGCGTAATCGCGCTGGTTTGCCTCACGGCCTTTGTGCTTCGCGAGCTGCGGGCAAAGGACCCGATTGTGCACTTCGCTCTGCTGCGCTCCCGCACCTTTGCCTCGGGCGTCGCTTTGGCCACCTTGATGGGGTTCGTTCTCTACGGCAGCCTGGTCCTGCTGCCGCTGTTTATGCAGACCTTGCTGGGCTGGACGGCGACAACGGCGGGAATCTGGAACAGCCCGCGCGGCATCGGCACCGCGCTGTGCATGCCTGTGGTCGGTTATCTGCTGGGCAAGGGATGGGACGCGCGCTGGATGCTGATCTTTGCCTTCGCCCTCGCGGGCGTTTGCTTCTTCGGCTACGCGCGGATGACGCTCGACTCCGGAACCTGGGACATCTTCTGGATTCAGATCGTGCAGGGATTTGGTCTGGGCTTCCTTTTCGTGCCTCTCACCACGCTGACCATGAGTCCGATTCCCAAAGCGGAGACGAGCTATGGAACCAGCCTCTACAACACCATGCGCAACATCGGCTCCAGCATTGGCATCTCGTTCGTGACTACGCTGGTGGCGCGCCGCAGCCAGTTTCACCAGCAAGTCCTCGGCGATAAGATCACGGCATCGAGCGCCATCGGACAGCAGACCTTTGCGCGCCTCACGCCTTTCCTGGCGCATCAGGGATTCGATCATGTGACGGCGGCGCACAAGGCCGGCGGCCTAGTCTATCAGCTGCTCGGGCAGCAGGCGGCGCTGCTCAGCTATGAGGACGCCTTTTATCTCATGGGGATTTTCTTCCTGGCCAACATCCCCCTGGTGCTGCTCATGCGTGGCGCGGAGCACAACCGGCGGCACCGCAAGGAGCCGTAAGGCGGCTCACTTATCCCCGCAGCCAGTAGGGCTTCGTAACCACCGCGGTGAGTTCCGCGAATTCAGCATCGGTGAGCCGAAACGCCGCCGCGCTCACGTTCTCTTCGAGGTGCTTCAAGTTGCTCGTTCCCGGGATGGGCAGCGTGACCGGCGAGCGGCCGAGCAGCCAAGCCAGCGAGACGACCCCCGTGGAAACCTGGCGCGCGGCGGCGATCTTCTCCACCACATCGTTGGCCTTGTGGCCTTGCGCCATCGGCCCCCAGGGCAGAAACGCTATGCCGTTGGCTTCGCAGTAGCCGAGCACGAAATCCCACTCGCGATCCGAGAAGCTGTAGCGGTTCTGCACGCACACGATGGGAACGATCTTCCGCGCGCGCTGGATGTGTTCGAGCGTGACGTTGGATAGACCTACGTGACGGATCTTACCCTGCTCCTTGAGCCGCGCCAGAGTCTCCATTGAAGCGTCGAACGAGACTGCCGGATCGGGAATATGAAGCTGGTAGACGTCAATGCGCTCCAGGCGCAGGCGCTTGAGGCTGCCCTCGATGGCCTGCTCGATGTGCGCCGGGCTGGCGTTGTGCTGCCAGACGCCGGGGCCGTGGCGTGTCCATCCGGCTTTGGTGGTGATCACAAGATCGTTCGGGTAGGGCCAGAGCGCCTGCGCGATCAACTCTTCGGAGACGTCGGGGCCGTAAGAGTCGGCGGTGTCAATGAAGTTGACGCCCAGTTCGACGGCGCGGCGGAGGGTGGCCAGCGCTGCGGCAACGTTGGCGGGAGGGCCCCAAATCCCCTTGCCCGTGATGCGCATGGCGCCGAAGCCCATGCGGTTGACGGTCAGATCGCCGCCGAGAGCGATGGTTCCCGCCTGCGCAGCGGGCGAGGATGCGATTGGCATTGCGATGTCTCCTTAGACCGTGACTTCCCAACCCGGTTCGTAGGTGCGAGCCCAGAACTTCATAGCCTCTGGATCGTCGAGGATGTGCGCGGTTTCAGTGTCGAGCCGCAGCAGGCGGCCGGAGAACCATGCGATGTTGGAAAGCAAGAGCATAGTGACGGTGACGTTGGCGACCGCGATGGGCGAGTGGAGCTCTTCCTGGCCGCGAATGGCGGCGATGAAGTTGGCGAAGTGGGCGTCGGTCATGGAATCGGCGCCGATCACATCGTTGGTTGAGGTCTCGTGGCCAGTACGGTACTGGTCTGTCTGCTTGCCCTTCCAGTCGAACACGTCGTAGCCGCCGCGGTCGAGAACGACCGAGCCTTTGGCGCCGTAGATGACCGACCCGCGTTCGCGGCCGTAGAGGCGCATTCCCTGGCGGCTCCGGCCCTCCCAGGAGATGGTTTTTCCGGGGTACCCAAAATCGGTGACGATGGTGTCGTAGAACTCCCAGTCGTCCTGGAATTGGTAGCGGCCGCCGGTCGCGGTGACGGTCTCGGGGTATTCCGCTTTGAGGGCCCAGCGGCAGATGTCCACCTCGTGAGTGCCGTTGTTCAGGGTTTCGCCGGTGCCATAGCGGCGCAGCCAATGCCAGTTGTAGGGATGAATATTGTCCTTGTACTCGCTGCGCGGCGCGGGGCCCTGCCACATGTCCCAGTTGAGCGAGGCGGGCACGGGCACGACCTTGCCGATGCCCATCGAGCCGCGCGTGTTGACGTACCAGGCTTTGGCAAGATAGGCCTCGCCGATGAGCCCGTCATGAATCTGCTGGATCAGTTGGGTGGTGAAGGCGGAGGAGCGCTGCTGATCGCCGACCTGGACCAGCTTGGCATATTTTTTCTGCGCGGCGACCAGCAGCTCGCCTTCGCGCGGGTTGTGGCTGGAGGGCTTTTCGACGTAGACGTGCTTGCCGGCCTTGAGCCCGAGCACGGTCATGGGCGTGTGCCAGTGGTCGGGGGTGGCGATGGTGATGGCGTCGACATCCGTGGACTCGAGAGCGTGGCGGAAATCGCCTTCGGCCCTGGGCGCGTAGCCGAGCGTCTGCCCGGCTACCGCGGCAAATTTGGCCAGGATCGCGGCATCGACGTCGCAGACGTACGCGACACGCGCCGTCTTGCTGTTGGCCCGCAGCGAAGAGAGATGCGCGTAGCCGCGGCCGTTGAGGCCGATAACGGCAAAGTTCAGGCGGTCGTTGGCGCCCAGAATCCGGGAATAGCTTTTGGCTGTGGAGGCAAAGGCCGAGCCCGCCGCACCCGCGACCAGCCCGCTGACAAAGTTCCGCCGGGAAATCATCCCATCCTCCATTCGGTTGAAAGCGGGAAACACCCGCCGCAGCAACAGATTATACCGTCGTTCAAATAGGTCTGCGACAACCGGCACGGCCAAGAATCCGCTGCGATGGGAAGAACCGGCGTGCGGCGATTTTTGCAACAGAGCACTGAATTTTCGGGCTCGTCGCAGCCTGTCTGCACCTATACTGGCGTCGGATTCGGCACGAAAATGGATTGGGGGGTTGTAAACTTGCGCCGCAACAGAGCGTCTACCAAGGTGATGGCAGCAGGAACAGCCGTAAAGCCGATCACCGCGGAAGCGGCAGAGGAGATGGCCGCGCGCGACTTTGCGAGCATCGCCGAAAGCCATCGGCCGCAGATCTTCCGGTTCCTGCTGGCGTCGCTGCGGGACGTGGATCTGGCGGAGATGCTGACCCAGGAGTGCTTCCTGAAGGCGCACCGGAATTGGAAGCATTTCCGCGGTGATTCGAGCGCGATGACCTGGTTGATGCGGATTGCTATCAACCTGCAAAAGGACTACTGGCGCAACCGGCGGATGCAGTTCTGGCGGCATATGCAGGCTCACGCCGTGGAGTTGGACGAGGCCGGCGAATGGCTGCCGAACGGAGAGCGGAATGCCGAGCAGCAGATGCTGGCGCGGGAGCAGGTGGCGCAGGTTTGGAAGGCGGTTAAGCGCCTGAGCGAACGGCAGCGCACGGTGTTTTTGCTGCGCTACGTTGAGGAGCGGGAGTTGAGCGAGATCGCGCAAGCTACGGGATTGAGCGAGGGTACGGTCAAAGCGCACCTTTCGCGGGCGTTGGGGAGGGTGCGCGCGGAGTTGAGAGGAACATTATGAACTTGAGGGGTAAATTGGCGGGAGAGATCGAAGATCCGGTCGTAGCCGAGGCGCTGAACAACTTCAAGGCCAGCGTGAATGCCTGGAGTGAAGCTGCGTACAACCGGCCCCGCACGGTGGCGGCCACGGCGCGCTACACCTGGCGGCTGGCGGCAAGCTGGATGCTGGGATGCGTACTAGTGGCGGGCGCGGCGGCAGGAGCCGTACACGAGCGGCATCAGCGGCTGGAACTAGCGCGGATTGCGGCGATAAAAGCAGCGGCGCAAAAGACCGCGCAGAAGCGCGCGGCAACCAGGCAATCTGCGCCTGCGAGTGCCCCAATTGAGGCGGCCGCGCGGCCCACGCCTGCGAACGCGAAGGCAAACAAAGAGGATTCGGACTTGCTGGCAACGGTAGACAGCGATGTTTCGCGGGAGGTTCCAGCGGCCATGGAGCCGCTGGCGCAACTGGTGGATGAGAACGGAACAAATTAAGAAACCCAAAGCAAAAAGAGGACACAGAGAAGGCGAGAAAGGACCCCTTGGGACACAAGGGGGAGAAACCAATGAGGATACTGAAAACTTTTCGACTGGTTTTGGCGGTAGCGGGAGTGTTGATGGCTGGCGGTTGGGCGTGCGCGCAAGGGCCCGACGGACCAGGCATGGGACCTGGATTCGGGCAGCATCGGCCACCCATCGAACGCGCGTTCGGGTTCGCGAACGGGCGGTTCTGGAACAACCCGAACCTGGTGAAGCAGTTGAACCTGACCGACGATCAGCGCAAGGTAATGGATGGAATTCTGCAGGACCATCGCATGAAGCTGATCGACCTGCAGGCCAATTTGCAAAAGGCGGAGCTGGAGATGGCTCCGCTGATGAAGGCCGATACTCCGGACCGCGCGGCGATTGAAGCGCAGATCGACAAGGTCGTGAGCGCTCGGGCAGAGCTGGAAAAGGCGAATGCGCTTTTTCTGCTGGACATTCGGATGCAATTTAAGCCGGACCAGTGGAAACAACTGCAAACCATGCGTCAGAGCCGGATGGAGCACGAGCGGATGCGCGATTGGGGTGGTGGTCAGTGGGGACGCGATGGACGCGGGCCGGGCATGGGCGGACCAGGCAACCAATTCCGCGGGCCGGGCGGGCAGTTCCACCGGCCACAGGCGCCTCAGCCACCGGCAGCTCCTCAGGGAGCCCCTGCGCCAGCGCCGGGAGCCGCTCCGGCACCTGCTCCGGCTCCGGGGACGGGAGAAGAGCAGTAGCAGAAACGGGGTGCAGTGATTGTCGCGCCTCGAAAGCAAATAGATCTGATAGAGAGAGTGGAAGCGCGGCCTGGATTCGACGGTTTTCATCCGAGGGTAGATACGATTGACAGATGAACTGGCGGCGGCAGGGGGATCTCCCCTTGCCGCCGTTTTTCTTTCGCAGGACGGAAGCGCGCGGGCATTTCGCGCCAACGCCATCTCCGCATCGCCATCGGTCTACCTTTGAAGGTCGCTCGGGTTCTGTAACATCAAAAGGGAAGGAACCGTTCGTGCCCAATCTTGCTCCCGCCGACTGGCTGATTCTGCTTATCTACGGCTTTTTTATGCTAACCGCCGGTTTCTCGCTCAAGCCGGCGATGACGGGAAGCCGGGAGTACATGCAGGCCGGGCGAAAGCTGCCCGCATGGCTCTGCGGCGTGGCGATGTTAGGCGCCAGCCTGGGCTCGCAGGAGGTGCTGGGCATGGGCGCCGCGGGGGCGCAGTATGGGCTAGCCAGCGTGGGCTTCTTCGCCCTTGGCTCGATTCCGGCAATGCTCCTGGCCGCCCTTGTTCTCGTGCCTGTTTATTACGGAGGAAGCTCAGAGGCCGGAGCTTCGGGAGTTGCGCCGCGGTCGATCCCTGAGTATCTCGGGCTGCGCTTCGACCAGAAAACAAGGGCGCTGAACGCCTGCCTGTTTGCCGCCATGGCCGCGTTCAGCGCAGGGATTGCGCTCTATGCCATGGCGCGTGTTTTGGCGGCGCTGCACGTTTTCGACCAGGTTGCAAACGTGGTGCACCTGCCGCCAGACGGAATTCCATTACTCGCCATCGCGCTGCCGGCGGCGCTGGTGCTGACGTACGTTCTACTGGGCGGGCTTGCCGCGGCCATGTACAACCAGGCACTGCAGTTTTGCGTGATGGTCGCAGGACTTTTGCCCGTGGTGCTGCTTGGATTGAAGAAGATCGGCGGTTGGGGAGGGTTGAAGGCCGCGATTCCCGCAAACTTTTTGCACGAGTGGAGTGGCGTGGCCCATGCCGGCGCCAGCCCCATGGGCATTAGCGCCATCGGATTGGCGCTGGGCGCCGGTCTTGTACTGGGCGGCGGCGCGTGGTGCGCGGACTTCAGGCTATTGCAGATGGCGATGGCGGCCAAGGATGTGCAATCGGCGCGGAGAGCTCCGCTCATCGCCGCGGCGGTGCGGGTGTTTGTGCCGTTTTTGCTGATCCTGCCGGGGCTGATTGCCATCGCGCTGCCAACGCCGCGAACCACGATTCTGATCCATAACGAAAACGGCACAATCTATCACGACATCACCATTGTGCCGCCGACCGTGGAAGCGGGACAGGGGCTGGTTCCGGCAAAAGCCGATGCGTCTACGGGCAAGCCGGTGAAGGGCGCGGACGGCCGCGCCGTGCTGGATTACGCGATGGCCACGCCGGACATGCTCGTGCAGCTCCTGCCCATTGGCCTGTTGGGGCTGGGGCTGGCGGCATTGCTGGCCTGCCTGATGGGCGGCGTGGCGGCCAGCCTGACCGCGTTCAGCACGGTGTTCGCGTGCGACATCTACCAGGCGTTCCTTGCCAAAGACGCGAGCGACCAGCGAATGCTTGCCGTGGGCCGGTGGGCCGCGGCGGGCGGCATGATGCTGGCCATCGGCGCGGCGTGCGCGGCGATGCGCTCTAACAGCATGATGGACGCGATGATGCTGGTTTTCGCGGTGGTGAATGCGCCGCTGTTTGCAGCACTGCTGCTGGGCGCCCTGTGGAAGCGCGCCACGGGGCACGGCGCCTTTGCGGGGCTGATCGCGGGCACAGTCGCGGCCCTGTTGCATCACGGGCTTGCGCTGCCCAGGGGCGCGCAGCCGGGCATTCACGGCGGATGGATTGCCGTGCTGCACCATCCTTCGAGCCAGATGGCGCTGGACCTGGGCACGGCGGCATTTGCCTTCTGCGTAAGCCTGATTGTCACGGCAGCGGTGAGCGCGTTCACAAGCGCGCGGCCGGAGCCGGAGCTCAAGGGGCTGGTGCACTCGCTCGCCGGACAGCCGCCAGCCAACGCTACGTGGTGGAAGCGGCCGGAGGCGCTCGCCGGGGCGATTTTGCTGGCGGCCATTGCGGTGAATTTGATCTTGATCTGAGCGGAGGGAGAGCGATGTTTTACGATGCGCGCATTTCGCTGGGAATGCTGTTCACGCTGATGGGAACGGTCCTGACAGCATTCGGCGTGGCTACCCGCACCAACACGGCAGTCTACGCGAAGTGCCTGGGGATCGATGCGAATCTCTGGTGGGGTCTGGCGCTGCTGGTGTTCGGAGTCGTGGCGATGTTTCTCGGGCGGCGCGGTCAGACGAAGTTGGAGAAAGAAAAGAAATAGTTCCCGATTTTCAGTTTTTTGCTCCCGATCCCTGCTCCTCAGTCGTTATTTCCTGTTCCCTATTCCCTGCCCTACTCTCCGCGCGCGCTGAAGCGCATCGTGCGGTAGTCGAAGGTGTAGCTTTTGAGCTGGTCGAGAGCGTCGATGCCGAGGACGCCGTAGACGTCGTCGCGGGCGGCCGAACCGAGAGGCTGAGTGAGAACGGGAATGTAGTGGAGGACGATCTGGGTGTCGCCTACAACGAGAGAAACGGTCTCGGCGACATAAGCGGGCCGCGGCGCGGACTCCATTCCTGGGAACGAGAACATCTCCATCTTCCGGCTGTTGAACTCCGCGGCGTGCTCGTCAAACCAGCGCGAGGTGAGGTAGGTCTGTTGCCCGCCTGCGTCGATGGCGAACATCCGGTCGCCGGCTTCGCTGCCCTCGCGATTTGCGGCAAAGGAATCCTGAGATAAAGCGTCGGCGGCAGGGTCGGGCGCGCGGCCCAGGGCGACGATCAGTTGGTCGCCGTCGAGATAGAAGCGGACGCCGGTGGCGAGAAGATCGCCTGTGCCGCTGCCCTCGATCTCCTTGGCGGGGCGCACTTCGATGGTGTTGTCTCCCACGGTGAGGCTGCCCATGGCGGCGAGCGCCGGGTAGCCGAGGACGCCTTCGACCTGGTAGCCGGAATGAGGAAAGTAATAGTCGGCATCGTCAAAGACGAAGGCGGTGACGTTGTGCAGGGTGAGGCGGCCACCGATGCTGAAGCGCGGAATGACGGTGACGTGCACCTCGATGGGGCGGCCGGTAAGAGTGTGGATGGTCGCGGACTCCCTGGAGACGGTGAGGCCGATCTGCCGCGCGGTCGAGCGTGCGATGAGGTTGAACGGCGCGGTAGGATCGAGCATCCAACTGCGCGAGCGCGCATCGATGAAAACGGGAACGTCAATGAGGCCGAGAGGATCGTTGCTGACCTGGAGCCGGAAAGGCTCGCAGCGATCAACGGTCATAGCCGGATCGTCCTTGGCCAGAGGCAGCAACTTGAGCGGCATCTCGATCTCGTCCTGCTCGTCGGAGCTGAGCTTCGCGTGCAGGCGGTCGTCGAGCGCCTGGTATGCCTGCGCGGCCTTAGCCCATTCGCCAAGGCGCAAGTAGTCTTCAGCCAGCGCCTTGCGAAGCAGCTTTTCCTGAGCCGTGTTGCCGCTGGCCGTAACCTGATCGACGAGGGGATCGAGGAGCTGCACGGATTGCTCGAGATTGTTGGAGCGGTTGGCCAGAATACCGCGATATAACTGCGCCTGAGCCGGAGGCAACCGGCTGAGCTGCGCCTGCACGCCAAGATACTGGTGGTCGGCGAGCAAGTTCTGCAATCGAGTATCCGCGTCGAGGCCGCTGGAGGTTCCGGTGCGGAGCTGCGCGCCGGACCCGGGCTGCTGCGCCGCGGAGGATGGTTCCGCTTCGGAAGAGGGCGGATGAGGCGTGGCCTGTTGTGCGCCTGGTTGTGTTTCCGGCGGCGTATTCTGCTGCGCGGCGAGCGGGCACAACGGCATGACGAGCGCGCAGGCGAGAGCCAGCCCTGCCATCGGCAGCGGCGCGCTTTGCGCTCGACTTGCCGGGCGCAGGCCGCCTCGTGCCGGGTGTCCGCGAAGGCAGTTCATCCTGCCTTCGACGTTAGCAGATTCGCGCCGCGAGGCGTCGCGTATTAAGACGATCTTTATACGACGGCCGGTGGTGCTGAAGATGCTGCATACCGGACTCCTGACCGCCGAGCAGAAAACGCGGAAGCGGCTGCTGAGCAGGCGCCGGCGGGAGAATAATCTCTCTATTTGTCAAACGTGAGAAATACGATCTCCGGCCGGGTGCCGACGCGCATGGGAGGGCCCCACGTCCCAGCGCCGGTCGAGGTGTAGACCTGGAGCGCACCGAAGCGGTGCAGCCCGCTCGTGAAGCAGCCAAAAACGCTGCGCGTGATCCACGTGAAAGGAAGGAACTGTCCGCCGTGGGTGTGGCCGGAGAGCTGCAGGCTGAAGCCGGCCTGCTCCACAAGCGGCAGGCGCGTGGGCGCGTGGTTAAGCAGGATGCCGGGCAGCGTGCGGTCAGGGCGCAGGCTTTCGAGCGTAGCTTTCATGCGGATGACATGTGTGGAGTCGCTATAGAGCACGCCCACGATCTGCATGCCGTCGATCACGACCTGCTCGTTGGCAAGAACGCGGATCCCAGCGCCGGTGATGGCGTCGATGTAATGGGTGGGATCGGTGAACTCCTCGTGGTTGCCGGTAGAGAAGTAGACGCCGAGCGGCGCCGTGAGCGCATGCAAAGGCGCGAGCAGACGGTCGAGGTCTCCGTGGGCGCCATCAAAGACGTCGCCAGGAAGAAAAACGATGTCGGGCTGGAAACGCAAAGCCAGCGCCACCAGACGGCGGCAGAAGCGGACTCCGTTGATAGGCCCGAGATGCAAATCGCTGAGCAGAACCGCTCTGCGGCCATGCCATGACGCAGGCAGGTTGGGAATCCGCACCGTCACGCGGCGAATGCGAATCACCCGCGCGTTGATGAGGCCGTAGATTCCGGTCAGCGCCGCGATAGCGTAGATCGTGCCGGCGAGCGGCGTTCGGATAGCGGCGGAATTCGCCGCCATGTGCGAGAGGCGCAGCGCGAACCAGATCAGCCAGACGAAAAAGGACGCCCAGAAGAAGAAGCTGAGAAAGCCGAGCCAGACAGCAGCCAGCCAGTAGAGGACCCGGACGGCAAAATTAGAAAAACGGAAAGAGAGCAAAGAGGCAACGACAAAACTGAAGGCCAGCACAAGCATGGTGGCGCCCAGATCGGCGGCTGAGGCGGGCGCGAGACCGGGCCAGAAGGCGACCCAGGTGGAGTAGACGAACCAATGAGCGAGGAAAAGAATGACCTGGATGACGAGAATGGCAAGGACTGGCCAGGCTTTCAAATCCGGATCTCCCTGCCTTTATGATTGCATGATCCGCGGCAGGGCCTTCCCGTGTGCGGGGCGCGGTTTTGCGTGAAACAATCTTTTCATGAAGGGCGCCGCGGACAACGCGCTGGGAATCTATATCTCCGTTCCTTTCTGCCGGTCGAAGTGCACCTATTGCAACTTTGCTTCGGGCGTGTATCCGGCGGCGGATCACGCGCGCTACGTGGAGCGGGCGATCGCGGACCTGAGCGGCGCAGGGGCGTGGGCCGCAGCACGCGGAGCGGAGCTGCCGCGGCGCGTGGATACGGTGTACCTTGGCGGGGGAACGCCGTCGCTGCTCGCGCCGGAGTTGCTGGCGCGGCTATTCGCCGCCATGCACGCGGAGTTCGACCTCGATGCCGAGGCGGAAATCACCGTGGAGTGCGCGCCGGGACAGTTGACCGCTGAGACCTTGCAAACGATGGCGGCCGCGGGCGTGAACCGCGTGAGCCTGGGCGTGCAGTCGTTTGTCGATGGCGAGGCGCACGCGAGCGGGCGATTGCACAACCGGGCGACGGTCGAGACGGATTTGGCGCAATTGCGAGCGGCGGGGATCGCGAACCTGAATGTGGACTTGATCGCGGGTCTGGCCGGGCAGACGATCGCTTCCTGGGAGGAATCGCTGGAGGCGTTGATTGACTCTTGCGCTGCGCACGCAAGCGTCTACATGCTGGAGATCGACGAGGACTCGCGGCTGGGGCGCGAAGTACTCAAGGGAGGATCGCGGTACCACGCCGGATTGGTCCCAGGCGACGATGCGATCACACGCATGTACGAGCAGGCGATCGAGCGGCTGGCCCTGAGCGGACTGCAGCAGTACGAAATTTCGAACTTCGCGCGGCCTGGATTCGAGTCAAGACACAATTTGCGCTATTGGCAGCGGCGTCCATACCTCGGCGTGGGGCTGGATGCGTCGTCGATGCTTCGGTGCGAGCCCACTTTTGCCGCAAAGGAGGAAACACGGCAAGGATGGGGCACCCGGCATGGAGCGGACTGCTCAATGCATCGTGACGGGCCCGATGAAATGCTTCGCGCGACCACGACCGACGATCTAAAGGCGTATCTCGCCGGAGCGGAGATGGTGGAGACAACATGGCTCGCGCCAGCGCGGCAGCACGAGGAAGCGTGGTTCCTGGGGTTGCGGCTCAATGCAGGAGTCAACGTGGCCGCGCTCGAACGGGAGTTTGGCCGGGCAATGGTCGAGCCGGCAATGGAGATCGTTGCGCGGCTGGTGAGCGACGGGCTGCTGACCTTCGACGGCGAGCGAGTGCGGCTTACCGCGCGCGGCCGGCTGATCTCAAACGACGTGTTTCAGGAGTTTCTCGAGCCGGAAGTTGCGGCGGCCTGCCACGAAAGATAGGGTTCTCGCAGTCTCCCGCAGAGGCCGGAAGAAACACAGGGTATTGAGCTGGATGTGCGCAATCGACTCGACTACCAAGCCAGCAGTTCGTCGCCAGAGGTTGATGAGAAGAATGTGACCGGCGACGGCGCGGGTTGCGGCTGGCTGCCGAAGCACTGGATAGATTCCGGCCCGGCGGCCTTGGCCCATTCCAGAGCTTTTTCGGCCTCGCGCAGGACCACCACCGGTGAGCGGCCGCAACTGTTGGCGATGCCGAAGCAAGCGGAGAGGCGAATGGCTTCGCCGGCCACGTGGAACGGCGCAGAGAAGACTTCGAGGCGAAGACGCTCGGCAAGCGCCACGGCGTTGGCAGTGGCGCAGGCGGGCAGCGCGACAAGGAACGTGTCCATGCCGGGCCGGCCCAGCAGATCGTAGCTGCGCAGCAGGGCGCCGGTGCGGCTGGCCACCTGGCATAGGATCTCATCGCAGGCGTCCACGCCGAGGCGCGAGTTCCAGTGGCCGAAGTCGTCGATATCAAAAAGCACCAGGGCCATGGAGCTGTTCATGCGCTGCACGCGGTCGGTCTCGCGAAAGAGCATGGCCAGCAGCGTTTCGCGATTGTAGACGCCGGTAAGGCGGTCAAACTGCGCATTGCGGATGGCGGCATCGCGCAGGGAATCCAGCTCGTGCGCCATGCGCTGGCCGCGCAGCACCAGGTCGATGCGCAACTGCCAGTAGGCCGGTTCCGCCGAGCGCAGGATGAGGTCGTCGAGGGCGCCTTCGGCGAGGCGGTCGATCCACTCCTGGGTCACCGTGTCGGCAATCAGGACAATGGGAAGGCGGGGTCCATCGGCCTGCGCGCGCGCGGTTGCCAGCAGCCGGCCCATGGGCATGCCGGGCAGGCTTGCGTCGATCAACAACAGGCCGGGAGGGTTCGGTCCGGCGAGTGAGGCCAGCGCGGCTTCGGCCGAGAGAACGATTGCCGCGCGGGCGCCGGCGGCCAGCAGCAGAGGCTCCATAGTGCCAAGAAGAGCCGGGTCTGGCGAGGCCAGAAGAAAAGTAGACGATGTGTGCGAAGGCATCCGGGTAAAGCTCCTAAAGGGATGCATCGGCCCACATTAGAAAAAATTTAGGAAACAGCCCAAAATTGTTGGACCGCCTGAATGACCTACGGGTGAATGCGTGCTGACAAAGGTACCGTGTCCGTCCCGGGACAGTGCAATCGATTCCCAGGGCCCCCGGCTTCTCTTAGGGCCTGTTCACACTATTGGGACGGTGGCGACGGAAGCCAGTTTTTCCGAGTTCTAGAAGCGAGGAGCGTGCTGTGGTGGACCACTGGAGCGACGAGCGACAACGAAATCGGGAAAACTGTCTCCGTCCCTTCGGCTTCTACCCAAACGCGCAGAAGCGGCGCGTTTGGGGCCCAGGGTTGCGGCGAAAATCCGGCCATACTTCGTTGCCGGCCTCGACGGTGGGGCCTGCCACAGCCTTCGGCCGTCGTCTCGTCTGACCGGATTTTCGCACGCAACGCCATCCACCCCAATAGTGTGAACAGGCCCTAGCCAAACCGCGCGCCGGTCAGTCTACGAAGTCCACCTGCGGGGCTATGGGGATGATGCCGCGCTCGTGACCCAGAGCCAGCAGCCTGCGGATCGCCTCGCGCCCGTCGGGCCCGTAGTCCAGCGTGCGTTCGTTCACATACATGCCGACAAAGTGGCTGGCCATCGTAACGTCGAGGTCGCGGGCAAACTGCATGGCGTATTCCAGAGCCTGCTCGCGATGTTCCAGACCATGCCGGATCGAGTCGCGCAGGGCCTTGGAGACGATCTTGTGCTTTTCGGCGCCGAGCGAGCGGCGGATGGCATTGCCGCCCAGCGGCAGCACCAGGCCCGTGGTGTCGCGCCACCACACGCCGAGGTCGATGACCTTGAAGAGACCGCTGGTGGAGTAGGTGAGCTGGCCCTCGTGGATGATGAGCCCCGCGTCGTACTTCCCCGCCAGAATCTCGGGGATGATGCGGTCGAAGGGAACCGTGACGGTTTCAACCGCCGGATTGAAAATCTTGAGTGCGAGATAGGCCGTGGTGAGCGTGCCGGGAACGGCGATGCGGATGCGGCCGAGATCCTCCGGAGCCAGCTTGCGGCTGGAGACGACCATGGGGCCGTAGCCCTCGCCCACGCTGCCGCCGCAACCCATCAGGGTGTAATTCTGCTGCAGGTACGGGTAGGCGTGAAAGCTGATGGCCGTAACGTCGTAGAAGGCCTCTTCGCGGGCGCGGCGGTTGAGGGTCTCGATGTCGGAGAGCGTGTGGCTAAAACGGTAGCCGGGCACACGAATCTTCTGGGTCGCCAACCCGTAGAACATGAACGCGTCATCGGAATCGGGGCTATGGGCGATGGAGATTTCGATCGGGACTGTAGAACTTGCGCGATCAGGGGCCTGGGTGCTCACGTCGGGGAGAGATCCTTTCAGCAACAGCGACTGCAACGATTTTAGGATGCGGCGACGGCCTTCCTGGGATCACCGCGCTCAAGCGGTTCTCTTGGGAAGCGTTGCCGGATGGTCGATGAAGGCGCGTTTAGGGCTCCACTTCCAGGTCGGGCTCCTCGGCAGGTTCCAGGGCCACGGGCAGCTCGTCCCTGGGCTTCGCGCGCTGCAGCCGAATGTGACGGGCCAGGCACGCGGCCGCAAACAGCAGCGCCCCGAGCGAAACGAGAAGTACGATCAGGAGCCAGCGCATGGGACGGACTCCCCCAAGGATACCAGAGCGCCTGGCTGCAGCCCTCCGGCTCGCTTAAACCACGGAACCCTAAGGCCTTGCTTGCGTCACCGTATCCTGTGGAGCGCGCAGGCAAGCGTTCAGCCACTTCAGGTAAGTGTGGCTGCCGGACTCGACCGCAAGCACCAGAACCTCGGGTGTTTGGTAACTGTGGAGCTCCTGCAGCCGCGATTCGAGAGCGGGCAGTTGATCGTTGACGGTCTTGAGCAGCAGGAGCGTTTCGGCGGACGACTCGATCTGGCCCTGCCAGCGGTAAATGGAATGAATGGGCGGAAGCAGCGTGGCGCAGGCGGCCAGGCGCTCTTCAACGAGCGTGCGGCCCAGGCGCGCGGCCTCCTCGGGGCTGACGACCGTGGTCATGACGATGCGGGCAGAAGACGTGGCTTCGAGCATAAGGCCCCTCCCAGATGAAAACGATGCTGCAAACACTCTACGCTGAAATTTGCACGGCGAAGCAAATACCCACTAAAAAGTGGCGCACGAAGTGGCCCTCGCGGAGAAGCCATGCCGAAGCGGAACGCGGGATGCGGCCCGGCTCCGCCCGGCGCGGCGAAACAGATTCGTCCAGGTCTAGCGAACAAGCTCCGCAACCACTTCGATCTCCTGGCTCCGCGCTGTGCCCGGAAGATCGAGCGACCCAAGAACCAGCGGTTTGCCTTGCGTCAGCTCCGCCGATTCGTCCAATGCGGTCTGGTGAACCACCGGATCGAGCGATGTGGCCGCGGGTTTTTCTTCCGCAAGGCTCGATTGCACAATCCTTGTCTGCAGATCGAGCGCGTCCGGCGACCCGCTCACGCGAGCTTCGATGGATAGGCCCACATCCTGGTATTGCACCTGGCTGTTTTGGGGTTGGCCGTCGGTTGTCCCGGTCACAATGGGTACGCGGCTGCCTTGTTTGAACGTCGATTTTTCTCCCAGGGCAACAAGCAGAGTGAATTGCTGCGACCCGATGCGCTTGCCGTTGTCAAAGTCGGCGATGGTGTAGGTGAGGCGGTAGAGCTTCCTTGGCTGGTCGAGATCGGCGATCACCTTCTGTGCCGTCTCCATGTCCTCGGTCGTGGCGCGAATTGTGATGGCGTTCTGCGTTTGAATGCCATATATCTTCGCCTTTGGCAGTACATTGCGCAGATCGGTTTGAATATCGCTCAGGTCGTTTTGTTTTGAGGCATTGTTCAGAAAGAACGTCTGAACCGTTTCCGGGGCCGGGGGCATCGGAGACTTCGCTTCACTGGGCTGGGTGTTTTCCGTTCTCGTTTGTGCGCCTGCGCGTGGCGGCAAGAGCGCGAAAGCGAGCGCGAGCACGGCAAAGATGGCAGCGGCGGTCAAGCCCTGCCTTCCAGTTGCGATTCTGCCCAACTGCATAGTTTCCTCCTTAAGGTTGTTCCGAAGAACACCGTGGTGTGCTTCCCGATTGTTGCCAGGGCATCTCTATCCACACAGACGCCAGGCCAAGGATTCCGCTCGACAATTATTTCTGACAGTTGCAGGGGCGAACCTCATCGTGTGGAATTCCCGGCGCTGCGAGTAGCAGCCTTGAAGATGACCCCTTGTTATAAATTGCATTGCGGCTTGCCGATCCAGGCCCGGTGTTGCAGTATGGACTTTGCGGCCAGCGAGTCTGCCGCACACGGAGAAACGATGACGACAGCGATCAAGTTTGGCACCTCGGGATGGCGGGCGATTGTGGCCGACGAATTTACCGTTGCCAACATCCGGCTGGCGGTGGCGGGAATTGCCGCCTATGTAAAGACCCTCCCTGCGCCGCACCGCGTGCTGGTGGGCCGCGATCCGCGCTTCCTGGGCGAAAGCTTTGTGGCCGAGGCGGCGCGCGTGCTCGCCGGGGCTGGCGTCACGCCCATCGTGATTCCCGAGGCCGCGCCCACGCCGGCCATCGCCTACGCCGTGCACACGCTCAAGACCTCCGGAGCCATCAACTTCACGGCCTCGCACAATCCGCCGGAGTACAACGGCATCAAGTACTCCACTCCCGACGGCGCGCCGGCCCTGCCCGAAGTGACGAGCCAAATTGAAGCGGCGATCGAGAGAATTGCGAGCGGCGGAGGCGGCGGCATTCCCAGCCCCCTCGCGCCAGAGGGCGAGTTTGAAACCGCGGACGTAAAACCGGCGTTCCTCAAGCGGCTCGCCGAGCTGGTGGACCTGAAGGTCATCGCCAAGTCGGGCATCAAGGTGGTCTACGATCCGTTCTGGGGCGCGGGGCGCGGCTACCCATCCGATCTGCTGCGCGAGGCCGGGGTGACGGTCGAAACGGTGCACGATTACCGTGACGTGCTCTTCGGCGGGCACGCGCCGGAACCGTCCGACGAGCTGCTGGGCGACGCCAAGCGAAAGATGAAAGAGATGGGCGCGGCGCTGGCGGTGGCCACCGACGGCGATGCCGACCGCTTCGGCATTGTGGATGGCGACGGAACGTTTATCCAGCCCAACTACATCATCGCGCTGCTCTTCGATTACCTTGTGGAGACGCGCGGGTGGCGCAACGGCGTAGCCAAGAGCGTGGCCACCACCAACCTTATCAACGCGCTCGCCGAGCATCACAAGATCCCGCTTTACGAAACGCCAGTGGGCTTCAAATACATCGGAGCGCTGATCGACCAGGACAAGATCGCCATCGGTGGCGAGGAGTCCGCGGGGCTGACTATCCGCGGCCACGTGCCGGAGAAGGATGGCGTGATTGCCGGACTGCTGGTGGCAGAGATGGCGGCTACGCGCGGCACAAGCCTCGGCGCGCAATTGAAGGCGCTTTTTGCCAAGGTTGGTTCCTATTACCCCGTTCGCGAAAACTTCCGCTTGACCGCAGAGCAGAAAGCCGCGTTCACTGAAAGGTTGAAGGCCGATCCTCGAGATCTCGGCGGGCGCAAGGTTGTGCAAGTGGTGCGTACCGATGGGCTCAAGCTGATTTTCGAGGATGGCTCGTGGGTATGCTGCCGGCTATCAGGAACCGAGCCGGTGGTGCGGGCCTACACCGAAACACGCAACGAGAGCGACTTGCAGGCGATGCGTTCGGCGACCGAGAAGTTTGTGCTGGGCTAGGGTCTGTTGCCAGGCCCTTATCGAGGATCGAGGTTCGATGCCGGAAGGGAACGTGCAGGTGAAAAAAGAAGCGCAGGCCGCAAAGCGCTTATCGCAGCGCGCGTGGGCGCTTGCCTGGGTGCAACGCCTGTGGCGGCCGGCGGGAACCCTTATCGCCGTGGTGCTTGCGCTGCTGATCACCTGGCACGCGATCTACGGCAACCATGGTCTGTCGGTTTGGCTGCAGAAACGCGCCCAGGATCGCGCGCTGCAGCGGGAGATCAAGAACCTGCAGCAGGAGAACGCCGATATGCGACAGCAGATCCTGCGCTTGCAGTCCGATCCCGACGCCATTGAACGAGAGGCGCGGGAGAAGCTGCACTACGCCAAACCCGGCGAGGTGATCTACACACTCCCCGACCAGCCGCAGCAGCCTAAGCAGACACAGCCGGGCAAGTAAGCTTCTACAGTGGTTCTGCAATGGGCGCAGAGCAGAGCCGCAGCCTTCAAGTGACGTTTTCGTGCAAAAAATGCCCCCTGGCGCTCCCGAAAACTTCACGGGAGTTGGCGAATCTCGGTAGAAATGCGAACTGGAAGGGAAAGGCGGAAACTGGTTTTCAAAAGTCGATGTGCGCCCGCACCGTGGACACGTAAACCGGGCCGCGGTCGGTGTTATAGCCGGGGTGTGCAATCTGCGTCCCCCCGATCATGCCATAGAGTCCGCGCCAGAGATGGGCGTTGTAATACCACTCCAGGATGTCCTCGCGTCCGTAGGTCAAATTGCCGTCTCCCAGCAGGAAGCCCCGCCCGCCGTAGTGCAGATAGTTCTGGTGGTCGCGCTTGATCGCATTCGAGACGAACGCCACGCCGATCTTGTCGTTCGCCCGGCGCCAGCTTTGGCCAGCATAATCGCCGCCGAAAAGAATCGTCTGACCAACCTCGGTGTAAACGAACGACTCATGCTGGTCCTCGTTCCAGCCGAAGCGCCCAAAGAGCCGCAAACTGTCCGTAACTTCTTGCTCGGTGTTCAGCCCAAAGCCATACTTCACCGCGCCGAAGCGCTCGGTCGTTGTGATGTCGGGCGTGGCCATCTGGCCGGCGAGATACTGTTGCACCGACTTGCGGTAGTCGCCCATGTGCGCGTGGTTCACGTAGCTCAGCACGCGCACCGCGCCCTGACGCTTTGAGTTGAGCAGAGGTGCAAAGAGGCCCTTGCGCAATTCGAACTCCCAGTTCTGCCCGTTGGCACGGCTGATGGCCCAGTCGAGAGTATTGCCGTTTGCGACCGTCGGCATGGCTGCAACACTGTAGCGCGCCGACCAGACCTTGTCGTCGTACTCCAGAATTCCGGCCACGGTGTAGCCGCGCGTGTCGGCCGCGTAGTCCCACGCGCCGTTGTTGACGATCGTCCAGTTGGTGAATTGCAGGTGACTGTCCGATCCCACGGAATTCACGTCGAAAGTGTCAGGAAGCGTCATTTTACCCACGCGAATCTCGAAGCGGCGCACCGGAACTCTCGTTGCCAGCGCCAGCGGCCCGCGGTCCTGGTCGGTCATCTCATTGGTCAGGCCGAGGGTCATGTGAATTTCGCCGCGCGCAAGATACGGGTTTGTGCTCAGGTTAGGATTGCGCACCACGTCAACATTGGTCTCGCCTGCCAGGCCCAGCGCCTGCGAGATGCCGCGCCCGCCCGCGTTTTCAAAGTCCACGATCAGATCCGTGTTGTAGCGCGAATTCGGCCACAGTTGATAGCCGAGATAAAGCGTCACCACCTCGGAGGCTTTCGTCTCGAAGTCGTCGATCAGGCTGTTCGTTCCCTGGTAGGGCGAGTGGAAATGCCCATGCATTTGAAAAATACTGTTGGCCTGCCCGGAAACCCAATAGCGCGCATTCTCGGAGTGGGGCGCCATGGTAACGACAGGCGCAGGCCCGGTTTGGCGATCGGCGGGATCAGCGCCTCCGGATGCAGCGGCGGGTCCGGTTTGAGCCGTGGCTAATGCGCCTGCAAACAGGCAGGCACACGCCAGGCCGATGGATGCCGGGAAAAACGAAATGGCGCGGCGGACAGGCATAGAATAAGGAGGGGTAACTATACCCCAACACGGTTAATACCATACCGGGGGTTGGTATTGTCAAGAGGAGTAAACCCATGACCCTCCACCAACGCGAAACCATCAAGCTGCAGCAACGCGTGCGCAAGCTGCGCGGCCAGCTCGACGCGGTCGAACGCTCGCTGACGGCCAACGCTGACTGCGGAGACCAGTTGATGCTCCTGGCGGCTGTACGCGGCGGCGTGAACAGCCTGATGGCCGAGGTGCTCGAGACGCATATCCGCTTCCATCTTGTGGACGGCGCCAAAGAGCAGATCGCCCCCGAACTCGCCGAGGACCTGATCGATCTGGTGCGCGCGTATCTGAAGTGAGGTCATTCTGCTTGCAGTCGCCTGCCACAGACGAGCGCGGCAGAGCGAGCGCATGTCGGCAGCGGTTCCTCCGTTCATCGTAGCTGGCCGATGGCACCGCAATTGTGAATGCCGGTTGAATGGTGAAAGAGCCGTGAATCGCCGCATTCGCAGTTGATAAAATAAGAGCAGCCGCGCGGCGCGGCGCGAAGACAGTATTATCACTCTCCCAACCATCCCGAGGGCCCGCACGGCCCAACCCGAGAGAAGGAAAATCGTATTTTGAGCCAGACGATACGCAATGTCGTGGCACGGCCTTAGAAGATAAAGAACTTAATGAAAATAGAGAGCTTGAACAATTCAAGAAATGCAAGAATTGCAGAAAATGACAGGATGGTTCAGCAAATTTTCAGCAATTTCCCCTGACGATATACTTATCTGACATGCCCCGCGTCTCCGTGAGAGCGAACCAGCTTGTAAATGTTTATGCTGTCGTGACTGGAATTTTCGGACCGCCCTTTTTCTTAAGTTGATATGCGGCAATCTTGGCGTTCGCTCTAAGGTCTTCCGGTCTGTTGTGAATTGTCGAGAGCATCTTCCAGATTGATTGAAGTTCTTCTCCGGCCAATCTCCTATAAAGAAGAATCCTGAAGATGTTCAAGTCTACCTCTGTCTTCACGAGCAGACTTGCAGTGTCGAAGACGTTCTCAAGCCCCATTCCAACCATTCTTACGGATATGGGATTCCCGTGCGTTAGCGCGTGGAGGCAATTCATGTATGGTTCGTTTACGTTGGGAACAATGTTCATGAGTGGACAAATTCGACCGAGACCGAGTGCCTCGTTCAGCAACTCATCCATTTTTTGAAGAGAGGGACTTCCTGCATCCTTGAACGTTAAATGCTCTGCTCGTTCGAGCCTGTTTTCATTCGCCCACGCGAGAAACCATATTCCACGGCGTGTGTACTCGATGAAACTTCGTAGAGTGACCAAGAAATGAAAGTCATTTTTTCCTTGCTGCGCTTTCAATCCTTTCCAGAGTTCATCACTGGCGTTGAGGTATCGAATAGCGACAAGCTGGCGGTAGTTGGCAAAATCGGTCTGTACAATTGTCATTCGACCCTCCCAATGCTAAGAAGCGAATGCGCTACTGCTTTGCCGCTGCCTCGACTATTGAAAACTTGGATTCCTTGTCGCCAATTTTTACAAAAACATGTTTACCATCGAACCGCATACGGAACGTAGCTCCGGGCATCCGGTTCGCCAACACAGACCTGAACACGACCACGGGCGCGATAACGAGCGTACTGTCTCCACTCCGAATGGTGTAATATCTCACGAGGTCATCGCTGCAATTCGTGGAGCCACTGGTGCTGGCTTTCACGTCCCCATTGTCATCGACGTTGCCCTTGGTATCAGCTTGCTGGCTACATGATGAGCCGGTCGAGACCGTGCGAAAGGATACGAGCGTGCCATCCTGATAATCGGAATCGGGATGCTTGTCTTTGGCGAACGTGGTCAGCGTTAACAGGGAAACGAGCAACGCAAGCGAGAGAACTGTTCTCATATCCACCCCCTTGTTCCTGATTCGTGGCACTAACAATGATACCCGCGAGTCAGGGCTGGATTGCTGCAACTTTAGCGGGGGAATACCAAATCTGACCCCGTTTTGCACATCCCCACGTCGGCGATTTTGGCTCATAGTGATTACGGAGGAGGGCGTCTCATATATGAATCTGCTTCTCTATTTTGAATTTGACTCAGGAGTGGAAACTCGCCAGCAGAGCTATGATGATTTGCGGGGAATTCCGATTCCCCAAATCGGTGATTGCGTCTGTCCGGGGCAAGGCGATTTTAAGGTGATAAATCGCACATTTGCCTACCAGTCAGAAGGTCTCACGATTTACTACGTGTGCGAAAAACAGCCGGACTAATCACAGCGAAAGGACACCACCACTGTGCATCAATCTTTCTATCAGACCAGATGAGGTTGGAAATGACAACAATCACTAGAGCAGAGGCTGTTCAGGAGTTTGGCTCTGGCCGGGTCGAAGGTGCCGAGATGGTGATATTGATGCGGAACGACCGCCCCAATATGGGAGAACAGGTTGCCCACATTGGAGAGAAGTATTGGAGATTTACTCCTAGACAAGACCAACACGACACCATGGTCGCTAATCGGTAGCGCCCCTATATTCCCTTGAATAGGTCTGAAATCGTAATCCCTAGCGTCTCGCAGATAGCCTGAATCGAACCAAGACATATCTCATCTACCCTGTTCAATGCGGCTTCACTGCTGTGCCGTGTGAACACTGTTATCGTGGTTGTAGTGATGACAGCAGAGGCATCCATGTCTATCCGTTGAGCGCATTTCAGCAATTTTTTCAGCAAAACTTTTGTCGCCAGTGAGAGGTCATTGATTTTAATGGGTTTAGAAAAACAATCTACGATACGCAATATCGCCATCATTGCCCATGTAGACCACGGCAAAACGACGCTGGTCGACGGGATGCTGCGTCAGGCCGGGACCTTCCGTGCCAACGAGCAGGTAGCCGAGCGAGTAATGGATTCAAACGAACTGGAGCGCGAGCGCGGCATTACGATTCTCGCCAAAAATACCGCCATCAACTACGGAGGCGGAAAGATCAACATCGTTGACACGCCGGGCCACGCCGACTTCGGCGGTGAAGTGGAGCGCGCGCTGGAGATGGTGGACGGCGTGATGCTGCTGGTGGACGCGGCCGAAGGGCCACTGCCGCAGACGCGCTACGTGCTCTCGAAAGCGCTCGAAGCCAAGCTGCCGCCTATCGTGGTGATCAATAAAATCGACCGGCCCGACGCGCGCCCGCAGGAGGTTCTGAACGAGATCTACGATCTGTTCATCGACCTCGACGCCGACGAATCGCAACTGGAGTTTCCGGTTTTGTATGCCGTGGCGAAGGCGGGCACGGCGTCCACCGATCCCGCGCAGCCGGGAACGGATCTGCATCCGCTTTTCGAAGCCATCGTGAATACGATTCCCGAAGCCACCGGCGATCCCGGCGGCGCGCTGCAGATTCTGGTTACGAATCTCGACTACTCCGACTACTTCGGGCGCATCGCCATCTGCCGTGTCTTTCAGGGCACGCTGCATACGGGCGACGATGTGAATATCTCGCGGCGCGACGGCTCGCTGCTCAAGACGAAGATCACCAAGCTCTTCACCTTCAGCGGGCTCAAGCGCATCGAGATTGAAGAGACCACGATGGGCGACATTGTGGCCGTGGCCGGCGTCGAGGGCATTACCATCGGCGAAACGATCACCAGCGTCGAAAATCCCGCGCCGCTGCCGCTGATCGTCATCGACGAGCCGACCATCGCCATCCAGTTCAACGTGAACACGTCGCCCTTCGCCGGGCGCGAGGGGCAGTATGTGACCAGCCGCAACCTGCGCGAACGCCTGGAAAAAGAGCTGCTGACGAACGTTTCGATCCGGGTGGAAGAGACGGGCTCGCCCGATGCCTTCAAAGTGCTGGGCCGCGGCGAACTGCAACTGGCGATCCTGATCGAGATGATGCGCCGCGAGGGCTATGAGCTGATGGCCGGCCGCCCGGAGATCGTGACCAAAACGGTGGACGGTGTACGTATGGAGCCGGTGGAGCACCTCACCATCGATGTGCCGGAACAATTCACGGGCGTGGTGATCGAGAAGCTCGGCCCACGCAAGGGCGAGATGACAAAGATGCGCAATCACGGCTCTGGCCGCGTGCGGCTGGAGTTTCGCGTGCCCAGCCGCGGGCTCATCGGCCTGCGCAGCGAAATGCTCACCGAGACCCGCGGAACCATCGTGATGAACTCGCTCTTCGACGGCTACATTCCTTATCAGGGCGAAATTCCGCAGCGGCCCACCGGCGCTCTCGCCGCCGACCGCGAGGGGCTGACGACCACTTACGCGCTGAACGGCTTGCAGGAGCGCGGCCGGCTCTTCGTCGGGCCGGGCGTCGAAGTCTACGAGGGAATGATCGTGGGTGAGCACTCGCGCGACAAGGACCTGGACGTGAATGTAGTCCGCGAAAAGAAGATGACCAACATGCGCGCCTCGACCGCCGACGACGCCATCCGCCTCGTCCCCTACACCACGCTGAACCTCGAGCAGGCCATCGAGTTCATCGCCGACGACGAGTTCGTCGAGGTTACGCCCAAGTCGCTGCGCCTGCGCAAGAAGATTCTGCAGGCGAACAGGCGTCCGAAGGCATGGGAAAAGGCAGCCCAGGCGCAACTTTGAAATGTGCTCGTTGCTGCGATCCGTCGTGCGAACCGCTCACTCCGGCAGCTTGGAATCGAGCACTTCCTGCGCGCGTTTGGCGCGCCAGGCTGCCAGCCGCTCGTGAAGCGCGGCATCGTTGAGCGCCAGAATCTCGGCTGCGAAGAGCGCGGCGTTGGCTGCGCCCGGCTTGCCGATGGCCAGCGTCGCTACGGGAATGCCCTTGGGCATCTGCACCATGGAGAGCAGTGAGTCCAGCCCGTTCAGCGGCGTCGCAGCAATCGGCACCGCCAGCACAGGAATCAGCGTTTTCGCAGCAATCACACCCGCCAGGTGCGCCGCGCCGCCGGCACCGGCGATCATCACACGCATTCCCTGCGCCGTCGCTTTCTCAACATACTCGAAAAGCTGATCGGGAGTGCGGTGCGCGCTCAACACCCGCGCCTCGTGCGGAATCCCCAGCTCGCGCAGAATATCTATGGCCGCCGAGAGCACCTCGTAGTCGCTCTTGCTGCCCATCACCACGCCCACCAACGGTTGTTCGCTCATGGGGCGATTATACAAGGGCAAGAAAAACAAATTTCAATGTCAACCCTCCCAGCGCGGATCACCGAAGAAATGCGCCTTGCGTAGCTCATCGCCCTTCGGTCAGTGCCGGTGCCAGGCCTCGACGGCGACTTCGACGACGGCGAACAGCACGCTTACCGCCGCAAGAAATCCTTTGGCGCGCTGCCAGTTCTGTTCGTGACGGTCCATGCGCCGCTCCAACTCGGCCAGGCGTCCGCCGTTTCCGTCGCCCATCAGGCCTGCCATCTGCGACTTGAGTACGCTCAAATCGCTCAGCACCTGGGCCTCGAATTCATTCATCATGCGCATTTGCCGCACTCCGCTTGGCAACATAACGTCGATCGCGCTCCCGCTCATGAGCTCAGCGGCAGATTGATAAACAGCGCCGTGGAAAATTCCGAATAGTTCGGCGGCGTGGATCCGTCATACATCCGGATGTAGAACCGGTCGCTCGCCGAGACGCGCGAGAAAGTCAGGTTCTGCTGCGACCCGCGCATCACCAGCGCAGGATCCTCGCCCGGCACAAAGGCAAAGTCGCGCAGCCGTACCTCGAATCCGCCGCCGGCGGGCGGAGTTACTCCGGTATTGACCGTCACCGTGCTTCCATTCAGCGCAGTGACCGTGAGCCGATTCAGATTGGAGAGCACCGTAAGATTCGTATTTGCCGGGAGCCAGGCATTATCCGGGACTGCCGTGCTGGTTTTGATGGCTAAGTCGTCGGCCCAGTCGTTGGCAAACGCGATCTCGTACTCCACTAAGTCCGGATAACTTGATTGGTAAGTTACCTTGACCGAACGCACCACGACTTCCGCGTTCAGACTCGTCGAAGGCGCAGTGAGAAGCAGTGCGTCTCCCGGCCAAACATCCGTGGCGAAGCTGTTCCTGTTTCCTTTGTAAGTGCCGCTCCACAGCGCGCTCACACTGGCCGCCGCCTGCTCCATCACCAGGGCGGCGTTGCGGCAATCCGCGGAGCTACGCGCCGGGGGATGGGTCACCGAGCCGATCCAAGCGGCCACAGCGGGCGAACCGGCTTGTATGAGCGCCTGCTGGCTGGCTGCGTTGACCGCGCGCCCCACAGCCCGGCCAATCGTACGGTAACTCACCGCAATTTGCTCGCCTGCAACCGGGATGTATCCGGTATAGAACGTAATTTTCCCGGTGCGCTCCAGATGGCACTCGGCGGCTTCCGCCGTTGTGCCCACCCTGCGCGTGTACGCGCCGCCACCGGGCGGAGTGCTCACGACCCACCCAGATCCTAAATTCGTCAGGTTTACCGCGCGCATTGTTCCGATCAGGTTGATGCTGCTGGCCGGCGCCACCATGCAGGCGCCGGGTAAGCTGGCGATGGCGCCGTCGTAGAGCGTAACGGGAGTCGCGCCGACGCCGTTGACAAACTCCTGGACCTCCATTTGAATTTTTCCCGGAGCCACGCTCCATTCTCCGCCCGCGGCGATGAGCCCGCTATCTCCAAAGGAGTAGTAGACCGCCTGCGCGCGGTGGCACTCCGGGCAATGGACGCGGACGCGAAGCGTGTATTGGTTGGAGGAGTTCAACGCGTAGGTTGTTCCCGCCAGCGACCCCTGCACGATCGGCTGCAAAGTAACGGCCCCGCTGCCTTGCTGCGCGGTGACTTGAAAACCCGCCGTGCAATTGGCCGCCGTTTCCAGGCTATTGAAGAACCCGGCCACAATGCCGGTGCTGCCCGGTGAAAGCGTCACGCCAACGGCTTCCAGCAGCAGCGTGCCGCCCATCTCCACCGGATCGATCCATGTGAGCAATGTTTGGCCGTCGATGCCGTTGCCGCCGTTCATCGCCAGCCCGCTCGCGCCCAGCGTCAGATAGCCGGCTCCGCCGGAGACGCTCCACAAGCTCTGGTTGATCTCCGGCTCGTTGAAGAGTTCGCTGATGATTGTGGATTCGGACGTAGACGGAAAGTAAGGGTCCGCGGCCAAATCAAACTCCGTGGTGGACCCGTCGCCCAGGAAGTACTCCGTAACATAGGCTACCGGCTCGTTCTCACCGCAGACCGTTACATCGTTGGCTAGCGCGCGCTTCACGCTGGCCGTAAAAGCAAGGTTGGCGAGGCTCAGGCTGCCGTCAGTCTCGTTGAGCGAGTGTACGGTCGTCTGCACGGGCGAGAGCGCGACCGCGCCGCTGAGGACGCGATAGCTTGCTCGCGCCATGCTGGCCGCTTGTCCCGCGATTTTGCTCCAATTCGCTCCCCGGTCCGGGGTAAAGTTTCCCACCAGTGTATTCAGCGAAAGCCCCTTAGTTGACAGTGCTGTCGATCCCGTGTGAGTTACAAGAGAGGCGAGCAATACGCCGGCGTTTTCTTGGGTTGTACCCGAACTGGGAGGCATCAGCAGTTGGTCGAGCAGCAACTCGTCGCTCACGGCCTGAATCGCCGTGCGGTAACGCGGCCCCTCGATACCAAGTCCCGCGTACTCAGGCAGCGGACTTAGGGCAATATAACCCGTGAAGTAAATTGTGCCGTCGTCGCCGGTTACATCGAGCGTTTGAAAGCGGGAAGGCGCCGCAAGGCTGCCGCCAGAGGGCAAGCTCAGCCATAACTCACAAATGGAGGGCGCGTTGATCTTGCGCGCGATGGTTAACGGATGCACGGCGTCGAAAGCAGCCGTGTAATCCTGCCCTTGGATGGTAATCTTCATTGCCACTCTTTCCCTGGTGCTTGAAATCTTCTTTGCGCCTCATACAAGCGCATTGGCCGCGGGCAGAAAGCTCCGGTAACACACCACGCGCTCGCCATCCAGAGGATCGGTAACCGGCAGCGCCAGAAATTGGCCTTTCAGCAGCACCCGCGACTGTCCGTTCTGATTCTTCCCATTCAGCGGCGTAACCGCTTCTTCGGCTCCGGCCATGGCCTGCAGCCTTGGATAGTGGAAGAAGATTCGTTCTCCCTGGCTGCCCTGCGCGACGAAGAGCCCCGACCACTCCTGGTAAAAGCTGCCGCCTTCGCGGTCTACGAATCCCTTGACAACCTGCAGTTTGGCGCCCGAAGCCGGCGCGCCTCCGGGCAGTGCCTCGGCCAGCGTCAGCCCGGTTCCGGTCACCTGCGAGACCAGCGCGACATTGAAGGTGACGCGCCGGACGTAATCGACATCGCTGAGCGCCTGGCGCACGTAGGCGCCGGCCACCGGCGTGCCGACATAGCCCGTTTGCCCGGTGTAGTCCACATCCAACGCGACGATCGAGCCGGCTGCAAACTTCGCCGCGTCGGTAGCGGTCAGCAGGATGGACGTGCTCGTCGAACCGCTTTGCGGAGTTACTGCCGCTGCCGCTGTCGCGCCATCGGCCGCCAGGCCGGCTCCACTGGCCGGCGAGAGCACGTTCATGTGTTGCGAGCCCGTCGCCAGCGCCATCGTCAACTTCGTCCAACTGAGGAATTGAAAACTCACTTGCGCCTGGAGCGTCTCGCGCACCTGCTCGAGAGTCGAGGCAGGAACTCCGGTCAGCAACGAGGACGACTTGCTGGCCGGCTTCCGTTGAAAGTCCTGAATCCAGCCCAGGCTGATCCAGGGGCTGGGCGGAGAATCGAGACTGAACCCGCCTTGCTGCGATGGATCGAACAGCACGGGCGTCTGCGTGGAGCGATTCACTGGCGCGAAATACGCGTACACCCGCTTCGCTACAGGCGCCGGAGCGGAAAACCAAGTGGAAGACATTTATTCCCCCTCCTCCTGGTAGCTGTAGACCATTACGCTCGCACTGCGGCTCAGTTGGTCGCGCTGAATGACGACAGGCGTAAACATGGGCTCGTCCCAGAAGACATTCGTCAGCATGGTGGCCGCGGGTGTAGCCGCGTAATTCAGCTTGGGCGTATAGAAGGGCTGAAGCATCGCCATCAGTTCCTCGTCCATCGTGCTCAGGGCGCGGCCGCGGTCCAATCCGCCGAAGCTCTGCGTTCCACAGGTTTGGTAAGCAATCTCGCACTGTTCGGCCACCATGGTGGAAGACAGATCCATGTCGGCGGCCATGCCCAGCCAGCGCAGGACAAACACGTCGTTGGGAAACTGGCTGAAGGGAGCTTCCGCTTCCTCCACCAGGATTCCCGGCCGTTCCGCGCCGCGCAGCAGGATCGTCCGTTCCGGATCGATCGTTGCCAGCCGCGTGCGCAGCGCCATATAAAACGAATCTTTCGCATTCTGCATGGATGCTCCTGACGCGGTCACACCGCTTGCTGCCGCGCCTCGCGCAGGAGCAGCCGGTAAAGATACACCTGGCCGAAGGCTTCGTTGGAAGCGATCGACTCAATCAGATAGTCCTGCCCGGCCACGGTAACCGCCAAGGTCATGGCAAAGAGAGCCTGTGCCGAGGCCAAATCGAGCGTGTTCACTTGCTGCTCGACGCTCGTGGCCGACACCAGCAGCTCCCATTTCGACTCTCCGCCTTCCTGCCAGCTCGGCCTCTGCTTTCGCATCAGGACCGGGCTCACCGGCACGTCGGCGAACGTGGTCGCCACCAACCCCAGTTCCGACATATTGGTATCCGTGTTCGTGCCTGTTACGCGCAGAAGAGCCGTCGTTCCCGCCGCGCTGCGCAACAGCGCATCGGCCAGCATCTGCGGCGCTCCCCTCGGGTTGCGCGGCGCCGTATCGCTCATCGCTCACCCCAGCCTGTTCGCAACGTACGGATTCAGCCACGCCTGCACCGTCTCGTCGATCAGCGAACTTGAAAAATACTTCATTTGCATCGTGTCGATTCTGCTCATGCTCGCGTTCAGCGCCGGCGTCGCTTGTGCGTTGCGCACAATCTGCGCGCACGCCGACTTCACGTCGTCGCCGATGGTGGCCAAGCCTGCCGTATACGTCGCCTGCACCTCGTTGTAAGGCAGTCCCAGAACATTCCAGGGCAGCGTCAGTTCCCCGGTGTTGGCGTCGTAGTCTACATGGCTGGGATCGATCACCGTCCATTGCCCCGGCAGCGCGAACGCCCACGCGATCTCAGACAACGGCTCGCGTGGAATCTCTCCCCGCCTGGGCCTTGCGTAGCGGCCCTCGATGCTCACCAGCGGCGTGGTCGCAGATCCCAGCGAAGCCAGAGGCAAATAGCTCAGCCGCACCGTCTGTGCTCCGGCAGCGACGCGCAGCCGTTCGACATACTGAATGACGTTCAGGTCCGGCCGCCGGCAGTAACTGTTGATCAGTGCCGTGGCGGCCGTGATCCAGTCCGCCGTGGTTCCGGCCGGCAATCCATAGCTCATGTATTCCGCTGGCTCGAGATATGCCATCGCGTGTCCTTCCGTTTCCAGTTCGTAGTTCATCGTTCGTAGTTCGCAGTCCTCGGCTTGTGCGTCAAAGCGGCCTTTGCTCCTCATCGCCGCCGTGAGCCACAAACCGTGAACTGCGAACTACAAATTGTCTTCGGGTTTAGCGATCGACCAGCACTTGGGTGTGCGCGAAGCTCGCGCCTTTCACCACCGGAGCGCCGAACTTGACCGCCACGTATTGGTAGGTCAGCGAATTCGGCAGCCCAAGCTGGAAGACCCGCGGCGCGGGATCGCCGAGCCAGTGATACTCGATCAGATCCTCGGTGACGATGTAGGCCGGAAGCACCGCGTTGCCGGTTCCTGGTGTGCCCGTATACGGCAAACTCCAGTCGGGAATCAGCGGCAGGTCGCCGGCCTGCGTCGAAAGCATCTTCACCCGGAATCCGCCCGTGATCTGGTCGGCGTTCAGCACCACGTTGTACTCCGACTTCATCTCCTGGTCGATCAGGTCCAACAGCACCGGGTTGGCGTAGATCGCCGTAGGCCGCACATAGTAGCCGGTGTTGGCCACCATCTGCGCCACCGTCGTCTTGATCGTGTCCACGATCTTCATCGAAGTGGTCACCGTCACCGAGTTGTTGCCTGCAGCGATCTGCGCAGCTACGCCCATGTACTGCGTGGTCGTCGGCGCGCTCAGGCTGGTGTCGTTGCCGTTCCATAAGGCCACGTCGTGCGCCACCATCACGCCGCTCACCGTATCCACCAGGTCCTTGGCCTGCAGATAGGCAAACTGCTTCTGCTGGTCGCCCAGCTCGATGTCGAACAGGTTGTAGTTGATCTGCGCCACGATGGCCTTCAGCGGCACGCTCAGCTCGATGCGCGTCGGGCTCACCACCGTGGGGTTGATGCTGCGCGGATTCACAAAACCTGCCGTGCCCGGATTGGGAATCGCCGTCTCTTCAAAGAAGCGCGACGGATGCCCCGTCGCCGGAACCTGCTTGATGCGCTGCCCGAAGGGGCCCGAGCGCCGGCAAATGTCAAAGATCTCCGTCTGGTACAGCGGAACTTCGATAGCGCCCGGCCCGATGTAGTCCGCTGCCGCATGAATGTCTGCAAAAGTTGCGTTCATAGGCTCTTTCCGCCCCTCCATGGGGCCGTGTTCATCTGCTAGCCGCTAGCTTCTAGCTCCTAGCTTGTTTTCCGCCGGAATCCGGCTTGGTTACATGTTTCGGCAGGTAAGTTCCGACTAACTTCTCATCAGAGCCGCTTTCCAGCCGTAATTGTTCCGATCGTCAGTGGGCCTTTAGCTAGAAGCAAGGAGCTAGTAGCTAGAAGCTGCCTTACGCGATCACGCCGGCCCGCAGTAGCTGCGTCTTCACCGCGATGCGCTGCTCCAGGCTCAGCCCGGACAACGCCGCATCCAATGCGCGCACATCCACCGGGCCCTCGCCGATGCCGTGCTTGGCCAGCATCTCCGCCGTCGCGGCGGGCAACGTGCGCCGCAGCGGGTTGAGTGCGTTCTGCGCCGAGGCGGCTTTCACCTCGGCCAGCTCCCGCTCGACAGCGGCCAGCTTCTCCGCCATTTCTGCTTCGCGCCGGCTCTGCTCCACGGTCGCCGTGATCCTTTCCACCTCGCCGGAAAGAGCGCCCTGGCGTTCTTCCAGCCAGCTCAGCGTCTTTTCCAGCAAATTGGCCGCGGCCTCCAGCCGCTCGACTATGCTCTTCTCGTCTGTTTCCATGTCCTTCCTTTCCTGTTTCCGCGGGTTGCGCGTCAACATCCGTTCCACTCCGAACAAAAAGGCCCCTCGAAAGGAGCCTCTCTGCCAAACTCATTGCTTACTGACTTACGAACCTGCTAACTCACCAACTCCGCCGTGTTTTACTCACTCCGCCGGCTCCGCTAGCCCCGCTAACTCCGCTGCCTTTCGCTAACTCGCCATCCTGAAGCTCGTCGCCCGGTAGGCCGCTTTCTCCCGCAGCAGAATCGCCGCTCCGGTAAAGGTCACCCGGGTCAGCTTCCAGACCTCGGCCCGCATATCTTCGACGCGCGCATCGGCCAGCTCGTAGCTCATGCCGAGCGATTCCGGGGCGTGCGCCACGATCGCTTCGGCCACCTCGGGAAAGTCGCGTGCGTACAGGTATCCGCGCACCACCAGCCGCGGCCCGATCACATCGGCCTCGGTCAGCAGGCCGATCTTGCGCCGCGCATCGTGGCCGTCCCATCCGGGTCGGTAATCCACGGCCATGCCCAGCAGCGAAGGCAGCGCCTTCTCCGCCGCCTCGCGCGTCAGCATCACGCGGTGCCCGCGCGCTCCGGCCGGCGCTCGATCGCTGGCCGCATTTACCACCGTCAACACTCCCTCGAATGGCACCCGGTTGGGATGCTTGTCCACATGAGGAATCTTTACCGCCATCGCTTCCAATCGCATGCTCGCTCCGCTCCGCTCATTCAGCTTTCAGCCATCAGCCTTCGGCTTTCAGCGTCAATGCACGATTCGCCGCTTGCACGGCATCCCGCACTCCTACGAAAAAGCTGAGCGCTGACGGCTGATAGCTGCTTCCCTGTTCCCTGTTCCCTGTTCCCTATTCCCTATTCGCCGACCCCTGACACCTGTTCCCTGACCCCTGTATTCAGCGGCCCCAATCCCCGCATCGCCCGCACCTCGTCGACCGTCAGCACGCCGGCTTGCAACAGTTGCACTTGCACCTGCAACTCCGTCTCCTCGTCGCGCGCGCTCAACTCGTTGAACGCAAACTCGAACTCCCGCCAGCCGATGCACTTCGAGAAGAGGTCGCGCGTGATGTGCCCGGCCAGCAGCATGGCCAGCGGCGAGATAGCTCCGCGGAAGGCCTCGTCGGCCATCTCCGAAGCCGTCGACTGGTTCACGTCCGCCTCCAGGCCCAGCATCAATGGCGGCAAACCGAAGGCATTGGCTACCATCCGGATCAGGAACTCCTGCCAGGCCAGCCGCAGGTCCGCGTCCGTTCCCTGCGCGAAGCGCAGCACCTCGGGTTTCTGCTCCGTCGAAATCAACGGCACGCGTCCCGTGCCCTCGATCTCGTCCTGCCACCAGCGGATCAGCCGGTCGTGCTGCGCGGGTGTGGCCTCGTTCAGCCACAATGCGTACTGCGCTACCGAGTTGGCTGCCAGCTTGCCGGCAAAGCGGTGCGCGCTCAGAAACTGGTTCATCGTCTCGAAGGCCACCTCCAGCGGTCCCAGACCGAAGGGCGTAAAGCTGCGCGGATTCATGCGGATGTACATCAATTGGCGGTCGAGCAACTCCACCGCGCCCGACTCCAGTTGTCCCGGCATGGCCTGCGCGTAGCGCGGCGTATCCTCCTCGCCGTCCCACCTGGCGTTGATGCGGATTGACGCCCCATCCACCGGCCACAGCATCGCCGGCCGCTCCGGGTCGCCGGTCGCCTCCATCTCGATGGCTCCGTAGCCGCCGGTCAGCGCATCCTCGATCGCCTGTTCCATCAAGGTGCGGAAGCTGTCGGCCGGATTCGGCTCCTCCAGCGTCCGGCGCAGGGCCCGCAGCTTGCGCACCGCAAAGGCCACATCCTCCGCGCGCACTCCGCGTCGCATCCGCACCTGCCAGTCCATGGCCGCGATTCGGTCCTTGATCACGTTGATCGCCCGCCGCACCACCGGCGTCTCCGCAAACCGCCGCAGGTTCATCGGCGTCGGCTTGGGCAGGTGCCGCCCCGGAAATTGCACCGGGCTCAAAACCGCGGGCAGAGCCAACGTCTTGCGTTCCGCCTCCGCCTCGAGTTCCACTCGCCGGGCCTGTTCGTCCTGGCCGGCGCCTCCGCCGCGGCGGGCGTGCCGCCAAATCTCCCGCAACTGTTCGCCTACCTTCACGCGCACCTTCCTTCAAAAACAAAAAGGCACGGCCCAGGGCCATGCCTTTTTGTATGGTCAGTATTCAGTGGTCAGATGCTCGTCATGAGCCGCTCGCTCAAGCAACGGAATCGAGCCACCTGAATTCCATCAACAAGATCGATCGTACCGCGAAGCCAGGAAATTATCTGCAAACTTTTGTAAATTTTTTTTGGCCGCTGTTGTTGTGCCCTTCTACGCTGATAAGAATAGACTTAAAACCTCGAACGGCCCTCCGTTCCCTATTCCCTGATCATGGTCCCCGTCTTTACACCCGCAGCTCTCTCCGCGCTGTCTCAGCCACACGGCCCATGTCCGAGGTAGTCAGGACCCGGATCTGGTGCTCCTCCATCGTCTCCACGCCGAAGCGGTACAACGCCAGCCGTTCCGGATCCTCGTCCGTGGCCCCCACGCGCGCCGCCGGCTCGATCACGGCGGTCAGTTCCAGTTGGGCCTTCTCCACCCGCTCCACGCCCGCGCGCAGCGCGGCGGCCGAAAAGGCTAGGACCTTGGCCGTCTCCAGCCCCGGATCGAGGCTCACCGCATGGAACATGCGCACCAATCCATTTGGCCTGTACCCCATGTCGATGCGCAGCGGATCGCCCGGCCGTGTGTACTCCGAGGCGTCGATCTTCTTTCTCAGCAGATCCCATACCCCGACATGTTCGAACTCCAAGCGCATGCGCGACTGGATCGCCGTGCGGCCGCTCAGCCTTGGGCTCCGCTCCCGCGGCGCAGGCTCCACGTAGACCCGCATCAACTCTTCCATTCCCGCGGGAACGCTCTCCGCCAGGTAGGCCTTGGACTCGGTCATCTGCACGTTCAGCGAGAGCGACTCCTCGAGGATCTGCATCAGCCGGCCGCCAGGCTCCTCGGCAAGCCGCCGCCGCAACTCGCTCTCCATTGCCTCCAGCAACGCCGTGTCGGCATCCGGATCGAGGCAACGCACACGCCGCCAGTCGCGGGTGAAGCGCACCTCCGCGCGAGGGTTCCCCTGCTCGCGCAGGATCACCCCGATATGCACGTATTCGTTCCGCACTGCATCCGGCACATACCGGAGCAGCTGGAACTCGCACTCGCGCCGTTCGATTCCGCCCATCGTCGTCACAGCTCTCCGCTCTCACCTCTCAGCTTCCAGCCCTCAGCCCTCAGCTCTCAGCCTTCAGCTTCTAGCTCGTCCCGTGCAACAACATGCGACTGCAACTTACATTGACTCCAAAACATTCGATGTCTCTTTGAGCTACTCTCCGAGATTCGTCCCCTCCCGCCGCAAGAGCTTCAAGCGAGTGGCTAGCAGCTATAAGCTCTCGTCTGTCCCTTCAATTCACCCTCATCGTAGTCCATTTTTCCATCCTCTCCACCCTTTCCATCTCCTCTTTTTTCCCCTGCCCCCATTTCGGAAATGGTCTCCGGTCCGAGTTCCCAAACGCCTCAATCAGTTCCCGGATCCGGCTGCGCCGGGCGAGCAGCTTCTCCACCAGGGCTTCCATCTCCGCCAGGTCGCCGCCGTACCAGTCGGGGGGGACGTCGTTGGCCGCGGCCCACACCGTCTCCGGCGGTATGACCTCCAGGCGCGAAAGCCAGGGCTCGAAGGACTCCCATCCTGTGACCTCGCGGTATACGTCGTTGCGGTAGTAGACCCCCCGCAGCGGTACATCTTCAAATCGCCACTCGCCGGCGTGAAAGCAGTAGCCGAAATCGATGAAGACGGCCTTATACCGCCGCTCCCGCTGCCGGCGCGCGAAGACCGCCTGGCGGCCGTTGGCGTTCCCCGTCCACTTGTCCAGCGCCAGGATGCCGGCGAACTCGCCCAGGTTCTTCACCTCGGACAACTGCTCCTCGGGCAGGTAGTCCACCACCTGGCCCGGCATGAGTCCCGCGGCGAAGCGCGACCCGAACTGCAGCCCCGGCCGGCAGCGCACGCGCGTCCGTCCCAGGTCGATCTCCAGCTCCGGCGTATTGTCGACCAGCCAGCTTGAAACCTCCACCAGCTCCGTCTCCGGCACGGTGAGTCCCACTGCCGCCGCCAGGCGCGAGGCCATGAGTTCGTTGGCCAGCACGCGCGCGTGCTGCGGATTGTTCTGGAACTTGACTACGTAGATATGGCCGTCCGCGCCCAGCATCAACTGGCCTTGCGCGCCGCCCCGCATGCGCCGGATCTGTTGCACCGCCAGAACCGCCAACCTGTCTCCCCGCTGTCTTCCGGTTCCCTCCCGAATTCTAAAACAGCCCTCCGCTCTTCGTTTCCGGTTACCAGCTCCCAGCTTTTCGCTTCAGAGTTTACCTTGCCGTCCCCCGCGCGCGCAGGCCCGTCCGGCCGCTTCCGCTGGAACCGCCCAAGCTGCCGCCCTATCCGTTGAAACCAAATGATTTTCCCGCCCGCCAACCCATTTCGTGCTACACTGTATGCAATCGTAGAATTCGATTTGAAGTTATTGCCTGTTCCGCGTTTATCGCCCACTCGCAACACTCCACATTGCGTTCGGCGGTAAATCAGCATCAAGAGGAGCAACACATGGAACAAGGCACAGTCAAGTGGTTCAACGACGCCAAGGGATTTGGATTTTTGAGCCGTGAAAACGGCGAGGACGTCTTCGTCCATCACACCGCCATCAAGTCGACCGGCTTCCGGTCGCTGCAGGAAGGCCAGAAGGTCCAGTTCGACGTGACCAAGGGCCCGAAGGGCTGGCAGGCTGAAAACGTCGAGGTCGTCTAAGGGCGAACCCCGGGCGACAAGCTCGGAACCAAAGCAAAAGAGGGACGGCAAACCTGCCGTCCCTCTTCCTGCGTTTGGCTCAAGGTCCGCTGCTTCCCGATGCAGTGCGAAATTGACCCGCGTCTCACCGGAGAGTGGGGGTTGTGAACGGACAACGAGCCGTTTACGCCACGGGCTTTAGTCTCTCCGGCACGACGGCCGGATGCAGACCCTCCCTGGGCGTTTCGTGCGCACCCAGGTACTGCAGCATATTGTTGATGGAATCTTCAAAGCGCGAGCCTGTTTTGTGGGTGACTTTTACGCCCTTTGAGACGAGACGGCAGACTTCAAAGCGGTTGATTCCACGCGCGAGCGCGCGGTGGATCTGATCAGAACGCATGACGAACTCCGACGAACAAGGTGATTGTTGCGTGGAGGTGCGAAGCTCGTCAGGAGCGATGGGACAGCCGGAGCCGAGCAGGCTGGGCAGTTGAACGGTCTGTATTTATTGTACGCTTGCAAGGCCGTCCGGGGTTTTCGCTCGTGGAAGCGGCGCAATGCGCGCGCCGCGCTTTCGCAGGCGCCCATTCCCTGTTACCATAAAAGTCGCAATCGCCCTCGCGGCGGAAACCCACAAGACATTCGATCGAAAGAGGCTTACGTGGCCGACACCAAGAAAATCGCAGACAAGGCTGAACGCAAAAAACTGAAGCGAGCGGCGCGCAAAGCGGCCGCGCCCAAGGCCAAACGCACCACGCCCCGCGGCTCACAAAAGAAAAAAGTGAAGAAGATGGCCCGCGGCCAGACGAAGCGGTAAAAACGCCGAGTGGGCAGTTGTCAGTGGTCAGTGATCAGCGACGACGAGTGCAGAACTCCGAACCCCGATCACTGTCCACTGTTCACTGGCCATTGCAAGGAGTTCTGCGCTGCGCAGTCAACTGTTTGCCTGCAAATCGATTGACAAGCTCATCGGCGTATCGGAGGAACCGGGGCGCGCGCTGAAGAAGAGCCTGGGGCCCTGGTCGCTCACCGCGCTGGGCATCGGCGCGGTCATCGGATCGGGCATCTTTACCGTCATCGGCACGGCCATCTCCGGCGAGCAGTTGCCCCACCCCACCATCGCCGACACGCCGCTCATCCACTACGTCGTCACGCACACCGCGCTGGCCGGCCGCCCCGGCGCCGGTCCGGCCATTGCGCTCTCTATGGTGCTGGTGGCCTTCGTCTGCGCGCTCACCGGCCTCTGCTACGCCGAGCTGGCCTCCATGATTCCCATCGCCGGCTCGGCCTACACCTATACCTACGCCACGCTCGGCGAGCTCATTGCCTGGATCATCGGCTGGGACCTGATTCTCGAGTACGCCGGCTCCAACATGAGCGTCAGCGTCGGCTTCGCCGCCCACGTTGTCGATCTCCTCGACTGGTTCGGCCTGCATCCGGGCGCGCGATGGATCTCGCCAGCCTATCTTCCCTCCGGCCTGCAAGATCTGGCCGGCAACAATCTCTACAGTCCCGGCTGGCACTTCGGCTTCAACATTCCCGCCTTCCTCATCGTCATGTTCCTCACGATGATCCTGGTCCGCGGCATCCGCGAATCCGCTTCCACCAACAACATGATGGTCGCGTTCAAGCTGATCGCCATCCTCATCTTCGTCTTCGCCGCTATCGGCTTCATCCACCCGAGCAACTGGCATCCCTTCATGCCCAACGGCTGGCCGGGCGTTCTCACCGGCGGCTCCATCATTTTCTTCACCTATATCGGCTTCGACTCCATCTCCACCGCCGCCGAGGAGTGCCGAAATCCCCAGCGCGATCTGCCCATCGGCATCATCGCCACGCTGGTCGTCTGCACCGTGCTCTACGTTGCCGTCGCGGTTTGCCTCACCGGCCTGGTGCCCTGGCAATCCATGGCCGGCGATGCCGCTCCCGTCGTCAACGCGCTCAAAAAGCTCTCGCTCCTGCCCGGCGGCCATCCGCTCAACTGGATTCGCCTCGTCGTCCTCCTCGGCGCGCTCATGGGCATGATCTCTTCCATCCTCGTCTACCAGATCGGCCAGTCGCGCGTCTGGTTCTCCATGTCTCGCGACGGCATGCTCCCCAAGGTCTTCTCCAACGTCCATCCCTTCTTTCGCACCCCGGCCTTTTCCACCTGGGTCGCGGGTGTCGTCGTCGCCGTTCCCTCCGGCCTCTTCGACATCGGCACCCTCGCCGATCTCTCCAACATCGGCACGCTCTTCGCGTTTGTCCTCGTTTCCATCGGTGTCATCGTCCTCCGCTTTCGCGACCCCCATCGCCGCCGTGGATTCGTCGTTCCCTTCGGGCCTGTCATCCCCGCTCTCAGCGTCATCTTCTGCTTCCTGCTCATGGCCGGGCTGCCCATCATCACCTGGTACCGCTTCCTCATCTGGCTGGTCATCGGCCTGTTCATTTATTTCTTCTATAGCCGTCACCGCTCCGAGTTCGCCAAGCCCCGCTAGTACCGGCCTTGCGGCGTCCGATTGTAGCGCCGGCCTCCAGGCCGGCTGCCGTAGCGAGGGCAACCGCACGATCACCTACGATCAGGCCGGCAAACACTGGACCATCGCCTTCGTCGACAACCACGCGACGGCAATCAAAAACGAGTAACGGCAGCCGAGGCGCCCGGCGCCGGGCCGGACCATGCACTTGCAAGTCGTCGAATTTATTGCCTGGCGAGGGCGAGAAAATCGACGCATCGCGAGCTCGCGGAAAAGTACACCTGCAGGTGGAGCAATCGGCCCTGTGTGCGCACCTGCAGGTCTATGAAACTCATGGAAATCGTCGATTCATGCTTTGCAGTGCGTGATTTTTCGGGGTGGGCGCCAACTCAGGTTACGGAATCGAGGCCCGAGGCGCACGCCTGGCTCCCTGGCTCGCTGTTTTGCCAGCACCGCTACACTGAATGCGTGATCGAAATCCGGGAGTTCATCCGCCGCCTGCCCAAGGCCGAGCTGCACCTGCACCTCGAAGGCACTATCGCGCCTGCCACGCTGGCCGAGCTCAGCGCGCGGCACGACGCCCCGCCCATGGGTCCGGCAGAAGCCGAGGCGCTTTACCAATTCACCGACTTTACCGAATTCATTGAATCCTTCAAGGCCGTCACGCGCCTCCTGAAAGACCCCGAGGATTACGAGCTGGCCGCGTGGCGCATGATGCAGCACCTCGCCGAACAGGGCGTCGTACACGCCGAAGTGTTTATCTCCGTCGGCGTCATCTATATGTGGCGCAACTTCGATCCGCGCTGCTTCGAGCCCATCTTCGACGCCCTGGAACGCTCCCGCGAGCGCGCCGCCAGCGAGCTGGGCCTCTCGCTCTACTGGATCTTCGACGCCGTCCGCCACTTCCCCGTCGAGGAAGCCGGCCGAGTCTTTCGCAAGGCCGCCGATCTGCGGCCCGCGCACCCCTCGGTCGCCGGCATCGGTCTCGGCGGCGACGAACGCCGCGCCGGATCCGAGCCGTTTCGCGCTCTCTATGCGCGCGCCCGCGACGCCGGCCTGCGCCTCACCAACCACGCCGGCGAAACTACCGGCCCCGAGGCCATCTGGGAAGCGCTCGCCATCGGTTCCGAGCGCATCGGCCACGCACTTTCCGCAATCCAGGACGATGCGCTTCTCCAGGAGCTGAAAAAACGGGGTACCGGAATCGAGCTGAACCCCACCTCGAATGTCCGCACCGGCGTCTGCCCCTCGTTTGCCGCGCATCCCCTGCGCCAATACTTCGATCGCGGCTTGCTGGTCACGCTCAACTCCGACGATCCCGCCTTCTTCGGCTCCGATCTGGCCCACGAGTTCCTGCTCGCCCACAGCCAGCAGGGATTTACCCGCGAGGAACTGCGCCAGCTTGCCGCCAACTCCATACGCGCCAGCTTTCTTCCCGAAAAAGAACGAGCCGCGTGGCTGGCCCGCATCGAAACCGTCGAGTAGATTACTGCCGCGTTTTCCGCATCGGCCCACTCGGCAGGCAGGGCGAGGTCTGCGGTATCATAGAGGCGCAGGAGGTAGCGCTCAATGCCCGTCGATCCCGAAACCGGGTTGTCCGTTGAAGAGTCTCCCGTGCCGGAAAAAGCGGGATTCACGGCCATGCGCGTGGTTACGTGGTTTTCCGTGGGGATCGCCGTCGCCGCGCTGGGCATCTACGTGGGCACTGAGCTGCGCAAGCGCTACCGGTTCAGGAGGCGCACACCCTACGACTTCTATTCGAATGCCGGCTCACAGCAGGCGAGCGAGTTCGGCGTCGGCGTCTAGCGCCGGGAACCGTCGTTCTCCCACACCATGCCGCCTTGGGGCGGCATGTTTGCTTTTGCGATCGACCGCGAACCTTGTTACCGCCGGAAACGCGACAAAATATACAGAATCGCCGAGAGAACGACGCCGATCAGAATCGACGTCCCGAGCGGAAAGTAGAAGGAAACGTTCTTGCCCTTCAAGGAAAAGTCGCCCGGCAGGCGTCCCAGCGGCAGCCCCAGGCGCGAGGCCAGCAGGATCGCGGCCCCGACGAGCGCGAGCAGCAGCCCAAGCCCCAACAGCATCTTGCCAAGGTCGTGCATCGTTATCCCACTCACCCTCCAGCGTCCTTCCGGTCCCCGCGCCGCTCAACGCGAGGCATGTTTGACGAGCCGGATATTCCAGCCTTGCGGGTTCTCGGGAACGATCATTACTGTTCCTACCGGCGCTGACTCAAAGCTTCTTGCGAAGTCCGCTCAATGCAGATCTTTGAGACCGAGCTCTTCCATTATCGCGCTGCTTATCCATGAAGCATCCGCCATGCGCTATGGCAGATGCGGAGCATCCGCACTCCGTTCCAGAACACCCGATTCATCTTAGTGACGCCATATGTGCGCTCTTGATAGTGAACCGGCATTTCGACAATCTCGAGGTGCAGTTTCGAGGCGCCGAAAATGAGCTCGTAATCGCCCCACAGGTCTCGAATGCCCCAACTGCCGAGCCCTTTCTCGATCCTCAGCCAGTCCCTCTTCCAAAGCACTTTGGTGCCGCACAGAGTGTCCTTAAAACGCCGGTCAAGGAGATAGGAAAAAACAACCCCGAAGACCCTGTTGCCCGCCTGGTTAAAAAACTTCATAGCCGTCTTCGGCACGGGATAGACGAGGCGGCTGCCGTTTACGAACTCCCCGGTGTTTCCCGCAAGGGCCTTGAAGAATTGGGGCAATTCCTCCGGCATGACAGTAAGGTCCGCATCGAGGATCATCAATACGTCACCTTTGGCGCCGCGGAAACCCGTCCACACATTTTCAGCTTTACAGATTCCCGGCCCGTCGAGCAGACGGATATCGCGATCGGGGTACAGTTCTTGCATTCGCCGGACCTCGTCGCCTGTCCCATCAGTGGATTTGTCGTCGCAAAAAATGATCTCCGTGTGCTTACCCATGTCGGGAATTCGTTCAACCGCAATCCGTATATTGCCTTTCTCGTTCCGGCAGGGAACGATGACAGATACAGAGATATCGTTCTCATCGTGCGCCACAGGCTTGGGGCGCGCTACGATGATCTGGATCATACAGAGCCGGCGCAGGCCCGGGAACTTGGCTACAAACTCATTCAGAAATGCGGAAATGAACGGAATGTACTTCGGAAACAGAAGGATTCGGTGAGTGCGAAGCGGTGTGAATCCGGATAAGGCCAAGAATCCGTTCACGTCTTCAGCGCTCACCCAGTTTGGCTCAATGTATGGGGAACGTAATCCGATGGAACTGGCGAGCTCGAGCACAGGTTCCCATAAGTGGTTGTAGTTGACGATGACCACCCGGGTACTCTGCGTGCAGTGGGCGCGAACGCGTTGGAGTGCTGCGAGGATATCGACGGTATCGAAGATATGACCAACGATGACGTAGTCGAACTTCTCGCCGAGCTCCACATTTTCAGGGTCGGCGCAAACGAAATGGAGGCCGGGATGGTTCTTTTGCGCAACGTCTACCAGGTTCGGACTGATTTCAACCCCGACTCCGAAGGAGGGTTCCAACGACGCCAGCAGGCCGCCGGTCTGGCAGCGCACTTCGAGCACACGCTTGTTGGGTTCAATGATGAAGCGCAGCAGGCGCTTGATGCAGCCATAGTAATAGCGATTTCGTTCGATCCACCGATCACGCTTCAGGGCGATGCTGTCCTGTAACTCGCGGCGTGCCTGGCGGTTGGATTGCAATGCTGCAAGACCCCAGGCCCCCTTCTCTACCGCTGTGGATTGCACGTGATCACTCCTTACGGGCGGGCTGTTGCGGGTCTGCTCAGATACCCCATGGCTCTTAGAACCCCTTCTTCTCTAATACCACCAAAATTCGCGATGCAAGCTTGGGGAATCTGGATAATACTGAGTCCGTCAGGTTGAAGCAGGGCCACAAGAATGCCGGATACAACTGCGGACCCCGGAATCCGCCGCTTGCCACGTAGGCGAGACCGGGAAAATACTTGATCTCGGCAATTCGCCATAAACGAAGCTCGTCTTTAAAAGCTGCGGATCCGAATACGCGGCTCGCATTCCCCTGTGCGGCATAATATGCGGACTCATGTCCCGAAAAACCTTCCGGCGCGTTCCATTCAATCTCCTCTTCCAAGCCCAATGGCTCATGGTGAAAGTGACCAAAGACAAATCGGCCGATCACTCCCATCGCAGGATCGAAGAGGATAATCCTTCCCCCTGGAGCAAGAACCCTTGTAAATTCCTTGAGCGCCGTCCCGGGGTATTGAAGGTGGTGCCAGACGTCGAACAGAATCAGATGGCCTACCTCTCCCTGGCCAAAAGAAAGATGGTAGGCATTCTCAACGCGATCCAACCATGGATTCGGGAAAATGTCGGTCGTAATAGATTGCGGGATGTGTTCTTTGACGTTGCCCATGCCCGATCCGAGTTCCACGACAAGGCCGGGAAGAGCCGGATTCAGCCGCAGTGCGATCTCACGATAAAACTGTGAGTACACCTTGCGCAGCAGTGGCTTCTTCTCCCAAAGCTTGCGGTTCTCAAGGATTTCGATGTTATGCTGCTCCAGGCTAATGGGCACTTTAGTACCGGGTTCGTCGGTTTCGGGCTGCCTTTTGGTTGAGATAAGCTAGCATTTAAGCGAATGGTGCGTCAATCCTCTCCGCGATTTGGAACGCCGCGATTTCCCGCAGCATCGAAAGTCCGCGAAGGAATTCGGCCGTTCAGGAGAATCGGATGAATCTCGCAACCGACCGGGGAAACCCACTCCTGATCGCTTATTCTCTGGCGAGGCGCTCCGGTTTTCTGCGAACATCCCTCGGCCGCCGGTTATTCAAGTCCGCCTACTTCCTGTACAAACGCTACATCGAAGACGATCTGCGGAACCTGGTGCAGGCCTTCCCTGCCCTCGCCAGCGGGGGAGATGTTCTGGATATCGGCGCCAACATCGGCTACACGGCCGCCGTTCTGGCGCGGGCCACTGATCCCGGCCGCAAGGTTTATGCCTTCGAGCCGGAGCCTTTTAACTTCAGACTTCTCGAGCAGACCGCGCGTGAGCCGCAGTTCGGCGGCAAAATCGTCCCGCTGCAATACGCTGCCGGCGCCGAGAATGGGACCGTTGACTTGTGGATTAACGATCGTCACCACGCGGATCACCGGGTCGCTACGGAACAGTTTCGTTCGGCGCATCCAGGTTCGAAAGAGGTCAGAGTATCTGTGGTCAGTATCGACAGCTTCCTTGAGGGCAAGCCGGGGCATGTCTCTTTCGTCAAGATCGACGTGCAAGGCTATGAGCTGGCGGTCTGCCGGGGCATGCAGGAAACGCTGCGCCAGAATCCCGGCATCACCATCGTTCTTGAGTTCATGCCCTCGGCGATGCGCGAGTTGGGTTTCGAACCTTCGCATCTGATCGACTTTTTTGTTGAGCGGGACTTCAAGATTTATCGCATCCATCCGCGAGGAAAGCTATCGCCGGGCATGCCGGACATCATGAACGACTCAAGCTACTTCAACCTCTTGTTCAGCCGCCATTCCATTGCATTCGATCAGGAAACATGAAGACAAAAACGACGCAAACAAACATAAGAACCCAAGCCACGCCACATCGCAACGCATCCCGAACGGTTTCGGCAGCCGCTGTGCTGGCCTGCGCCTGGCCTGCGTTAATCCTGGCCACGGTTTGCCTTCTCCCCTACCTGAACAAGCCTTTCCTTATCGACGATCCGTATTTCCTCGCAATGGCGAAGCAGATCGTCAAGCACCCCATGCATCCGATGGACTTCACCATTTGCTGGGACAACACCGTGAATTGCACGAAGGCCTATGTTCTGACGCCTGGAAATGCCCTGATGGGGTATGTGCTCGTGCCCACTGTTCTGGGGGGCGCCCACGAGTGGATGGCTCACCTGACCCAACTGGCGCTGGTCTGGATCGCAGTCGTGGCGATGACTTCCCTCATCCTTCGGTTCGGATGGGACCGGGGGCACGCAATCGCCGGCGCTCTGCTTCTTGTGGCCATCCCTCCTTTTCTCCACATGGCCAGCACCGCAATGCCCGATATTCTCGCGACGGCCGTCGCGCTGGTGGCAATGGAACGTCTTGCCGCGTGGAAGGCGGAGCAGAAGTGGGGCCAGGGCGCAGCAGCTGCTGTCGCACTCGGCCTCGCCGGCTTTGCACGGTCCCACCTTGTGCTTCTTCTACCGCTCGCGGCGTTTTTCCTGTTGGACAGCGTCAATCCCAGGGAGGTTCTGGCGCAGATTCGCCGGAAATTATGGCTTTGGACTCCGGTCTTCGCAGGTTCCGCATTCCTGCTGGCAATCATTGCCGCTGTCCGCGAGCATAACCTGGCCATCAATCCCCCTCCGGTTGTCACGGGATCGCGGTATATAGCCACCAATCTAATTTCATATCTGCTCTACTTCGCGTTTCCTCTACCTCTGGCCGCCTGCTGGCTGGCGAATCGTTTCAAAACCAAGCGGCCGAGTTTCGCTTTCATCCTGTTCGTATTGGCGCTCATCCCCTTGTTCATGCGTTGGAGTTTCTTGCCGGTTGTCTTCCTGGCGGTTCTAGGGTGCGGAGCGCTGGCCAGCCTGTTTTTCCAGGCGTTCAAACGGCGCGATCATATGGGTCTCTTCCTGGCGCTCTGGCTTCTGATTCCCCTTCCCATCGTCTACTACGTTCATCTTCCCATTAAGTACCTGCTTCCCTGCATGCCCGCCGTGATTCTGATGTGCTTCCGGCTGATGGAGGGGTTTTCCGTCCGAGTGGTCCGTATCGCAGCCGTTGCATTGATCGCCGCCAGCACAGGCTACTCTCTTCTCATCCTTCGCTCGGACGCGGAGTTTGCGGAGTTCGGCCGGTACGCCATGTATCGTTTGATTTCGCCGCACGTGGCGGCAGGCGAAAAAGTCTGGTTCGGCGGGCAGCAATGGTCTTATTGGTATGCGCCCCTGGCGGGGGCTACGCTTACCTTTCCCGGCGGCCCTCAACCAAAGCCGGGAGATCTGTTGGTGGTGGGCCTGTTTGGGGGCGGGGGAGCACATTCGCCGTTGGAACGTTTCCCACATCGAACATTGGTGGAAGCGATATCCCAGAATCATCGGTTCGGAAGAATCTACAACGGGCTCTGGATGTGGGGATTCGGCGACAGCGAGAATGACCGGTATGAACTCTGGAGAATCGATTAAGAGCGAACCGGGCGGCGCGATGAATTCCGCACCATAGCGGGTCTCCTGCAGGTGTAGACCAAGGCACAATCGCTAAGTGGCTTTTTCATCAAGAAAAAGCCACCTTGGATTGTGTCCGAAATGGCTCATAGTTGCAGGAGAACCGCCGTAGCTCCGTTGAACCATGCGGATTAAGCCCATAACTTAAATCCGCGGCTCCGCCTTGCCGCCGGTATCCTGCGAGCGCTTCGCTTCAACGGTTCAATAGGAAGAGTGCTTGACCAGCCGTATGTTCCAACCCGGCGGATTCTCGGGAAGAACGACGACCGTCCCCGCCGGCGCGGCTTGAAAGCTCCTGGCAGACCCGGCAAAATGGAGATCCTTCAACACCGGCTGCTTCCAGTCCCGCAGGACCCCAAAGCACATGGCGCATAAAAGAACGATCGACACCGCCTGAAGAACCTGAATTCGGCTGCGTGCTGCCCATAACACTGACCAGACGCAGGCAAGCGTAGGGAAAAACCAGTAGCGGATGCCTGACGCCTCCGCAAGCAGCTCCCACCTTGTTACGCCGGGCGGGGGATACGCCGCCGGAGAGATCAGGGATGCGATCAGGAACATGGCTGTGAGCACGAAAAACAGTCTCATCTCGAAACCGGTATGAACAAAGCAGAAGGCAACGAGTGAAGTCCCGGCGATCGCAGCGAAAGCGAGCAGGAAAAATACGGCGTGGCTCGAGTTCGCGGCAAGGCCGTTGCCCCCCAGCAGCGCCGCAAAGCAGATCTGTCCGCCGAGAATACGAAGAAAGAGAGCGGGGCTTGCGCCGAGAGCGGCGTGCGAGCGCCCTCCTGCATCGATAATCAGCAGACCCCATGCCTGAACCAGGGCGAGTGTAAAAAGGACGCCTGTCTTTATCCAGGACCAGTGTCCGCCGCGTCTCCACGCAATCAAGGCGGCTATGGGCAACAGGAAAAAACAGAATGGGCCTGTGAGCCCGCAAAGCGCCAGAACGACGAGATCGACGGCGCGTTCCGCCGCACCCGCGGGCGGCGACGCGGCGAGCACAAGAAAAGCACTCAGCGCCAACAGCCATTGCGAACTGGTTACAGCGATCGTCATCTCGCGGCTGTTGGGCAGCGCAAGATAGGCAACGGCAAGCAAGGCGCGGAAGCGCAGGCTTCCCCATGCCGAGCTGCGAGACCAGAGAAGGAGGTTCACCGGGAGCGCTTGCACAGCCAGCGCGGCGAGATTCAGCACCATTGGAGCGAGTGCCAATGGCGCCAGCAGCGCCAGCGCGGCGGCCAGTCGAGGAAAGGTCTGAAAATACCCGTCTTGTGCACGGAAGAGAGCGTGCCACCAACCCAGGTTATAGGCATCTGCGAACCACACGTGCCCGTCCTCGGCATAGAATTGCGCGTGAAAAACAGCGTCCGGACGCCGCGCCGCCAGAACAGCGCAAGCCAACAGAAAAATCACACAGTGCTGCCAGGGCCGAAGGCCCGTTTGCCGGTCTGGGAAGAGTCGTATCCTGGCGTTTTTCATTTTGAGCCGTGTTTAATGAGCCGGAGATTCCAGCCATCGGGATTCTCCGGAATAATCGCCACCGTTCCCGCCGGAGCCGAACCAAAGCTCCTTGCATATTCCGCGAAATCCGTGTCCCGAAAGGCCGGATACTCCCAGCGGGCTGCAATTCCAAGGCACAAGGTGCACAGAAGGAGGGCCGAAACAGCCTTGAGAGCCTGGCTCCGGCTCTGAAAACAGAAAAGAATCGACCATGCGAATGCCAGGTCGGGGAAAAACCAATAGCGAGCTCCGGCTCCGCGCACCACAGCCTCCCAACCGGTAATTCCACCGATCTGGCCAAGCGTGGGAGCAATGAGGGAAGAACACAGGACCATTCCTGAAAGAACAAGGAAAAGCCTCATCCCGGAGGACGATTTGAAGAAGCAGAGGACGATAAGAAAGGTGCCGGCGGCGGCGATGCCGGCAAACACGATGAGCGGCCCGATGCCCGGGCGCGCCGCCAGCGCGTTGCCGCCGAACAACGTTCCAAGATAGAGCTGGCCTGCAAGCATGCGAGCGAACATCGCGGGGCCGGCGCCAAGGGGTGCATGGGGCCGCTCGGCCAATCCTCCGCTGAACAGGTTCCATGCCTGGAGGAGGCATGCCGCGCACAGAAGACCGGCCATTGCCCAGCGCCAGCGCCCGCGGCGCTGCCACGCAAGGAAAAGCGCGATGGGAAACAGGAAAATGCAGAACGGCCCAGTCAGGCCGGAGAGCGAGAAAATGGAGAGATCGAAGAGGCGCTCCGCAGTGCTTCGCGGCCTCAATGCTACGAGCAGAAGGAAGGCGCTAAAGGCCAGGCGCCATTGCGAACCGGTGATCGTTGCGTTTAACTCCGGGCAGTTCGGCAAGCCCAGATAAATGCCTGCCAGAAGGGCGCGGAAGCGCAAACTGCCCCAGGCTGAAGATCGGGAAGAAAGCAACAGATTGACCGGGAGCGCCTGCACGCAGATCGCGATGAGATTAAGCACCAGAGGGGCCCGGAAGAATGGCACGAGAAGCGCTAACGCGGCCCCCAGGCGCGGAAAAGTTTGAAAGTATCCGTCCTGGGCGTGGAACAAAGCACTCCACCAGCCCAAGTTATAGGCGTCCGCATACCAAACGTGCCCGTCCTCAGCGAAAAATTGCGCGTGCAGGACTGCATCCGGACGCCGCGACACGATGACAGCGCAGGCCAACAGGAACGCCAGGCCATGTTGCCAGGCTCGAAGCCTGGACTGCCGGGTCTGATTTTCAGTGACGTCGTTCATTCAACTGCCCTCTTGTAGTCTCCACGACTCATGATATGGAAGCAAAGGCAACCGGCGCCGCATAGAAGGACAGTGCCGTCCATGCAGGCCGAAGCGAACGGATTTTTTTAGAAACGTGCGCAAACATGCTCACGCGATACACCGTTCAGGCTGCGTTGCTCTACCGTTTTCATTGGAGACCGGAGTTGCGTCTTACTTCAGGTACCGAACTCTCTCTCAAAATCCTTCATCTCGTGATAGTCCATCTCAGTGTTGATGGCCCAGATGTTTTCCTTGGCGGCGATGCCGTTGACGACGTTCTCGACCGCGGCCATGGCGGTCAGCATGGAGTGGTCCTGGTTGTTGTACTTGTGCATGCCGTTGCGACCGATCAGGAACAGATTCTCAAAGCGGTCCGTGTACCCGCGGATCACATCGAAACGGCCATAGCTGCCGAAGTAAGCGGGATAAGTCTTGGGAACGCGGACTACGTGCGAGTCTTCAACATCTTGGGGCTTGAGAATACCGATCCTGGCAACTTCCTCGATGGCGAATTGCGTCATCTCCTCATCGGAGAGCTTCCACAGGCCGCCGGTGGAGTTGCAGAAGTATTCGAGACCGATCCAGACCTTCTTTTCGTCGCCGACCAGCCAGGGGCTCCAGTTGTTGAAGATTTGCAGCCGGCCGACCTTGACGTCAGGCTCCTGGATGTAAATCCAGTTGTCCTTGATTGGCGTACCATCCTCTTCGGTCACTGCGAGCTTGGCGACCAGCAGGCCGACCGCGATGAAGTCGCGATAGACGAGACCGTCGCCGACTTCACGAACCTCTTTCGGGACTTCGCCGGAGATCGCGCGAATCAGGTCGCGAACCGGCATGGTTGAGAAGAAGTAATCGCCCCGATACGTAACGACCTCGCCGGCACGATCGATGCCTTCAACGGAGATCAGCTTGTTGCCTTCGACATGGATGCGGTTGATATGGACGCCAAAGTGAATCTCGCCGCCGCCCTTGCAGACAAGATCCGCCGCATGTTCCCAAAGCTGGCCGGAACCATACTTGGGATAGAGGAATTTCTCAATCAGCGAAGTCCCGGTCTGCTTTTGCGCAAGGTCTTCAGGCTGCCGGGCGGGAACGGTCTTTCCGATAAAGTGCGCGAGCGCAGACTTGAGGGAGAGGCCTTTGATGCGCTGAGCGCCCCATTCGGCGCCGATCCGGTCGCAGGGCACGCCCCAAACCTTCTCTGTATATGCCTTGAAGAAAGTGAGGTAAAGCTGCCTGCCGAAGCGATTGATGAAGAAGTCTTCGAGCGACCGCTCCGGGCGCCGAGGCAGCAATGCCGCATGAAGATAGCTGATGCCGGCGCGGAAGGCGCGAACGAAACCCATCTTCCTTAAGGCGCCGGGCGTGAGGCGGATGGGATAGTCGAAGAAGCGGCGCAGAAAATAGATCCGGCTCCTGCGCTGCCGGACCAGCATTACCAAATCATCCGTCCGCGGGCCGGGAGCCGAAGCTGCGAGCGGCACATCGCGCCGCCGGCCCCGGTAGAGAAGCTGGCCTGCTTCTCCCGAGACATTCTCAACAGGCATCAGATCGAGCCACCACCGCATCACGCGATCCGATTTCGAAAAGAAGCGGTGTCCGCCTATATCCATGCGGTTGTCTTTGTAGCGGACGGTCCGCGACAGGCCGCCGGCCTGCTGGCCGGCCTCCACCAGAATGGGCTTGATTGCCGAGTTGCGCTGAAGCTCGATGGCGGCGGTGAGCCCGGCAGGACCCGCTCCGATAATGATCGCCGTGCCTTGCTTCATGACCTTGCTTCATTTCTCCCCGGTGAGCCTGGGCGGATGGCCGTGCGGTTGTCCAAACCGAGGGAAGTCTCCGCGGCCATCGGTCTCATCCACCTTCCGATTCTGCGGGGCGGGTGCATTCAATTTGAAACCCAGGGGCTATTCTTCACTTTGGCGTGGCCTGCGAATAGTATCGCTGCGTTACCTTTCTGCCCGTTGCGTAGAACCGTGGCGAGCGCCTCACTCCCATCTTGTGCGCCACAAAGCCGGCGGTGGTGGCCAGCACGCCGAAGCCGTATTTCACGCTGCGCCTGAAATCGATGGAGGAAGCTTCCTTAAAATACTTCGTCGGGCAGGAGATTTCGCCGATCCGGAAACCGAACATTACGGCCTGCGCGATCATCTGGTTGTCGAATACGAAGTCGTCGGAGTTTTCGAGCAACGGCAGCGTCTCCAGCAACTCGCGCGAGAAAGCGCGGAATCCGGTGTGGTATTCCGAGAGCTTTACGCCCAGGAACAAATTCTGAAAGGCGGTCAGCAGCCGGTTGGCGACATATTTGTAGAACGGCATTCCGCCCTTCAAGGCCCCAGCGCCAAGAATCCTCGATCCCAGCACCATGTCGTACACGCCGCTCGAGATCATGCCCGCCATGGCCGGCACCAGCGAAGGCGTGTACTGGTAGTCGGGATGCACCATCACGACAATGTCCGCGCCGGCGGCCAGCGCCTCGCGGTAGCACGTCTGCTGGTTGCGCCCATAGCCGTAATTGGCGTCGTGGACAAAGGTCCGCACGCCCAACTGGCGCGATAGCTCCGCGGTCTTGTCCTTGCTGGAGTCGTCGACCAGAATCTTGATGTCCACCACGTCGGAGAGCTCACGCACCGTCTTTTCCAGTGTCTTCTCTGCGTTGTACGCCGGCATGACAACCGCGATCCGCTTTCCGTTGATCATGGTTCGATTTCCTTCAGCTTCTTCCCTGGCGCTCTAAAAACATACGCCGGCTTAGTGTGCGCTGCCCGCCGCAACCGGAATCGGATAAGGCGTAATCCGCGCCGGAATCTCGTCCGGCTCGACCAGCCACACCTTCCGGCCCTTATAGTAATGGATTAACTCTAAATTATCCGCAGCATCCATTTCCCGCGCCCATACGACCTTGGAACCATCGATGTCAGCGCCGTTGTAGACCCATTCATCCAGCAGATTATGATCGCGTCCGTATCGGACGATCGCCAGTTGTTGGCCGGGCTGCCCTTCGAGCCAAGCCTCCAATCGTGCTCGCTCGGCGCCAAAATGCTGTGGGCCGAACCAAACGAGGTTCCAATTCCCAGGGGCCCACTCCGGAGGCTCCTGATGAAGCGGCTCGGCAAGCACGCGAACACCGGCCATGACAACGCAACTAGCGATCGTGAACCGTACCAATGCGAGACCCACGGCACTTCTCCCGGATTTCCATACCCGGAGGTGGCGCATCATTTGCAGCCCGATGGCATAAAAGGCCGCAGTAAAGGGGGCTAAATAGTACGGAATACAGTAGATTTCGATGGCCATTCCAGCCGCAAGAACGAGCGTGCACACGACCAGGAGGCGGATACGCCGATCCAGAAAGACTCGCCGAAACATGAATAGCGGTGGGAGAAGGCTGAATCCCGCGAAAAAGAGCACATTGAATGCGGCCTTTACAGCTGTCCAGAGCACAAAGCCTTTTTGAGAGTGCACCTGAAGGTACAACGGGAGCTCTGTAAACTCGTAAAAATCGCGTATTACAGGATGCCGGTAGGCAGGCTCGGGCCGCGGATGCTGCCACACATAGTATGGCGTGATCGCGTAGGTTTGCCGGTTGATCGTGTAGGGCAGCGTAAGCGGGTTACCGAAGGCTCGGTAATCGTAATAGCCCAACCACGCTAAAGCCGCGCCAACCACCAGCAACGGAACCACGGCGCGGCGCGCGAGAACTCCGAGCTGCGGCCTGTTCTTTCCCTTAAAGATCCAGCGGCCAAGAACGACCGTCACCGGGAGACAAAGCAGAACTCCCTCATAGGGCCGTGTGAGGATAAGAAGCGCAATCCCGATTCCCATCAGCAAGCCGTATCGAAACCGTCCTGTCTTCATCAGGCGCGGCAGGCTGCCCAGCACCAGCGCCCCGCCAAACGCAGCCGGCAATGCCCCACCATGGTAGGTGTTGATCCAGAAACTGAACAGGCCCAGGCGCAACACCGCAATCACTCCACCCAGCAGCGCCCACTTTCGCGGCAGCCACGCCTGCAACATCCACACCAGCCCCGCGCACATCAGTGCATCCATCGCCAGTTCGGCGAGCCACGGCTGGCCAAACAGCACCTGGCCGGCCGCCAGGAGCAGCCCCTGTCCCGGAAAGTACATCGATTGATACGTCGGCTGCATGGTGATGTGTATGCTCTCGAAATGCGTCCACATCGCGGGGGTTGGGTTGGTCAGGCGCCCGTGGACAAACGTGTCGCCGGCTAATAGAAAGCTGAAATCATCGGGCACAAACGGCAATGGGATGGGAAACAGAGGAAGCAGGGCCAGGCGCAGCACAATCACGCTCAGACCTACTACGGCGACCGCCCAGCCTTTGCCGCGCGCGAGCCGGGCGAAGCTTCGCTCCATGAGTTCGAAGAACCCGGCGCCAAGCCGCGGCCAGACGAAAGCTAACGTCACTGTAACCGCAGTCAAGCCGAATTCAGTTCCCAACAGAAAATGATTTGGCCTTACGTCGGAAGGCAGCACCATGGCAGACCGAAACCTCTCAGGAGCATAGAAAAGCGGCAAGTGAAGAATGCCGGCGTCGACTCGCGAGTCGACGCACCTTCTGCGCCACGCGTGAACTTTTTTCCCTTGTCAAAGACTCGCTCCGTGATTCGCCGCCACGGCCGCGCCGAGCGATTCGCCCGCTGCGACGGATCCCCGCTTTTCCTGGGCGGTGCGCCGGAAATATACCCACAGATAGAAAACTCCCGTCACCAGCAGAATCAGCGGGGCAGGGTGAAAGAAAACTACCGTGAATACTTTGCCCCAAAGGCCGGCAGTCCCGGCCTTCAGGCTGTTCATCGTGACCAGGAGTATCGCCGCGGGGACGTCAGCGGTGCACAGTAGCGCAGAGGCGGTCAGCAGACCCGCCAGCCACTTCAAGCGCGCGTCCATGGCCCACAGGTACGAGCAGGCGGGAACAGTGAGCAGCAGCAGCTTGGCGTCGTATCCCCGGTGATAGACAGGCAGCATCGAAAGCGCGGCGATCGCCGCAAGCGCGAACCATGCATTCTGTTTTGAGAAGCGCGACTTGAGCACTCGAATGGCGCCTGCCAAAAGCAGCGATCCGCAGACCAGATAGCTGGCAAAGTTGTAGAAGCGCGGGTCATCGCGAAAGAGACTGAACGCCGACTGCAGACTGATCACATGATCGGCGGAGTGGAATGTGAGGGAATCCGGCCCAGGATCGTTCACGCTGCCGCGCGCCGAAAGCGCAGCCAGGTTTGAGTTCAGTTCCGGCATCCACTGCGGCGAGACGTGAGAAACCCACAGGACAGCCGGTAGCGCCAGTACCGCCGCCACGACCACGGTCTGGAGGGCCCGTTTGCGGTAAACGCCTCCCGCCAGCAGGAAATACAACCACACCAGGGCCGCATCGTGGGGCTTAAGCACGAGGCTGACGGCCAGACAAAGGACGCCGGCGCGCACAAACCGTTCTTCAAGGAAACACCAGACCGCGATCACGCAGAGACTAATGACAATTGCGGCGAGATTTCCGAGTGCGAAGACAAGCTCGGAGTTGCAAAGCAAAATACAAATAAGGATCGTCGCGGGCTTGAGAGCGTGCTTCCCGGCAACGATCCAAACCAGCAAGGCCGCCAGCAAAAGACCTGCGGCGTTCAGCGCCATCCAACACAGGCAGGCCGCCTTCCACGGCAGCAGGGCAAGCGGCGCAACGAGGAACAGGGCCGTGGGGAGGTTGACGCACACAAGCATCGTCCGCCGAAAAAAGAGCTCCTTAACAGGATCCGAGGGGAGACTACCGCCTTCTGACTGGTACACCTGAAGCAATACGGCTGGGTTGTACGGGTCACTGTGATGCATCAGGCAGCGCGCCCCGTAGAAGACCGCTTTGAACGCTCCCATGCCGGAATAGGAGGCAATCGCAATATAAGAGCCCCAGGAAATAAAGATCGCGCCACTCAACAAGAGGCAAAGCAGAGCCTTCCGCTCGGTCGATGTGATCTTCCGCTTCATTCTTCGCATTCCAGCAAACAAGCCCACCGAATCATTACGGGCTCCCGGCGCGCGAGCCGCGCGAAGCTTTGCTCAATGCGCGTAAAGAGACTGTCGCCAAGCCGCGGCCAGACGAACGCCGGCGCGATCGCAACCCTCGTCAGGCCGCATTCAAAGACCAGCAGAGCTGTATTGGGCTGATTGGCGGGGGGCAGCAGCATATCGGTTCGGCAAGCAAAATTCCGCAGAGATCATCGAAATTTTACTGCAAAACCACGGAACACTTCCAAGAGATCCGGCGCTCCGAACCCGTATTGTTACCTGCACCGCGCTCGAAGACACAGGAAAGCGCCTGGCAGCACTGCAGAACCGTGCCGGCCTGCCTCGATCCTGGAGCGCGGGGCCCGGAGTTGCCCTCGCACCGAGGCGCTTGCCGCACATCGCTTCTCACGGCAGCGTGCCCGGTGGTGTTCGCTGCGCTTACGCCAGGGATGTGCTCACGTCGGTGAAGACTTTGCTCACTGCCGATGCAATGCCGTTCATGGCGGTAATGAGCGCCAGTGAAATTATGGTTAACAGCAATGCATACTCGACCAGGTCTTGCGCCTCTTCGCTGTACCTCAGATTCAGGAATTTCAGATACAGCTCTTGAACCCCATTCCTCATCGGAATTTCCCCCTTTCTCCGATCTGCCGGCCTGAGCCGGCACGCAGCCAGCTTTCCACGATTTCTCGCGGGTTCGCTGGCCGATCTTTCTTGGGGGAGGGGTAAATCGCGGCGGAAGGGCTCAGTCCAGCACGAGGCCGGCTGCTTGTCCCTCCCGCGATGTTTCCGAAAGTCCGGATGAGTTGTGAGCGCAGCAGTTACGCCAGCGAGTTGCTGATGTTGGTGAATACCGTGTTTACGGCCGTAGCCACGTTGCTGACGCCGGTGATGCAAACGAGTGCGATCAGGGCAACCAGCAAGGCATATTCCACCAAGTCCTGGCCTTCGTCGCCGTTCTTCAGGCCCTGGAATTTCACATACAGCTTAAGAAGTGTGTCGTGCATCTGTGGAATCTCCTTTTTGGGTGATCTTCCGGCCTGAGCCGGCCAACGGGGCCGCCACGATTTCTCATGGCTTTACGGGCAAGATCAGGCGCTCAGGTGGGTCGTCTTTGCCCGGTTGCTTGCTGCTCTTTTATGAGCGGTTGTCCTTGGCAGGGAGTGCGTTCTCCGCCGGTTGGGCGGTTCCGCTCCCTCCCGCTAAGGGGCTGAGGCTCTGGATCCGTTGCGGTTGAACGATTACCCGAGCGAGTTGCTGATGTTGGTGAACACGGTGTTGACAGCTGTGGCTACGTGTCTGACCCCGGCAACGCATGCCAGAGCAATCAGCGCCACCAGTAACGAATACTCGACCAGATCCTGACCGGATTCGCCGTGCAACAGGCTCTGGACCTTCATCCGCATTCTGAGAACCATCTCCCCCGCTCGACTCATCTCAGCGCTCCCTTGTGTGATTTTCTTGCGATCAATGATCACTCGGTGCGAGCCGCCTTGCAGCGCGTGTGATCTCCATGGGGGAACTTTGTGCTTGGCCCATCAACAAAGCATACCAGGCGGCGCAATGTTCGCGGCCTCCTGGCTGCTCGTTGCCATCTTCTTGGCTAGCTGACCCGTGCCGGAACTCTATGCTCCCGCCGGGATTCAGAATTACCGTGGTCGGTTGCAGCGCCGCCGAACTACGCCAGCGAGTTGCTGATGTTGGTGAATACCGTGTTTACGGCCGTAGCCACGTTGCTGACACCGGTGATGCAAACGAGTGCGATCAGGGCAACCAGCAAGGCATATTCCACCAGGTCCTGGCCTTCGTCGCCGTTCTTCAGGCCCTGGAATTTCACGTACAGCTTAAGAAGTGTGTCGTGCATCTGCGGAATCTCCTTTTTTGGTGATTTTCCGGCCTGAGCCGGCCAACGGGGTCGCCACGATTTCTCATGGCGTTACGGGCAAGAACAGGTGCTCAGGTGGGTCGTCTTTGCCCGGTTGCTTGCTGCTCTATTATGAGCGGTTGTCCTTGGCAGGGAGGGCGTTCTCCGCCGGTTGGGCGGTTCCGCTCCCTCCCGCTAAGGGGCTGAGGCTCTGGATCCGTTGCGGTTGGTTACGCGAGCGAGTTGCTGATGTTGGTGAACACGGTGTTGACCGCCGTAGCAACGTGGCCCACGCCGGCGATGACCGCGAGAGCAATCAGGGAAACCAGAAGCGCATACTCAACCAAGTCCTGACCTTCCTCGCGGTTCATCAGGTTCTGCAGCTTCAGATACAGGGACAAATAGAGTTGATTCATCGTTCTTCTCTCCGAAAGTTCAATTTCCCAGACTCAGCCGGGCATTCCTTTTACAGCACCTGTCGTGCCATTCTCGGACAAAACGGTTGTGGATTTAAAATCAACACCTTACAAGAAGCGCGGTTCAGACTGACCTCGGGGATTGTATACTCCTGTATACAGCTGCTGGACCATCGACCGGCCCTGTATACATTGTTGGCGCCCCACCTTCGTGCAATTCGAGCGCGCCCACACCGGCAAACTTGGCCGTTTCACTATCGTAGCACCTGAGTCAAGAGCCTATGCCACATTTTCCTGAGTACAAGGAGCTTGCAAGGACCCGCCGCAACCCCATAACCTCGCCGGCTACCGTAGAATAGCCTCCATGGCAAGCAAGCTGGATCTTCCCCCAGCGCAGGAGCGCCGCGACTTCGCGGAGTTTTCGATCGCCGCTGTCGCCGGGCTTGCACTTGCACTCACCATTCTATTTATCTGCGCCGTGCCCCTGGCCGGCAACCTGGCTGCCTCGCGCGACTTTGTCTCCTACTGGGTCACCGGCCAACAACTTGTCCACCACGGCAATCCGTACGACCGCAACGCCATCGCGGCGCTCGAGCACTCCGCAGGCTTGACCGTGACGGCGGTTCTCATCATGCGCAATCCGCCCTGGGCGCTGCCGCTCGCCTATCCCCTCGGCTTTCTCGGGCTGCGCTTTGCGGCCATCCTGTGGACCTTGCTCCTCCTCGCCTGTCTCCTCATCTCGGTCCGCATGGTTCGCGGCCTGCACGGCTCTCCTCCCAATCGCATTCACTGGCTCGGGTTTGCATTCACCCCGGCGTTGATCTGCCTCATCATGGGTCAAACTGCGCTCTTCGCGCTTTTGGGGCTGGCGTTGTTTCTTCGCTTTTATCGCTCCCGCCCGTTCGCCGCCGGAGCCGCACTCTGGCTTTGCGCCCTTAAGCCGCAGCTCTTCGTCCCCTTCTCGGTTGTTTTGCTGGCATGGGTTCTCATTACGCGACGCTACAAAATCGTGGCCGGCGCTGCCGTTGCCATCGTCCTCAGCAGCGCGGCCGCTTTCTTGATCGATGCTAGCGCCTGGCCGGAATACCTACGCATGATGCACTCGCCGGCCGTCGAGAACGAGTTCATTCCTTGCCTCAGCGACGCGTTCCGCTTTTGGCTCAGACCGCAGGCAGTCTGGCTCCAATACCTGCCCGCCACGCTGGGCTGCGTTTGGGCGCTGATTTACTTCTGGCGGCGCAGGCGCGGCTGGGACTGGACGCAGAACGGCAGCCTGCTCATGCTGGTGTCGCTTCTGACCGCGCCCTACTGCTGGTTCTACGATCAGGGCGTCGCCATTCCCGCCCTGCTCGAAGGCGCCTACGTCACCCGCTCCCGCAAGCTGCTGGTGGTTCTCGCGCTGACGATTCTTGGCACGGACATAGAACTCGGCGCGGTCAGAGTCACATCGCCCCTTTATCTGTGGACTGCGCCCGCGTGGCTCGCGTGGTACCTCTTTGCGCGCGCATCCGCCGCCTCCGCAGCCGCTCGCCCGCCCCAGGTCAACACCTGAGTTCAAGCTGAGCCGAACCGTGGCAATGATCCGGGGACCGGAGTGCGTTCCGCAGAGGAGTCACGGCGCGGCGATCTCAAATCGACCTTATTTGGCCGATATAATGGCGATGACCGGGAACAGAAAGGTGTCCTTGACGTGAAGAAGGAGCGCGATTTTACCGTACTTTTGATCGCGGTTGCCTGCGCGCTGGGGGTGGTCTTCACCACTCTGTTTCTCAGCATCATGCCTTTCAACCGCGCCATCGTCGCCCGGCGCGATTTCATCGTCTATTGGGCCACCGGCCAACAGCTTGTTCACCATGGCAATCCGTACGATCCCGGCGCCCTGAGCCGCACCGAGCGCGACGCGGGACTCCAGGGCAACGCCTCCTACTACATGCGCAATGCTCCCTGGGCCTTGCCGCTGGCTTTCCCGTTGGGTTACTTCGGCCCCGTGGCCTCGGCGCTCCCCTGGTCGCTCGCGATGCTGGGCCTTCTCATCGCCTCGGTGCGCATCCTTTGGAAGATCCTGGGACGTGCGGGCAGCCGGCTCGACTGGCTCGGCTATTGCTTCCCGCCGGCGCTGTTCTGCGTAATCCTGGGCCAGACCTCAATCCTCTTGCTCTTCGGATTGGTCCTCTTTCTCCGCCTGCACAAAACCCGCCCCTTCGCGGCCGGCGCCGCGCTCTGGCTGTGCACGCTCAAGCCCCACCTGTTTCTTCCGTTTGCCCTCGTTCTTCTGGTCTGGATCTTCGTCTCGCGCAACTACCGAGTTCTGGCCGGAGGCGCGGCCGCATTTGCTGCCGGCGGCATCGTCACCACGTGCATCGACCCCGCGGCATGGAGCCAGTACGCGTACTACATGCGCACTTCGGTGATTACGCGTGAATTTACCCCGTGTCTCGGCGACGCTTTGCGCGATTGGATCCATCCCGCCGCGGAGTGGATCGCATTCGTGCCCTCCATGCTCGGCTGCATCTGGGCCTTGCTCTATTTCTGGCCGCGCCGCCACTCCTGGGATTGGTTTGAACACGGCAGCCCGCTACTGCTGGTATCCCTTTTCGTCGCTCCCTTTGGCTGGATCTTCGATCAGTCCCTTGCCATACCGGCGATTCTCTTTGCCGTCTCCAGGAACCCGTCCCGGCTTATGCTCTCGGTTCTGGCGCTGATCTATATCGCCGTCGAGGCTCAGATCATCTCGCCCTTCGGACTGCACTCGGCTGCTTATCTCTGGACCGCACCGGCATGGCTAGTCTGGTATCTCTTTGCGCGCGCCGCTGCCCGCCAGGCTCCGGCTCCCTGCGCTTCTGTGTAATGCTCGGGGAGAAAAGAGCTCTTGTCCGGAGTGAAAGGGATGCGCCGGAATCAAAGATGCGGATCGGTTCGTTATGTGACCGCAATTCGGCCTTCCGCCACCGGCGGCCGTGTTTCTTCCGCATGCCCTAACGACGCCGCGGCGAGCAATAACGCCTGTGCGCTTAGAAAGTAATAGTTGAGATAAGCCAGCTTGCTGGCCGAAAAGAACAGGAGCAGCGCTGTTCCGTAAGCTGCCGCAAACATTGCCGGCTGCTGGGCTCCCCGCCGCGCTCCCCACACGAGAAACGCAAACAAAAGCAGCAGACCGATCTTTGCATAGACCGGAAAGGGTATGGCAAAGCTCAGCGCATCCCGGCGAACCGGAACGGCATAAATAAAGAAAACGAGGTCGTGCCACAAGGCACGGAAGTTCCATAGCGCAAAAGGCAGCACCGTAGCCATGGCTACGGCCAGCGACAAGCCAAGCAGCTTCCAGTAGGCTTTCCACGAGAAGGGCCGTAGAAGATATCCGATAAACGGCAGGGCAAGAAAGTTATATTGCTTTGACGCCAGAAAGAGCCCCAGCGCCAGCGGCAGCCAGCGCGGCCTTCTGATCGCGGCATACACCGTAGCGCAAAGCAGCATCCACATCAACGGTTCTGTCCAGCATTCATATTCCAGGTAGTATGTCGTCGGCATCTGCAGAACGAAGGCCGCCAGCAAAAGACCGCGCTCATCCGGGAATAGAGCAAAGACGAATATCGCCGAGATAAGAATTGCCGCCACATAACCGAAGCGAACATCTCCCACGAGATAGCCGGGGAGCGCGCTCAACAGGGTCGCCGGCGGGTAGGTCAAGCCAGCCAGTACACGGCCGTTCGCCACCATGCCCGGCCCATAAAACCGGCGGGATGCATCCGCATCGTAGATGTTGACATGGGAAGTTCCATAAGGATCGCGGCCTTGTAGCAGAGTCGCGGTTGCATCGCGCTGCCAGATGAAGCAATCGATTTGAGGTTCTCCGCCGCGTATCACGTAAGCCGCAACGAAACCATGCAGCACGAGTAAGGCCGTAAGAAGCAACCATAGATAGCCGGAGCCGCGCAGGCCGCCGGGTTCGGCGATCTGCTCGCGCTGCGCAGGAGCCATTGCCGCAAGCGCAAGCAGAATAGCGAGCGCGATCATCGTCAGGTTTGCCGCGCGGCTTCCCCACAGGAACTGGTTCCGGGTTGCTCCGCAAAGAATGAGCAGGCCGGCCCCGGCCAGGGCATACGCAGAAAATCGCTTGCAGTGGAGGCTCAACCGCGCGTGCAATCCAAAAGACCTTTCAGCCCGGCTCCCATTTTGGCCGCCCGGCAAGCATCCATTCTAATCTCCGGCCGCTTCAATTGAAGCTGTTGCATCGTTCCCGCATCCCATCCATCACGACGTTTCCACGGCGCGTGAGCCGCAATAAAGATTCGAGCCGGCAAAATATGCAACGCATCGCTAGTGTCCTGTCTCCAAAGTCCGCATCATAAATCCAGTTGTCATCCTGAGCGACGTTTGGCCGGCTTTTGGGCCAAACGGAGTCGAAGGATCTGCGGTTGTTCTTCGCTCATTTTGTCGCG
>Ga0187865_1000030_pt1 | contig 175639 bp, 147 predicted proteins | sample June2016WEW_11_1_2_FD_132989 | JGI IMG/M metagenome (GOLD analysis project Ga0187865, IMG submission 132989) | Peatland microbial communities from SPRUCE experiment site at the Marcell Experimental Forest, Minnesota, USA - June2016WEW_11_100 | ecosystem: Environmental > Terrestrial > Soil >... | reverse complement strand
GGCACCTCTTCAGCCTTGCCGTCTCAGGACCCATCAGAAGTCGATTTGCACCTGCACAACTGACTCGAAAAGTGGTCTACATCCAGGCGATCATGGGTGGCACAATGCGGGCGGCTATTGACAAAAAGGACCGCAGGCAAACCTGCCTGGGTCCTCCCACACGGCACCTTTGGGGCCCTCAGGGGCCAAGTGCCTACCCCAGCGAGGATCCCGCAATGCTACTTGCCTTTTCCCGGTATTCCCCCCGCAGTCGAGAAATCGTCCGAAGAGAGTCGCGCCCACCTTAGGCCAGCCTCGCTGTCCCAGGCAATCCCTGGTCCGCCGGCACCTGAAAGATCCGCCTGATATGAAAGCGCTCAAGGGCAGCCCCATGCGCGGAAGGGAATCCCGCAAGGCTAACCTGCCGAGGGACGAGGGCTACGTCTTCACCTCACCCCGGATCTCAAGATGCAATGGAGGTTGTGGGCCCTTCCCATGGTAGTCGGTTTCATCCTCCAGCACGAGCCGCACCCGCAACGGTCCGGGGCTGCTCAAGTGCGCCAGGTGAGCCGTAATTGCCTCGTCCGCCTTGATCCCAAATTCTTTGAGCAACTTGCGGATATCCATTCGTGTGTCATCATCCACGGAATTCCTCCTTGGTTCCTATCCCCGATCCAGAGCCCTGGACTAGCTAGCCCGCCAGCCAGCGAACTGCGGCCCGAGCCAGGCAACCTTTTTCTCTCCCCGAGAAAGGATCACGCCAGCGCGGGATCCGCACCGCATCCCCCCGCGGGAAGGTTCGGTGACACAAACACGAGGCGAAGGCCTTCCGATACCTCCGATGGCAGGGCGCCGGATCCCCGCACTGGCCAAGCCATTCGCCCGAAAAAAGGCCTGCGGATGCGGAACCCTCGGGTGAGGTTCGCGAGCCGCAGCGCGCCACCCATCGGCTGAGGATAGCGGGAGAAAGTGATCCTTTACGGGCCCGGCTCCAGGTGAATGACCTCTCCTGTGCTGATTTTGAGCACCCGTCCATTGCTTTGACGTACCCGCAAGGCTCCCGACTCGGTCACCCCTTCTGCCAGTCCTTCCTCCAACTTGTCCCCCAGTTGGACGCGGACACGACTTCCGATCGTGTCCAAGAGCGCCGACCACTCGTCCAGGGGCGATCGACCGTGATGGATGGCAACGTACCTCCGCTCTGTACTTTCTAGGATCGCCCGCAGGAGGGTCAGGCGCGAGACCTCGTGGCCCAAGGCTCCCTGCAGGCTAGTCGCATCGGCCGGGATCCCACTCACTCCCTGCGTTTCGAGATTGACATTGACCCCGACTCCGACGACGGCGAAATCGAGCCGTTCCCCCAGGATCCGCGATTCCAGCAACAGACCGCATACCTTGCGTCCCTCAATCAACACGTCGTTCGGCCACTTCAGCCTGGCGACCAGGCTAGTCGTGCGGCGGATGCCCTCCGCAACGCCCAGCCCGGTGGCCATGGCCACGAGAAAGCAACGCGAGGCTGCGAGGGGAGGCCGCAAAAGGAGGGAGAAAAGCAGGCTGGTTCCAGCGGGAGCCACCCAACTGCGCCCAAGCCTGCCTCTTCCGGCCGATTGGAAATCGGCGATGACCAGCGTGCCGTCAGGAGCTCCTTTCTCTCCCAGATTGAGGGCCACCTGATTGGTGGAGGAAATGGTCTCGGACGCATAAACTTCCCGGCCCAAAAGAGACGCCTTTAGGCCGACGCGGATCTCCTCCTGAGCTCCGCCGGAAACAAGCCCGGCTCGCTTCCGCAACAGTTCGCTCAGATCGTCCGGCATCGCTCAACTCCAGAATGGAAAGCCACAAGCACACGACCTCGCGGCAGGCCCTACACGACGCGTTGACACCGGCTCGAATTCACGTGCTTCGGGCGCGCACAATTACCGGACCGCGATAGTCGGATTTCTGCTCCCAGCCCAGCAAGAAAGGAGGCAGCCTTTTCACAAGTGATGATACACTCCGCGCGAACAGCCGGAGGCCACGATGAGCGCTGGAAAATTGATTGCCTATATTGCAGCGGCGATCCTCATTTTCTTTGGCGTGATCTTCATTTGGGGGGCGTTCAGCCCGCAGGGATCCCCGGCTTGGATACTGGTGGGGCTGATCAGCGTGGTGGTCGGGTTCGTGTTGATCTTTATCGCCGCGAGGCGCCGTCCCGCCGCGAGCCAAGAGAACGTGACCTTGAAGGTGGACCTTCCGGGCAACGTCAGCCTGGACATGCTCAAGTGCCGCTCCTGCGGCGGAGCGTTAACGGCCGACAGTATTAAGATGGTCGCAGGGGCTCCGGTGGTTACGTGCCCCTTTTGCCACACCTCCTACCAGCTTACGGAAGAACCCAAGTGGTAATTGATTCATGCCTCCCAGGAGGACCTTCATGAAGAAGCGCATCCTCTGGCTGCTTGTCCCCTTGGCGGTTTGCCTGACGTTGACCGCAAGTGCGCTGGCACAGGATTATTCCTTCCAGCTGACCCAGGAAGTTGTCAACGTTTCCTGGAACCAGAACGGGACGATGGCGATTGACTACGTGTTCACCTTCAACAACGACTCGGGAGCGCCGCCCATCGATTACGTAGACGTGGGTCTCCCCAATGCCAACTACGACATCAGTTCGATTGCGGCGGATGTGAACGGAAATGCAATCAGCGACATCCAACCTTCCACGTCCTTGAGCTCAGGCGTCACCCTCGGCCTGGGGGACTACAGCATCCCAGCGGGAGCGACCGGCACGGTGCACGTCTCGATTCCCCAGGTCACGGGCGTTCTGTACCCGGACTCCTCCGACAGCTCCTATGCCAGCGCGGTGTTCTCACCAACCTGGTTCTCCTCGCAGTATGTGCACGGCTCAACGACCCTGACGGTCATTTTCCATCTGCCCCCTGGGGTCCAGCCTCAAGAACCTCGCTATCACAGTATTACGGGTTGGCCCGGGAGCTCCACACCGGCGGCCGGAATCGACAGCCAGAGCCGGGTCACCTACACCTGGACGACAAACCAGGCCGATGCTTCAACCCAATACACTTTTGGCGCCTCTTTCCCCTCGCAGTATGTCCCCGCGGACTCCATTGTGCGCGTCTCGGCCCTCGCGGCCCTAGGCACAGCGCTGGGGGGCCTGCTGGCCGCATTGTCCGGCCCGCTTCTTTGTCTGGTCGTGTTCGCGTTCTTCATCCTCATCATCGCACTTTCGGTCCGGTCGGCTCAGAGACGGAAGATGCAGTATCTGCCGCCGACGATTTCGATCGAGGGCCATGGCATCAAACGAGGTCTGACGGCCGTCGAGGCGGCGGTCTTGATGCAACAGCCGGTGGACAAAATCTTCACGATGATTCTGTTTTCCGTGGTCAAGAAGGGAGGCGCGAAGGTCACTACACGGGATCCGCTCAAGCTCGAAGTGACCCAGCCTGCGCCGCAGGTCCTGCAGCCGTATGAAGTGGATTTCCTCAAGGCTTTCCAGATCGAAAGCGAGCGGGATCGGCAACTCGCCCTCCAGAATCTGATGGTCAACCTGATCCGGGGGGTCACCGAGAAGATGAAAGGGTTCAGCCGCAAGGAAACCATCGAATACTACGAGAGCATCATCCAGAAGGCTTTTGCCGAGGTGCAAGCGGCGGACACGCCAGAGGTCAAGAGCCAGCGCTTCGACGAGAACATGGACTGGATGATGGCGGATCGTGATTTCCAAGGTCGCTCCCCGCAGGTCTTTGTCGGGCTTCCTATCTTTATGCCGATCTGGTGGGGGAGCTACGACCCCACGTTCCGGGGGGCCTCTGCCCCGATAGCACCTGCGGCCGGCATCCCGGGCAAAGCGGCGGCGCCGATCTCCCTTCCTCACCTGCCCGGCTCGGACTTTGCCGCCTCGATTGCGCACACCACCCAATCCTTTGCTGGCAGCGTCGTCGGAAACGTCTCATCCTTCACGGGCAGGATTGCGAACGTGACCAATCCCCCGCCTGCTCCCAGACCAAGCATGGGGGGCGGGCTCCGCGGCGGCGGAGGCATGGGAGGGGGCCGATGCGCCTGCGCCTGCGCGTGCGCCGGTTGCGCCTGTGCCTGCGCCGGCGGCGGCCGCTAGCCCGCGTTCGGGACACTTTACCTGGAGGGAGCGGGCGTGCGCTTGTCATTCCAGCAAAACCAAATCAGCCGAGAGAAAGCCAGGCCATCCCCAGCCCAGGGTCGGATCAATCACTACGAGTACCGCTCCGAAGCTCAACGGAGCCGCATCCATCTGCGTTTTGAGCAGGATGGGTCAGGAACCCTGCTCGTCAATGCCAGCCAAGTCTTTTACTTGAATCCCACGGCGGCGCTCATGGCTCGCCTAATCCTTGCGGGGACAGAGCAGCCCCAGGCAATTGCCACCGTGGTCGATCGGTACCGGGTTTCGACGGACCGCGCTAAGGAAGATTATGTGGCCTTGCAACGCCAGCTGGCCGAATTGGTTCGCCCCGAGGGAGCCTGCCCAATTTGCGACCTGCAACTCGAGGTGCGCCCTCCCTTCTCCGCTCGGCCCTCCGCTCCTTATCGAATGGATCTGGCCCTCACCTACGGGTGCAACAACGACTGTGCCCATTGCTACAACGCGCGCCCACGCGACTTTCCCGAGCAGGACACGCCGTTCTGGAGGCGCATCCTCGACCGCCTGTGGGAGATTGGCATTCCCCATGTGGTATTCACCGGCGGAGAACCGACCCTGAGGCGTGATCTTCCGGAGCTGATCGCCTACGCAGAGAGCCTGGGCCAGATCACCGGACTCAACACCAATGGACGCCGCCTGCACGACCCCCGCTATCTCGCCCAGCTGGTGGAGGCGGGGCTTGACCATGTGCAGATCACGGTCGAGTCCCACGACGCGAGGATTCATGACCGGCTGGTGGGAGTCTCGGGGGCCTGGGAGCAGACCCTCGAGGGCCTGCAGCGGGCCCTGACCACGCGGCTGTACGTGATGACCAATACGACCCTGATGCGCGAGAACAGCCCTGGGCTGGGCGAAACCTTGGATTCCCTGGCCCGGCTGGGGGTACCGACGGTCGGTCTGAACGCCCTCATCTACTCCGGGCGCGGGGCGCAAGTGAGCACCGGATTGCCGGAAAGCGACCTGCCGCCTTTGCTTGACCTGGCCCGAGAGAGGACAGACCGCTCCGGTCAGCGGCTGATCTGGTACACCCCGACCCAGTACTGCCATTTCGACCCGATGCAGCTGGAGCTGGGGGTCAAAGGCTGCACGGCCGCGCTCTACAGCATGTGCGTCGAGCCGGATGGCTCCGTTCTGCCCTGCCAGTCCTATTACCAACCCATCGGCCATCTCCTCGAACAGGACTGGCCGGAGATCTGGGACCACCCTCTGGCCCGGAGACTGCGCGAGCACCTGGATCTTCCCGAGCCATGCCGGGAATGCGCACTGAAGGCGGAATGCGGTGGCGGCTGCCCTCTGGCCCGCCAGGCCGGCCAACAATCGGCACCCTTCCGCTACCTGCCGTGGGCAATCCCTCCGGCCTCCCCGCCGGCACTCAGGAGCATTCCATGACCCCACCTCTTGACTTCTTCCGCTCGCTCTTTGCGCGCATTGAGCCGATCCCTCCGGGGAGCTATTCTTACCAGACTCCCCCTGAGGCTCCCCGCCAGTATCGCCTGCATCTCCGGGTCGAGCCGGATGGAACCGGAGTTCTCATTGTCAACGCCGCGACCGTGCTCCACCTCAACCAGACGGCGACGGAGTATGCCTACCACCTGGTGCAACAGACGCCCCAACCGCAGGTGGCCGGGACCATCTCCTCGCGCTACCGCGTCGGAAAGAAAGCCGCGGAGAAGCACTACCTGGATTTTGTCGAACGCATCGAGACCGTCATCCACCGCCCGGAGATCGACCCGGAGACCTACCTGGATTTCGATCGGCGACCTCCCTACAGCACTCAGCTCTCGGCTCCCTACCGCTTGGATTGCGCCCTGACCTTCGAAACGCCTCGGGGAACGGACCAATCCTCCGCTCCTGCGGCTCAACCCAAGCAGGAACTCACCTCGGAGGAATGGCAGAGCGTCCTCAAGAAGGCCTGGGAGGCCGGCGTTCCGCACATTGTCTTCACGGGTGTCGAACCGACACGGCGGCCGGATCTTTGCGATCTGATCCGGTGCGCTCAGAAACTGGGACAGGTCACCGGACTGATCAGCGATGGCCTGCGCCTCAATGACCCCGCCTTCTTGACAAAGATTCTCCAGTCGGGACTGGACCACCTCACTCTTCTTTTCCAGCCTGAGCTCCCGGACTCCTGGAAAGCGCTGGAGGCCTGCGTCCAGGCAAACCTGTTCACGGTGGTGCACCTGAGCCTGTTCCGCGAGACGGTCGACCAAGTGACGGACAACCTGGATCGGCTTTCGCAGATGAACATTCATGCCATCTCGCTCAGCACCGATGATCCCTCCTTGGCCCGCTCTCTCCACGCGGTGCGCGATCGGTCGGCCGCCCTGGGACTGAAGCTGGTGTGGGATGTAGCGGTCCCCTACGGCCGCTTCAACCCGGTCGCCTTGGAGACGGAAACGTCCGAAGCCGGGGCAGGTCGAGCCTGGCTGTATGTTGAGGCCGATGGAGAGGTTTTTCCCGGCCAGGGAATTCCTCACCCCTTGGGGAATCTCCTCCGGGATCCTTGGGCCACCATCTGGCAGAAGGCCAGAGAGTTTAGCGCCTGAGGCCTCCCGTCCATGCCGCTCAGCGTCGAAGGGTGGCACAAGCGATTCCAGCAGCAAGCGCATTGGACCAGCTCATTGCGCCGGGCTCTCTATGAGCGCCTCAACTTCGCGAGCGCCCGGCGAATTCTGGAAGTCGGCTGCGGAACGGGCGTCCTGACCCTCGAGCTCCACCGAACGCTGCCCGCGTCCGTCCACGGGCTCGATGTTGACCTTGCGCGTCTCCGCTTCGCCAAAGCCCTGGACGCGGATTGCTCCTACTCATGCGGAGACGGACACTTCCTCCCGTTTCCCGATTCGAGCTTCGAGGTCTGCCTGTGCCACTACCTGCTGCTGTGGGTCAAGGATCCCTTGCAGGTGCTGAGGGAGATGAGGCGCGTGACCCGCAAGGAGGGCTGGGTGCTCGTCCTGGCTGAGCCAGATTACGGCGGGCGTATCGACTATCCGCCGGCGTTGGCCCTGCTGGGCCAACAGCAGCGGGCCTCCTTGCGCCGACAAGGTGCCTTCCCCGAAATGGGACGCCGATTGGCGGCGCTTCTCTCTGCCGCAGGCCTGCAGGGCATTCAAACGGGGGTTCTTGGCGGCGAGTGGACCCGCCCGCCCTCGGCGGAGGAGTGGGCCCTGGAGTGGGAGGTCCTCGAGGCCGATCTGGGGGATTCGATCTCGCCTGTCCTACGGGATGAGCTACGGGAGAAGGACCGAAGCGCCTGGCTTAAAGGCGAGCGCGTCTTGTTTGTACCGACCTTCTACGCCTTGGGGCAAGTCCTCTGAGCCTCAGCCTGACTTATCCCGAGGCCCTGCGGCGCGGTCCCGACCTGCCCCTCGACCCCGCTCGGCCCGCCCAGACGAACGGGATCCTTGTTTCACTCCTCCACGTGGGAGCGCCCAATGTGATTGAAAAATTCGTTGCGGGTGGCTTGATTCTCTTTGAAACTCCCCAGCATGGCGCTGGTCACCATGCGGGCATTGGCCTTCCTCACCCCTCGCATGGCGGAGCACATGTGCAAACCCTGGATCACGACCGCGACCCCGCAGGGGTGCAGCGCCTGGTCAATGAAGTCGGCGATCTGCTGAGTCATCCGCTCCTGCAACTGCAGGCGCCGAGCGAACATTTCCACGATGCGCGGTATCTTGCTCAGGCCGATCACCTTGCCGTCGGGAATGTAGGCCACGTGAGCCTTGCCGAGGAAGGGCAACAGGTGGTGCTCGCACAAGCTGTAGAAGTCGATGTCACGCACCACGACCATTTCGTCATATCGCACCTCGAAGACGGCCTGGTTTATTAGGCGATCGGGATCTACACGATATCCCGAGGTGAGCTCCTCATACATGCGGGCGATGCGCTCCGGCGTCCGTTGCAGCCCTTCCCGATTGGGATTCTCCCCAATCGCGGTGAGGATGTCCCGCACCGCGCATTCAATGTCCCCAAAGCATTCCTGCCGCGGCCGGTCTCTAAGGTCATCACGGAAGACGTCAAAATCAGAGGGGTCGTATTCCAGTGGCTTCATCTCGCTCTCCCTTCGCTACCCGACTCGGCGTCGAGTGTGCCGTCCGTTAATCGAATGTCCGGGCGCCTCTTCAGACCGCGCTGGTCGAACGCACTGGCAATTTCCCGGAAGGTTCTATTTCCACCCGGGTGGAGCATGGCTGGAGCAACCTCAGCCAGGGGCAAAGCCACAAACGGTCGCTCCTGGATCTCCGGGCTGGGAATGATGTGGCCCTCGATCTCCAGGAGCTCCTCATTGAAGACTAGGAGGTCGATGTCAATGGTCCGCGGCCCGGACTTATCGGCCGTCCGTACTCGCCCCAGTCGTCTCTCAATTTCTGGGATCAGCCGTCGGCTTAATTCTGCGGCGCTAAGGCCGGCCTCCAAATGGACCACTACGTTCAGGTATGGCGGCTGATCGGGGCGCCCCAGAGCGGGGGACTCCCAGACCGAGGAGACAGCCCGAACCCTCCCGAACTTGGCCAGCTCCTGGAGGGCTAGCCGCAGGTGGAACTCCGGATCAATATTCGAGCCCAAGGAAAGGAAGATGTGGTTTGAGCGCCGGACCGGAGTCACTCAGGCATCCTGGCGGGCCCGCTCAATGAGCACGCCCACCGAGCGGGCGAAACGCAAGGCTCCTGGCTTTTCCACGCTCACCTGCACCCGCTCCACCCCGGGGAACTGCAGGCAAACCGACGCGATTTCTGAGGCCAAGGCCTCCACCAGGAAGAAACTCGAACCTTCGACCACTTCGATGACGCGCTTAGTCAGGGTCCGGTAGTTGATGGCCTGATCAATGCTGTCCGTGCTCGCGGCAGGCCGGGTATCCGTGTACAGGACCAGGTTGATAAGGACATCCTGTCGATCCCGGCGCTCTTCCTCGCTCAGGCCAATGATCGCACGCAGCAGAAGGTCGCGAACATGGATCTCGTCCAACATCGTCATCTCCGCATTACAGCTGAGCCCCGCCCGACACGTAGATGATCTCCCCCGTCACAAAATCGGAGTGGAGGAGATAGAGGAGGGCCTTGGCCAGTTCCTCCGGAGAACCCACCTGCAGGGCAGGGATCTTCTTGGCCAGCTCCTCCATGTAGGCCTGTCCCTTCCCAACAGGAGGAAGGATGGCCCCCGGGGCGATGGCATTCACCTGGATGTTGGGGGCCAGGGCTATCGCCAGGTCCTTGGTCATATGGACCAGGGAGGCCTTGGTCAGACGATAGATGAGACGAGCCGCGGCGGGGCGTCCCACGGAAGCGTCGGCCATGTTGATGATATGCGCCCGGCGCTCCCGGCCCACCTGCGCTGCAAACTCCAGAGAGAGGAAGAAGGGCGCTTTCAGATTGACCGCAAATTGCTCGTCCCAGGAGACCTCGGTCACCGCACTTGCAGAATCCGCGTCAAAGACCGCCGCGCTGTTGATCAGGAAGTCAAGCGGCCCCATCACGTCGATTGCCCGATGAATCAAATCCGGCGCCGTCCCTGCCAGGCCCAGGTCCGCCTGGAGGGCAACGGCCTCCGCGCCCAGAGCCCGGATCTTCTTGACCGTATCCTCAGCGCCTAGCGCAGATCGATTGTAGTGGACGACGATCCGGACCCGCTGCCCCGCCAGGGCCAGGGCAATCTCCTTCCCCAGGCGAACGCCCCCGCCCGTGACCAGCGCCGTCTTTCCGCCCAAGTCCATGCCGCCCACCTCCCCGGCCCTCTATTATACGATTGGCCGCCATGGCCTTTTGGCCCAATCCCACTCCGAGGCGGGTGCGAGCTCCCGCCGCAGGCCCATGCCCCTCCAAGGCCGGCAAAGCCCGAAGCCAGCCGCCTTCGCGGCCTCAAGCCGCCGACTGGATGCCTGCTGTCCAACCATCTTCCTCTGAAGCAAGCCATCCCTCCCAGCTCCCCCGTACATGGAGGAAGCGCCGCGACCCCGCCGTTGAAGGACCGTGGCTCATGCTCCAGCCCTTGTCCACGCTGGGCGTTCCCGTAGAAGTTGCCCCCAGGTGATGCCAAGGCCGCTTAGCCGATCTGGAGCAGAATCTGCTTGCATTCTGTCCCCAGAAAAGCGTCCAGGCCAGGGAGCGTCCGATTTCGGAAGCCGCCAGAGGGTGAGATAATCCCAGGCAAGTCGACCGGAAGCGCTCGGCCGTTCATGCACCAAGGGAGATTGGCCCCAAGCCCTTCGCGCCAGGGGCCGAACCCGAAGGGGAAAAGAATCAGGTCCGGGCACCCCTTCCCAGAACGCGTCCAGCCGCGATCGCGCCGATTGATCGCGGAGGCACGTGCCTCCAATTACGCAACGCTTGACCGCGGGTGTCTTCCAGTTCCGATTGGATCAGGAGCCCGACGGAGTCCCTGACCTTAGCCGCTCTCCGCGCCTGTGGAAAATTCCGATGGCAATTCCTGCTGTCCAAGGATCTGGGAGGCATAAGGGTGGCGGAAACGGAGTGAATCTCCTTCAGCCCCTTACGGAAAGCTTCGCGCGAGGCAACCAGGCAAGCTGGCCGGCGGCAGGTTTTGACACGAACCATGCGATCGACAAAGGTGAAGACGGTGCTGCTCATTCTGTCTCTTCAGAGCTGGATTGGCGGTTTCAGAGAGGCGGGCGAGCTCTGGCCGACAGAAAGCGAGTGAAGTTCGCCCTAGGCATCTTCCGAAGGAGGCTCGAGAAGCAGTGAAATCCTTGAAGCCCATTTGGCTCGCGGTAATCAACCACGTCGTCTTCGGCTTGTTGGGCGCGGCGGGTGCCGTCCTCGTCCTCCTGTCCACAAGGTCCTACGGGGCAGGATTGGATCCCGACAGCGTGGCATACATAGGGACCGCGAGGAACATAGCGCACGGCCTCGGGGCTGTTTCTTACGGCGGAAACCCGCTGGTCTTGCAACCGCCCTTCTATCCCTTCGTCCTTGCCATGGTCGACCGCCTACTGGGAGTCGATCCACTTACATCAACCCGCGTCGTCAATGCCCTCATTCTTGGCCTTACGATCTACGTCTCGGGATGGCTGCTCTCAACCTTGTTAGGCCGGGCGCGCGTTTACGGGCTGCTTGGGGCAGCCTGCATTCTGGCTTCACCGGCGCTGTTCGGTGTTTCCGTAATGGCCTATTCCGAGCCGCTCTTCATCTTCCTGACCGTGCTGTCTCTCCTAGGCTTGACATTGTGGCTCCAGAACAAAAGCGGAGTCTGCTTTGCCGTCCTGATCCTTTCCGCGGCCCTGGCGTGTATGACTCGTTACGTCGGGATCACTTTGATCCTGGCTGAGGGGGTAACTGTTCTGCTCCTCGAAAACGAAAAGTTGAAACTCAGAATAGTTCATGCCATCGTCTTTGGCTTTATCTCCATTCTTCCCGTCGCCCTTTGGCTGGTGCGCAACCATGATGTTTCTGGCGCGTTTCTTGGCCCGCGAGCTCCAGCCGCTTATGGCCTGATCCAGATTCTCAAAGTTACATTCGAGACCCTCACGGCTTGGTACCTCCCCAGCGCAATCCTTGGGAGCCGCGCCGTCCTTTTCCTTCTTGCGCTAGCAATTGGCTTTCTGGCGGGGTTCCGTTTCCGAGGTGGCTGGGCAACGGTCCGAGCCCTGCGACCCGAAATCGCAAAGGCCGCCCCGGTCCTTCTCTTCGTCGTGAGCTATCTAGCCTTCATGGTGATTTCCTCAGTGACCACCGAGGTCAGCCCGCTCAAGGATCGGTTGCTATCGCCTATCTATGTTCCTTTAACTCTCCTCGTACTCATACTTGCCGATCAATTACTCGCGCCGATCGGCCAAGGGCTCACCCCCAGATTTCCGGGCACGCTCGCGGTTCTCCTTGTCGGCATTTGGCTACTCTATCCTTTGCGCACGATCCGGGCGGACGTCCGAACGGGTCTGGACCAGGGCTGGGGATATAGCGGTCGGCTCTGGAGAGAGAGCCCAACCGTCCAATATCTGCAGCACCACCCTCTACCAGCCTCCCAGGCCATCTACAGCAACGGACCGGACGTGCTCTATATCCTGGTTCATCTCCAAAGCAAATTGAGTCCGCTCAAGACGATTGACACCAGTGGCGAGATCCCGGCTTCCAGCCCCGTCGCCCAGGATCTGTCCCAGGTCAGTGACCTATGGCCCGGGCCAAGCGCCTCTTACCTCATCTGGTTTGACAAGATCACCGATAGACACTACCTGTATGCTCTCAACGACTTGCAACGCGTGGCCAGTTTTCAGCAAGTCGACCGATTTGATGACGGCGCGATTTACCTGGTCTCGCGCAAGCCCTAGCTGTACTCATTCCGTTTCCAGTTGTCTGGGCCAAACGGAGAGAGGTCGACTCTGTCGGTTCCAGGCCCACAGAGCCGGTCCTGCCTCTGCGGCGGAACCACGCGTGCGGGGATCCGCCCACGTAACCGTGTGCACGAGGGATTCCGTACTCAAGCGCGATTGACCCCTGCTGGAAGCTGGGCTCCTGCTCCTGGCGCAGGCCCCAATGCAAAGGAAACCGGGACGCCCAAGAGCATGTCGCTTTCGAGCCTCCAAGCCAAGGCTTCGGGAATCCGACGCCTTTCAGAAGCTGGAGCCACGTTACGCAGTCCCGATGGGCTCCTCCTATGCGCCCCGGACCGGTCGCGAGGTTCGGCCACGGGGCCAGCTTGGCCCACACAATCGGGAACTACCCTACACCCAATTTGAGATCTTGCTTCGTCGTGCTTCCGCAGCGCGGCCGTGGGGCAGGAGAAGCCTCCCCCCATTTCGAGGGGGCTCCTCACATCTTGAACGGGGTCAATTACCTGGCGACGTCCCGCCGGGTCGGTCTCGCGAACCACGGGCCGGGGAGACGGCCACCCTCCGCTCGGCGCGGTCAGTGGACGTAAATCTCGTGCACATCCCTGACCCAATCGGCATGGGGGATGTTCGCCCCCGCCAAATCCAAGGTGCCCTGACTGGTCAAACGGAGAATGACTTGCGGCGAGACATCCAGGCTAGAGAGGCGGACCGATTCCTTCCCCACCAACGTGACCGTCCTGTAGTCTCCTACCCCCGTCGCCTGCAGGATCTCCTCCAGCGGAGGTCCGCTGAGCTGCCCCCCGGGGACATCCAGTGTGGCTTGGGGAAGGACCCGAAGCTGGCGCAGGGTGAAGGGGATCGACCCTCCCCCCGGGAGAAACACTTGCAGCACCGTCGCCTCATCCGCCAGGGGCGAGGCTGTATCCCCGGAACTCCCGTTCTGCGCAGCCAGCAGGCTGTTGGGGCTCTTTGGGCTGTAGCCGCAGCTGACCAGCCCCAGGGCAAGGACGAGCATGCCGCTCGTCCTAAGCGGTCTCCCCGCAAGCTGCATCAGCCAATGGTTCATCTTCATTTTCTTGCCATGTCAGGCCCCGGCGCCCTTGCTCAAAGCGGGATCACTTTCTGCGCGAGACCTTCGGCCTCAAGGATGTCACCGAGTCCCCCGACGACTCCCACTTTCACGCTCGCGGTCAGCCCATAAAAGGCCAAGCATGTGCGGCAGGCAATTAACTGCACGCCTTTCTGCTCCAGGTCCCGCAAGGCATCCAGGACGGGGGAACCCTCGGTGACCAGTCTGACCCCCTCGGTGTAAAAACAGATCGCGGAGGGAAAGGATCCGTTTTCGAGGATCATGTTCAGGTAGTTCTTCAAGAGCTGTTTTTGCAGATTCTCGTCACCCCACCCCATGCCGTTGCGCGTGACCAGCAAAACCGTCGACGAGAGATCTGGGGCCTTTGCCATTCTTGGCGTTTTCCTTTCGTCGAAGCCGTCGTTCCGGACAGGGGCCGGACGGCCCCCGGGATCAGACCACTTTCCAGTGCTCTATGTCCAGGATTGAACCTCGCCGCTCTCCAGCCGGCTTGAGGACGGCTTCAACCTGAATCCCTGGGCGGAGTGGCACCCCTTCGGGCAGTTGCAGGTAATGAAGGAGTACGCCCGAAGCGCCCTCCAGGCGGACCAAGCCCACCCAGCGGGGAGTCTTTAGTTGCTCGCCATCCAGGTCCAGGTAGACTCGGGTGAAGGAAACCAGTTCCCCTCGCGGCCCTACTTCTTTCCAACTCGCGTCGGGCAAAGGCTTCAGGCAGCGCTCACAATACATGCGAGGCGGCACGTAAGTCACCTCACAGGCCCCGCAACGTGCCCCCATGATCTTGCCCTGTTCCTTGAGGACGCGAAGGAAACGTTCGCCAGCAATTCCCGCCGTGTAGCGGTGCCAAACTGGGATGGACCCTTTCCAGGTCCTGGCCTCGGTCGGGTGTTCCAGCCTATCCGCAGGCACCATAGCTCACCTCCCCGTGGGACAAAGCCCAACCGTCAGCTGATCGGCTTGAAATACCGGATGTCGGTGATGGACCCTTCGCGCTCTTCGGGCGTCTTCCACACCGCCTGGACTCGCATTCCCATCTTGACGCTCTCGGGCACGACTTCTCCCAGGAGGTGCAGGATCCCCATGCCTTGGGAAGCGCCATCTATCGCGACGACGGCCGGCACCTGCGGCTGGTTCAGTCTCACCATGTCCCAGCGCACATGGACTATCGAATAGGTCATCACGGTTCCGGTCTCGGCGAGAGTGACCCATTCCGCTGTCGGCCGGAAGCACTGCTCGCAGAACATTCTGGGCGGAAAGAGGACGCGGTGACAGGAGTTGCAGCGGCGGCCCACCAAGCGGCCGCAGCGGAGTTCTTCAAGAAACCGTCCCATCGCAATTCCCGCGTCCCAGGCGTACTCGGCCTTGCTCTTCCATGTTTCCACCAGGACCCGCCCTGTTTCGAAGTCCTTCTCGTGCAGCCCGGTCGTGGAATAGACCCATTGATCCATCATGGCCTTCCCTCCTCACTTCCCCATGACCACAACAGTGCCCACCTGCATCAGGTCTCCCCAGGCCTGCGCGACACCCCGCCTCGGGTCGCCAGGGACCTGTCTTCCGCCCGCCTCGCCCCGCAGTTGCCAGAAGAGCTCGGCGACCTTCATCAGGCCAGCGGCGGCTATGGGGTTGCCCACGCCGAGCAAGCCCCCCGAAGGACAAACCGGCAAGTCGCCGTTGCGCTGGGTAATGCCCAAGGCGGTCGCCTCGGGAGCCTTGCCTTTGGGGAAGAGCATCAGCCCCTCGAGGTGATGCAACTCCTTGTAGTCAAATGGGTCGTAGGGTTCCGCGATATGGATTTGCTGGCGCGGCTCGGTGATGCCGGCCATGCGGTAGGCCATCCGCGCTGCTTCCTCGACGTAGGTCGGGTAGGAAAGATCGCGATCGGTCCAGTAGGCAGTGTCCAGGTTCCAGCCGACGCCCTCGATCCACACGGGCTGGGGGGTTACTCGCCGGGCGACATTGTCGGCCGCCAGCACCACGGCCACGGCTCCGTCCGTTACGGGGCTGACGTCGAGTCGCTGGACCGGCCAAGCCATCACCTCAGATTCGAGAATGTCCTTGAGAGTGATATTTCGATCCCCCAAGAGCGAGGCGGGGTGGTCGGCGGCATTGCGCTTGTTCTTGACAGCAACCTGGGCAATGTCCTCCTTACGCAGGCCGTAGCGCTGCATGTAAGCATTCATCTCCAGAGCGAAGATCCAAAGCAGGTTGGGCCCCAGAGGCCTCTCGATGAAGCTATCAAAGATCGTCAGGAAGGCACCCTGCGGGTGGGGCTGCGCAGGCGACATTTTTTCCTCGCAGACTACCAGGCAGGTATCGAACAGACCGGAGGCCACGTGATACCAGCCTTGGGCAGCCGCAAAGACTCCCGTTCCGCCTCCTACATACCCGCGCAGGCAAGGCTTGCCCCACGCGCCAGCCCCATCCGCCAGCCACTCTGACTTCATGTGAACCCCATCGAAGGCATCGGGACCCGTGCCCATCACGACCGCCTCAATCTGGTCAATGCTCATCTCACAGGATTCGAGCGCTTTGCTCGTCGCCTCCCAGGCCAGTTCCCGCCCCGTCTCTTGTGCTCGGCGGACAAACTTCGTCATCCCGGCCCCCACAACAGCCACCCGTCGCATGGTCATGTCACCCTCCTTTACGCGCTGAGCACGGCAGCGACGCCTACCGTGGTGGGCAGTCCGCGCCAGCCAAAAGCCAATCCGGTGGTGACATGAGGAAGTTGCCGCGGTCCGGCTTGGCCGCGTAGTTGCAGCACCACCTCTAAGGCGCGCGACAGCCCGGTGGCATCCAGGAGCGATCCTTCCCCCAAGGCCCCTCCGGAAATGTTGACAGGCATCGATCCGGAAGGAGCCGTTTGGCCCTGCAGGGTCCACTCGCCCGCGCGCCCCTTGGGCACCAGGTCCAGGGCCTCCAGGTGGAGGAGCTCTTTGTGGGCAAAGGAGTCATCCACCTCCGCGAAGTCAATCTCCCGCCCGGGCGTATGAATTCCAGCGACCCGGTAAGCCATCTCCGCGGCCTTGCGGGCGTAACGCCCCCCGGTCCAATCCCGCGAGTCCAAGGCTGGCGTGTCGGTGGCCCAGCCCACGCCGCGCACACGGACCGGATTCCCCTTGAGAGTTCGCGCCCTCTCCGTGTCTGCCAAGACGAATACCAGAGCGCCGTCTGCATGGGGGGCCGCCATCAGGCTCGTGAGCGGCGAGGCCAGGGGCGGCGAGGCAAGGACATCCTTGCTGGTGACCTCAATTCCATGAGCGGCCGATGGGTTGCGCGTTGCGTTGCGCCTATTCTTGACCACAACTCCGGCGCACTCTTCCTCTGTGATCCGCCCTGAATTGATCAACGCTTGCATTTCCAGACCCGCCAGCGCAATGGGGTGCAGAGCCAGAGGACGTTCGAAGGTTGGGTCCTCTGCGAACGCGGTGATGTGAGGCAGGGAAAGGATATTGGAAGCCTTGCTGTGCGCTTCGACGACCACCACATCCATCAATCCCGAGGCGATCTGCATGTAGGCGGCGGCCAGCGCATGCAAGCCGTCGCCCGCGATCGTGTGCATAGGCCTCTGGGCTGCACCGAGCTGATCGGGGGTGTACTCATCATAGATGCTGGTCCCCTCGTGGTAGTCCTCCGCAGCGGTAACAAATCCTTGAACGTCATAGCGGGGATCGATGCCTGCATCGGCATAGGCGCGCGTCGCGGCCTCAAAAATAAGTTCCTTGTACGACTGGTCAGGCGTAATGGATCGAAAGCCGCTCCATCCCACTCCTACGATCTCGACGGTTCGATTCATCAACCCTCCTTCCCTTTCTCCGCGCCAAGCCCTCCCCGTTTCAGAACCTGGCTACCTTCCAGCGCCGATTTCGAGAGAGTTCCAGCCGTCGTGCAACCCGGGATCCCCGATCCCGAGTCGGTTCAACCAGAATCGGCAGGGCAGGCCGCGGGGCCGGCCCGCTCTCCAGGTCCACCCGCGCAGGGCAGATGACGTTCGACCCAGGCTGCTGATCCCTTTATCAGCGGGCCCAATCCTCGGCCAGCCGCTCGGCGCGTGCGCCCTGTGCCGGCCATCGAAATCCGAGGCGGACCAAAGCCAAAGGATTTATCGCGTCGGCAACTCATCCGACTTGGGCTCCCCTCTCGCTGCTCCCCCTGCCCCGGCGGCCTCGGCCAAGCTGCCCAACACTCCATTGATGAACCGGGCCGACGTTTCCGAGCCAAAAGCCTTGGCCAGTTCCACGGCTTCATTGATCGCAACGCGTGCCGGGGTTTCCCCACTGATGGCGAATTCCCAGAGCGCGATGCGCAGAATGTTGTGGTCAACCAGCGCCATCTGCTCGACCGGCCATTCGGGCGCATGGCGGGCGATCATCCGGTCGAGCTCCCCGCGGTGTTCCAAGACGCCGAGCACCAATTGATCGGCAAAGCGTGAAAGCTCGGCGCTCAGAGGGGTCGCCTCGAGTCGCTGTTGCAAAACCGCCCCGGGGGAGTGAGAGGAGGACTCGACCTCGTAAAGTGCCTGGAGTGCAACCGCGCGTGCCTTGCGTCTACCCTTCATACTGGCTCGGACCCGGAGATGGGCTCCTGTTCGTTCACTCCCTTTTCTACTCCGTCCGAAACGCCCCTAGCGCCCCGCTGTCGCACCCTTCGGATCCGTGACCTCGATATCTTCCAGGTGCACATCCAGCCGACCCACCTCCAACCCGATCATCTCTCGGATTGCCCGGGCCACTTCACGCTGCACCTCGCGGGCAATATCCTGGACATTCCCGCCTTGGGCCACCACAATGAAAAGATCGGCCGAGACAGTTTCTCCCTCGGTCTCCAAGCGTACGCCCTCTGCCCAGCCGCGCCGAAATAGGCGATTGACCCCGCCCGCGATGGGACTCATCCGAATCACCCCGGGAACGCTCAGGGCGGCCAGCTTGGCCACTGTGATCAGCACGCCAGGGGCCACGAAGGTCTTCCCGGGCGCAGGAGTTGTGTCCATGGCTACCTCCTACATCATCGCCATGCCGCCGTCCACCCCCAGCACCTGTCCTGTGACGTAGGCCGCTTGATCCGAGGCCAGAAACGCAACGGCATAGGCCACTTCCGCAGGCGCTCCTTTTCGGGCCAGGGGGATCAGCTTCAGCAGGGCCTGCTGACCTTCCTCCGGGACTTTGGCCCAGATGTCAGTCTCAATGAACCCGGCAGCGACCGCATTGACCGTGATGTGGCGTGAGGCCACTTCGCGGGCCAGCGACTTCGTGAACCCAATCTGGCCGGCCTTCGACGCCGAGTAGTTGACCTGCCCCGGGTTGCCCATCTGCCCGGAGACCGAGGTGACATTGATAATGCGCCCGTAGTGGCGCCGGATCATCCCTTTCAGCGCGGCGCGGGAGCAGTTGAAGGTGCTCTTGAGATTCGTGTCCAGAACCGTATCCCAATCTGCCTCGGACATGGAGAGCAGGAGGGTGTCGCGGGTGATGCCGGCGTTATTGACGAGGATATCCAATTGCCCAAAGGACTTGACCGCAACCTGGATGAGCGCTTCCGCCTGCGGCAGAAGCGCAACATCGGCCTGAAAGGAGATCGCTTCCCCACCCTCCCTGCGGATCGTTTCGACAACCTCACTCGCCGCCTCATGGTTCTGGTGGAAATTCACCACGACGCGCGCCCCTCGGTGTGCCAGCTCGAGGGCGATGGCTCGTCCAATTCCACGCGAGCCGCCGGTCACCACCGCGGCCCGCCCATTGAGCATCTGGGAAGAGCTGGAGAACGTGCTCGGCTTATCCAATGGACCTCAGGATTTTCTGCTCAGCCGCGAGGCACGTGCCAGATCAACGAGGACCCTCAAACAATTATACCCCGTCGAAGGCGGCCAAGTCCGCGGCGGTTCCGATGCTCAGGCCCCGCACTTCGGGTGCGATCCGCCGTGACAAACCGGTGAGTACGTCTTTCGGACCCAGCTCGATGAACCGCGAGCAGCCCATCGCGACTAGGGTGTGCACGGATTGGGTCCACCGCACCGGCGAGGTCAGTTGAGCCTCCAACTCTTGCCGGATCTCGCTCACCTGCGAGATTGCCTCGGCGGTGACATTGGCGATGACCGGGGCCCCCGCGGCAGACATCGGGGTGGACTGGATCGCCGTCGCGAAGACGGCTGCAGCCGGGCGCATCAGGGGAGAGTGGGCCGCGATGCTGACCGCCAGCCGCAAAGCACGTCGCCCAGCGCGTTGCCTCGTGAGGGTCATGGCCCGCTCCAAGGCCTGCAGGGCTCCGGAGATTACCACTTGGCTCGGGCAGTTGTCATTGGCAACCCCCACAAACTCCCCGGTTTCCTCGGCTGCCTGACGACAGATCTCCTCGGCCTCTTCGACCCCCAGATTGAGCAGAGCCGCCATCCCACCTGGAGATCGCTCTCCCGCCTCCGTCATCAGCCGGGCGCGCTCCCGGACCAGACGCAGGGCGTCTTCCATCATCAGAGACCCGGCCGCCACCAGAGCGGAAAACTCGCCCAGAGAGTGGCCAGCCACGCAACGCGGATGAAAGTCCCCTACCCGCTCTTGAAGAGCCCGCCAAGCCGCAACCGAATGAACGAGAATCGCCGGCTGAGTGTTCTGGGTCAGGTTCAGATCCCCTTCCGGGCCTTCCCAGCACAGCTTGGAGAGGGAAAAGTCGAGGGCCGAGTCGGCCGCCTCGAAAGTCGCCCGGGCGCTCTCGGAGGCGAGCGCCAGATCCTTCCCCATGCCTACGAACTGGGAACCCTGTCCCGGAAAAAGGAGGGCAAGCGAGGTCGTCAGAGGGTCCACGGAGGCCTCACCATCTCGGGCCTAGATCCAAGGGGTGCAAAGGAAGACGAAGGGTGCAGAAACGAAAAGGCCGTGCGACCACGGCCTTGCCGAGCTATTCCTTCTTAGCCTTTTTCTTCTTGGGCTCAAAGACCTGTCGCCCACCGTAGTAGCCGCACTTGGGGCAAACCGTATAAGGCGAAATGAGGGCGGCACAATTCCCGCAAGCGACCAAAGGGGTCGCCGCGAGGGCATCGTGAGCCCGCCTGCGGTCCCGTCGACCACGACTGAGCTTCCGTTTTGGATGAGGGGGCATCACCTACTCGCTTCTCGCGCACACGCATCGCGTTGACAGAAGATAGCTGGCTTTCCAGAATCGCGATTATACCTTTCCGTGAAAGAAGGTGTCAAGCGACTCGGGGGATATATTACAGGTCCCTCCAAGAGTGCACAACTGGGTGACAAGTGACGTAGAGGATATCCCCCTAGCGCCCCGATTGCCGCTTGACCCCTCAGTCTTTGTTCGAATATCGGCCAATGAGATGATGAATTGGGTGATTTGCGCTTGTGTTCCTGGTCAGGGGGCAATTGGAGATTGGTTTTCCGGTGCCTGGACAAAGCAAAGATTTGACGGCTGGAGTGTTGCGGGTCATGTCTTGATTTGAATTTGCGAAATGGTGTCGAACGCGTGGAGGTTACTTGGGGGAGATTTTAGAATCGGTTGAGAACCCTTTCCCCCATTCTTCTGGTTCTTGCTTGACTCGGCGCTGGAGTTACGTTTCTTCGGGAGGTATTTTTGAATGCAGTGAATTCCTTGAAATTCTGCTCGGGAAATTGAGTTTTCAGTCTGAGGAATTTCATGAGGTTTCTTCCCTTGCGTACGTCGCTCACCAGGACCGGCGGGTCGTAGAGACCAGTGAGTCCCCTGGATCCGCACTGTGCATTGCTGAACAACTTATCCGAGGCGATTCCCCCATCATCGAATACCGTCGGCGCCGAGAGGAACTGACGGGCGAGCCGGAACCAGGTTGAAGGGGGAGAATCGCCCTTTTCTCGGACAGTCCAAGGTCAGGCCTTTTCGGCGGTGGAAGAGCCATATCCCATCAGGCTTTTTAGCCAGGCTTCCGCCAGGAAGAGGACATGAGGAAAGCGCCTTCTTCTTCCGTCTGGGTGTCGCGTCAGCGAGAACTGGCAATCACGGCACTCAAGCCGTTGCCACTATTCACGGCCACGATGGATCAGGCTCAGATCCCCTGCCACCTTTGGAGGGGGGCTGGCGGCGAGCTTTGGTCTTCCTGTGCGATGGTACGAGACAGCTGGTCGCTGGGAGCCGGCTCCGAAGTCACCCGCCAGCTGGACAGGCTGCCTCAATCTATTCCCCCGGAACGATCAATCCTTTCCACTGGAAACTCTTCGCCGAACGCCAAGAATGAGGAGAACCACGCCTGCTAGGACCGCGATCACACCATAGATGGCCCATTTCATCTGGCCTGTCATGGCGCTCCCCGGCAAGACATTGATCCCCTGAAAGAACCAAATCGCTCCTCCCAGGATCAGCAGGACGCCGATGATCGCCAAAGCTATTTTCATCCGAGACCTCCATCACTCAAAGTCTTGCCCTGCCGGGAAGCGTGCAGTGCTTCCCGGCGGAAGGTTAGTGGGCTGCTCACAGCCCTCTCGCGTACTGGGAACAGTGGCAGAGCATTCAGCAGTCTTGCGCTTCCAGAACGCGCAATGCAATCCAACCCTGGTGAAAACGCTGCCCTCCAAGCAAGGAATTCCGCAACTCCACTGCTTCGGTCACCGCCGCACCCATTAACTGTACCAAAAACCTCCAATTTTGTATAGAACGCATCGGCCTCGACGAGCGCCCAATGGGAAAGGGTTCAAAGAGGGCCATCCGGTTCGGAGTTCTCCGAAGAAACAGCCTGCCAGATCAGCAACAATCAAATCCAAGGCAGCGCGGCCTTTCACAGGGCGTGTGCCTAGATAGCTTTGTACACTATGGTGGATCTCGCGGAGGCTGCAACCGGTCTCGTTTTGGATACGGCTGGCGGGCATCTGCTGGAGAACTGGCTGTATTGACCCCCGCGCATTTGGCTTGTAAGTGGCAAGTACCTCATCTTCCAGCAGAATCGATTCGGCTTGCACAAGCTCCAGTTCGTTTGCCTCCTTGCCGATATGGCAAATCCCAACGACCTCGATCTCCATGCGCTGCAGAAGACCAGCAGTTTGACATGTGCATGGCATGCCACCGGGACCGAGCGACTTCGTTTCCGGGTGTCTGCTGAGGTCAGTGATCACCTCTGCGAAGGAACACCCAACACATGAATGTGGCTCGACTGACTGGGAGTTGGAACCAAGGACCGTGTACAAAGGGCCTGCCAGGTCGTAGATGTTCCCCCATCGGGCACTTCTCGTGCCCATGGGCGACTGGGGCCCCTTCCGCCTTGTGCCGGTTGGAGTTCAGCATGGCCGCATGCCGCTTCAAGCGAGGTCTTGGCTGTTGCTCAGCACGCGGCCCAGGAAACTGCGCACCAGGTGGCTGGGGATGGCTAGGCCCACGTCCGGCCCGGTCATCATCACGTTCAAGCCAACGAGATTTCCCCCTGCGTCAATCAACGGGCCCCCCGAATACCCTGGTCGCATGGGGATGGCGGCGACCAGGTACTCCTGCCCCGTCCGCCCTCTGTCGGGGGCCCTGTTCTCCAAGCCGATCAACGAGCCCCAAGTTACGGCTGTCCGGCCTCCCCAGGGATAGCCTAGAGCGATGACCCAATCGCCCGCACGAAGCGATCCTGAATCGCCGAGGGGAAGGGGGATGAGGGTTGCACGGCCATCGGTCCTCAAAAGTGCAAGATCCTCTTTCTCGTCGTAGGCCAGGACGCTAGCCTCTGTTGCCTCTTCGCCCTCGCTTCCGACTTGAACCTTCGTCGATCCCGACACAACGTGAGCGTTAGTCAAGAGCCAACCCTGAGGCAAGATCGCCACTGCGGTGCCCAGCCCGCGCCTCCCGTTCTGGACCCAGCGCAGGCTCTTCCGGGCAGTCCCGACTACCTCTGCGAATTCAACGTTTAGCTCCTGAAGCACAGCAGCTCTCTCCGATCGACACACAGAAAGACCTATTTTCTCTCCCCGATAGTGACCTCGAGCTCCCGCTCCTGCCCGCCTCGGATCACCCGGGCTCGGATCTTCTGGCCCACGGTCTCCGGGCCAAGCGCGGCCATCAGGTCGTCCAAGTGGCGGACCTTCAGACTGCCTACTCCCACGAGGGTGTCCCCAAGCATGAGACCCGCCTGATCTGCGGGCCCCCCGGGCTCGACCGAGATCATGAGCAAGCCGGTTTCCTGTCCAAGCTTCTCGGCCAAGGGGCGGGGCAGGTGAGCCGGCTGGGCTGTCAGCCCGAGGAAGCCTCTGCGAACCCGGCCGTGCTGAAGCAGCATCTCCACGGTCTGCCTGATGGTGTCGGCCGGGATGGAGAGGCTTGCGCCGCGCAGAATTCCCGAAGTGTTCATGCCAACGAGGTTACCCTCCGCGTCCACTAAGGCTCCACCTGAGAATCCCGGGTACATAACAACATCGGTCTGCAAGTAGGCACTCATGCGGCCTCCGGCTGGTGTTCCCCAGCTCCCTTCCATCGAGCTCACGACTCCGAGCGTGGCAGACACGGACTTACCTGGCCGCCCGAGGGCAAGTACGAGGTGGCCGACACGCAGGCTCGAAACGGCCCCCCAGGTTCCCGCAGCAACCGCCCCGCCCTCCAGCCGAAGTGCAGCTAGGTCGATCGCCGGATCTCGTCCAATCAGTTTCGCCCCTACTACCTTTCCGTCGGCCAAACCAACCTGGACGCCCTCCTCGCGCTCAAGCACGTGGTGGGCCGTAACGACCACTCCATCGTTGGAGAGGACGATTCCACTGGCGGAGAGTCGCGGGCGCCCTTCCACTCGCACAATGCTGGGCGAAGCTCGTTCGACCAACCCGGCCAGTTCGTCGGAGAAACTCCTGAGGTTCATCGCCATGTTCCGCCTCCCATGCATTGGACTCCAATTCCAACTGAACAGGAGCATAACCCTCGGGTCGGGTCGAGGACATCCTCTACTCGATCAGTTGGGACCTAGACTTTCGGTTAGGTCAGACTGGGATCAGGCCGGATCGAGCTGCAACCATAGCAGCTTCTGTGCGGCTCTGCGCTCCGAGCTTGCGGAGGATCGAATTCACGTGGAACTTGACCGTGTGTTCGCTGATCAAGAGCTGGCCGGCGATGGCCTTGTTGGAAAGGCCGCCGGCCAGGAGCAGGAGAACCTCTCGTTCCCGCGGGGATAGAAGATCGAGAGAAGTAGATCCGTCCGCTGCGACCCGGGGAGCTACCTGCTCGGCCAACTCGGGACCCAGGACCAGGTTGCCGTTGGCAGCGGCCACGAGCGCCGAGGTCACAACCTGAGGGCTGACGTCCCGCAGCAGATGTCCGCGAGCGCCAGCCTCCCAGCTGGCCGGGAAGTTATCCGGCCCGGAAAGGAGGGCAACGACCGGGGCTACCTCTTGCAGCGCGGTGATGAGATCGTACGGACCGGAAGTCTCGGGACCCATCTCGAAAAGGATGGCGTCGGGATGAAATAGGGCAGCTTCATCGGCCGGATTGTTGCCCGGCGGCAGTTGGCCCACAACCTCGATTCCAGGAGCTCCACCCAGCACCGCAGCCAGGGCGGCCCGAGAAAGCATGTCCTTGCTTACAATTAGAATGCGCAGATCCGGCATGGTCCTTTCCCTCGGCGGGCCTGATCCGATTCTCTCACAGGTCGCCGGTTGGCCGAGACTCGCTGCTTGCCCAGGCGGGTCAGGTGCGGGGTTGGCGGGGCCAACCCGTTTCCCGGGCGGGTGGAATAGCCGCGGACAGACGAATTCATGCCCCCCTTGATCGCCATCCGAATCCGAAACGAGATCGGCTTCAGCATTCGCGAAGTTTGATATGGGAAATCGAACCATTACCGGCCGACCGGCAGGCGATATTCCCAGGTTATCTCGTCTTGTGCCTGCTCTTCTCGCGAGAAACCCGAGGGAATTCAAGCACCCTATATTCCCGCTGAAGATATTCTCGCGATTGAAATCTGCGCGGAATTACTCAAGAAACCGCAAAACAGCAAATAATCAATTCGTTGGCATTTCCCCGTCGGGGAAAATCCACGCAAGTTAGGAGTCCGGAATTGGACCCCTTTTCATTCCACGCAATTCCTTTGATCTGCAGTTGAATTCCTATGGCTGGCGAGCAGGAAGAGAGAAGAATCCAGATGAATGCCTCAGGCTGAAAAAGCAATCCTGCAAACAGAATTCAAAATGAATTCACTTCCTCTGAGAATACTCCCCAAAGAAGCGCAACTCCAGTCTTGAGTCAAGCAGGGACAAGAATAGAAGGGGGAAAGGGTCCGTAACCACTTGCACCACCCCAAGTAACTTTGACGGGCCCAACTCAGCTTCTCAAGTTCCAAACAAGCAGCATTCCCACTCAGACCTGTGGCATCAATTCTTGGCAGTGTAGAGGCACTAGAAACGCAATATGAAATCGTCCCTGGCTAGGATGTTGGTCCCAAACGACCCGCAATTGATGCCCTTATGCCCCAGCTCTGGAACCAGAATTGAAGGAGGTAAGAGTCTATCGGGGAAGCGGAGATCTCCGGTATGGCTCCCTCCAGCCCAGGAGTGCACTCTTCCTAGTGTCCCTAGTCAGAGATTCGTTTACAAAATCCTGCGAGCGATTCCAGGATTTGATCGGCGGTTTTGGTCCAGATAAACGGCTTGGGCTCCTGGTTCTGGCGATCGATGTAGCGGTAGATGGCGTCTTCTAGTTCTCGGGTGCTGCGGTGGACACCTCGCCGGAGTTGCTTTTCGGTCAGGGCGGCGAAGAAGCGCTCGACCAAGTTCAACCAGGTGGAGCTCGTGGGAGTGTAATGCGCGTGGAAGCGAGGGTGCCGCGCCAGCCAGCGCTGGATGGACGCTGTCTTATGCGTACCGTAATTATCGACGATGAGATGCACCTCCAGTTCCTTGGGCACGTTGGCGTCGATGTGGTTGAGGAATTCACGAAACTCGATGGAGCGGTGACGACGATGGCACTGTGCCAGGACCTGGCCAGTCTTGACCACCAGGGCCGCAAACAGGGTGGTGGTGCCGTGTCGGACGTAATCGTGCGTCCGGCGCTCGATCTGTCCCGGGCGCATGGGCAACAAGGGTTGCGTGCGGTCCAGAGCCTGGATCTGAGTCTTTTCGTCCACGCACAACAGCAGGGCGTGGTCGGGCGGATTCAGGTACAGTCCAACGATGTCTCGCACCTTCTCGATGAACAGGGGATCCTGGGACAGTTTGAAGGTTTCGCTGCGGTGAGGTTGGAGGGCAAACGCCCGCCAGATTCGGCTGATCGCGCTCTGACTCATCCCCGTCCGCGAGGCCATCAGGCGCGTGCTCCAGTGGGTGGCGTTCTCCGGTGTGGTCTCCAGGGTCAGGGTGATGACCCGCTCCACATCGACGTCGCTGATCGTGCGCGGCGCTCCCGGACGCGGCTCATCCAGCAGCCCATCCAGGCCGCGTTCCACAAAGCGCCCTCTCCACTTGCTGACGGTCTGCGGGGTGACGTGCAGTCGTGCCGCCACATCTTGGTTCGACACCTCTTGGGCGCTGAGCAGCACCAGTTGCGCCCGCAGCGCAAGCGCCTGAGCCGTCTTGCGCCGCCGAATCCATCGTTGGAGAGATTCGCATTCTGTATCGGTCAAGCGGAGCGCGGTGAGCGGGCGTCCCTGTGCCATGGCTGGGCCTCCGGGAAACGTTTCACTCACCCTACCACAAGACTCGGAATAATGCAACATATTTATAACTCATGACACTAGGCCCGATAACCGTTCGCGTCAAGCGACTCGGGCCCGCTCCCATGGCCAGCCCCTCACCCCACAGCGTTCAGAGATTCTCCTTCTGCGAATTGAAGCGCCCACAGCCGCTGATAGAGACCGCCTCGCGCCAGAAGCACGGCGTGCGAGCCCTCCTCCACCAGGCGTCCCCCTTGGAGAACGATGATCCGGGTGGCGCGCTGAATCGTCGAAAGGCGGTGGGCGATTATGAACGTTGTGCGCCCTCGCGTCAGCCGTTCCAGCGCCTCCTGAACCAGCCTCTCGGACTCAGAGTCCAGAGACGAGGTGGCCTCGTCCAGGATCAGAATGCGCGGATCCTTGAGCAACACCCGGGCGATCGTGATGCGCTGCCGCTGGCCCATGGACAGTTTGACCCCCTTCTCGCCGACGACTGTGTCATATCCCTGGGGAAGACGGCTGACAAACTCCTCCGCATTGGCCGACTGCCCCGCGGCCAGGATTTCCTCCGTGCGCGCCCCCAGTCGGCCGTAGGCGATGTTTTCGCGGACCGTCCCACCGAAAAGAAAGGTGTCCTGCGGCACAAGGCCAATCTGCTGGCGCAGGCCGCGCAGGTCGAAATCCCTGAGGTCGTGGCGGTCAATCTCGATTCGCCCCGCGGTCGGATCGTAGAAGCGAGGAATGAGATTCACCAGCGTGGTCTTGCCCACCCCGCTCGGGCCGACAATCGCAATCACCTCACCCGGCTGTACCTCCAGCGATATGTCCTGCAGCACCAGCTGAGAGCCAGCGTACGAGAAGCTCACCTCCAGGAAGCGCACCCACCCCTGCAACCGTCCCGGTTGGTAGGAACCGGCGACATCCATCGGTTCCGGGCTGGCATCCAGGAGCTCAAACACCCGCCGGCCTGCCCCCAGCGCTTCGCGCAGCTGCGCATACAAGCCGGCAAACGCCCCCATCGGCCCCGCCACCATCATCATGTAGAAAAGGAAAGCGACCAGCTCGCCCGGCGTGATCTGGCCATGAATCACCTCTAGGCCGCCGTACCAAAGAAGAAAAGTGAGCGCCCCGAAGCCCACAAAGCTGATGAGGGGAATGAAAATGGCCCGCAGGCGTGCCCGCTGCATGGCGGTGGCAAACGCTGACTCAACTTGGCTGCGAAATCGTGTACGCTCATAGTCTTCGCGCGCGAAGGATTTCACCACCCGGATCCCCGAAAGCATTTCCTCCAACGCCACCGTCGAGTCCGCCAAGCGATCCTGGACCGCCGTCGAGAGCCGTTCCAGCCGCCGCCCGAAGAACATCCCTATTCCGAGGATCGGAGGGATCATCAGCAGGATGAAGAGGGTCAAGCGCGCGTTCATCACCAACATCAAGATGAGACCCCCTGCCAGCGTGGTCAACTGACCGAGGAAGCTGATGGGCATTTCGGTCAGCGCATTTTGCACAACCGTCACGTCGTTGCTCACCCGAGAAACGATCTCCCCGGTCCGGCGTTCGGCAAAGAAACGCAAGGGGAGGTTCTGGACCCGCATGTGGATCTGCAGCCTCAGGTCGGCAATCAGGCGCTGTCCAACCCGGGCAATCAAGTACGTGTTGCCTACTCCGGTGACGGTCTGCAAGAGGAAGAGGGCCAGCAACCCGAGGGCGATCTGATTCAACTGGGCCAGGTCATGGGAAACGAAAACCGTATCGACCAACCAGCGGACTACCAAGGGCAACGCGAGGACAACCGCATTGGACAGCAGGAGCAGGAAAATCGCCAGGGCCAGGGAACGCCAGTAGGGAGTGACCAAGCGCAGCATGCGCTTCCACTCGGATCGGGCTTTGCTGTCCAGAACCTTAGGCGACCCGGTCATGCTTTTGCTTTTCAAGATGCTCAGCCGCCTTCCGTTGGGGAGGAAAGGAACCAGATTTTATCAAGACCGGGGAAAACTTGCCCCCCAGGATTGGCGAGCCCGAAGCCGTCCAAAAATCCGCACCCCTTTCCCCTTGCCTGGCGTCTGGAATGATCCCACGCGCCTCTCCGCCATTGCCAGGTCTCCGCGGTCGTTCACCTGCTCCCCATCGTTTTCGGACCGGAAGGGAGCCGCCCGGGCCTCCGCTCCCGCGGTGTCCTTGGACCTAGCGATTATCTTGATGGTGGTGTTTTTCCTCGCTTTCGTGGTATACCATCGCGAGGCCCATCCTCCAGGAGGCTGGTGCCAGAGGGGTAAGTGCAGTTGGCCAGCGACCCTGTCCGCCGTGGAAGCGCCGGCACTGCGGATGATGCGCCGTGCCTTCCAGGTCAGGGCATGAGAATATCGGCCCCCGCATGGGGGCTCGACCATGAGCAGGGGGCTGGCCACAGAAGGAGCCACGGCATGCGATCGATCCGCCTTGTCTTAGTCGCAACCTGGACTGCGTTCACACTGAGCGGCTGCAGCCTCTACGGCGGGGGAGGCGGGGCGCCGACCCCGGTGATGGCGATCCCACCCACCTTGGCGCCGCTCATCCTTTCGCCTGCCTGGACCCCGACACCCTCTCCCCCGCCTGCTTTGTCTTCAACTCCTGCACCGACCACCTCGACGGTGTTAGCGACCGAGACGCCTCTTCCGCTGGCCACCTTGCCTGTTGGCAGCACACGAGTTTCGTTTCCTGGCGGAGGCACCGAAGCGAGTGAGTCCGGGCAAGTGCCAGCCGGCACAACCCAATACTATGTCGTGGGGGCTCAGCAGGGGCAGGAGATGATGGCCTCGCTCGATTCCCCCAACCACGATCTCGTCCTCGGTATCTATGGTTCCGCCGATGGTACTTGGCTCTTGACGCCGACCCAGGGCCAACCGAGCTTTCAAGGCACATGTCCGGAATCGGAGGATTACGTAATTGAGGTGGTGGCGGGAGAGGCCGAGGATTCCTTCACCCTTTCGATCACCGTCGCGCAGACCATCATCCTCCAGCCTGGCAGCAACGCCTATGTGGTAACCGGGACCGCTCAGGAGATCCCCAATGTCACTTATCTCCTGCCGGTCCAGGCAGCGCAAACTCTGACGTTGGATCTTCAGATCAAGACGGGGTCGGCGAGCTTAGTCGTGTACGGATTGCAGGACGGGCGATCCATCGTGAGCCTCAATGATCACGCCATTCATTTCAGCGGAAGCCTTCCGGCCTCCGAGGACTATGTCGTCCAGGTCGTGCAGGGATCGGTCCCCTCGAACTTCTCGCTCAAAATGAAGCTCAGCTAGTCCGCGCTTTCTCCCAAGCCGGGGTCTGATGGTACCGTCCCGGGAGACTAACCTCGGATGCAGCACCACCGACCAAGGGGAAGCCACTAGGTGAAGGCTCACAGCCCGGAGATGGATTCGGGCAGCGGCCCTAATCCACAGTGAGCCGCAGCCGGTGTAGCGCGCGAGCGGGGTCGTGGTAGTATGCCAGGAGCGAGGTTTCAGATTGAATTTCGAACTCCCCGTCCGACACCTCCACCCGGTAGCCTCGAGGAAAATGCAACGCAGGCACAAATATCTCTGTCGCTCCTGAGGCGGGCGGAACACTGCGGAAAACCAAATTGAACTCGCGCCCGGGCAAGTCAAATTGCATTCGGACCGGCTCGCCGGCAATGGCCCGGGCGTAGGGCCGCACGATGGCCCTCAGCGCTCGCCCGCCGGAGTAAGGATCCGCCGCCTGCGTTCGCTGATCTGCGCTGAAGATCGAGAAATCCTCGCCGTTCCACTGGTCCCCCCACGCGTTGGAGTTGTCGGCGGTGTAGTTCCACCAAGTGTAGGAGAGCAGGTTTGCCTCGAGAGAGCGGCAGGTTCGATCGGCCGCCTTGACCTGGTGGCGAAAATCGCCCGTGCGGTAGGCCCGGGCCCCTTCGAGATCCATGGGGATCCCGACCTCGCCTACCAGAGAGGGAACACCCCCAAGGAGCCTCTCGGCTTCGCGGCGGGGGCGCGCCAGTTGGGCGCTGAAAGAACGCCGGATGCAGACGGACCCCACGACAAGCCCCCTCGTGCGCTCGTCCACGGCAAGGTGCGGGAGGTACGTCTTAGTGAAAAGGACAAAGCCGTCATACCAGTGCGGCGCATACGTCAACCCGTCGCGATCCCCGTTCCCCCAGTTTGGCGGCGCATGCCCGGGCTCCCCCTCGAAGAAGGTCAGGGCACCAGGATGGGCCGCTCGCAGGGCGGCTGAATACCGCCTTGCAAAGGGCAGCAGGAAGTCCTGAGGGAAGCTGACCCGGCGGCCCCGGACGGTCGAAAAATGCTCCGGGCGCAGGACCGTGGGCCGGCCCTTTCGATCCACGTCCCAAACCCCATTCGCCCGCCAAAGGCACTTGTGGCCCGCCTGCCAAGCGCGAGTCCGATCCGCGTTGAGCCAAGTCAGTTTCCTGCGCCGGGAACCCGTCAAACCAATGACCCAATCTTGGACCCGGCAGGGGATCCCGTCGCCTAGGGCCATCGACTGCAGGGGACTGGGGCTGAGGCCGTATCGAATCGCTCCTCGGGAAGAGTTCAAGTCCCGCCAGCCGATCCAGCCAGCGGAGGGCTCATTGAGCGTGTCGTAGCCGACCAGATTCGGCAGGTCGCGCAGGTGCTGGGCCAGCCGGCACAGCGACTGAATGTAGTGCCGCTGCAGGTATTCCTGCGCTGGCTCCCCTTCAATTTGGGTCGCTGGCGCGAAGACGTTCCCCCCGAAGAACAGCGTGAACATGGTGGCGGAGGCTAGGCGAGTTGCATTCGTTGGCCAGATCATGCGCGGCAGGGATTCACCATGCATCTGATGAATGATCGCTGCGCCGGAAGCGTGAAGCATGGCCAAGTCAAACCCCACCGCCTCCAAGGTCCATCCGGGCGCCCCGTCCCCCCCCGAAAAGCGCGACCAGACATCTTGATGCGGGTCAATGAAAACCTGAAAGCCGTGGTCAGCCGCCTTCTTGATGACCGCCCGCACAAATTGCAGGTAGGCGTCATCGTAGAGGCCGGGCCCGGCATGCTCAATGGCCTCCCACGTGACCACGAAGCGCAAAAGGGTAAATCCCCAGCGACGGAGGCGTTCAAAGTGCTCATCGGCAAGCTCGAGCGGAAAAGGCCGGCCTACGAAAGACACGTTGCGATCATCCAGGAATCCTTCCCGCAGGTGGGTGGCACCATTCGGATGGAAGGGCACTTTCGAGCTTCCCCCCAGGTTGACCCCCCGCAGGATGAGGGTTCGGCCCCGCTCGTCCTTGAACCAGGGTCCCTCAGCACGTATCATTCACCTTCCTCCCGGCTGTCTTGCTGTTCCGCCCGCCGCCCCCCGCTTCTTGGGAGGGCGCCACATGCCGACGGGGATGCCAGAGCGCATATTCCTCTGGAAGGTCAGTCTTACCCCCCGCGGAGCAGGATGGGCCCGATTGAGCGAAAGCCTCTCAGGCCGAGTCTAGATCCCGGCGCCAACCGAGGCAAGCGCGGACATGCTTCACCTATTCTGAGGGTCCTGCGCCGGACGAGGGACTGCGAGCCCGCTCCCCTCGGACCTGGGGTCGCTTCGGGCTCATTGCTGCGCAAGGAAGTCCCCGGCGGTCTTGAAGAGACGGGGAATCCTGTCGACCCTGCGCTACCCATCGGAGCCGACAAGACCCTTGCCGGGGTCCCACAACAACAGGCGATCGCGACAGACATGCACGGCGAATCCCGCCAGGTCCAAGCAGGCCAGAACCTCATCTGGTCGGCCCGTCGCGTTCTCTCCGAGGCGCAGGCGCATGGTCAGAGAGCTGGAAGGGTGGCCCAACAGGATACGAAGATCCAAAACCAGAGGGCGCAGGTCGTAGGACCTGCCCCGCCTCTCGCGGATAATGCTTGGACTGGCCAGGAAACCCATCACGCCCTCGGCAACCTGCGCGGGGAATTCCGGCTCCAAGGGAATCGCCGTATAGTCGCCAGCCACGATCTCATCTTGCAGGTCGCGCTGAGGGGAAGGCAGTGCCGCCAGGAGGTGCAACCTTAGCCCGGGCGGCAGGCTCTGCTCGAGAGCCGCCCTCACCTCCTCCCCAGCAAGATCCTCTTCCAGCCAGAGGTCAAGCAGTTCCGCGCAGGCGATGCATCCCAGGGGCAGCGCCGCCCCGATCTGAATCCGAGGATGAGCATGGTATCCGTGGGTGTAGGCGAGCGGCAACTCCGCTCGCCGAACCGCACGTTCCCACGTCCGCAAGAGATCGAGGTGCCCAGTGAAGCGCATGGGCTCCAGGATCGCGAATCTTGCCCGATACCGCCGGATCACGGACTCTCCTGAAAACCTCCCGATCGGCTCAGCCCTTTCATCGGGATGGCAACCGTCAAAGCGAGCCAATCCGGCGGACAGCTAAGTGTCCCCCCAGGTTCTGCTCGCGTTGCGGGCCGCTTCGGGGCGACCTTCTACAGGGGATCGGACGCCGACCATCATGAGGGAATCGCCTGCGTGGGCTCGTGCGCGCTCCGCTTGATCACCGGGCAGAACCAAGCCTCCTCGGCCTGGCGGATCCTCAGGTCGTTGAACTTGGGGAGAATGCCGCAGCCAAAGCACTTCTCGCGGCAGTCGGCGCGCGTCTTCCCCTGCAGGCTCCCGAGGTAATCCTGCAAGAGGAAGTGCTTGCGCACGCCAGAATCCACGTGGTCCCATGGAAAGACCTCATCCAAAGGACGGTCGCGATGAGTGTAGAAAGTCGGGTCGAGGCCACAGAAGGAAAACGCTTCGGTCCAGGCCTCATAGCGCAGGCTGTCTTGCCAAGCGTCAAATCGTGCGCCTCGCCGCCAGGCCTCGTAGACCACCTCCCCCATTCGGCGGTCTCCCCGCGAGAGCCATGCCTCCAGCATCGTCTGCTGGATAGGGTTCCAGCTGAGCTTAAGACCAGGATCCCGCAGTTCTCTCATGAGCAACTTCTGTTTGGCCTCAATCCGCTCGAGCGAGTCGAGCGGTACCCACTGAAAGGGCGTGTGCGGTTTGGGGACGAAGGTGCTGACCCCGACATGAACCTCGGCGCGCCGACCGGCCGCTTTGCGCCCCTGCGCCAGTACGGCCTTGGACAGGTCCGCGATCGCCTGAACATCTTCAAGCCCCTCACGCGGGTGACCAATCATGAAGTAAAGCTTGAGAGTTGTCCAGCCACGGACAAAGATCTCCCGGGAGACCGAGAGCAGTTGTTCACTCAACACCGGCTTGTTGATCACATTACGCATTCTTTCCGTCGCGGCCTCCGGGGCCAGGGTGAACCCGCCGGCACGATGGCCTCGCAGGGATTCCATCAAGGCCACGGAGACCGTTTCAATCCGCAGGGAGGGGAGGGAGATGCGCAAGTGACGTCCCGCGTACCGTTCGGCAACGCCCGCCACCAGCTTTTGGATGTCGCTATAGTCCGAGGAAGAGAGCGACAGCAGCGCAATTTCCTCAAGGCCGGTGTGCTTGAGCCCCGCATCGATCGTGTCAAGGATTTCCTCGACCGGACGCTCCCGAACCGGGCGGGTAATCATCCCGGCTTGGCAAAAGCGGCAGCCCCGGGTGCAGCCCCGCATGATCTCCACCGGGAAACGATCGTGAACGACCTCAATGTAAGGGACGATCATCTTCACCGGAGAGGGAGGCAGCTTGGAAACGATCCGCTTGAGCACCACCGCAGGCGCACCCGACCAAACGCGCTCCATCCCGCTGAGGGTGCCGTCGGCATGGTAGATGGGGCGGTAATAGCCAGGCACATATACGCCCCATAGCCGTGCGAGACGCTCAAGCACGGCACTTCGCTGGGCCGAGGTCTCCTTGGCCCAGCGCAACACGCCCACGATCTCCAGGATGACCTCTTCGCCCTCACCGACCACAAAGGCATCCACAAAAGAGGCCATAGGTTCAGGATTGTAGGCCGCATGGCCCCCTGCAATCACCAGCGGATGCCGCTCGTCGCGCTCGGCGGCCCGGAGAGGGATCCCGGCTAGATCGAGGGCGTTGAGAACATTGGTGTAAAGCTGCTCGTAGGGGATCGAAAAGCCAAGCAGATCGAAGTCCTCCAGCGGGCGATGGGTCTCCAGCGAGTAGAGCGGCACACCCGCCCGGCGCATCTCGCCTTCCATGTCCTCTCCGGGGGAGAATGACCTCTCGCAAAGGACATCCCCGCAGGAATTGAGAATGTTATAAAGAACCGCGATGCCCAGGTTCGACATCCCCAGGTCGTACAGATCCGGGAAGACCAACGCCGTGCGGATAGGGGTAGAGGCCCAGTCCTTAACGACCTGGTTGTACTCACCGCCTGTGTACCTGCCCGGTTTCTGAACCCGAGGCAGGATCGCAGCCAGCAATCGGTCAATGTCCTGCGGGGTCACGCCCATTTGCCCAGCCACCTAAAATCAGATTATTTCCGTCCATGATTTGAATGGTATCACGACCCACCCAGGGCGTCCACGCCTCAGCGGAGCCTCCCCAGGCTTGGGTTGCTGGTGGATTGAGGTCTTGGCCCAGCTACCCTGTGAGATCCGGATCAGGCTCCAAGATTCGCCCTCGAGAGCGCCCTCATGCGATCCGCTGGCCGCAGGGGAATGGCAGAAGACTTGGGCGTGAGACAACGAGTCGCTCGCCAGCCTCTGCCGCCAAGCGATCGGACCGAAGAAAGTCTTTTCCCCACAAGGCACCTCGCGCACGCTCTTGGCCCATACGCCTGCGGCGCATCCCCGGCACCCGATTCACTTCACTCTGGTCCGCAGACTTTCCTCCCGCCTCCAACCTCCTTCCTCCAGCGAGGCTTGTCCGCTGGGCCCTCAGCCGGTGCTGGCCGCTTTCTGCCCGCCACGACCCGGCAGGTTGCGCCGCTTCACGCGACGGCCACCTTGAGGGAGCCTCCCTTGATCATGCCGATTCCATGCCGAAAGTCGCGCGGGGGCTGGGCGGGCTATGTATAATGGGGCCGATGTGACGGTCCCGAGGGTCCAGACTTGGACTTCGAGCTCTCCTCAGAACACTTGCTTCTCCAGAAGACCGTGCGCGAATTCGCTCGGCGGGAGATTGCAGCGCATATCAAGGAGGCAGACCGCCGGGCGGAAATGCCACCGGAGGTCTTGCCTCGCATGGCCGCCCAGGGCCTGCTGGGCCTGTGCATCCCTTCGGCCTACGGAGGTCAGGATCTGGACTACATTTCCCTGGGGCTGGCGTGCGAGGAACTCGAATGTGTCGATACCAGCTTGCGGGTGGTGATGTCCGTCCACGTCGGACTCAATAGTCTGGGCCTGTTGCAGTGGGCTAACGAAGAACAGAGGCGCCGTTTCCTTGTGCCCCAGGCCCGGGGGGAGAAGATCGCGGCTTTTGGCCTGACGGAACCGGGGGCCGGTTCGGACGCAGCCCACCTCGCTTCCACCGCACGGCGCGACGGGGACGACTATCTGCTCAAGGGCGAGAAGATGTGGATCTCACTCGCTACCAAAGCTGACCATGTGCTTTGGTTCGCCCGGACGAATCCGGGAGCTAAAGACCCTCACGACGGCCTCTCTGCGTTTCTCCTGGAGACGGACCGGCCTGGGGTGACGCGCGGTGATCTGCCGGGGAAGCTTGGCATACGGGCGGGGTCAACTGGGTGGGTTCGCTGCGATGAAGTGCGTGTTCCCGAAGGCAATCGTATCGGCCAGGAGGGGGAGGGTTTCGCCATCGCGATGTCTTGCCTGGACAACGGCCGCTACACGGTTGCGGCCGGAGCGGCGGGTCTGATCCGCGCCTGCCTCGCGGCGAGCGTGAGCTACGCCCGCGAGCGCAAGGCCTTCGGCCGAGAAATTGCCCAACACCAGCTCATCCAGGAGAAAATCGCACGCATGTCACAACAGTATGAGATTGCCCGCCTGCTGTACCTGCGCGCTGGCTGGCTGAAGAATCAAGGCCGGCGAAACACGCGCGAAAGCTCTTTGGCCAAGTGGTACGCGACGGAGGCCGCTTTCGACGCCGCCAGCCAGGCTCTTCAGGTGCACGGCGCTTATGGCTATAGCGACGAGTTCGATGTCGAGCGCTTCTTCCGCAACGCACGGGGCGCGATGATCTACGAGGGAACCAGCGAAATCCACACCCTGATTCAAGCCGGTTATGCTCTGGGGTTGCGGGAGGATGGGGCTCTGCGCACAGAACTACCAGCCCACCGGGCTCCCTGATTCGCACCGGGCCAGAGCTCGGGAACCGGAGAAGCCTCTCGAGCCTCTGGCGGCGCATCTCTGAACATCCGGGCTTCTTTACGAGGAGGTCACCTTGAACATCGTCGTCTGCGTCAAACAAACTCCGGATTCGGCGGCTAAGGTCACCGTGGAAGGCGGACACGTTTCCTGGGGAGACGCGCCCTTGATCGTCAACCCCTGGGATGAATACGCCGTGGAGGAGGCCCTCCGCCAGAAGGAAAAACACGGGGGCAAGGTCACAGCCATCAGCATGGGGCCTGAGAGCGCTCGAGAGGCGCTCAAGACGGGCTTGGCCATGGGCTGTGACGAGGCGATCCTGGTGAGCGATGCCGGGCTCAAGGGCTCGGACACCCTGGGCACTGCACGGGTCCTGGCCTCGGCCATACGCAAGATCGGCGCTGTGGATCTCGCGCTGTTCGGGCGCCAGGCGATCGACGGAGACACCGGACTGACGACGGGACAAGTGGCCCGTCTCCTGGGCTGGCCTGTCCTCACCTACGTGGCTGCGGTCGAGGAGATCAAGCCCGAGACCAAGACCATGCGCGTCCAGCGGATGATCGATGAAGGCCGACAGGTGGTCCAGGCGCAGCTTCCGGCCGTGATGAGCGTGACCAAAGAGATTAACGAGCCACGCTATCCCTCCTTCATGGGGATTCGCAAAGCCTCCAAGGCGACCATTCCCACCTGGTCCATCGCGGAGTTGGGAGTGGAACCGTCCCAGGTTGGCCGTGGAGGGGCTCTCGTATCCTGGTCCGAGATCTACGCCCCGCCCGTCCACAAAGTGGAATGCGAGGTTGTTAAGGGCGAGACCCCTCAAGAAACCGCCCGGGTCCTAGTCGACCGACTGATTGCGGAGAAGGTGATCTGATGAGCAACGAGACTTGGGTCTACGTCGATCAGTTCAAGGGTACGCCTCTGCCCGCTTCCTGGGAGGCCTTGGGGCAAGCGAAGACGATGGGAGGCCCCGTCACGGCACTCGTGTTTGGGCCCGGGGCCCAGGCGATTGCCAAAGAAGCCTTCCAATTCGGGGCCGACCAGGTCCTGTGGAGTCAACACCCGCTGCTCGAAGAATTCCGCGCCGAAGCATTCGCAGGACTTGTCGCGCACCTCGCCGCAGAGAAGAAACCGGGACTTCTGCTGATCCCCTGCACCACTCGCGGCCGGGATATCACGGCCCTGGTGGCCGCCGAGCTCGGTTGCGGAGCGATTCCCGACGCGACCGGGCTGGAGACGAAGGACGGCGCCCTGCGAGTCACCCGCCCGGTCTATGCCGGCAAGCTCTTTACGACCGCCGTCTTTGCCTCCGGGGGAACCCGCATCGTGAGCTTACGGCCGCGCGCTTTTGCCATGCCCGAGGCCCAACCCGGCAAAAGCGGAACGGCCACCGAGGTGAACCCAACCCAGAGCGAGTCGGACCTGCACACAAAGGTTTCCGGATACGTCGCCTCCGAGGGCGGGGTCAGCTTGACGGATGCAAAGATCATCGTTTCCGGGGGACGCGGTGTGGCGAACAACCCCAACCTCACTCCGCCAGCGGATATCACCGATGATAAGCAAAAGGAGATCTGGAAGGCCCAGCAGGGATTCAAGCTGGTCCGCGAGCTGGCCAGCGTGCTGGGTGCCGCCGTGGGGGCCAGCCGCGCGGCTGTGGATGCCGGCTACATTCCCTACGCCAACCAGGTGGGGCAGACGGGCAAGGTCGTATCCCCCGACGTCTACATTGCTTGCGGCATCTCCGGCGCGATTCAGCACCAAGCCGGAATGCGCACGGCCAAGACGATTGTCGCCATCAACAAAGACCCTGAGGCTCCCATCTTCGGACTGGCGCGCTTTGGGGTGGTAGGCGACATGCACCAGGTTCTCCCCGCCCTGACCGAGGAACTCAAGAAGCGCCTCGGCAAATAGGCCGGCGGCCCTCTGGCCGAAAGTGCCCGGGAACCATGCAGGGGCACACCAAATGTGCCCCTGCTTTCGTTCTCAAATCGCAGCCCCTTGCCAGGCTGGCCCCTTAGTCTGTGCTAAACTACTTGTATGGCCAGCTCGATCCTGGTCCTTGATCCCAACCCGGGCTTTGCCGGCATGGTGCAGCAGGCCTTGCAGGAAGCTGGGTACGACTGCCAGGTGGCCCAGACCGACCAGGAAGCGCTGCACCTGGCCTCGACGGTGTCGTTCGACTTGGCCATTCTGGATCTGGACCTTCCGGAGGGGACACCGGAGGAATTCGTGCGCTCGCTGCGCGCGCTCAACCCCAGCCTCATCCTGGTAGGCATCCCGCCAGACAACGATCCTCATCACCCGTTGGTCGAATCTCTCGGGCTTCAAGCCGCAACGACCAAGCCTTTCTATCTGCCCGACTTCCTGCCCCTGATCAGGAAACTTCTGGAAGCCCGGGCCGCCCGCAAACCAGAAATGCCGACGGGGCCTCCCGTCAGCCTCACCGTGACGGAGATGCGCGCGGCCGAGACCCCGGCTGGCGCCATTCCCAAGGCGGCGGAGGTGTTGCCCAGCCCGCTCCAGGACCCCCGCTTTGCCCAGGACCTGCTGGCTTCCCTCCAGCCGACGATCGAAGCAACTGCTTGCCTCCTCAGTCGCTCAGGACAGGTGTGGGCTGCCTGTGGGGACCTGCAGCCAGCGGAGGCACAAGCCGCCGCCCAGGCCATCAGGGAGAATTGGTCCCCTTCCATGGGTGGGGTGGTCGTGCGTTACCTGAACGTTCCTTCGCGGGAGGAGGACTATCTCTTGTACTCCACCCCGGCCCCGGCGGGACTGCACCTCACGCTGGTCTTCGATACGTGGCAACCCTCGGCAAGAATGAGAGCTCAGGCTCGGCAGATCCTGGCCGCCTTGGAAGAACCCCCGGCGCTACCGCTGCCGCCCGTGAGGGAGTCGGAAGTCCCGGCTTCCCGGGCCCCTCATGAGGCGCCCCAGACAAAGGCGGGAACGGGAGTTGCCACTCCCCGAGGGCCTCAAGAGTCCAAGCCTGGTGTGACCCGCAGACTGCAACCCGAGGACATCTACACGATGGGGACCCGCCGGCTGCAACCCGAGGATATCTACACGATGGGCACCCACAGGTTGCAGGACTGGCCAGAGGTCCCTGGCAGAGGCTCCGCCGGTTCGGCCGAGCCGCCCTTTTCGCTCAAGGGTGCCGGACCTGCCGAGAGCTCCGCGGGGGAGGTCGGCAGCATCCGCCTGACCTACCACCTTGTACTGTCGCCCACGGACGAGAATCTGCGCCTGGTTCCCGAAGTGGCCAGCGACCTGGAGGGCTTCACTCGCAACCTGGTGGTTGCCCTCGGCTGTCGTCCCATGCGGGTGAGTGCCCACCCGGATTACCTCCTGGTATCCCTCTCCGCTCCGCCCACGGTTCTTCCCAGCCTAATCGTTGGCCGCCTGCGGAGCATGACGACCGACCATTTGCTCGGACGTTTCCCCTCTTTGGTGCCCCAGGGCCAGGCAGGAGACTTCTGGGCCCGCTCGCATTTGTTGACCACCCAGGAACAACCTCCCACCCCAGGCCAAATCGCAAACTTCCTTGCCGAAAGCCACCCGGCACGTCGCACCGGCCGATTCGCTTCACCGTCCGGCTCCCCCCTTTGAAGGCCCCCAGGCTGTCTCCATGGTCCCCCTTTTCTATCTGATTGACGGACACGCCCTGGCCTATCGGACGTACTTCGCTCTCACGGGGGCAGGCACAGACTCCTCGCGCTGGATCACGAGTTCCGGAGAGCCAACCGCGGGCGTTTATGGCTTTACCTCCGTGCTCCTATCGCTCTTGGACCGCGAGCGCCCGGAGAATCTGGCCGTGGCCTTCGACACCGGGCGCACTTTTCGGGACGACTTGTACCCCGCCTACAAGGCAACCCGGGCCAAGATGCCCGCCGATCTGGCCCCCCAGATTGAGCGCATCCGCCAAGTGGTTTCCGCCTTCCGCCTGCCGATCTTTGAAGCGGAGGGATACGAGGCGGACGATGTTCTGGGAACCCTGGCGGAGCAGGCCACGGCCCGCGGCTGGAAATCCATCATCCTGACCGGGGATCGGGACTTGCTGCAACTGGTGACCGACCAAGTGACCATTCGCCTGGCGGGCCGCTCTCTCTCGGAATCCACGGACTACACCCCTCAGAAGGTCCTGGAGCAGTATGGGGTGCGTCCGGACCAGATGGTGGACTTCAAGGCTCTCGTGGGGGACAAGTCGGACAACATCCCGGGGGTACGCGGCGTCGGGGAGAAAACGGCGACGGACCTTTTGCAGCGATACGGCGACCTGGATACCATCTACGCTCGCTTGGAGGAACTTCTTCCTCGCGTGCGGGCGAAGCTGGAGGCGGGAAAAGAGAACGCCTTCCTGTCCAGGACCCTTTCGGCGATCCGCCGGGATGTTCCCGTGAGACTCGATCCGGAATCCTGTCGCGTCGGCCGCATGGATCGGCCGGAGGTCCTGGAGACCTTCCGCCAGCTCGAATTCCGTTCCCTTCTCAGCCGTCTTCCGGCCCCCTTGGAGGAAGTGCGCCAGGCTCCTCTGTTCGTTCAGGAGGCCTCGGCCGGGGCAACCTCTACCCAGTGGCACCTGATCGCCGGGATGCCGGACCTGGACGGGCTGCTAAGGGATCTGAGCAGCGCCGCCCAGCTCGCCGTCGACGTCGAGACGACCTCCCTCGACCCGATCCGGGCCCGCTTGGTGGGCATCGCCCTGGCGTTCCGTGAGGGGGAGGGCTTCTACATCCCCCTGGGTCACGCCGGCGGTCCAAACCTGGCGATCGAGGCGGTGATCGATAGGATGCGCGCCCCCCTCTCCGACCCCCACCTGCCTAAGCTGGGCCACAATCTGAAATATGACTATGTGGTGCTTGCCCGGGCGGGTCTCCCCGTTGCGCCGATTGCGTTCGACACCATGCTGGCGGAGTGGCTTTGCAATCCCGCCTCGCACATTCTGGGGCTCAAAGAACTGGCCTTCGTGCGTCTGAAAGTCGAGATGACGCACATTGAAGACCTGATCGGCCGAGGGGCCAAGCAGATCACGATGGACCAGGTGCCGGCCGAGAAGGCGGCCCCCTACGCCTGCGCCGACGCCGACTTATCCCTGCGCCTGGTCCGGCCGCTCCGAGACGAGCTCGAGTCCAAGGGGCAGCTCAAGCTCTTTGGAGATCTGGAGATGCCTTTGATCCCGGTCCTGGCCGGCATGGAGATGACAGGCGTTCGGCTGGACTCGGCTTATTTGCAGGGCCTGGGAGAAACCTGGAGGAACGATCTGCAGCAACTTCAGCAAAAGGTTTTCGACCTGGTCGGCACCTCCTTCAACCTAAACTCCACCCAGCAGCTGGCGGATGTGCTCTTCACCCGCCTGGCGCTCAAACCGCCCGACCGCTCGCGCAAGACGGCTACCGGCAAATACTCCACGGCGGCGGATGTGTTGGAATCGCTCCGCGGAGAGCACCCTGCGGTGGATTTCATCCTGCAGCAGCGGGAACTCTCCAAACTGCTCTCTGCCTTTGTGGAGGGTCTTCTCGGCGAGATCAACCCGGAGACCGGGCGGGTGCACACCTCCTACCATCAAACCGGAACCGTGACGGGACGAATCTCCTCCTCCGACCCGAACCTTCAGAACATCCCGACACGCACGGACCTCGGACGCCGCATCCGCCGCGCGTTCCTTGCCTCGCCGGGATGCCGCCTGGTTTCGATCGACTACTCCCAAATCGAGCTGCGCGTGGCCGCGCACATCGCCCAGGACCCCGGGATGAGCGAGGCGTTTCGCCGGGGCGAGGATATTCATGCCGCCACGGCGGCGGCGGTCTACAACGTGCCGATCGCAGCGGTTACGCCCGAAATGCGCCGCCACGCCAAGGCGGTCAACTTTGGCCTGCTCTACGGTCAAACCGCCTACGGCCTGACTCGGGCCAGCGACCTCACTCTCGCGGAGGCCGAAGCTTTCATCCGGGCCTACTTCGAACGATTCCCCAGAATCCGAGACTATATCGAGCACACCAAGCGCCTGGCCGCCGAACAGGGCTATGTCGAAACCCTGCTCGGCCGACGCCGGTACTTTCCGGAGCTTCAGCCCGGATCCCGGATCGACGTCACGGCGCGCAACCGGGCCGAGCGGGAGGCCATCAACGCGCCAGTGCAGGGCACGGCGGCCGATATGATCAAGCTGGCCATGATTCGCCTCCCCGCGGTTCTGGCTCAGGCCGGTCTTCACGGCTCCATGATCCTCCAGGTCCATGACGAGCTTGTCTTCGACGTTCCCCGCAATGAGGTCCAGGAACTGGCTGCGCTTGCCGCCCGTGAGATGGAACACGCGCTTGCCCTGTCGGTAGAAGTCTCGACCGAGTGCCAGGCCGGAGACAATTGGGAAGAAATGGAGGCCCTGCCGCGCTCATGACTCGGCCGGTGCTGCGTCCTTGGCACCCGCGGGCAGCCCTGCGGGTGCTTTGCATGATCCTGCTTACCAGTGCCTGCGCGCCCCTGCTCAGCAAGGCGGCTGAGTCGACCTCCATGGCGACGCCGACGCCCAGCCCCACTGCCGCGCCGCAAGTGACGAGCGTCTGGGTCTCACCCGGGCTGCCGGCGGCTTTTCTCGCCGCGCTGCGGTTCCCTTCCGGCTTCTCTCAGACCCGGGACTCGAGCTCCGCCAACTTGCGCCTTGAGGCTGGCGGGCGGCGACCCCTGAGCGCCTGGGTTTATGCCCTGGTCGCTCCCTTCCCGACCATCCCGGATGGCGTGTCCCTGCAGGACCTGCGCAACGACTGGCAGGGAGGAAGTTCGGGGCCCTTTGCCGGGCGACCCATCCTGATGAGCCAGGATACGCTTGCCGTGCTGAGCGCGTCCTGGCAGGCGCCGGCTCCCGGCGCGACCCAGGTGCTGCCTGCGGACCAAATCGTCGCCTACGCCTGGGCTCACCGTCCGGCCTGGGCAATCATTCCCTTCGAAAGCATTGAGCCCCGCTGGAAGGTCCTCGAGGTGGACGGCAGCTCGCCGATCCACAAGGACTTCAGCCCCACCGCCTATGGCCTGACGGTGTCTCTGGGAGTTGACGGGCCTGACCCACAGGCGGAGAGCCTGGCCCAGGCCCTGCGGGGAACGGTGCCCTCCAGCAACCGCGACCCGGCCAAACTGACGACTCTGGTGATGACGGGCGTGACCGCGCTGGTGCGGGCCACAGCCTGGACGATGGAACAGAAGGGGATTGACTATCCGGCCCGCGACATCGGGGATTGGCTAAGGGATGCGGACATCACCCACATCAGCAACCAAGCCTCCTTCGCTCCGGGGTGCCCCTATCCAAACCGGGACCAATTAGACCTCTTCTTCTGCGAGGACCCCCGCTACATTCAACTGCTGGAGGATGTGGGCACGGATGTCGTCGAGTTGACAGGAAATCACCTCAACGACTGGGGGACGAGCGCGGACAGGTACACCCTGCAACTGTACCGTCAACTTGGGTGGCCCTATTATGGCGGGGGCGAGAACCTGGAGGACGCGCGCAAGCCGATTGTGCTAACGAACCACGGCAACCGGATTGCCTTTATTGGCTGCAATCCGGTCGGTCCCGCGTATGACTGGGCCACGGAGGATCGGCCAGGGACGGCCCCCTGCGACCTGAACTACATGACCGCTCAGATCCGGGAGCTGCGCAGCCAGGGAATCCTACCGATCGCAACGTTTCAGTATTATCAGTACTACACCTTCCCGCCCCGTCCGGATCAGGTGCGGGATTTCAAGGCCATGGCCGACGCCGGCGCGGTCATCGTCAGCGGAAGCCAATCCCACTATCCCCAGGCGATGGCCTTTGACCAGAGATCCTTCATCCATTATGGGCTCGGCAACCTTTTCTTTGACCAAATGCTCTACCGCAACCAGTTCGGCCAGATCGTCCCCGGCACCCGCTGGGAATTCATCGACCGGCACGTCTTCTATGACGGCCGCTACCTGGGAACAGAGCTCCTCACCGCGATGCTGGAAGACTATGCCCGCCCGCGCCCGATGACCCCACCCGAGCGCGCGGCCCTGCTGTCACAAGCCTTTGCCGCCAGCGGCTGGTGAGCTGGCTCCCCTTCGGGGACGCTCCAATAGGAAGTGTTCCGCCACCAACGCGGGACCGTTGCAAGCCCGGGGATCTCCGGCCCGGCTTCAACCGGACCCTTGCGGCTTGACGCCCCGCCGAAGAAGGAACTCTCCCAAGCCCTTCCATCCCGCCGGGCCGCAAGGACCGCCGGTTCGGACAAGAGAGCCTGGGTTCGCCAAGGGGGCTCAGCCGGCACTCGCCGGGTGGTAGCGCCCGGCGACGGCCGGGATCAGGTACTCCCCAAAGGCACGGACCTCGTCATAGTCGGGTCTCCAGCCCCAGTCCCGGCGCGCGGCGCCGTCGTCCACGTCAGCCGGCCAGCTGTCGACAATAGCTTGCCGCCCGCGATCCGGATCAAAGGTCACCTCGGCCGAGGGGTAGCTTCTCTTTGTCCGCTCGTATAGTTCTTGGGCCGAAAGGCTAAAACTGCCGACGTTGTACACGTGCTGGGTCAGCCGCTCGCGGGGCGCCTCAGCCAGAACGAGCAGCGCCTTGACGGCGTCCGGCATCGCCATGAAGGGCAGGCGGGTATCCGGACGAACATAGCAACGATAGGGCCTGCCCTGCGCCGCGCTGTGAACCATCTCTGGGGCAAAGTCGCTGGTCCCGCCGGTGGGGAGAGTCACGGCGCTGATCAGTCCGGGGAAGCGCACACAGCGGAAGTCCAGGCGGACCCGGTCCTGCTGGGCGCCCAGCTGTTGATAGTATTCGGCGTAATAACGGCCCAGGTGCTCAGCATACAGCTTGTTGCAACCATACATTGTGGTGGGCAGACACCACTCGTTTTCCTTTACCTTTCCGGACCGCGCTTTGGTTTCCGCGTCGGGCAGTCCGTAGACGGCAATGGAGGAGGGATACAGGAAGCGCACCGGGCGGGCCTGCCACTGCGACTGGTCATGAGCCAGCCGCAGCAGGTTGAGTGTACCCTCGACGTTCACGCGGTGGGCTCCTTCGGGGTTGTGCTCCGCCTTGGTGGAAAGGATCGAAGCCAAGTGGTAAATCACGCGGATCTCGAACTCCCCGACCAGCCTGCCCAGCAACATCGGGTCCAGAATATCCCCCTGGACAAACCGCGAGCATTGCCCGAGCAGATCGGCCTCCAAGAGCTGAAGATCCAGGGCGATGATTTCCTCCTCCCGCCCCTTGGACAGCTCGCGGATGAGACCATGCCCCACTTCCCCGCTGGCTCCGGTGATCAAGATGGCTGGTTTGCGCATCGCGGTTGCCCTCTTTCTTCCGCTGAATAATACCTCCAAGGAAGGACCAAAGGGCCTGCCTCCCTCCCGCCGCGCGGAGTCGGCGTCAGGGCCGGTCAGGCGCCTGCCGAGCTCTTCCCACGGTCCGGCGATCCGACGAGTCCATTCCGGCCGGGAGATTGAAGAGAGTGGTCTTGCCCCTCCCATACCGACCGAGAACGACCCTCCGGGTGCCCTGCGGCCCCTGGCACGCAATACCGTTCCGCACTGGGCGCTTTCTCCTCAGCCTTACGGTCCGGCGGACCCTTGCCGTCTCGCTTGATCAAGGCCGGCCACCGCTCCGCGGAGAATTCCCTCGACCCTGGCCGGCGCGGGTGACCGAGCCAACGGGTGGTTCCGGGACGCTCAAATGGGCTCCTCAGAATCGCGCGCTCCTTCGGCCCTGCCTCGGCCGACGGGATTGTCCCGCTCCCGACGGCACGAGGGATCGGCGCCGCTCCCGGCCCTTAGGAGGGGTGATAGTATGGAGGCGGCTTCTCCGAACCGGAGGCGAATGGAAAGCCATGGGCGGGCCAAGTTCGAATGCGCACCTCAAAGAGGAAATCCGGGGGCGAGCGCGGGAGCTCGGGTTTGCGCTGTGCGGTTTCACCACCCCGGACCCGCCCGCGCACCTGGAGGTTTTCCGCGTCTGGCTGGAGAGGGGCCGGCACGGCCGGATGGCCTATCTCGAAAGCCCCCGAGCCCGAGCGGCTCGGGCTCGGCCCCAGATGCTTCTGGCGGGCTGCCAGTCGGTCATCATGGTCGCTGCCCCCTACCCCGTCCCACGCCCTCCAGGGCCGGACCCCATGGCCGGTCGCCTGGCGTCCTACGCCCAGGGAGATGACTACCATGACGTCCTGGTCCCCAAGCTGAAGGCGCTGGCGGCCTGGATCGAGCAACCAGCGGGGCGCCGTATTCGATTCCGAGCCTACACAGACTCCGGCCCCATCCTGGAAAGGGACCTGGCTCAGCGAGCGGGGCTGGGCTGGATCGGAAAGAACACGTTGCTGATTCATCCCAGGTACGGGTCGTACTTCTTCCTGGCCGAGATCCTCATCGACCTGCGCCTGCCGCCCGACGAACCGTTCCAGGCGGACCGCTGCGGGAATTGCACGCGGTGTGTCCAGGCCTGCCCCACGCAATGCATCCTACCCGATCGTACGCTGGACGCGAGGCGCTGTGTTTCCTACCTGAGCATTGAACAGAAGGGCCCGGTGCCGCCGGGATTGCGTGAGGCGTTCGGGAACTGGGTCTTCGGCTGCGACCTCTGCCAGGAGGTGTGCCCTTGGAACCGACGGGCGGACCCGCCGGCGCCGGAGCTGCGGTTTCTGCCTCGCGGTCACTTCCCTCTCGCCGACCTTTCCAGAGAACTGGCCCTGGATAAAGAGCAGACGACCCAGCGGTTCCAAGGAAGCGCGCTGCGCCGGACTCGGCCCGAGGGATACCGGCGGAATGTTGCCGTGGCGCTTGGCAACAGCCGCCAAGCCGCGGCCGTTCCCGCCCTGTTGCAGGCTCTGCGCGATCCGCTCCCACTCATTCGCCAGCATGCGGCCTGGGCGCTGGGTCGCATCGGGTCTGCGGAGGCCCGGGAAGCGCTGGCCCGAGCCCTGCCCCAGGAACAGGACCCAGCCTGCCAGCAGGAGATCGAGGAGGCGCTGAGGCACGAGCCGCCTGAAAGCGCCGACCGAGGCTCGAGAAGAGCCTGACGTGGCCTGCGAAGCCCTCTGGTTCGAGGCCCGCTCCATTCGCCCGTGCCGCCGTCCAGGCCGATCCGAGCCGCCGGGTCCTCAAGCCGCCCGGGGCCTGGCCACGGATTCCCTCAAGGTGGCGCCCGCGGGCGGATTTGGCCTGCGGCCGGACGCTGGCGGAGCCTGGACCCGCGAGGTAGAATCGAAGGCCTCCCTCGACTCTCGCTTTCGGTTCGGGCGGGAGCCTGGAGAAGGGGAGAATGCCATGTCCAATCCGAGTAAAGACGACATTGGGAGCACCATCGAGCATTACCGACGCAGAAGGGAACGCATCGGAAACGGCGCGATTGGCGCCTTGGCCGCCATTCTGGCCATTGTGGGCATCGTGCTAATCATTTCATGGCTTGGTGGTCCGATCCAGGTGAAGCTGCCCTTTCTGACCAGCCCCACCCCGACGGCCACCCTGACCCTGACCCCGTCCGCGACCCCCACTCCCAGCAACACGCCAACCGCCAGTCCCGTGCCGGTGACACCCACGCGCTCGGGGCCGGTCACGTACATTGTTCAACAGGGGGATTTGCTCAGCGACATCGCCCAGAAGTACGGGGTGACGATCTCGGCGATCATGGCCGCCAACCCCAGCCTCACGGATCCGAGCCAGATTTTTGTGGGGCAGCAGCTGGTGATTCCCGCTCCCGGCGCTGCGCCGAGTCCGACCGCCCTTCCGACCGGGCTGAAGGCCGGGAGCACAATCCTGTACCTGGTCCAGCCCGGGGATTCGCTGCAGTCGATCGCCTCCAAGTTCAATTCGACCGCCGAGGACATCCAGAAGCTGAACAATATCACCGACCCGAATATGATTTATCCGGGGCTGTACCTGAAGGTGCACTATGGGATTGCGACCCCCACCCCGACCGTGGTCACCCTGACCCCGAGCCCTGTTCCGTCGCCCAGCGACACCCCGACGATCGGGCCGACCTCCACTCGGGCGCCCTAGGTCCCGGGCGCGGGGCGAAACGTGAGGGGAAAACGCGTCGACCGCTTCTCCGCCCTGTCCTGACCCTTCAGGCGGAGCTCGGTGCGGTTGAATTGAAGGGTGCTCACCTAGCGAAGAAAGCCCCCGGCCATCCGGCCGGGGGCTTTTTCATGTCTTGCGAGTGCGCGCCGAGTTCTAGTACTCGGGCATGGGCGGCGGCGGCGCCGACTTCTCCTTTTCGGGCGCATCCGTGACCAGGGCCTCGGTGGTCAGGATCATGGCCGCGATCGAAGCCGCATTTTCCAGGGCTCCGCGGGTCACCTTGGCCGGATCGATGATGCCCGCCGTGACCATATCGACGTATTCTTCCTTGATCACGTCGAACCCGACGTTCTTGTTCTTGTCCTCCGCCTGCTTGCGCCGAACGTTCTCGACCACGACGGCTCCGTCCTTGCCGCCATTCGAGGCGATCTTTTGCATCGGCACCTCAAGCGCCTTGCGCACGATCCGCACCCCGATGGCCTCATCGTCGCCGTTCGACTTCACCTTGTCCAGGGCAACCATGGCATTGATGAGAGCCACGCCCCCGCCGGGGACGATGCCCTCCTCGACGGCCGCCCGGGTCGCTGAAAGGGCGTCCTCCACTCGATGCTTCTTTTCCTTCAGCTCGGTTTCGGTAGCGGCCCCGACCTTGATCACGGCCACCCCGCCCGACAGCTTGGCCAGCCGTTCTTGCAGCTTTTCCTTGTCGTAATCGGAGGTCGATTTCTCAATCTCGACCTTGATCTCCTCAATGCGGCCCTTGATCCGCTTGCTGTCGCCCTTGCCGCCCACCAAGGTGGTGTCGTCCTTGGTTGCCACAACCTTGTCGGCGTGACCCAGGTCGGCGATCTGCGTCGTTTCCAGTTTCTTGCCCAGCTCCTCAGTGACCACCGTGCCTCCGGTCAGGATGGCAATATCCTCAAGCATGGCCTTGCGGCGATCCCCGAAGCCGGGAGCCTTGACCGCCATGACATTGAGCATGCCGCGGAGCTTGTTCAGCACCAGCGTGGCCAGAGCCTCGCCGTCCACATCCTCGGCAATAATGACCAGGTCGCGCTTGCCGGTCTGCACGAGCTTCTCGAGCAGGGGGACGATATCCGCGGCCGCCGAGATTTTCTTGTCATGGATCAGGATGTACGGATCGGCAATCACGGATTCCATCGTCTCGGGGCTGGTCACAAAGTAGGCCGAGATGTAGCCGCGGTCGAACTGCATGCCCTCGACGTATTCCTTCTCGAACTCGAGGCCCTTGGACTCCTCTACCGTGATCACGCCGTCTTTTCCAACCTTGTCCATGACCTCGGCGATCAGCTCCCCGATCTCCCGGTCGGCGGCGGAGATGGCCGCAACGTTGGCAATTTCCTCTTTGGTCTCGATCTTGGTGGACATCTTGCGCAGAGCCTCAACCGCCGCCTCTGTGCCGCGCTCAATCCCGTGCTTGAGAAGCATGGGGTTGGACCCGGCGGCCACGCTCTTCAGGCCTTCGGTGACCATCGCGTGCGCCAGCACCGTCGAGGTGGTCGTGCCATCGCCGGCAATATCATTCGTCTTGGTCGCCGCCTCTTTGAGAAGCTGAGCGCCCATGTTCTCGAACGGATCTTCCAGTTCAATTTCCTTGGCCACGGTGACGCCGTCGTGCGTGACCGTGGGCGAGCCGTACTTCTTGTCCAGCGCCACATTGCGGCCTTTGGGGCCCAGGGTCGTAGCCACCGAATTGGCCAGCGTATCAATCCCGGCCTTGAGCCGCCGGCGGGCGTCCTCAGAAAACACGATTTGCTTGGCAGGCATGGTTTCCTCTCCTTCAATGATTCATCGACGTGCCGAATGAATGAGAACCCGGTCCTAGGGTTCCACAATGCCCAGGATATCGGACTCTTTGATGATCAGAAGCTTCTTGGAGTCCAGCTTGACCTCGGTCCCGGCGTACTTCGCGAAAAGGACGGTGTCGCCGACCTTGACCTCCATCGGGATGCGTTTCCCCTCCTCATCGCGGGCTCCGGGCCCCGCCGCTAGGATCTTGCCTCGCTGCGGTTTTTCCTTCGCCGTCTCAGGGAGAACAATGCCTCCCGGGGTGATCTCTTCCTGCTCCAGCGGTTCGATCACGACGCGGTCACCCAGGGGCTTTAGCGAGAGTGCCATGGTTCCACCTCCATGTGGCTATTGTAAGGGTGAGAATGGATGCTTAGCACTCAGGAGAAAAGAGTGCTAACCATCCTTAATATACCCAATTGTCCCCTGGCTGTCAAGGGGTGTGCGAAGCATGTTCCCCCGGAAACCCAGAAATGCGCCTTCCAAACCGAAAAGAGGAACCGCTTGGCAGCCTAAAACGAAGATCCCCGAGCCTGCTCGCAACCCACTCGAAGACAGCAACCCTCCAGGGGCTCCCGCGCCGCCGCGGCAACAGGCCAGGGATGCCCCGGGATCCGGACCACCTTCTGCCCCCGGCGTGCTCGCAGGGGAAAGGGAAGCCAACCAAACCCGGGAGGTCTTAAGTCCTGGCAAGACCCGTCTGCTCGCCCTTTCCTGGGAGCCCCAGCGCGAGATGGAAGGCTTCCAAATACCTGCTGCGATGGCAAGCGCCCCGATCCGCCCGGCTTGACGGCCGGGGCCCAGCTCGGGGCGGAGCGGCGGCAGGTATAATCGCAACGCTGACCGCGGAAGCACATGCCCACTCGTCTGCCTTCCGGAAATGCCTGCCCTGGCGCCCTGCGTTGGGCGCACCCCCGCGAAGCCCGAAGCCTGACTCTCCTCCTTGGTCTTCTGGCCAGCTTTGCGTTGTGCGCCTGCGGGCAGGGAGGCGTTTTGAACGCGCCTAGCCCCGCCATCACCAGTTGGGTTCCACCAACCGAAACGGCCACCCCACCATTCCCGGCGGTCGCCCCGGAGGTCCCGGTCACCCCAACCCCCAGCCCGACCCCGGTGACTTACGGGGTAGCCAGCGGGGATACGCTGATCAGCATTGCCGTCCACTTTGGGATTTCCTTGCAGGCCCTCGAAGCCGCCAACCCGGGGATTCAAGAGCGGTTCCTGCGGATCGGGCAACAGTTGCTCATTCCGCTCCCGACCACCTCCGCCGCGGCGGCCCCCACGCCCACCCCCATGCCCCTGGACCTATCCGTCGGCCGCTGCTACCCGGCCCCCACCGGAGCCACCTGGTGCCTGGCCGATGTCCACAACCCCGGAACGGGACCCCTTGAGGACGTCACCGTGCAGTTCACCCTCTACAACGACGCCAATCGCGCCGTGGGCGAGGAAGTCGAGAGCGTGCCGCTGGGACTGCTTCCCGCCGGAGGCTCCCTGCCCGTTGCCGCATTTTTCTCCCCTTTGGAAAAGCCCGGCCTCAGAGCCCAGGTCTCCCTGGTAGAGGATGTCGCCTCGGAGAACCCACAACAGCGCTACCTGCCCATCGAGCTGGTTGGCTCCCAGTCCTCCCCCCTCCAGGGAGGGTTGGAACTGAGCGGCCAAGCGCGGCTGTCGCCGGCCGCCAGCGCGTCCGCGGCTCACATCACGGTCCTGCTGGTTCTTTACGACAGCGCCGGGAACTCGATCGGCCTTCGGGTGCTGCAATTGGATGAAACGTGGGCGCCAGGTCAAATCCACTCCTTCACCCTGCGGGCCTACTCCCTGGCCGGACCCTTCAGCCATTACGCCGTCTTTCTGGAGGCCCGGCCCTAAATGTTGCCGGCGGGCACGCCCAAGGCGGTATACTTTCCTCCCATGCAGGGCGAGTCCCGTTCTTTCGAGGATCGGAAGTACGCCCTCTCCCGGGCCGCGCTTTCGGCGGCTTTCCACGCCCTGTGTCGCGTGCACATCGCCGGGAGGGAGAATGTCCCGCCCCAAGGGCCGCTCCTGCTCGTGACCAACCATCTCAGTCGCCTGGACCCGCCGCTGATATGCGTCGCGGTGCCGCGCCAGGTGAGAGTCTTTATCGGGCAAAAGTATCGCAAGGTACTGCCGCTGCGCTGGTTCGTCGAGAGCCTCGACGCGATCTGGGTCCGCCAAAACGAACCCGACGTCCCGGCCCTTCGGCTGGCGCTGGGGCACTTGGCCCACGGAGGCCTTCTGGGGGTCTCCCCGGAGGGAACCCGCAGTCAGCGGACGCACGCCCTGATCCCGGGGAAAGACGGCCCGGCCTTTCTGGCCGGTCGATCGGGCGCACCGATCCTGCCCGTGGCAGTCTGGGGGACGGAGCATGCCTTCCGGGAGCTGGGCCGACTGCGCCGGCCCGACCTGTATCTGCGGATTGGCAAACCGTTCCGCCTTCCCGCCGCAGGACGCGCTCGCGGCGCGCAACTGGCCGTCTTCACCGAACAGATCATGTGCGCCATCGCCGCGCTTCTTCCGGAAGCCTATCGCGGTGTCTACGCCCATCACCCCGGTGTCGCCGAGCGGGAGAGGCAGATGAACTCATGAAGGTGGAGAAACTGGCGGCCGCGGACCGCGATCGGCTGAGAACCCTGCTGGACGAGCAGTCCCCCCGCGACGCCCTGGCCTGCTACTACGCCCTTTACCACCCGGCCGCCCGGACCGGTCTCTACATCATCTCCGACCCTCCCGGCCGTCCGGAAGCCTTGCTGGTCAAAGCGCGGACCGGGCAGGATCTCTTTCGGCCGTTGATCTCCCTGCGTGCTCCCGGGCCGGTGCCTGCTTCCTCCCTGCTCCAGGCCGCGCTGGCCGCCGGGGAAAGCGCATACTTTTCGATGCCCGCCTCGCTGACGAGTCTCCTGCCCGCCACCCTCGAAATCCAGCAACGGTCCACGCTACAGATCTTCCAGCTGGAAGCGCGTTCCTTTCAGCCGGTTGTGAACATCTTCGTGACCCGCTCCAAGTCGCCGGACGGCCTGACGCGCTACGAGGTCCGTCAGGCGGGCCGGCTGCTGGCGGCGGCCGGGCTGAACTGGAGATCGCGCCGCTTCGCAGAAGTCTTCGTGCATACCGAGCCGGAGACCCGCGAACGCGGCTACGGCCGATCGGTGGTCTCGGGACTGTGCGCGGAACTGCTGTCGGAAGGGCTCACTCCTCTCTATCATGTCGAGCCGGACAACGAGGCTTCCGTGCGCTTAGCTCAGGGGGTCGGCTTTCGGGACAGCGGGGAGCGTGAGTTCGCCTGTGTGGCCTGCCGCGCCTCGGCCGCCCCAACGGCGACCGGCTCCCCCTCCCAGCGTGAGGAAGCACTTGATTGAGGCCAGCTTGCACTTCCCGCCCGGCTTCCTGTGGGGAACCGCGACCTCCTCCCACCAAGTGGAAGGCAACAATAAAGGCAATGATTGGTGGGACTGGGAGCAGCACCCGGGTCACATCTCTGAGGGAGATCGCTCCGGGTTAGCTTGCGACTGGTGGGGAGGGCGCTGGGCGGAGGACCTGGATCGCGCGGCGGAGGGCGCCCAAAACACTCACCGCCTGTCCGTCGAGTGGAGCCGCATCGAACCCAGGCCTGGAATTTGGGACGAGCAGGCGCTGGCCCAGTACCGTGAGATTGTGGCGGGAATGGCGCAGCGGTCGCTGCGCCCGATGGTCACGCTGCACCACTTCACCAATCCCCGTTGGCTGGCCGAGCAGGGAGGCTGGGAGAACGAGGAGGTGATCCTGCGATTTGAGGCCTTTGCGCGGAAAGTCGCGGCGGCGCTCGCGGGCCAAGTCGATCTTTGGTGCACCCTCAATGAGCCGAACGTTTATGTCTTCGAGGCCTACCTCGAAGGCCTCTTCCCTCCCGGGAAGCAAGACCCGGGTGCCGCGTTCCGGGTGATGGGCAACATGGTCCGTGCCCATGCGCGGGCTTACCGCGCCATTCATGAGCTGGCTCCCGGCTCCCAGGTCGGCGTCGCCCACCATTTCCGCGGGATCCAGCCCGACTCTGCCTCACCCCTGGACCACCTCGTGGCCCGCCTGCAGTCCCGTCTTTTCAATGAAGCTTTCCCCCGCGCGCTCTGGAGCGGCCGGCTGCCGCTCCTGCTTGGCGAGCAGGCGATTCCCGAGGCGCGCGGCACCCAGGACTTCTTCGGACTGAACTACTACACCACCGACCGAGTCGCCTTTGACCTGCGCCGGCCCGGGGAGTTCTTCGGGCGCCGATTCTTCCCTCCCCGGGCCGAACTGAGCCCGGGCGGCTTCATCGCCAACGTCCCGGACGGCTTTTCCGCCGCCCTGCGCTGGGCCTCCCGTTTCGGACTGCCCGTCCTGGTCACCGAGAATGGCGTCGAGGACGGAGAGGACCGCCTACGCCCCAAATACCTCTGCCAGCATCTCCAGAAACTCTGGCAGGCCCTCAACTCCAACTTCCCCATCCGCGGCTACTGGCACTGGACCCTGGTCGATAATTTCGAGTGGGAGCGCGGCTGGACCCAGCGCTTCGGACTGTGGGCCCTCAACCCCCAAACCCAGCAGCGCACCGCCCGCCCCTCCGCCCAGCTCTACGCCCAAATCTGCCGCCAGAATTGCCTCTCCAGCTCCATGGTCGCCTCCTTTGCCCCCGCGGCCCTCCCCATCCTTTTCCCGGGCTAATCCCCTCCCCCCGCCCTCCTACAATCCTCTTACCCTCCTCTGGTAACTTTCTGACGCCTTGCGCGTATCCTGAACCCTGTACCGGTTTACCCGCATTCCAATCTAGGAGATGAAACCATGTCCAGCTTGATTCGATGGGAACCCTTCGGGGAGATGACCAGCCTGCGGGATGTCATGGACCGCATGTTCGACCAGGCCTTCATCCGACCCTTCGCTTCCTCCGCCTTCGACGGCAGCGGCACTCCCGCCCTCGATCTCTACCAGACCGACGACGAGATCGTCATCAAGGCCGCCCTGCCCGGCGTCCAGGCCGAAGACCTCCAGATCTCCGTCACCAACGGCGTCGTCAACCTGCGCGGCGAAGTCCACGAAGACCAGGAAGACAAAACCCATACCTACCACATCCGCGAACGACGCTTCGGCTCCTTCCAGCGCTCCGTCACCCTCCCCACCGACGTCAATGTCGACAAGGCCCATGCCGACTTCGAAGATGGAATCCTCGTCCTGACCCTGCCCAAGGCCGAGCAGGTCAAGCCCCGCTCCATCACCGTCAAAGCCAAGAAATAACCGGCCACTTTCGCGAGCACAGGAGAGACCCCAGGATCCGTACCCGGGGCCTCCCCCGCTCTTTCCAATTCCACCCTCAGGTTCGACCATGCCCACCTACTAATACACTTGCCCCCAGTGCGGCCTCGACTTCGAGCTCACCCTCCCCTTCCAGGCCCACTCCCAGGACGTCCCCTGCCCCAACGGCCATCGCCCCATCCACCGCCGCTCCACCGCCCCCACCGTCCTCTTCAAGGGCTCTGGCTGGTACCGCCGCGATCACCCCAAAACCCCCGCCCCCTCCCAGGGCTCCGACTGACCCAGCTCATCCCGACAAGAGACCCGCATTCCCCAGGATTCCCTTTCGGGGGCCGTGACGGCATGCGCCTCAACCCATGCGAAAACGGTGCCGCCTCGGGCGGCACCGTTCGATTGCAGGAGCAAGCTTTGGGGCGCGCCCACCCTGCCGTCCCCCCGCGGCAGGGATGGCGCCGCCCGGATCAGTAGTAGATGATGGTCTGACAATTCGTGAAGGTGTCTGTCTTGTTGCCGTAGCAGACGTTCGTCCCCTGTCTGCCGTTGATGGTGTTGTGGCCTCCCCCGCCCAGAATGCAGTCATCTCCGGAGCCGCCCGTGATGGTATCGTTGCCGGCACTCCCCAGGATCAGCGCATTGGAAGATCCATTGTGGGTGATCGTTCCGGATCCGGTTACGATGACACTCAAGTTGAGCGACGCGCACCCAGACGGTTTCAGGCTGTTGGCGTTGATCGCAAAACTTTGCCTCGTGAGAAGAGTCTTAGGCACGGAGTTTGAGGCCGCGAAGGCGGTGATCACCGCCAGAAGCAACAGCGCGGCCCCTCCGAGCAGCGTGAGTTTGATCATCCGGGATCCCAGCATGTGCACCGTCCCTCCATCTAGCTCACTATCGACCGCGGGCTCTTGCGCGGCTTGACCATCTTCTCCCGGATCAGGCTGGCCGCCTGCTCCGCAGGCATCGGGTGACCCAGGAAGTAGCCTTGTACGGCATCCACCTTTTGGGAGCGGAGCAGGTTCAGCTGCTCCTCGGTCTCGACACCCTCGGCCCCGACCTGCAGTTCCATGCTATGTGCCGCGCTCACGGCGGCTCGCGTAACGGCAGCCTCGGCCGAGTCGACTGCTATCTTCTCCACCGATCTCCAGTCCAGCTTCAGGCCGCTGATGGGCACGCGCCGCAGGAGATCCAGAGGCGACTTGCCGCAATAGTTGTCCAGGGTGAGGTGCACCCCCAGATCCCGGAGCTCCTGAAGCTTGGGTCCCAGCGCCTCCGGATCCTCCAGGAGGCTTTCCTCGCGAATCTCTAGGTGCAGGCGCTCAGGCTCCAGATCGCCCTCACGAAGAATCTCGGCCACCACATCGCTCAGGCCCTCCTTGAGCTGGCGGGTAGAGACATTCACCAATAGGGAGAGGGCCGGGAGCCCTTGCGCTTTCCAGGCTTTGAGCTGCAAGCACGCGGTGCGCAGGGCCCAGCTCCCAAGGGAGACGATGAACCCCGTTTCCTCCGCTGCGGCCATGAATTCCATGGCTGGAAGGATCCCCCGTTCAGGGTGGTTCCAGCGCAGCAGCGCCTCCACGGCGGTGACCTTTCCACTGTCGAGCGAGAGAATGGGCTGATAGTAAACCTCGAACTGACCGGCGGCGAGTGCTGCCCGGAGCTCGCTTTCCACCACCGGCGGGCTTGCCAGCAAGGGCGCGGCCTGGGGTTGAACCCAGGTGAAGCGGTAGGTCACCTCGCCGACCTGGACCACATAGCGGTCGCAGCCATCGCCCGGTTCGTGCAGGATCAGGTATCCTTCCCGGTCCGCCAGTTTGGCCAAGTCATCGATGGAGGCCATTTCGACCACCCGCGGGCCCGGAGTCGGCAGTTGGCCTTGGCCCACGCCCACCAACAGCGGGCCGTACTTGAAGTCGACCAGGGCCGCCGGATCCCTGCGCACGGCGTAGAGCAGACCCACGGCGAAAAGACCGAGGCACACGAGGGCGAGGCTGAAACCTGCCAACGAGATGCGCCGGGCGGCCCCGACCGGCAGGTTCCCCCCAAAAATGGAAAAGGTGTTGGCTGCCGTGAGAGACTCCGGAAGCACCCCTGCCTTGGTCGGGGCCAGAGGGTTCGTCAGTGAGTCGGGCTGTACCAAGTGGAGCTCCTGTGCGTCCAGCTGGAAGGTCAAGGCCGGAGCAAAGCTGTCGTTCAAAGGACGTCCGCCGATCGTCCCCTGGACAGCGACCTGGGGAGTGACCTTCACCATGTAGATCGGCTGCTTGTCTCCTGTGATCGACTCTTTGGCCGCCACCAAGTTTTGAATCTCACACAGGTCGAGCTGGCCTGAGGTGGTGAAATGGTCTCCCGAAAAGGCGGTCTCCGGCTGCAGCGGCAGGGTCCTCTGCCAGCCCGCGGGGTCGCTTACCTGAGCTGTGAGGCGATAGGAGCCCCCGGCCGAGATGGGCGCATCCGCGACCAGGGCGTAACCGAAATCCACAGTGATCCCGCAGGTCAGGGACGGATAGACCGGTTCGCCTGATTGGATCATGGGGGTGTCATAGACCCCGGCCGGTGCGGGCGCCCCGTAGCCAAAGGCACCGACCTGGTTGTATTTCAGGTTATCGGCCTCCGTCACCTTGAGCGGCCGGGTGAAGGCGAAGACACCCAGCAGAATCGAGGCCGCGCCGAGGACGGCCGCGGCAAAGACGATCCCCTCCTTCGCCTCCGCCAGTCTCCCGAGAACCAGACTCTGTTCAAAACCACTTTTTCGCTTCAAGAATCTCCCCCCTTGTTTTCGCGGCGGAGAAGCCCGCAGGGCGGTTACCAGGAGCACACCCACCAGGACGGCCAGGAGAGCCATCGCCAGCGGGGTGCGCACGGCCTGCACGCCCGGGCCGAGACCGGGTAATTGAATCCAGGCCCTGCCGATGATCTGGCTGGCCAGGGGCTGATCCGAGTCGGTCCAGCCGTTGTGATCTCCCTTGAGGGTGAACCGGTTGCCGTCTTGCGCGACGATGCGATGAATGACGTATCGGTTCAGCTGGCCGTCGAAGTAGGCGACGACATCTCCGACCTGGTAGTGGGGCTCTTCCCGGACAATCACCAGGTCGCCCGGCGGGTACATGGGGTCCATGCTGTTGCCGGTTACGATCACATAGCTCGACTGGCCGCCGAAAGGAACGGGAGCAAAAACCAGCCAAGCCGCAACCAGCAAGACGAGGCAGCAGGCCCCAAGGACGATGCCGTACCACCGGCGATACTTCCTCATGCGGTCTATTCCATTGAACAGGCGCTCCCAGACACAATTCGCTCACGGCTTCCTCCTTGCGGATTGTAGAGGGAGTAGGCCGTGAGCAAGCCGCCTGCGCCATCGCCGGGCCTCCGTTGCGCGACGGCAACCTCCGCTCCAGCTCGGGGAGCCGGATGGACAACTCACTACTGACTGGCAACCACCGTGAGGCTATTGGCCGCGGCCACGGTTGCGCCCGTTGTCGTGCAGGACACACTGCCTGTCGAATCGGTGCAACTGTACCAAGAGCCTCCGGTCACCAACTGGATCTTCACAGTCGTCGCGGCCGCGGGGCTGAGGGTGAAGGTCACGGTATCGATATTCGTAGGGGTGGTCGTGTCCAGACCGTAGCTGACATTAGTAATCGTGTACCCGCTGATGGTATTCGAGCCGCTGCCCGAAGTCGTCGCAGGCACGGTGTTTGCCGCCGCAAAGGCAAAGGCGGCCGTGGCAAACACCAACGAGACAGCCACGGTGGCGACAATGGTTAGCATCCTTCGTGTGAACATGTTTTTCTCCTGTTCCTCGTGAACCCAATGAATTCGGCCGACGTGTGGGGCGGCTTCCCCGCCTTGTGTTCTGCCGGCATTATAGGAGAGAGATTGGTGCCTCCGGCCTGGATACCGGAAGCGCACCGATCTTGCCAGAATGCGCCCGGCCTTTCACGCTGCCCCAACAATAAATTCACACTGCGGAAACGTTCTTGGCCGGTGCCCCAGGAGCATCGCCGAGTCCTCCCTCTGCCTCCGGACGCCATCTCCGCCGGCTGGAGCGGAACCAAGCTGGCCATTGCAAGTGAGCACCTGCCAGCCCATGCAAGCTTCGTGCCCTGCTCCGTTCCCCGATTCTCGGCTTAGGACCATCCGCGGGCTGGTCTTGGTCCGCCTCGACGGGGACGGCCCTGACCCTGCCGAGCAGTCAAGGCCATATCCTTTTCTCTGATGAGGTCTGGGAGGCACACATCTCCGACGACACCGGTCCGTGTGATCCCTAAGGAGCCAGTCTTCTCATGGCGACTTGACCGCGTTTTCGCCCCGGTCGGCTTTCAAAGCTGATGGCAGGCATCATTGAGGATACTTGGCACCTTTCGGGTCGCCCTTCCCAAGCTCCCTCATTTCCTCTCAGGCTCCTGAAACAAGCGCTTTATCCCTGCTGGGCGGGGACCCTGAGAGCAATTGCTAGGCGGGGCCGAGTACTGTGATGTTTCATCTTGCCTTTTCTTCAAGTCTGTCCAAGGCGCAAGGAACGGAAAGAAAGATTCGCCATAATGCCCCTGAGTTCCCGCTTGCCCGGCTTCTACAACCAGCCCTGGCAGAAGCGGCTGGAGACAGTCTGCGCCCAGTTCGGCTTTGAGGCGCAGGCCGGCCAGGCCTTCCGCAGCGGCGGGTTGGATCCCTCGCAGGCGGACCAGATGATCGAGAACGTCGCCGGCGTCTTCTCGCTGCCGCTCGGATTTGCCACGAACTTTGTGGTCAACGGCCGGGAGATGCTTGTCCCGATGGTCATTGAGGAGCCCTCGGTGGTGGCGGGAGCCTCCTTCATGGCCAAACTGGCGCGCGCCACAGGAGGGTTCCAGGCCGAAGCGGACGACCCCGTGATGATCGGTCAGATTCAACTCCTGGACCTGGACGACCTCCAGCTCGCGCAAGCGAAGCTGCTCGAGAACCGAGATCACCTTCTCGAGGTTGCCAATCAGACCGATCCCATGCTGCTGGGGCTCGGAGGGGGCGCCCGCGGGCTGGAGATCCGCGAGATCAAGAACTCGCCCATCGGTCCCTTTCTGGTGGTCCACCTCCTCTGGGATGTCCGCGACGCCATGGGGGCCAATTCGGTCAACACAGCTTGCGAGAGGCTCGCCCCGGAACTCGAGCGGATCACGGGAGGGCGCGTCCATTTGCGGATCCTTTCGAACCTGGCCGATCGCCGCCTGGCCCGGGCCCGTTGCCGGATCCCGGTGGAGGGCCTTGCCTTCGAGCGCTACTCGGGGGAGCGCGTGCGCGACGGAATCCTGGAGGCCTGGGCCTTCGCCGCCTGCGACCCCTATCGCGCCGCCACTCACAACAAGGGCATCCTGAACGGGATCGATGCCCTGGTGATCGCTACGGGGAATGACTGGCGGGCAGTCGAAGCCGGGGCCCATGCCTATGCGGCTCGGTCGGGGCGATATACCTCGCTCTCAACGTGGGAACGCGATCCCCAGGGGAACCTGTCCGGAACGCTCGAGCTTCCCCTGGCCGTGGGCATCGTCGGCGGGGCGAGTCAGGTGCATCCCCTGGCCAGACTTTCCCTAAAGATCCTGGGCGTCAGCAGTGCCCGCGAGCTGGAGGAGATTATCGCCGCCGTCGGCTTGGCCCAGAACCTGGCGGCCTTGCGGGCGCTGGCCACCGAGGGAATCCAGCGCGGCCACATGTCCCTGCACGCGCGCCAAGTGGCCATGGCCGCGGGCGCGGAGGGCGAGGCGGTTGGGACCATTGCCGAGCAGATGGTTCGCGAGGGTTCCGTGAGAATTGACCGGGCACAGGAATTGCTCCACCGTTCGGGAAAGTAGGAGCCGTCCTGGGCGCCGTCCTGGAGAGGCAGGAATTGGAAACGAGGGTGGAAGGGAACCGAAGCGCAAGTCCGGCGGTCCAAACCTCTGCGCCAAGCCCACAGGCCGCAGCCCGTCCTCTGGGGCGAGCGATGCGGCCGTCCCATCCGGTGGGCATCTTGGGCTACGGCGCCTACCTGCCCCGATACCGGCTGCCCGCCCGGGAGGTGGCCCGAGTGTGGAGCGACGGGGCGGCCCCGCTACCGGTTCAGGAGAAGTCCGTGGCCGGGCTGGACGAGGACGTCGTAACCATGGCCGTGGAGGCGGCGCGCAATGCGCTGGCCCGTGCCCGGATCCCGGCCAGCCAGATCGGGGCCCTGTGGGTGGGATCGGAATCGCATCCCTACGCCGTCAAACCAACCTCCACCATCGTGGCCGAGGCGATCGGCGCCTCTCCCAGCCTGCTGGCGGCCGATTGGCAGTTCGCCTGCAAGGCCGGCACCGAGGCGCTCCAGGCCGCGATCGGACTGGTGGGCTCAGGAATGGTCCCTTACGCCATCGCCATCGGCATGGATACGGCACAGGCGCGGCCGGGTGATGCGTTGGAGTACACGGCAGGAGCGGGGGGGGCGGCCCTGGTCGTGGGTCCGGCCGATGAGTCGTTGGCCGTGATCGAAGCCTCGTATTCGTACGTGACGGATACCCCGGACTTCTGGCGCCGGGCGGAGGCGGCCTATCCGCAGCACGGCCAGCGTTTCACGGGGGAGCCCGCCTATTTCAAGCACAGCGAAGCCGCCGCCCGCGAACTGATGGCGGCCCTAGGGCTCCAGCCCTGCGACTACCGGCACGCGGTATTCCACCAGCCCAACACCAAGTTCCCGCAGCGCGTTGCGGTCGATCTGGGCTTTACGCGGGAACAGATCCGCGCGGGGCTGCTGGTGCCGCAGATCGGGAACACTTATGCCGGAGCCACCCTGATCGGCCTGACGGCCGTTCTCGACGAAGCGGAACCGGGAGACCGGCTTCTGGTCGTCTCCTTCGGCTCGGGCGCCGGGTCAGACGCCTTCAGCCTGCGAGTGACGGAGGCCCTGCCGAGCCGTCAGGGGTTGGCGGCCCGCACCCGGGACTATCTGGCCCGCCGCAAAGAAATCGACTACGCCCTCTATGCGCGCTTCCGCGGGAAGTTGCGCCAGTAGAGAGCGCCCAGGAGGTTTATGGATATCCCACGCAATTGGAGACTGAGACAGCAGCGCTACGGACTGGTGGGCGAGCAGTGCGAGCACTGTCACGCCAAGATCTTCCCGCCGCGGGACATTTGCCCCGAATGCGGCCGGGCCACCCAGTCGCGGTTCAGCTTCAGCGGTCAGGGCGAGGTCTACTCGTTCACGGTGATTCACGACGCACCCAGCGGCTATGAAACCCAGGCGCCCTATGCCATCGCCCTGGTCAAGCTCGCCGAAGGACCGCTGGTCACGGCCCAGATCACGGATGTGGACCCCCGGGAGCTGCGGATCGGCTTGCCGGTAGAGATGGTGACCCGCAAGCTGCGCGCCGAGGGCGAAGAAGGTCTGATCCAGTACGGCTACAAGTTCCGCCCGGTACTCGCGGCCGTTTGAGACCCGGCCCAGCCGCCCATGCGCGAGGTTGCGGTTCTCGGTATCGGCCAGACGTCCGTCGCGGAGCACTGGGAGCACTCGCTGCGCGATCTCGCCACGGAAGCGGGATTGGCCGCGCTGCGGGATGCGGGCCTGGAGCGGGTGGAGGCGATCTTCGTCGGCAACATGCTTTCCGGCATCGTCGCCCGGCAGGAGAACCTGGGAGCCCTGATCGCCGACTGGCTCGGACAAAAACCGGTAGAGGCCTACAAGGTCGAAGGGGCCTGCGCTTCCGGGGCCGCCGCTTTTCGCCTGGCCTGGCTGGCGGTTGCCTCGGGCGCCGTGGACGTGGCCCTGGCCCTCGGCGCGGAGAAGATGACCGAGACCTCAGCCGCCGAGACGACGGCGGCTCTGGCCACCGCCGCGGACGCGGACTACGAGTCCGCCCAGGGCGTCACCTTCGTCGGCCTCAATGCGCTGCTCATGCAGCGCTACATGCATGAATTCGGCTGGAAGCACACGGACTTTGCGCCCTTCTCCATCAATGCGCATGCGAATGGAGCCCGCAATCCGTTTGCGCGGCTGCAGGAGCCGATCACAGAACGGGACTACGCTCACGCACGCATGGTCTGCGACCCCATTAACCTGCTGGATGCCTCGCCCATCGGCGATGGCGCCGCGGCGGCAATTCTGGTCCCGGCCGAGCGGGTGGCCGGCGGACCGCGCCCCCGCGTGGTGGTCGCCGGGTCGGGAGTAGCCACGGATTCCCTGGCGGTTCACGATCGCAAGGATCCCCTCTTTCTCCTCGCCGCCTTTCAATCGGCTCGCAAGGCCTACGACCAAGCCGGCCTTCAGCCCGCCCAAATCGACTTCTTCGAGCTACATGATGCCTTCAGCATCCTGAGCGCGCTCTCGCTGGAGGCCTGCGGGTTTGCCGAGCGCGGGCAGGCCCCCCGGCTCGGCCTGGAGGGCAGGATCCGCTTGAATGCCTCGCTCCCAATCGCGACCCAGGGAGGTCTCAAGGCCCGCGGCCATCCCGTCGGGGCCACAGGGATGTACCAGATCGTCGAAGTCGTCCAGCAATTGCGGGGAGAGGCCGGGGCCAACCAGTTGGAGCGGGCCCGGGTAGGCATGGCCCTGAACATTGGCGGCTCAGGCGCCTTGGTTGCCACCCACATCCTCAAAACAGCCTGAAGTTCTGCGGCGAATCCAGACCAGGGGCAGCCCAGAAACTCGGATCCGGCCCCGTTCCCTTGGTCTGGGAAACTGGCACGGGAGTTGCAACCCAATATCCTCGGAAAAGGCGGCGGGCCGAACCACGTGCGGGGTGGCGCAGAAGCGGATGCCTCCTTTCACAAGCAGACCTCGGTTTTTTCAGGCGGACAAGACGCCAGCCCGGCGGCGCCCTTAGGGAGCCGCTCCAGGCCGGCAAAGTCTGCTCCGTGGTTGCGCCGTAGGGGCCCTTATGCTAGGATAGCCGCTCCTGTCCCGGCGACACCGCGTGGCACAAGGAACCCGGATGGGTCCGGGGAGGAATTCATGACCAAAGCGATTCGCATGTCCGCAGTTGCCTTCGCGCTCCTGGCACTGGCCGCCTGCACTCGAATGCTCAAGGCGCCGGCGGTTGCCGCGGCGACCTCCACCTCGTCGATTGGGGCGACTTCCCCGGCGGAGGCGACCATGGATGCCATCCGGGCAGCGTTTATGACCCAGACCGCCGTGGCCAATCCCCAGGCCGTCCTGTTGACGGCGGCGGCTCCTCAGCCGACCGCCACATTCCTCTCGCTGGCCACAGAGGCATCGGGCACGAGCGTCCCGACCGACACCTCCATGCCCGAGCCCACTTCCACCCCCGAGGCCACCTCCACCTTGCTGCCGTACGCGACACCCACCCCGGGAATCCCGGCCACGTACACCTTGCAAAAGGGGGATTATCCTTACTGCATCGCCCGGCGGTTCAATCTCGACCCGAATGAACTCATGACTCTCAACGGGTTGAGCACAGGGGTCACCTATTTTCCCGGCTTGGTCCTGAAGATCCCGCAGACCGGAAACACCTACGGAAGCGGTCGGATGTGGCATTCGCATCCCGACACGTACACGGTCGAGGCCGGCGATACCCTCAACTCCGTTGCCTGCTGGTACGGCGATCTGGATCCGCTCGAGATTGCCGAGGCGAACGGCTTGACGGCCCCCTACACGCTCAGTCCCGGCCAGACCCTCAGCATCCCCTAGGCCTCGCGCGAGGGGGGTGACCTCGCCCCCCTCCGCCTGGATCCCCATGAAAATCGTCACCCGCTCCACCCAGCAACTCTTTCGCGGCAAGCTGGTCTCGGTGCGCGCGGATCGAATTCTTCTGCCCGGAGGCAAAGAGGCGACCCTGGAAATCGTCGAGCATCCGAATTCCGTCGTCCTGGTCCCCGTCGACGAGGCTGGGCGGGTCTGGCTGGTGCGGCAGCACCGCCAGGCTGCCGGCGGCGAGATCCTCGAGCTGCCCGCGGGGACGCTCAAGCCGGGGGAGGAGCCGGAAGCTTGTGCGCTGCGCGAACTCCGCGAGGAAACCGGGATGGGCGCCAGGGACCTGGTGCCCATCGGATCGTTCTATCTGGCCCCGGGCTACGCCACAGAATTCATGCATGCCTTTCTCGCGCAAGGGCTCTATGCGGACCCCGCCCCCGCGGATGAAGATGAGATCATCACGACGCTCCCGCTTCCTCTGAAGGAAGTGCGCCGCATGATTCATCAGGGGCAGCTGCAAGACGCCAAGAGCCTTGCCGCCCTGGCCCTGGCCTTCCCTCATCTGGAAAGCTGAGCGAGACCTCCATGCTGGATGTCGCCGCGGTCCGGGATCACTTCCCTGCGCTCGCGGGCCGGGCGGTCTATTTCGACAACCCCGGGGGCACGCAGATATGCCGCGAGGCCCTGCGGCGGATCGACGAGTATCTGCGCACCACGAACGCCAATGAGGGCGGAGGCTTCCGCACCAGCCGCGACTCCGACGCCCTGGTGGACCTGGCGCGCCGGACGGCCGCGGATTTCCTCAACGCCAGCCGGCCCGAAGAGATCATCTTCGGGCCGAATATGACCACCCTCACGTTCCAGCTCAGCCGCAGTCTCGCTCAGCGCCTCCGGCCGCAAGACGAAATCGTGGTGACCCGCCTGGATCACGACGCCAACATCGCCCCCTGGTTGTCGGCCGCCCAGGAAAGGGGTTGCCGTGTGCGCTGGTGGGACATCGACGTTGAGGACTGCACCCTCCGGACCGAGGATCTCCAGCGCTTGCTCACGCCCCGCACCCGCCTGGTGGCGCTCGGCCTGGCCTCCAATGCGGTCGGAACCATCAACGACGTCCGCCGGGCCGTCGACCTGGCGCGGGAAATGGGCGCTTGGGTTTTCGTGGATGCTGTCCACTATGCGCCGCACAGCTCCATCGACGTGCGGGAGCTGGGGTGCGACTTCCTGGTGTGTTCGGCCTACAAGTTCTTCGGCCCTCACCTGGGGATCCTGTTTGGACGCCTTGAGCTCCTGGAGGATCTCCCGGCCTACAAGGTGCGCCCCGCAGATAACCGCCCCCCCGGCAAGTTCGAAACGGGAACCCCGAGTTTTGAGGCCATCGCGGGGATGCTGGGGGCGCTGGAGTACCTGGCCTGGCTGGGAGAAGCCTTCGGCTCGGCTGCCGTAGAGGGCAGCGCCCAGCCCAGCCGCCCCCGGCGCCTGGCGCTTGAGCAGGCGATGGCGGCCATTCGCGGCTACGAGATGACGCTGTCCCGCCATCTTCTCGAGCGCTTGGGGAAAGTCCCCGGACTGCGCATCTGGGGTATTGCCGATCCCGACCGCGTCTCGGCGCGTGTGCCAACGGTTTCCTTCACCCTGAAGGGGATGTCTCCCAGCGAGGTTGCGGAGGCCCTCGACCGCCAGGGGATTTACGTCTGGGACGGCAACCACTACGCCCTGGCCCTGGCCGAGCGCCTGGGACTCGAGTCCCAGGGCGGAACGGTACGGGTCGGGCCGGTTCACTACAACACCCTCGAGGAAGTGGATCAATTAGCCTCCGCGCTTCTCGCGCTGGCCCACTAGAGAGAGACGCGAGCCTTTCCCCGTGCCGGGCGGTAGCCCCCGGCTTGACCCCGCGCGCCATTCGGTTTCCCGCGAGGTCCTCCACCCCGACGCGGCGCGGTCGCCATGGGGCGAGAACAGCAAGGCGGTCCCGAAGCAGGGTGCACCAATTGCGAAGGTAGCGTAGAATCCCTGGCAGCTGCTTTTCTCCAGGGGTTAAGCGGCTCGCTCGAACTTCAGGTCTCTGAGGGGTCTGCAGGATGAAAGCCCAGCGAGCACCTGCTCCTCCGCCCCGCCGTCTGCTTCTTGTCTCGGCCGATTCGCGCCGATCGAGCAGCGCGCGTCGGTCGTTGGAGCGCGCGGGCTTTCAGGTTCGAGGCTGTCGGCCGCAGACCCTGGCGCGAGAGATGGCTGGTTTTCCTCGCCGGCCCGCCCCGGGCGAGCAGGCGGAAAGGCCGCCGGGTTCGCCCGCCCCGCCCCGTCCTGCCCTGTCCGGGGCCCCTGCCTTTGCGGCCCCGGGGCTCCCCCTCCCCAGCCCACAGCAACTGGAAGTGGCACTGCAGACCCAGCGCCGGCCGGTTGCGGCCGGGCTGCGTTCCTGTCTGCGCCTAGGCCCGGGAGTGCGCCTGGCCAGCCTCATCTTGTGCGACGACGAGCACCAGGCGGGCCTGCGGTTTGAGCGCTTGGGGCCGGCGCGCAAGATTCTGCCGGAAAGCCTGCCCTACTCTGAGTTTCCCTTGCTGGCGGCCGTCGCGCGCTCCGGGGAGGCCATTTATCTGGCGGATGCCGCCTCGCTCCCCGATCTCCCCTTGCTGGGGGACCCTCCTCTGCTCGCCTGGGTGCTGGTCCCGCTGGGACGTCCTGCCGACGCGGTCCTGCTTCTGGCGACCGGGAAACCGCACGGGATCGATGGGCCCCTGGCCGAGCTGCTGAGCAGCAGCTCGGCGGCCCTCGAGACGGCCCTGCTCAATGCCCGCCTGCTGTTGAACCTTCAGGCCTCCGAGGTGCGCTACCGAAGCATGCTGGACACCGTTCCCTTCCTGATCGCCCTCTTGGAAGGGGATGGAACGGTGATCGAGATCAACCCCCGCCTTTCCGCGGAGCTTTCCAAGCGAGGCCTAAGCCCCTCGGGTGCCCTCGACCGCAATCTGTTGACCGATCCGCTGATCCCGGAAGCCCTGCGGGGCATGATTCGCGAGAGTCTCCAGCGCCGCGACACGACCTCGATGGAGAAGCTCACGGTGGACCTGCCGGGAGGTCAAGAGACGCTGAGGGTCCATAGCGTGCCTCTGCGCGACGCCAGCCACTCGGTCTTGGGGATCCTGCTCCTGGCCGAACTGACGACCTACACCAACCTGGTCACCGCCGAGGCCGAGCGCACCGAGCGACTGGCCGCCATCGGCCGGGTTGCGGCCTCGCTGGCGCACGAGATCAACAACCCGCTTCAATCCTTGCAGGCCCACCTCGAGCTCATCCGGCGCTACCGCTTGAGCCCGCAGGAACGCGAGGAGTCGCTGCGCATCCTGGAGGGCGAGGTCGAACGGCTGGACGAGATCACCCGCAGGGTCCTGGGGTTTGCACGCCCGACCTCCGATGTGCTGCAGCCGGTTTCCGTGGCCCAGGTCCTGGATGGGGCACTTGCGCTTAGCCGAAATTACCTCCAGAATCAGCAGATCGAGATGCACGTGACAGCGCCGGGGTCTCTGCCTCCCTCGATGGTGGCGCCCGGGCAGCTGATTCAGGTCTTTCTGAACATCATCCTGAACGCCGCCCATGCCATGCAGGGGCGGGGGCACTTGGAGATCCGCATTCGCACGCGAGGGGAAAAGGTTGAGGTGTCGCTCGCCAACGATGGTCCGCCGATCCCGCCCGATGTTCTGCCGCACCTGTTCGAACCCTTCTTCACCACGCGAGCGGAGGGGACCGGTCTGGGCTTAAGCGTGAGCCATTCAATCATTCAGCGACATCATGGTACGATTCGAGTGGTGAATGTCCCCCACGGCAAGGGGGTGGTCTTCACGATTACCCTGCCCTTGATCCACGAGAACCCACCTGCGGAAAATGGCTATGGATGAGTCGATCTCCGCTCCGATCCTCCCGGAAGCCCGCATCCTGCTGGTCGATGACGAGCCTCACGTCCTGCTGGCGATGTCGCGGGCCCTGCGACTCAAAGGCTACACGTACGTGGACGAGGCCCGCTCGGGCCAAGAGGCCCTCGACAAGCTCACCCGTTTGCCCTACGACCTGATGGTCCTGGACATCCGCATGCCGGGCATGGACGGCCTGGAGGTGCTTCAGAAGACACAGCAGCTCCGTCCCAACATTCTGGTCATCATCCTCACCGGGCACGCCGCTCTGGACAGCGCCGTGGCGGCCCTCAAGTCCGGCATGGTCGTGGATTACCTGCTCAAGCCGGCCTCTCTGGAGCAGGTGGATGCGGCCATTCACCGGGCGCTGCGGAAGCGGGTCCAGGAGATGCAGCAGCGTCATTCCCTGGATGCGGCGATCGCCGCCCTCGAACTGCTGAAGACCGATCGACCCATTCACGAGGGCAAGAGCAGCGCGGTTCCTGCCGAACGGTTTCAATACGCCGGCCCGCTTTCGCTGGACCGCGAGAAGCGCACGCTCACCCTCAAGGCGGGTGAGGAGACCCGAGCCATCCCCCTCACGGCCAGCGAGGAGAGCATCCTGTCGCTCCTCATGGCCCATCCGGGGGACGTCCTCTCCTCGCGCCGCATCGCCCGCGAGGCCATGAGTTACGAGCTCTCTGAAACCGAGGCCAAGACGATTGTCCATCCCCACATCGTCCGGCTTCGGCGCAAACTGGAACGCGATCCCAAGCGGCCCAGTTTCATCCGCACCGTACGAGGGCGAGGCTATCTTCTCTCTCTGCCGAGCATGCAGCCGGCGACGGAGTAGCCCCCTCGGCCTGCCCCAGGGCGGGGCGCACCTGCCGGGTAACGGCCCGGCCAACCGATCCGACGGCAGTCCCCGTTTCACCAACCCTTTGTCCCTCGTTCCCTGAACCCCGGAATCCCGGACGGTTCATCCGGGAGAACGGACCGCAGAGGCAGGTTCCGGGGCAGCGCCTGCGGTTCGGATCCTTCCGGGAGAACCAGAATCTGGGGTTCCCCCGCCCCGTCCCGGGATCCCTCCGGGAGAACCAGCTTCTGGGGTTCCTGGGCGAGGAGGTTGCTTTCTTTTCGAGCCGGCGGTCAGTGCGACGCGGACGGCAACTTCTGCTCGAGGAGTTTGAGCGCGTCCAGCAACTGGGTGTCTCCGCTCGACTGCAGCTCGGCGGGGGTCAGGCCTTGCTCGCCATCGGGGCTCAGGAGCTGTTGGCTCGGAGGCAGAGTGACGATCTCGTTCGGCTGGATCCCCTTGTGCCAGATGACCCGGCCCTTGGGAGTGAGCCATTCTTGCGTTGCCAGGAGCACGGCCGAGCCGTCTGCCAGGGGGAATTCTTGAAGCACCGTGCCCGTCCCGTAAGTGGTCTGACCGACCAGGGCTGCCCGTCCGGCATCCTGCAGGGCTCCGGCGACGATTTCCGCGGCGCTGGCGGTTTCCCCGTTGACGAGCACGACCAGAGGCTGGTTGGGGTCGAGCGCGCGCCGGCTGACCGGCACCGGGGTGAGCTTGCCCTTGGCATCCTTCTCCAGCAAAACGTTCCCGCTCGGAAGGAATTCACTGGCCACCCCGGTCGCCTCCCCCAGGAGCCCGCCCGGATCGTCCCGAAGGTCGAGGATGATCCCCTTGGCACCCGCCGACTGAATCGCGACCAAGGCCTGCGCCAGGTTGTCCGTGGACCCTTGACTGAACGCCAGGATGTCCAGGTGGGCGACCGCTGTGCCGGGCAACATATGCCAGCTGATGTTGTTCACCTCAATGCGGGCACGCACGATGGTCACGTTTTGGGTGACCCCCGTGGCGGGACGCAGAATCGTGAGCGTAACCGAGGTGCCCGCTTTTCCCAGGATCCGATTGACGACCTGGGTCAAAGACATGCCGCTCACATCCACGCCGTCCACTTTCAAAATGATATCTCCGGGCTGCAGGCCGGCCTTTTCGGCCGGGGATCCATTCAAGGGGGCCGCGATCACAACCTGGTTGTCCTTCATCTCGACCTCGGCCCCGATTCCCTCGAACGTTCCGGAGGTGAAGGTCTGCTCCGAGTGCACCTCGCTCGGACTCAAAAAGCGGCTGTGGCCGGTGTCCCCGAGAGCATCGACCATTCCGCTGATGGCGCCGTAGGTAAGGGTCCGAGGATCCTCCACGGCATGATCCACGTAGTCTTGAGCGATCAGATTCCAGGCCTGGGCCATGAGGCGGAAGTCGGAAGCGGCCCCCGCCGGAACGTAGCTGGGAGGGGAATAGGAGCTGGCTAAGAAACGGTCGCCGGCCACCCCGGCGACCACCCCCAAGGCGACCAAAAACAGGCCGCCTCCCACGAACAGCAGGACTTGATAACCCCTCTTCATCAGGATCGCCCCTCGCGGTCAGGCGGTCGGGTCGCAGATCATGACACGGAGAGCCGATCCGAGGCCGCCGACGCCTTTTGCTCCGCCCCGGCGAGGCGTTGCTGCCAGATCTGCAGCAGGGTCAAACCTGCGACAAACAGGTAGCCAGCCGCATAGGCCATCATCCACGGCACCGTCGTCCAGGTGTCCGAGCTCCACAGGACCACCACGGTGACCATGGCATATGCCGCCAGGGCCAATTCGCCCCACACCATGGCGCTGTGCCGGGGGGCATACCGGCCGGAGATCCACGCCCCCGTGCCATTCCCCAGATCGAACTTGGGGGTTCTTTCGAACTTGCCGCCGTCTCCCACCAGCCCCTCGATCACGGCCAGGGTATTGCTCAAGGATAGGCCGAAACCCAGGAGAACGAGGACCGGCAGGACCTTCAAGCGGTCGCTCACGCGCGGCAGCTGAACCGTCCGCGAGCCTGCATACAGGAGAGGCGGCCCAACGATGGCCAGGCCCGTCCACGGGAACACCCGGAAGAAGCCCGAGGCAAAGTACCCGACGGGCAGAGACAGAAGGAGGGCCGCCAGCATGAGCGGGTGGACCACGTACCCCAGGAGATGGATGGTTCCGAAGATCCGCTTGCGCCAGGGGATGTCCTGGTGATAAAGCCTGGGCAGAATCTTGCGGACCGTCTGGATGCTGCCCTTGGCCCATCGGAATTGCTGGTGAAGCAGAGCCTCGATCTGGGCCGGGAGTTCCGCCGGCACGACCACATCGGGCCGATAGCCAATGCGCCAGCCGCACAGCTGGGCCCGATAGCTCAGGTCCAGGTCCTCGGTCAGCGTATCGGACTGCCAGCCTCCGGCGTCCTGGATGCAGGACCGGCGCCAGATGCCGGCGGTGCCGTTGAAATTAAGGAACAGCCCGTTGGCGGAACGAACGGTCTGCTCGATCACAAAGTGCCCGTCGATTCCCAGGGCCTGCGCGCGGGTCAGCGCACTGAACTCGCGATTGGCGTGGCCCCAGCGCGTTTGGAAGCAGCCCAGCTTGGGGTCGGCGAACTCGGGCACGACCTTCCGCAACCACTCGGGAGGGGGGAGGAAATCGGCGTCGAATATGGCCACCAGTTCCCCGCGGGCCACCGCAAGCCCCTCACCCAGAGCCCCCGCTTTGTACCCCTGGCGGTTCGTTCGGTGCCGGCATTCGATGTCGAGCCCCTGAGCACGGTACTCCCTGACCAGGCGGGCGATAATCTCCGTGGTCAGGTCCGTCGAATCATCCAGAACCTGAACCTGCAGGCGGTCGCGAGGGTAATCCAGCTGGGAAACGGATTTGAGCAGGCGCCCGATCGTGTAGCGCTCGTTATACACAGGAAGCTGGACCGTGACGACCGGCCAGGAGTCCTCGGGCGGAGGCGGCAAAGTCGGCCTGGGGCGGTTCTTCTGCCTCCAATACATGATCATGAGCACAAGACTATGGACGCCAAAGAGGGCCAGCCCGACCAGGGCGAGAAAGTAAAGCAGCTCCAAGAAGGCAACGGTGATGTCTGCTAGCATGAGTCTGGTTCCTCTCCTCCCCTCGCCAAAGTGCTCAGTCGATTCCCCGTTCTCTTTCCCCAGCCGCACTTATCCGCCGGAGAGCGGCCGAGGGCCTGGCGGCATTCCAGGCCAAAGGTTCCCGCGCGACCCCTCCGCTCCCGCATCGAGGCGGCGCCATATGGGTTCTCTCCATAATCGCCGGCGGCCAAGGAGAACCCGAAGCAACCTGCCCCGAACGGTCCGGGGCTTCCGCCACGGGTCGGCTGGGCGCGCCGGCACACCACGATCCTGCGGGCCCGGGCAGACCTCGCTCCACTCGGGAACTGGCCTGCCCGCCCGGAACTACGGCTGCGTTCCCAAACTCACCTCAACCGACCGCTGCCTCCCGGAGCGGAGGAAAAAGATCCGCACCGTTTGGCCCGGTGCCTCCTGGGCCAATTCGGCCTGCAGGTCCGCGCTGGTGGCAATGGCCTGCCCGTCCATCCCCACGATCACGTCGCCGCCGATCAAGGTGGAGACGCCTGCGATGGTCACGGTCTGGCTGCCACCCCGCAACCCGGCCTTTTCCGCCGGGCTGCCCGACGTCACCCGAAGGATCAGCACCCCCTGCTGATCGGCAGGGAGATTCATCGCCTGGGCCAGATCCGCATTCAGGGTCTCGGCATCGATTCCCAGCCAGGCGGCGCCCGAAACGACGCTGGCGGTTTGTGAACCCGAGGGCCTGGCCTCCAGGGTGAGGGAGAGCTGGGTTTGCTTGCCGCCCCGCAGGACGGTCAGCGAGACGGTCTGCCCGACCTGGGTATTATCGGCAGTGTAGGCGATCAGATCGGCCATGCTCTTGATCGCCGTGGCGTCAACCGCCAGAATCACGTCCCCGCCCACCTCCACCGTTTGGCCCTCAATGGTCACCCGCCGGCTGCTGGCCCGAACTCCGGCCTTGCTCGCCGGTCCGCCCGGGGTGATGGATTCCACCAGAGCGCCGCGCGTGAGGGGACTCAGGCCCATAGCGCTGGCCAGGTCCGAAGTCATATCGATCCCGCCGATCCCGAGGTAGGGATGCAGGAACCGCCCCGTCTTGATCAAGGCCGGGACCACCCGGCTCACAATATTGGAGGGAATGGCAAACCCGACACCGGCGGAGGATCCGGCTGGAGACTCGATCGCGGAGGTCACCCCGATTACCCGGCCCTGATCGTCGAGAAGCACGCCCCCCGAATTCCCGGGGTTAATGGCCGCGTCGGTTTGGATCACATCGGGGATCGTGTAGGTAGGTCCCTGGGCCTCCGTTTGGCTTGAGGACACGGGCAGCTGTCTTCCCAGCGCGCTGACAATCCCCTGAGTCATCGTATTCTGTTCACCGAACGGGTTGCCAATCGCAATGGTTACCTGACCCACAACCACCGCGGACGAATCGGCCAGGGCTACGGGATGGAGCATGGCTGAGGGAACATCGACCCGGATGACGGCCAAGTCACTGTCGGGGTCCGTACCGACCACTTTGGCGGCGGCCGTTGTCCCATCCGCAAAGATCACGGTGATGCTTCTCGCCCCATCGACGACGTGGTTGTTGGTGACCAGATCCCCGCTCGTATCCCAAACGAAGCCGGACCCCAGACCCACTTCCGGCGCCTGGGAGGAGGGCCCGAAGAAGGGGTTCCCCCCGCTGGAGGCAGCCTCGACCACACGAATGGCCACGACCGAGGGACTAACCTGCGCGTAGATCTGCTCAAACAAGCCCTGAAACGCCGCGAGAGCGCCCGGGTTGATCACAACGGGTTGCGACTCGGCCTCCGTCGCGGCCACCGGCAGGGACGCCGAGGCGGCCGGCAAGGTCGGAGTGGCTTGAAACATCTGGCTGACAAAACTCGGGATCGTACAGGCGCTCAGTCCAATGGAAGCGAAGACCACGCCTGTGACGAGCCATTTCCTTGCAAGCATGACAACTCCTCTTCTGGCCCTCAGACTACGACGCGCAAACGGGCCATCCTGCACCAGATCCCTTCCCCAAGGATCTGCTCCCTGCCGGAAGACACTCGCCGCCCGGCTCAAACGCGGCCGGCCGCGAGTTCGGGGATCCCGCGGATCCGAAGCGTCCCGCCTAAACGACCCCCTCCCGCACCGCCTCGCCCCGCCCCGCCCCGTCCCGCCCCGGAACCGGCACCTGGGGTTCGGATCCTTGCGGGAGAACCAGCGTCTGGGGTTCGGGTACCGCACGAGGGCCCAGAACCCGCTCCAGGTCCTGCTCGTCCAGGGTTTCCTCGCGCAGCAAGAGCTTAACAAGTTTGTCCAGCAATGCCCGCTGCGCCTCCAGAAGCTGCTGCACCTTGTTCCGAGCCTGGTCGAGCAGTTTCTCCACGTCCAGATCAATGCGGGCGGCGGTGGCCTCGCTGTAGTCCCGGCCCTGAGCGAGCTCATAGCCCAGGAAGGGCTGCTGGTCGTCGGCCTGGAACGCCATGACCCGCAGGCTGCCCATCCCCCAGCGCGTGACCATGCGGCGAGCCAAGCGAGTTCCCTCCACCAGGTCATTCTCCGCGCCGGTCGTCACCTCCCCCAAGGCCAGCTCCTCGGCTCCACGGCCCGCCAGCATTACCGCCAGGCGAGCGGTGAGATAGTCACGGCTCAGGTTGTAACGGTCGTCCCCGGGGACCTGCTCGGTGACGCCCAAGGCCCGACCGCGAGGGATGATCGACACCTTGCGCACCGGGTCGGCCTCCGGCGTAAGCCAGGCGACCAGGGCATGTCCGGACTCATGGTAGGCCACCACCCGCCGGTCATGGTCATCCAGCAGCATCGGCCGGACGCCTCCCAGCAGGATCTTGTCCAGGGCCTCCTCGAAATCCGCGCAGGTGATTTGCTTACGATCCTTGCTGGCCGCCAGCAAGGCAGCCTCGTTGCACAAGTTGGCCAGGTCCGCTCCGCTCAAGCCGGTCGTGGTCCGACTCAGCAGGATCAAATCCACATCCGGGGCGAGATTCAAGCTCCGAGTATGAATGCCCAGAATGCCCTCCCGCCCATTGCGGTCCGGGAGGCCCACCACGACTCGGCGGTCGAACCGCCCGGGACGAAGCAGAGCGGGGTCCAGGACGTCCGGCCGGTTGGTTGCCGCCAAGATGATGACCCCGTGCTTCTCGTCAAATCCGTCCATTTCCACGAGCAGCTGATTCAGGGTCTGCTCTCGCTCGTCGTTGACCGCACCGAGACCCGCTCCGCGGCGCCGCCCGACCGCATCCAGCTCATCGATGAAGACGATGGCCGGGGCATTTTGCTTGGCCTGCTCAAACAGGTCCCTCACCCGGCTGGCCCCGACTCCCACAAACATTTCAACGAATTCGGAAGCGCTGATGCTGAAAAAAGGAACACCGGCCTCGCCCGACACGGCTCGAGCCAGAAGGGTCTTACCCGTCCCCGGAGGCCCGACGAGCAAAATGCCGCGCGGGATGCGCGCTCCAATCTGGTGGTATTTCAACGGGCTGCGCAGGAAGTCTACCACCTCATGCAATTCCGTGACGGCCTCGCTGGCTCCCGCCACATCCGAGAAAGTAACGGTTGGCCGGTCCCCCTCATAACGGCGGGCCTTGCTCTTGCCGAAAGCGAAGATCCCGGACTGGCCTTGGATCGAGCGCGTGGCCACATAGATGACCAGCCCGACCAGGAGCAGGATGGGCAGTCCGTCCGTGAGCAGGAGCACGTACCAGGGCGTCGAAGGCTGGGACACGTCCACCTGAACGCCTTTGGACCTCAGGAGCGGCATCAGGCTGGTATCCCCGATGGAGTCGGGAAAGGTAGTGGTAAAGGCCGTGTACTTCTGCGGAGTCGCAGGGGCGGACGGCAGCAAAGGCAGCGTTCGGCTGACCTGGGAGGCCCCTTGCCCGCCTTGAGGCCAGACGATCGCCTTCTCCAGCGTGCCCTCAATTTGCGAGCCCGTGATGTGGACCTCGGTCACGTTGCCGCTCTGCAACTGGTCCACAAACACGTTGTACGGGAGAGTCGCCTGGGCCTGCCCTTGCGGGAGGAACAGGAACACGTTCCACACCAGCAGGGCCAGCAGCACGATCCACCAGAACCAGGGAACCCGAGGCCGCGTTGACTTCTGGGAAGCCTCAGGCTTTCGATTCCCGTCGCGATCCACATCCCTCCTGGTCCTCCGCCCTCACGGCCGGAGCAGGACAAACGTTATGAAGAGCGCAATTACCAAGGCGGCAAAAACCAGAAGCGCAATCAGGTAGCCGTCCGGCCCTCCCGTTTCGCCGACGACTGCGAACGGTTCTCTCGCCCGATAGAAACCCCAGGCCACCAGCCCCAGCAGCACAGCCACCGCAAGACCAAGGAGAAGCGGGAATAACTGAGGGGCCACCATGGCGCGGGCAATTCTCCATCATCCGGGCCAGGAATCCCTGGCCCGTGGTAGAAGCGTACCTTGAAGGGGCGAAGGGCGTCCTTACAACGAACGTGCGGGGAGATTAAGGGGAAATTACGAGAAACACCGGGGGATTCGTCGTCCTCGGCCCCGGGCTCCCTTGCGCCGCCGGTCCATCAAGCCGGCGAACAGGGGAGGTGAAGCGTGAAGCGGCTTCCCAGACCCGGAGAGCTCTCGAGCTCGAGCCTCCCGCCGTGAGCGACCACGAGATCCCGCGCGATGGTCAGTCCAAGCCCCATGCCCTGCGGGAAGCGCCGGGGCTGACGCCCGCGGTAAAAAGGAGTGAAGATCCGCTCCTGCTCTTCCGGGGCAATTCCCGGCCCGCTGTCGCTCACCCGAATCCAGACTTCCTGATCCTCCGCTCCCGCAGCGACCGAGACGGAACCTCCGCTGGGGGTGTACTTGACAGCATTGGAAAGCAGATTGCCGAAAGCGTGAGCCAAGCGGTTGGGATCCGCGCGGATGGTGGGCAGGTCCGAGGGGATCGAGGTTTCCCAATGCAGCCTCTTCTCCAAGGCCACCGGACGCCAGGGAAGAAGCTGGGCCGGCAGCCACTCGCTGACCGCCACCGCCTGCAGATCGAGCTCCAGCATGCCCAGCGATTGACTGTGCAATTGCGCGAGATCCTCCACCAGATGCTGCAGAATCGTGAGCTCCTCATTCATCCCGGTCAGCAGTTCCCGGCGCATCTTCAGGTCGCGATCCCCGCCTGACAACAGGGCTTGGATGGCCGACCGCAGCGCCCCCAGCGGCCGGCCCAGTTCGTGGACCAGATTGGCCAGCAGGTGTCTGCGGTTCTCCTCCAGATTGCGGAGCTCGAGTTTGAGATGATTGACCGCCCGGGTCAGCTGGCGCAGTTCCTCAGGTCCCTCCTCCGGCAGCAGTTCGCTCTCGCTGCCCGTCGCCAGGCCGTTGACGGCTCGCGTCACCTGATCCAGCGGCCGCTCCAGTCCCAGGCCCAAAACGGCCCCCGTGGCTCCGCCCAGCGCCAGCGCAACCAGGACCGCAACGGCGATAATGTCCCGCAGCGTCAAGAATTGGCCGTAAACGCTGGACAGTCGATGGGTGAGGCGGATGAGGCCGAACACCGGGCCGCTGCCGTTTCGCGCGGGCACCAGCACGTCAGCTACCTGCGCTCCCAGGTCCTGGCTGTAGCTCGTGTCGACGGCGACATTGCCCCCTAGGGCCTTCTTCAGGCCGGTCAGGGCGACGGGGTGCCCGATGTCGACCGTCTGGGCCGGATCCGTCGTCGCCACCAGGTTGCCGTGAACATCGATCAGCGAGATATCCGCACGGGTCTGGCCGGCCAGACCAGCCAGGAAGGCCTGGGCAAACAGCGGGTCTTGCCACAGGTAGGGCTCATTGGCGGTCAGCACTGCCAGGATCTTGCCTTCGCCGGTGAGCTCGCTGGCGAGGTTGGTGAGAATCACCCGGGTTTCTAGCTCGTAGACCAGGACCGTACCCAGCAGAGGGATCACCAGCAGCAGGGGCAGCAGGTGGCTGAGGATGAGGCGCAAACGCAAGCTGCGGAGCATCAGGACTCCACGGGCTGCAACCGGTATCCTACCCCGCGGACGGTCACGATCCGGCGAGGCGAGTGAGGGTCTTCTTCCAGCTTCTCTCGCAGCCAGCGGATATGCACGTAGACGACCTGGGGCTCACCCTCATACTCGGCTCCCCATACGCGCGCCAGCAATTCCTCCACAGAGAGCACATGGCCCATTTCCAAGGCCAGGGTGTGGAGCAGATCGAACTCGCGGGAAGGGAGATCGAGCGGACGGCCAGCCACAGTCACGGTATGGGCGGCCGGGTCCACCACCAGATCCCCGGCCACCAGGGGCTGGGTCTCAGGAGCCGGAGCATTCGGGCGCTGGGAACGGCGCAGCGCCCCTCGTACCCGGGCCAGGAGGACATCAAAGTCAAAGGGCTTGGTGATGTAATCGTCCGCTCCCAATTCCAGTCCCAGGACCTCGTCCAACTCGCGCCGCCGGGCGGTGAGGAAGATTACGGGGATATCGGGCCGCGTTCGCAGGCGCCGCAGCGCCTCCAGCCCGTCCATCCCGGGCAATCCGATGTCCAGCAGAATGAGATCCGGGGGGTCGCGTTGGACCCGCGCGAGAGCGTCTTCGGCGGAGGCAGAAGTGCTGACCTGGCACCCGGCCTGCTCCAGGTTGAACGCCAAGCTGCGCCGCAGCAGGTCATCATCGTCAACCAGGAGGACATGCGAGGACGCCATCCACAAGTCTCCGGGGAGGGACCGTCACAACGACGGGAACGTCGCTCAGCACAGGGGATTATCTCACAATGCCCGAGCGTCGCCTCAGGGGTTGCCCCGCCCCGTCCCGCGCTACTCCAGCCGACGCAGGCCGGGCGCGCGGAACCAAAGGGCAACGCCGAAGGCCAATAGAAGTGACCCGCTGAGCAGCACGGCGTGCTGCACCCCCAGCGCGAAGGCCGCGGCGCCCGACAGGAGCGCCCCGAGGGGCAAGATTCCGTTAAAGCTAAGCGAGTAGAAAGCAATCACCCGGCCGCGCAACCCCTCGGGCGCCTCGTGCTGAATGAGCGAGTTCAACATGTTGAAGAGGAACACGTACCCCAGGCCCACCCCGACCATGGCCAGGACGGACAGGGGGAGAGTGCGCGTAAACGAAAAGATCACGATCAACGCCGGGAAGGCCAGCGTCCCCAGGGTCAGCAGCCGCCCCTTGAACCGGAAGCGTCCGAGCGAGGCGATCACGAGGGCACCGATCAGCGCGCCCATCCCCACAGCCGACTGAAGCCAGCCGTTGGTTGCGGGTCCGCCCTCCAGCACCACCACGCTCCAGGCGGGGATGAGGGTCGAGTAGGTCAATCCCACCAGGGTCGTCACCGCGCACACCACGATCAAGGTCAGCACGGTCGCATTGGAAGCGACATATTGGACTCCCTCGCGCAGGTCGGTCAGGGCCGAGCGCCGCGACCGAGGGGCGGCGACAGGAGGCAGCCGCATGCGCGTCAGGGCCGCAATGACAGCCAGGAAGGAGATGCCGTTGATCGCGAAACACCAGCCCGGTCCGAAGAGGGCATACGTCAGGCCGCCGATGGCGGGTCCCACAACGGTGGCCAGGTTGTACATCGCGGAATTCAGGGCGATCGCGTTCGACAGGTCCTCGCGCGGAACCATCTCCAGGACAAAGCCCTGCCGCGTGGGGGCATCAAAGGCGTTGGCCACACCCAGGCCGAACGCCAGAACCACGATATTCCAGGGTTGAACGACGCCCGTGAACGCTAAGATGGACAGGATGAACGCCAGGATCATCATGCTGGCCTGGGTCCCGATCAGCAGGTTCCGTCGCGAGGTCCGGTCGCTGATGACTCCGCCGAAGAGCATGAGGAACAGGCAGGGAGCCCCGGTCGCAAAACCCACATACCCCAGGTAGACCGTCGAATGGGTCAGCTCAAAGGCCAGGAATCCCTGGGCTGTGGACTGCATGTAGGTGCCCATGAGGGAGGCGAGCTGGCCTATGAACCACAAGCGGTAGTTCGGATGGTCCAGGGAGGCGAAAGTCTGGCCCAGCCGAAAGCGGGCGCTGGCACTCGCAAGCTGCAGCGTCCCGCCGGGCCCTGCCCGCGCGGACTGGGGCACGGATGCGGGAGCTGCCCCCGAGCCGGGATTCTCTGCCGACGGCGGATTCATGCTTTGAGGATCAGAAGAGGGAGGCAACCATGCCCCGCGATCTCGCCGCCCCGCGGATCCTCCGGTCGGCGCTGTCTCCGGAGGATCCGAAAGGGCGCAGGACTTCTTCAGACTTCAACCGACACGCGAGCCAGAGCCTTTCGGTCTTCTCTTCCTCGCACGAGGGAGAAAAGCGCCGCCACGAAGCACACCGCAAACGAGACCCAAAAAGCACTGTGCATCCCCGTGACGAAGGCATCTTTCGCGGCCGAAGGCAAGTTCACCGCCAAGCCGACGAACACCTCCATCATCTGATCGCGGGGCATCGCGTTGGCAATCACCGCCAGGATCAAGGCGAAACTCGTGACCATCCCGCTGTTGCGCAAGGTCGCCAGGGTAGCGGCAGCCACGCCCAGCCGGTCGCGCGGCGCGGATCCCATCGCCGCGCTGCTGTTGGGTGAAAAGAACATCCCGCCGCCCAACCCGACAATCGCCAGGCCGACCGCCACCTGGAGATAGGGAGCGGTCTGCCCCAGGGTGCTTAACCAGACGAGGCCCACCATTTGAGTGAGGAGCCCCAGCGAGGCCGGAATACGCGCCCCAATCCGATCCGAGACAATCCCGCTGATGGGGCCGACGAGCGAGCTGGCCACCGGCAGGGGAATCAGGAGCAGCGCCGCTTTCAGCGGATCGAATCCGCGGACGGCCTGCAGATAGAACACGATGATGAAGTTGACCGCATACAGCGCCAGGGACTGAAGCATGGCCGCCAGAACCGAGAAATTAAACACCCGGTTGCTGAACACGCCAAAATCAAGCGCCGGATGGGAAAATCGCTTCTCCCACCAAACAAACAGGGCCACCAGACCCAGGAACCCGGCAAACAGGCCCAGGATGATCGGGGAGGTGAGGCCCAGGTCGATGCTCTCCGTGAACGCAAACAGCAGCAGCACCAGGGCCAGGCTGAAGCTCCCCGCCCCCAGGAAGTCGAAAGGCTCGCGCTGTTTGCGCCGCGAAAGCTCGTGCAACTGCAGGTAGCCCCACAGCGTACCGACAATCCCCACCGGCACGTTGATAAAGAAGACCCAGCGCCAGTTTCCCAGGGTCAGGATCAGTCCGCCGAGGATCGGGCCGACAATCGATCCCACCGCGAAGGTGATCCCGTTGAGGCCCATGGCCCGCCCGAGCTCGCCGGGGGGGAAAGCCTCCGTGACGATGGCCATCGAGTTGACAGCCAGCATCGCTCCGCCCACGCCCTGCACCAGCCGAAAAATAATCAGCTGGGGGCCCGAACCCGCGAACCCGCACAGCAGCGACCCGAAAGTGAATACCATGAAGCCCACGTTGTACATGCGCACCCGCCCGAACATATCGGCCACGCGGCCAAACGTGAGCAGGAACACGGTCGTCACCAGGATGTACCCCATGATGACCCAGATCATGGAGACCAGATCGCTGTGCAGTTTGGTCATGATCTCGGGGATCGCCAGGATGACAATGGTGGTGTCGATGGCGGACATCAGAACCCCCAGCGTCGTCACGCTGAGGGCGATCCACTTATAGGGAAGCGAATGCAGCCGCCCTCGCAGACCCGTACCTGCCCGTGACGATCCCGAACTGTGCCTTTCTTCACCCACCGGATAGTCCTCCGACTTCGCTTCGAAACATTAGGCGCCGGCTTAGACCCACCGAGCCCTGCTCCGGCTCGGAACGGCCGCAGAGGCGTTCTCCGCACGGAGGCTCCCCTCCGCCGGCGCGGTCCGCGGACGGCTCCTGCCTCCCCAAGACTAAGGCGGAGCGGGACTTGGCGCTTGCGAGAGAATCAACCCCTTCGAGGAGGCCAAGCAAGCCTTGGACAAAGTCTGCCGGCCCTGAGGCGGGAGCTTGAGCGTGAGGCGCCAGCGGTTCCGAGGCTCCGGCTGGAACGAAGCAACTCCCTGCGCCGCCTGGGTGGCGAACCTCTTGGAAAGGAGGGGCTGGGACCGACTCGGAGCCGCGGCCCGATCCGGGAGGGGAAATTCCTCCGGGCGAGTCTGGTAGGTCAAGGCTCGGAAGCGGAGCAGAGGCACATCCTGCCCGCGCCGTCCCATGGCCATGGCCCGAACAATCCGAGGTACCGCCTCCAGTACCTCCCGGGCGCACGCTGTTGAGGTCGCGATCCTCTCTCGCCGCCTCCGGCAATTTCAGGGCTCAATCTTATCACGGGGTATGCCCCCCTCAAATGGAATGCAGCACTAGGGCAACGCCGGTTCCGGGCAGCGGTGGCCGCCTGCGTCAGCCGGCCGAGCCCCCCTCACAGCGCAGGACCCAGACCGCGGCTCGCACCTCCGGCCCCCAGACCGGGGAGAAGCGCTTGACTTGGCCTGAGCACCGTGGTATTATCCTCATCACCAGTTTAGCACTCTAGGCTCGAGAGTGCCAAAGAGGCCAAATGACAGCCCTAAGTGAGCGCCAGGAGCTTATGCTGAGCCTGATCATTCGGGAGTTTGTCGAAAACGCCCAGCCGGTAGGCTCCAAGGGGCTGGTGGACAAGTATCGACTTGGCTTCAGTTCCGCGACAGTCCGCAACGACATGGTGGCGCTGACCGATGCTGGTCTCTTGCGCCAGCCGCACACCTCGGCTGGCAGGGTCCCGACCGACGAGGGCTACCGCTATTTCGTGGAGAAGCTGATCGGCGAAGCAGATCTCCCCAACGCCGAGAAGCGCATGATCAGCCACCAGTTCTTTCAGGCCCAGGGCGACGTGGACCAATGGCTGCGGCTGGCGGCCTCGGTTCTGGCCCAGCATTCGAGCGTGGCCGCCCTAGTGACCGCGCCGCTTCCCGAGCGGATCATTTTCCGGCACCTGGAGCTCATCCCGGTCCAGGGCCGCCAGATCCTGCTGGTCCTGGTTCTTTCCGTCGGAGAGGTTCAGCAGCAAATGATCGCGTTGGCCGAGCCGGTGGCTCAGTCCCTGCTTTCTCAGACTTCCCAGAGGGTGACCTCGCTCTGCGCCTCCCTGGACACCTCGGCCATTCAAGCCTGCCGAGAGCAGCTCTCCGGGCTCGAAAGGGACGTGACCGGGGCGGTTGTGGAGATGATGCGGCGCTCCGACCAGGCGGCGGATGCCGAGGTCGTGTACGACGGAATCTCGAACGTCCTCAACCAGCCGGAGTTCGCCGACCGCCAGCTGGCGGGGCGGGCCCTGCACCTGATTGAGGAGCGAAGCCTCCTGCGGGGATTCTTGGCCAGTGTGCTGGGGCCCGAGATCGGGGGAGTCCATGTGGTGATTGGGGGCGAGGGGGATTGGGAGGACCTTCGGGATTGTTCGATGGTGGTGGCGCGCTACGGAGCCCGCGGCCTGGCCACGGGCGCGGTGGGCGTGCTCGGGCCGGTGCGGATGGCCTACGGGCGATCCATTTCCGCCGTCCGCTTCGTGTCCGAAGTGATGAGCGACTTGGTGGCGGAAAGCCACTCAGGGTGAAATCGATACGTTGCCGCCCCTCGGTTGAGGCGCTGGCAGCGGAGGCAGGTCCATGGCAGAAACCGAAAACGAAGTCGGCCCGCTCCAGGAACCCTCCGGGCCGATCGCCTCTTCGGAAGAGGAAATTGCGGGCCGGGAGGGCGCGCAGATCGGGGAGCTGCAGTCCCAGCTGCAGGAGGCTCAGCGTCAGGCGGCGGAGAATCTGGACGGCTGGAAGCGGACGCAGGCGGAATTCGCCAACTTCCGCAAGCGCCTTGAGCGCGAACAGGCGGACGCCCGAGCGCGAATGACCGGGCGGGTGATGGGCCGGCTTTTCCCCATCCTGGACGATTTCGAGTGCGCCTTGAAAGAAGAGATCAGCCCCGAGGCGCTGGGGCGCTGGGTGGCGGGGGTGAAACTGATTCACGAGAAGATCCTGGGAGTGCTGGCGGCGGAGGGGGTCGAGCCGATCGCCGACCCAGGGCATCTCTTCGATCCCAGCCTGCACGAGGCGCTCAGCTACGAGCCTCGCAGCGGTTGCCAGGACGGCCAGGTCATCGAGGTCATGCGCCCAGGCTACCGGCTGGGCGAGATCGTCCTGCGCCCCGCCCTGGTACGCGTGGCCTGCTCGGAAGCCAAGGAAACGAAACCATCCCCTTCGGGGAGCGGAGATCATCCACAGGAAAGGAGTTAGTGACTCATGGGTAAGATCATCGGCATTGATTTGGGAACGACCAACTCCGTGGTCGCCCTCATGGAGGGCGGCGAACCGAAGGTGATCCCCTCTTCCGAGGGCGCTCCGCTGGTCCCCTCTGTCGTCGCCATCAACCCCAAGACCGGCGAGCGGCTGGTGGGCCAAGTGGCCCGGCGCCAGGCGGTTGTGAACCCGGAGAACACCGTCTTCTCCATCAAGCGGTTTATGGGCCGCAAGTTTTCGGATCCCGAGGTCCAGCGGGCCATCAAGCTCGTCCCTTACCGGGTGAGCGCAGCGGCCAACGGCGATATCCGCGTCCGCATGGGCGAACGCGAGTACTCCCCGCCCGAGATTTCCGCCATGATCCTGGGCAAGCTCAAGACGGATGCCGAGGCCTACCTCGGCCAGACGATCACCCAGGCGGTGATCACCGTCCCGGCGTACTTCAACGACTCGCAGCGTCAGGCGACCAAAGATGCGGGCCAAATCGCCGGGCTGGAGGTCCTGCGCATCATCAACGAACCCACCGCTTCCTCTCTGGCCTACGGGCTGGACAAGAAGAAGGACGAAACGATCGCCGTCTACGACCTGGGCGGAGGAACGTTCGACATCTCCATCCTGGACGTGGGCGACGGGGTCTTTGAGGTCAAGTCCACCAACGGGGATACCTTCCTGGGAGGCGACGACTTTGACCAGCGGGTCATTACCTGGATCGCCGACGAGTTTCAGAAGCAGGAGGGCATTGATCTGCGCAAGGATCGCCAGGCCCTGCAGCGGCTCAGGGAGGCGGCCGAGAAAGCGAAGATCGAACTGTCCACGGTGATGCAGTCCGAGATCAACCTGCCGTTCATCACCGCCGATGCCAGCGGCCCCAAGCACCTGACCATGACCCTTACCCGGGCCAAGCTGGAGCAGCTCACCGGAGATCTCATCGAGCGCAGCGTCCGCCCCGTGCAGCAGGCGCTGGAAGACGCGCACCTCAAACCCAGCGATGTGAACGAGGTGGTGTTGGTGGGCGGGATGATCCGCATGCCTGCGGTCCAGGAGGCCGTCCGCAAGGTTTTCGGCAAGGAGCCCCACAAGGGCGTCAACCCCGACGAAGTCGTGGCGGTTGGCGCCGCCATCCAGGCCGCGGTCTTGGGCGGCGAGGTCAAAGATGTCCTGCTCCTGGATGTCACCCCCCTGACCCTGAGCATCGAAACCCTGGGCGGGGTCGCCACCGCGCTGATCGAGCGCAATACGACCATCCCGACGCGCAAGAGCCAAGTCTTTTCCACCGCCTCCGACATGCAGACCAGCGTGGAGATCCACGTGGTCCAGGGCGAGCGCCCGATGGCCGGCGACAACAAGAGCCTGGGGCGGTTTATCCTGGACGGCATTCCCCCCGCGCCGCGTGGGCTGCCCCAAGTCGAGGTGACCTTCGACATCGATGCCGACGGCATCCTCAAAGTGGAGGCGCGGGACAAGGCGACGGGACGGAGCCAGCACATCACCATTCAGCCCTCCTCGGGCCTTTCCAAGGACGAGGTGGAGCGCATGACGCGCGAGGCCGACGCGCACCGCGACGAGGACCGCCAGCACAAGGAGGAAATCGAGGCGCGCAACACGGCGGACTCGGCGATCTATACCGCCGAAAAGGCGCTGCGCGATGCCGGGGACAAGGTGCCCAGCACCGTGCGGGACAGCGTCAACCAGAAGATCTCGGCCCTGCGCTCGGCGCTCTCGGCCAACGACCTGAACGCGATTCGCAGCGCCACCTCGGATTTGTACCAGGCCTCCCAGGCGATTGGCGCGGCCATGTACCAGCAGGGCCAGCCCGGTCCCGACCAGGGGCCTAGCGGTCCTTCCTCGGGGGGCGGCGGCGGGAGCGGCGGCGGCGGATCCGGGCCCTCCGGAGAGGATGTCGTCGAGGGCGAGTTCAAACAGGTGTAACGCATGCTGTGGGTCTCGCGCCCGGCCGGGGCGCGAGACCCGCGGTTTCCTTCTGCCCCCCTATGGCAACTCCTACCAGAGACTACTACGTGGTCCTCGGCGTATCGCACAACGCGACTTCCGAGGAGATCCGCAGCGCCTATCGGGTCCTCGCCAAGAAGTACCACCCGGACCTCAACAAGGATCCGGGCGCCGAGGAGACTTTTAAGCAGGTCAACGAAGCCTACAGCGTCCTGGGCGACGAGCAGCGGCGGGTGGCCTACGACCGCTTTGGCCTGGCCGGGGTCGAAGGAGGCATGGCTCAGGGCTTCCCGGGCGGATTCGGCGGCCTGGGAGATCTCTTCGAGGAGTTCTTCCGCGGCTTTGGGGCCAGTTCGTCCATGGGCCGCCGCTCGCCGCGGCGAGGCGCAGATCTGCAAGCGCCGGTGACCCTGGCGTTCGATCAGACTGCCGCCGGGGTGGAAAAAGAAATCCCCTTGGAGCGAATGGAGGTCTGCGAGGCCTGCCGCGGCTCCGGCGCCGAGCCCGGAACTTCGCCGGTGCGCTGCAGCACGTGCCACGGCTCCGGCCAGGTCCGCCAGGTCCGCGAAACCTTCCTGGGTTCGATGGTCAATGTCACCGCCTGCCCGACCTGCCAGGGAACGGGCGAGGTTATTTCCTCCCCCTGCAAGAAGTGCCACGGGCACGGAGTCCAGCGCCGGTCACGGACTTTGAAGGTGACCCTCCCGGCCGGCGTGGACGAGGGAACCCAGATTCGAGTGCCCGGCGAGGGCGAGCCGGGCCCGTACGGCGGCCCCATGGGCGACCTCTACCTCACCATCCATGTGGAGCCTCATGCCTTCCTGCGCCGCAAGAAGGACGACCTGTGGGTCGAGATCGGGATCAACGTGGCCCAAGCCGCGCTGGGAGCCCAAGTCCAGGTGCCCTCCCTGAACGGGCCCCTCTCGCTGAGCGTTCCGGCCGGAACGCAGTCCGGACACGTGTTTCGCTTCAAGGGCAAAGGCATTCCCCACCTTCAGGCCCACGGGCAGGGAGACCTGATGGTCCTGGTCAATGTTCAAACCCCATCCCGCTTGAGCGGAGAGCAAAAGCGTCTCCTGCGCCAATTGGGCGATACCCTCGACCCTCAGGCGGCCCCCCAAACCAAAGGCCTCCTAGACAGCCTCAAGGACACCCCGGGTGAGTGACGGCGAGCAGCCCCCGGCGCACCCGCGCCAGTGGCTGGAAGTCTCCGTCCCTGTCGATGATGAGATGGCCGAGCCGGTGGCGGACCTGCTCGCCCAGTACGCGCCCCAGGGGGTCGCCCTGAGCTACGCCGAGATTCTTCCCGATCCGGATGGGGAGGGCCTTCCCGGCGGAGGACTACGAGTGAGTGCCTACCTGCCCGTGGACGAGAACCTAGAGGCTACCCGCCAGCGCCTGCTCACCGGGCTCTGGCATCTGAGCCAAATCCGTCATCTCTCCCCCGCGGACTTTCGGCGGATCGAGGACCGGGATTGGATGGAAGAGTGGAAGCGCAGCTACCGTCCGATCCGGATCGCTCCCGGCCTCGTCGTCTGCCCGAGCTGGATCGAGCTGCCGCCCGAGCCGGAAGAGGTGGTGGTGCGCCTGGATCCGGGCATGGCCTTCGGAACGGGAACCCATCCGACCACCCGCCTATGCCTTGAGGCCGTCCGGGAACTGGTCCAGCCGGGTTCGGAAGTGATCGACCTGGGCTGCGGATCCGGGATTCTGGCGATCGCCGCCTTGCGACTGGGCGCCTCGCGCGCCCTGGCTTTGGACATTGACCCCGAGGCCGTGCGGACCACCCTCAGCAATGGTTCCCGCAACGGAGTCAGCGAGCGCCTGCTGGTCCTGACCGGCTCCCTGGCCGAGGCCCTGGCGGACACGGCACCGATCCGGAAGGCCTCGCTGGTGCTTGTGAACATCCTCGCCCAGGTGGCGGTGGAAATGCTTCACTCCGGACTCGCCCGCCTGGTCCTGCCCGGAGGACATCTGGTGCTTTCCGGAATCCTTCTGGAACAATCGCCTCAGGTGGAGCAGGCCCTGAACGAGCAAGGTCTTGCCCCGGCGCAAAAGCGCGTCCGCGAGGACTGGGTGGCCTTGTGCGCCGGATTGAGGAAGGGCTGAAGCGGCGGAGGGGCTGCGAAGTTGCGATTCATCAGGGGGCCGACCGCCGGCGCGGAAGCAGGCTTCGGCCCGCCGGACCCTCATCAGCGGGCTCGCCCAAGGCAACGGACGAGGGTCACGCCTGCCGCCGGGTCCGCGGGGCCCCGATCTATCGCATCTCCTCTCGAGGGGCACGGTCTGTGCCGTGGCCTATTCCCCGGGTGACCAGAACCCAGCGCTCCGTCCTGCCAGGATCTCTCGCCAGGAAACCATCCCCTTCGCCGCGCGACAACGGAATCCGGCCCGCCAGGAGGGAATCCACAAGACCCGCGGGTTGCCACCCTTCCTCACCGCGCGCTCGTTGCGCCCGCCGAGCCGCTCCCGTCTGCGGCTTGGCTTCACCATGCATGAAACGGGGCTGTCCCTTTTGGGACAGCCCCGGATTGCTTAGAGGACACCCAGGTCAGCTAGCCTCAACCTCCTCGCTCCCCATCTGAGCTTTGCGGAACCGATACGTAATGCGGCCTCGCGCGAGATCATAGGGGGACAGCTGCACCTTGACCCGGTCCCCAAGAAGGATGCGGATGTAGTTCTTGCGCATCTTGCCTGAGAGGTAGGCCAGGACCGTGTGCCCGCCTTGCAGGGACACTCGGAACATTGTCCCCGGCAGGGCCTCCACCACCGTGCCCTCGACCTCAATCTTTTCTTCTTGCTTGGTCATCCCACCTCCCAGCCGAACCGGCGGTCCCCCTGCCGGCGATTACTCCCCATATTCCGATTTTCGCTCGCGCCTCTTGATGCGGCGAATGGCCTTCTTCTTCTGGATGCGGCGCAACTCACTCTTCGAAATGAACCAGCGCTTGCGGCGGACGGTGCTTAAGATCCCTGCCCGGGTCACCTTCTTTCGAAACCGCTTGAGCAGGCTCTCCTGACTCTCATTCGGCCGCAGGTTCACGCCCGTCACTCTGCCCTCACCTCCCCTCCGTGCCTAGAACGGATCATTCTACGCACAAAAAACGACCCGCCTGCTGCGCGGGTCATCTTTGTCTCCTGCTTCGGCAGTCTTGCAGAGTGCCAACCCCAAACTGCTCTCTGACCACCTCCGACGCCCGCGGCCCGCAGCGGCATCGACTCCCAGGCTCCTCCCGGATAGGCCATCGGCTGCTTCCCCTCAGGCGCTTCTCCGGGTTGGCCTGTTCGACCACGAGCGCGATTATACAACCGGCCGGAAATGATGTCAATTTCTGCAATCGGCCTTGAGTCCGAATTCCCTCAGCCGACTCGATGCCGGGCCTCAGGGAGACAGCGGCGCAGACGGCTGTCGACCTCCCCGGCCCCCAGGCCGGAGATGGCCACGATCTTGTCGCGGCCCTTCTCCCCGGCAACAATCTCAATCGCGTTCTCCCGGACCTCGAGCACCTCGGCGAGAAAAGCGATCAGCGCCCGGTTGGCCGCACCCCCCCTGGCCGGGGCCGCGACGCGGACTCTGAGAGTGCCATCCGACAAAAGCCCCGAGAGACCCGTCTTGGAAGCGCGCGGGATCACGCGGACGACAAGGGCGGCGCCGGTTCCCCCCGCCACCCAGTTGCCCGACCGCCTTCTCAAGCCACCGACCTCGGTCACCGCTTCTCCTCCAGCGTATTCCAGCCCGTGGCTGGGCCTCCCCGCAGGCAGTCCCGCCAGAGACTCACCCGGCGACCAGGTTGGCCAACACCGAGGTGATCACTTGAATGAGGATCAGCAAGATGAGCGGGCTAAAGTCAAGCGAGCCCAAAGGGGGCACGAGGCTCCGGATGGGGGCCATCATCGGCTCGACGATGCGGTCCAACGCCTGTCGGAAGGGATTGTAGGGGTTGGGCACGACCCAGCTGACGACCACATCGACCAGGACGATCAGGCTGAGCACGTTGCCGATGGCAATGATGAGCGAGGCCATCCCTCACTTCTCTCCGCGAGGTCCTACCCTGAGCCGTGCCCGCAAGTCCGTTTCGGCCCTCACCCTTCTCATCGAGGAACGCGCCTCCCTCGGACCGGCAGGTGCGATTATAAGACCTCCGCCCCTCCCCCCGGCGACCTCGGCCCGAGAAGGGCACGGCCGATCCGCACCATCGTGGCCCCCTCCTCCACCGCGATCTCGAAGTCGTCGGTCATGCCCATCGAGAGCTGGCTGAGGTCCAGGCCGGGAAGCTTCCCGCGCAACCACTCCCGCAGTTCCCGTAAGCGGCGGAAGACCGGGCGCGTCCCCTCCGGGTCGGCGCACCACGGAGCCATCGTCATCAGGCCGATCACCCTCAGGTGGGACAGCTCGGCCGTCTCGCGGATCTCACCCAAAGCGCGCTCCCAGTCGCCGGCCTGGGCCATAGCCCAGCCGTACTTGCGGCTCTCTCCGGAGACATTGCACTCCAAGAGGATCGGCAGCTGGGCCGCTGCTTCTTCAGCGAATCGATCCAGGCGACGAGCGATGCGCAGGCTGTCCACCGAATGGACCAGAGAGAATTCCTGCGCCACCTCGCGCGCCTTCCGGCTCTGGATGTGTCCAATCATGTGCCATTCCGCCGGCGGGTCCGGGATCGCCTGGATCTTGGGGCGCGCTTCCTCGACGTAGTTTTCCCCAAAGCGGGTGAGACCGGCCTCCAGCGCGCGGCGAACCATCTCCAGCGGATGGCCTTTGGTCACCGTCACCAGACTCACCTCGGAGGGGTCCCGTCCGACTCGCTGGGCGGCCTCCGTGATGCGCGTTCGAACCGCCTGGGCGTGCTCCCGAATCTCCGCGACCGTCCGCTCCGTTGCCATTCCCCAGCCTATCCTTCGCGCAAACCGATGAGCGCTCCAAACCGGCCCGTGCGCCCATTCTCGGATCGGTGCGAGTACCAGTCGTCCACGTGGCAGGCGGTACAGGTCGCAGCCTGCTCGATCTTTTCGACTCCGGCCTCCCGCAGCGCCAGCTCGTTGGCCAAGGCCAGGTCGAAGCGCGTCTGCCCTAGGAGATTGGGGAGCAGCTGATCGGCTTGCTTGGCAAATGCCTGCCGTACCCCCCCAATCACGTCTTCACCCACGGGATAATGATCCGGGGCCACCGAGGGGCCGATGGCGGCAATCACGTCCCCCGGGCGCGTGCCGAAGGCCTCTTGCATGCGCTCGACGGTCTTGCGGGCGACCCGCAGCAGGCTCCCCTTCCAGCCCGCGTGGATCAGCCCTACGGCCTGGGCGCGCGGATCATAGAGCAGCACGGGGACGCAATCGGCAAAACGCAGGAAAAGCGTCAGGTCGCGGCGGCGGCTGATCAGGGCATCCCCTCGGACCCCAGGGGGGGTTCCGCCGCCGGGCTCGGCCGCCAGGATGACCTGGTCAGAGTGAATGAGCCACAGGTCGCTCAGGCTCTCCACCGGCCGACCCAAGGCGCGGAAGCAGCGCTCCCGGTTCTCCCTCACCCGTTCGCGCTCGTCCCCCACCGAGCCTCCAACATTCAGGGAAGCCCAGGGACTTGGGCTGACGCCCCCGCGACGGGTGAAGAGACCATGAACGAGGCCGGATTGCGCCTCGAGACTTTCAAAGACGAAGTACTTGAGACCCGCCCGCTCCCGAAAGGTCATGACCGGCCCAGCGACTCCAGGGCCTCCTTCTTTTCCATCGCTTGGATGGTGTCGTCCATGCTCTCTTGCACCATGGGATAGGCGAACCAGACCGAGGCAAAACCGAACAACGCGCCGGTCAGGGTCCGCAGGAAGGGCGTGCTCTCGCGCAGGGGCAGCAGCCCCAAGGGCAGATCCGAGATCAGCTGGGTGCCTCCGTCGAACAGGATGGGCAGGATGCCGAAGATCAGCCAGAGACTCCAGGGCAGCGCCGGCAGGCGTTTGCGCAAGAAGGCAAAGATTACGCCCCCCACGAACAGGCTCCCGTAGATGGCCACATCCCTCTCGCAAATCGCAACCTTGTACCCCATGAGAGGGTTTCCCAGGAAGGCTCGGGCGGCCCAGTAGTTGTTGGGGTCGATGCCCGTCCACTGGGTGAACACGTCCCGCGGATAGGCGGCTTGCTGTCCGAAAAGGAACCAGCAGCGGAAGGCCAGCTGATGGCACAAGGGACTGAAGATTGTGTAGATCCAATGGGCGGGCGTCTCCAGGTCGAAATACATGAGGGTCGGCGCCAGGAAAGGGAGGCCCACATAGAGCAGGACGAAGGCGTTAAAGCACGCGAGCCAGTGAAGCGTGAACCAACGGGCAAAGGAATTGCCCGCCGTTTCGATCTGCTGCGCCCGGCTTCCGGTCGCGCCCCCAAAGGTCTGGGCGACCGCCAGGGCGCTGATCAAAGCTTCGCGGGAAATCGGCGGGAGCAGACGACGGCCTCCCACCTCAACCACGGGGACCTCTTCCCCCACCTCGGCCCGCCAGCTGGGATTGTCATCGATATCCCGCACCAGAAGGGTGTGCGGATAGCGTGCCGCGATCTCCCCCAGCAGCTGCTCCACCTGCAGACAGTCTTCACAGCCCCGGCGAGTGTAGAGTGTCACTGTCGTCATGGAAAAGGCACCTCAATGATCCCGTGTCTTGCGTCCCGTTCGCCGGCCTCGGCGCGCTGCCGCCGACCCCGGCGAAATCTCACCCGAACGACCCAAAAAGAAACTCAACCCACTGGCTCCCGTTCCTGCCTGGGCTCGACCTGACCTGCCTCCAGCCCTGACCATTCCAGATTCTCGGTCGGGGGACTCATCACTCTCCCGGCCTCAGGCCCAAGTCCCGCATTATGACACGGCTTGCCAGGGAGCACGCCGGGCCCCTCAAAGACCGGTATGGATGAAAGAACCGAGGCCCGCCAACTGCTGGAAGACGCCCAGGAAAAGCATCCCTCCGATCACGACCAGCAAGGCACCGCTGGCCCATGAGACATAGCGCAAGGACGGCAAGTTGCGGCGCAGCCCTTCAGAAACCCTTCCGATGGCCAGCGCCGCCAGCAGGAAGGGGATCGCCAGGCCCAGCGAATAGGCGCTCAAGAGTAGCACGCCCCTCGCCAGCGAGGCGCTGTCGAGCGCCAAGGTCAGAATGGCCCCCAGCACCGGCCCGATGCAGGGCGACCAGCCCGCCGAGAAAAAGACTCCCATCAGCGCAGAGGAAAGGTATCCCAGGCCGGCATCGGGAACCACCAGCCGTCGCGTGTCCACGTCCAGGAACGGAAGCGAGATCAGCCCCAGCGTGTACAACCCGAAGACGATCACGACGAGACCCCCGAGGCGGGCGATCCACTCATGGAGGCTGAAGAGCAAACGTCCGGCAGCCGAGGCCGCCGCGCCCAGGCCGACGAAGACAAGGCTGAAGCCCACCACAAAAGCCAGCCCATGGCTGAACACGCCCCAGCGCCCGCGCACGGCGGCCGGCTCAGACCGGACGGCGCGCCCTCCCAGATAGGCAACATAGGCAGGGACCAGGGCAAGCACGCAGGGAGAGAGAAAAGAGGCCACTCCCGCCAGCCAAGCCAGCCCGATCGTCACGGATCTCGACACCGGCGGAGAGCCCGGGCCCCCTCTAGTCCTGGATGATGATCGCGGTGCCGCCCGGGAGCGGCGGGTGAACGTCCCCCGATGGGTAGGGGACGGCCGGCTGGGTCCAGCGGAAGACCCACTGGGCGTCCTCGGGGCGGGCGTTCACGCAGCCATGCGACTTCGGGATGCCGTAGTCGTTGTGCCAGTAGGTCGAATGAATCGCCTCCCCGTCGCGGCTGATGAAGAACGTGACCCATCCCACGCCGGGAAGGTCATATCCGTTGGCCGCGTTCCCCTCAGCCATGTGGACCCCCAGGCGTTTCCATTGAACCCGGTGACTCCCGGGCGTGGTGGCCCACACCAGCTGCTTGCTGCCGGAGGGGTAGTACTGACCGCCCGAGGCGATGGTGGCGTGAAAGACTTCCACCTCATCCTCAAAGGCCGAAAGATCCTGTCGCTCCAGGTCCACCACGATCTTCTTGTTCTCCACCTGCGGCGATATCGGGGCGAGGTCCTCAGCCGCGATCGGGGTCAGCCCCTGGCCGGGGGTGTAGGCGTTCAGATCCGCGATGTGGTACCAGACCTGGCCCTCCTTATCCGGGCCCACCGCGTCGACCTGATAGATGGAGGCATAGTACAGGCGGTATCCGATGTGAGCGGGCGCGGTCGGCTGGCTCCAGCTGTCCTCATAGGGAACCGTGACCTGAGCCCAGAAGCCCCCGTCGGGAGCGACCGTAAGGGGCATACTCGGCTGGTAGACGATGGGCTGCACATCCGGAAAATAGAGGTAGCCCTGGGAGGTCTCCATCCACACATGGTTCTGGGGCTGGGCGCCCTGGCCAACCACCTCGCGCAGGACCTGAACCACGTCATCCTGCTTTTTCCAGCCCAGCAAGGAGCTGTCAGGCGAGGGATGAGAACGCAGCGCGGTTCGGGCAACCGTCACGCGTCCCAGGTGCGCCCCAGGGTGAAATTGGCCGCTCCAGGGGTCCACTCCGACCTGCGCGAGAAACAGCGACGGCCATGCGCCCAGCGGGTGACCGGCGCCGACCATGGCGGCGAGGCCAGCGAGTCGAAGGAATTCCCGTCGAGAGAGTGTCATATCGCCTCTAAGGAAGGAGAGGATACCTGAAATGACCCCCTCTCTGCAAGGTGCGGCCAAAAAGCAGATCCTGGCCCTCGGGGACCAGAGGAACTCGACGAGCTGCACAAGCTCTTGACCCGGCTGGGCGGAGACGAAGTCGTCGGGCCGACCCGCTGGGCCGGGGCGCACCCTCGCTACCTACGGGTCTGGATGTGGAGAATCCTGTGCGCCGATGCTGGCCGTCACAGCCTGGAAGGCTAAGGCTCGGAGGCATCGCGGCCTCCGGATTCGCTTTTTCCTTCTGACCCCTTTACAATTTCGCTCCAGACCCACGAAGATCTGCGACTCCAGCCAACCGAAGAGGTGAGCTATGGCAAACGCCTACCAGAGTCTGGCCGAGCGGTTGAACGAGATCCCCAACGGCTTCCCCCCCACTCCCAATGGCGTGGAATTTCGGTTGCTGGCCAAGCTCTTTAGCCCGGAGGAGGCGGATCTGGCCTCCCGTCTGCGCCTCAGCCTGGAGACGCCCGAAGAGGTCGCCGCCCGCATCGGGGGCGACCCGCATGAGATCCGCGCTCAACTCAAGACCATGGCCCATAAAGGTCTGATCCGCCGCGAAAAGAGGGAGGCAGAGATCGGGTACGGACTCATGCCTTTCATCGTCGGCATCTACGAGTTCCAGGCGACGACGATTGACCCGGAGTTCGCCCGTCTGTTTGAGGACTATTACCGCCAGGCCTTCGGGGTAGGCCTAAACGCGAAACCGCCGATCCACCGGGTGATCCCGGTAGGCGCCAGCGTGCGCATGGACATGGAAGTCCGCCCGTTCGAGAGCGCCGCCGACATTCTCGGAGGCGCCCGGTCCTGGGCGGTCCTGGACTGCATTTGCCGCAAGCAGAAAGCACTGATCGGACAGGCCTGCGAGCACCCGATCGAGGTCTGCCTGACGTTCAGTGCAATCCCCGGCGCCTTTGACCACGCCCCGGGAATGCGCGTGCTGTCCCTGGAGGAGGCCATGGACACCCTGCAGCAGGCCGACGAAGCGGGCCTGGTTCATACGACAAGCAACAATCAGAAGGGCCTGTGGTACATGTGCAGCTGCTGCACCTGCTCCTGCGGGATCCTGCGCGGCATGGCCGACCTGGGCATCGCCAACGTTGTGGCGCGATCCTCCTTCGTGAATGCGGTCGATCCGGAACGCTGCGTTGGCTGCGAGCTGTGCCTCCCCAGCTGCCAGTTCAAGGCTTTGAGCATGGAAAGCCAGCGGCTGGCCAAAGTGGACCGCCAGAAGTGTGTGGGCTGCGGCGTATGCGCTTCCTCCTGCCCGGAAGGCGCGCTGGCCCTGGTGCTTCGGCCGGAGGAGGAGCTGCAGCCGCCTCCCCTGACCCTGGCCGAGTGGATGGCCGCGCGGGCGGTTGCGCGCGGCATTGACCTGAGCTCGGTGCTGTGAAAGGCTCGACGCGCCCCTCTCCAGCGAGAGGAGGCGGCTGCGGGTTCGGGATCCTGCAGCAATCGACGGGATTCAACTTCGTGGCCCTGCTGGGTAACCTCATCCTCCAGGAAAGGAAAGGTGGGGGCTCTCGGGAAGCCTCCCGGGGCCTAGCCGCCCCCAACCCTCTGGATCCCTTGCAGGAGCCGTCATGAGGGAGGGGTCTCATTCCGAGGGGAGCAGGGGAAGGCCGAGCCGGAGAACTCCGAACCTGCCCGTGTTGCCCTGGATCCTGGTCGGTCTTGCCGCAGGCTACCTGCTCTTCTACGTTCTTCCGGTCTTTCTGAATCCCCAGCACACGATGCTCTTCCCGAAATACCTGCCCGCGACGAAATCCATCGGGTCGGATCTGTCTGGCACCCTAAGCTACAGTGCCTCTTGGCTCATCGAACATCACACGCCGTACATTGGAGCTAACCAGAAGCCACCGCTCACCGCCCCCTTCTTTGCGCCCCTGCTCTTCCTGCCCTTCCCCGACGCGTACCTGATCATCACCGTTTTGACCCTGGCAGGATATGCGATTTGCTCGTTATGGTTTCCGGCCATGGCCAGCGGCTCCAGGCGGATCACGCCTGTCCTTCTCCTCGTGGCGCTGACCGGGTTGCTTTCTTACGGCTTCCAATGGGAATTAGAGAGAGGTCAATTCGATATCCTCGCGATGACCCTGGCCCTCGGCGCGATCGGCCTGTTCTACACCCAGCCGCGACTGCGGATCGTCAGCTACCTTCTGATCACCCTGTCCATCCAGCTCAAGGTCTATCCTGCCATCCTGATCATCGCCTTCGTGGCGGACTGGCGGACCTGGAAGAAAGAGCTCCTGCGCCTAGTCGAAATTTTTGCGCTCAACTTTGTTTGCCTGTTCGTTCTGGGGCTGCAGGTGTTCCAGGATTTTGTTGGGATGATCGGGGGGTATATCGTCTCCTTCGACCCGTTTGTTGGCGACCATTCGGCCTCGACCTTCGCCTACAATCTCTCCCCGCACCCGCGGTACCTCGAGTTGGCCCTCTTCGCCCTGTTCGGGCTGTGCTTTCTATACGCCCTTTGGGTGTCGCACACCCGCCAGCGTCCGGGCCTGGATCCCTACCTGCTCTTGGCCTGCTGTGTCGGGGCGCTCATCATCCCCTCCATCAGCAACGACTATACCCTTCCTCTCCTGGTGCCTTTCGCCGCACTTTTTTTCCTGAGCCTGGAGATCGGGACCCAGAGTAAGATCCGTGCCGGGCTGGGCGCCTTGCTCGTGGTCCTCATGTCCTTGGCGTACTGCTCTACACTGTTCTCTTATGCGAACAAGGCCGCGCTGCCTTTCCTGGGAGCCGTGCCGCGCTTCCTAATCGGGAACAACCTGCCTGGCCTCTTCGTTGTGCTCCTGACCGCGACCGCATTGGTCGCGCTGGGTCATGTTCGCACCCGGGAGGTTCCGCCCAGCGAGGCGGAGGAGGCCTCGGGAACCGCCGGGTAGGCCGGCTTGGGGAAGTGGGATCGACGGGAGAGAGCGGATCCTGGGAAGGATCCAGAAGCGCCTAGCAGGGCGAAAGAGGCGCCCGATTCTCCGATAGGGTAAGCTCTTGCGGCCCGATGCGCTTGCTCTTCGGAACCCGCCTTTCGGTTTTGGAATCGCCAATGCCGGCCGCAAGGGGCAGAAACACGCGCGGCGTTGGGTGATCTCCACCCAGGCGGATCACAACCGCGGCGGGCGGAATCTCAGCGACCGCCAGGACCGGGACCCGCGTTTGCCGGAGTTCGCGCCCAGTCCCCAAAGAGGAGTAGATCTGATGGAGATGCAGAAGGCCAAGGAACCAAGGCCGGGCTGGTTGGGAAGGCTCTTGGACCAGCCCTTGCTCGTGTGGATCGTGCTCGGATTCTTGGCCAGCTACGTGCTTTTCTTCCTGTGGCCCATTTTTCTGAATCCCAAGCAGGCCATGTTCTTCCCACGATACGTACCCGCTTTCGGTCCGATCGGCAGCGATCTGATCAATACATTGAGCTACAGCAAGTCCTTGATCATCGAACATTCCATTGGAGCGACCCCGTATTATCCGCCGCTGACCACGCTTCTCTTCTCCGCTCTGGTCTTCCTGCCGTTCCGGGAGGCCTACCTGATCATCACCCTTGGTACCCTGGCGGGCTATGCGATCTGCACTCTTTGGTTCCCCGTCGTGGCCAGCGGCTCGAGGCGCATCTCCCCCTGCCTCCTGCTTCTGTCGCTAACCGGACTCCTCTCGTACGGCTTTCAATTTGAACTGGAGAGAGGCCAATTCAATGTCATCGCGATCGCCCTGGCGCTGGCCGCGATCGGCTTGTTCTATGGGCATCCGCGATTGCGCCCCGTCAGCTATGTTCTTTTCACCCTGTCCGTCCAACTCAAGGTATATCCCGTGATTCTGATCATCGCGTTTGTCGAGGATTGGCGGAACTGGAAGAAAGAGATCGTGCGTCTGCTCGCAATTGTGGTCGTTAACGTTGCCTGCCTGTTCGTCCTGGGTCCCCAGGTATTCCGGGATTACGTGGCTAAGATCCAGGACCAAGTCCTCCATCCCTATGTTTGGGTCGGCAACCATTCGGCCGTGTCCTTTGCCATGCAACTCTTCCCTTCCCACCGGCAAGCTTTCGAGTTGGGCGTCTTGGCGTTGTTCGTATTGTGCTTCCTCTACGCCATTCGGGTGGCGCACGCCCGCCGATGGCCGGGCCTCGACCCCTACCTGCTCTTGGTCTGCTGCGCCGCCGCGCTGATCATCCCATCCGAAAGCCACGACTATACCCTTCCCATCCTGGTGCCCGTGGCGGCGATCTTCTTTCAGCGCTTGGAGATAGCAGGCAAGGGTCGAATTCGCTCGGGGTTGGGCGTGATCCTTGTGGTCCTCATGTCCTTCGCGTACTCCTCGACCCTGTTCTCGTACACGACCAAGGCCTCCCTGCCTTTCGTGGGGGCCAGAATTCCACCTTTCCTGATTGAGAACAACTTCCCTGCTCTTCTGCTCGTGCTCCTGACCGCGACGGCATTGGTCGCCCTGGGTCATGTTCCCTCCCGAGAGGCGGCTCTGGCCAGTGCGGCCGATTCTTCGGGAAGCGCCGGGTAGACAAGCATGGAGAAGGTGGATCTCCGGAAGAAACGGGGGCGCTGCGAAGCGTTCAACTCCGCCTTGGTCAGATGGCGTCTTGGGCGCGGTGCTCCACCCAGAGGAGGAAACACGGCCAGCTTTTATGTCTTTGGCGAAATGGGTCGCCGCCCGGACAGGCCACGCCCCGGACCTGAGCTCGGTGTTCCGCAAGTGTTCGGACGCGCCCACCGGGGCAAGGGAGGCGGCCGATTCTCCGGGGGCGTCAAGGCCTCTACGCCCAGATCGGCTGGTCGTCGGATTGCACCTTTCGTCCCTTCGCCCCGGTCATGCCGGCCGCATGGCAAAAGACCTCGTGAGGCTGGGGGTGATCTTTGGACTGACGGTCTACAACGGAGGCTAGGCGGCCTGCTGAATCCCCCCGACCCAGCGGCCGGCACTCGCGTTCGCTTGAGTTCGCGCCTAATCCCCAAAGAGGAGAACCTGTGATGGAGACTCCGGAGGCCAAGAAACCAAGGCCGGACTGGTTGGGAAGGCTCTTGGACCAGCCCTTGCTCGTGTGGATCCTGCTCGGATTCTTGGCCAGCTACCTGCTTTTCTTCCTGCGGCCCGTTTTCCTGAATCCCAAGGGGGTCATGTACTTCCCAGACTATGTGCGCGCCAACGGCCGCATTGGAAGTGATCTGGCGATAAACCTGGGTTACGCAAGAACGTGGCTGGTCAAGCACCAAAACCCATACGTCGGAGTGAATCTAAACGCCGAGGACTTTCACCCGCCGCTGGGCACCCTGCTCTTCTCTTCTCTCATTTTCCTGCCGTTCCGCTACGCGTACCTGATCGTGACGCTGCTGACCATGGTGGGCTATGGGGTGTCGACTCTTTGGTTTGCGCGCTGGGCGAGCGGAACGAGGCGCCTGACACCCACCCTGCTGCTCCTGGCGGTCACCGGATTCCTCTCCTATGGGTTTCAATTCCAACTCGAGAGAGGCCAGTTCGACGTCATTGCCATGACGCTGGGCCTGGCTGCGATTGCCGTATTCTACGGGCGTCCGCGGCTGCGTCCCCTCAGCTATGTTCTGCTCACCTTGGCGATCCAGCTCAAGGTGTGGCCCGCCATTCTGATCGTCGCGTTCGTGGCCGACTGGCGGAACTGGAGGCGGGAGGGGTTGCGGATCCTCGGGATTCTGATCCTGAATGCCGCCTGCCTCTTCGTGCTGGGTCCTCGAATATTCCTGGATTTTTTCCAATCGATTTCCCAGCATGTTCTGGTTCCCTTCCACTCGGCCGTCAATCATTCGGCGGCCTCTTTTGCGATGGAACTGTTTCCTTCGCACCCCGGCCCGTTGGAACTGGCGATCTGGGCCCTGGTCGCCGCCTGCCTCTTGTATGCCATCTGGGGCGCGCGCGCCGGCCGGTTGCCGGGATTAAATCCGTACCTGCTACTGGTCTGCACCATCGCCGCGCTGGTGGTCCCCACGATCAGTGATGACTACACCCTTCCGATCTTGATCGCCCCCGCCGCCATATTCTTCAGCTGCCTGCAGATCCCGCAGAAAGGGCAAATGCGGGCCGGGCTCGGCATCGTTCTAATCTTCCTGGCTTCCCTGGCGTATTCGTCGCTGCTCTTCTCGTTCACCAACAGGATGTCACTGCCTCTTCTAGCGTCAAGGGTCTCGCCTTTCTTCACCGAGAACGGCTTGCCGGCGATCCTTGTCTTGCTGCTGGCGGCCACTGCGCTGGTCGCCCTGGGCTGTGGCGGCTCCGGCGAGATCAACCCGCGTGCGACTCCAGCATCGCCACCTGATTCCTCGCAGGCAGACGGCCAGTGAACGCGGCTACGTGGGCCCCAGCGTCCGGTCTGCAGATGTCGCTTCTTTTTTGCAAACCAGGCTGCGGGGCCGGACCCTGCTTAAGAAACCCAAGCCATGCGCAACTGATTCTTGGACCCTTTCCCGGCGAGGCTGGAGGGAGAAGGCAGTCCAGCCGCGCCTCTCTTGGGCGGGTTCGTGGCTCACCGAATCCCAGGAGCGAGCCTGTGAGGAAAGTCGAAGGATGTGCCTCCTCAGGAGCCGCTGGGTGATGGACCCATTCCACTCCGCGCGACGACAAATGATACGGGCCCGGGAGCTGATCCCTTTTGCCCTGACCCCGCCGGTATCCAAACTGGTTGTCGTCACAGCGGCAGACAGCTCTCATGCCCTGAGCCTGGATCGTTTTCTCTCCAGTCTGCGAGACCAGCATGACCCGTTCACCGTGCTGGTTTACGACCTTGGGCTCGAACCCGCCGAGCACAAACAACTGGCCGAAAAGTACCCGCAGAGTCAACTGCGGATGTTCGACTACTCATCCTACCCGGAGTATTTCAATATCAAGGTTCAAGCCGGCCAATATGCCTGGAAGCCGGTGATCCTGGCAGGAGCCGCAGAGGAATTCCGGGAGGCCGTTTGCTGGATGGACGCCGGCAACCTCATCACTTCACGTCTGATCTGGATCCGCAAGATCCTCCGGTCCCTGGGCGTTTATTCCCCGGTCTCCAAAGGCCGGATACGGGATTGGACGCACCCGCGAACCCTAGAGTACCTGGGCGTCGCGCCAGGGCTGCTGAACCGTCGGAACCTCAATGGCGCATGCCTTGCCGTCGACTACCGGTCGGACCAGGGGATGCAGCTGCTCAGGCGCTGGAGAGAATGCGCCCTGATCCGGGACTGCATTGCCCCTCTCGGCTCCGACCGCAGCAACCACCGGCAGGATCAGGCGGTCCTATCCGTGCTGTGCCATCAAATGGGCCTGGCCGAGCGAATGCCGAAATTCTGCCACGGGTTTCGGACCCACCTCGATGTCGAATAGGGTTTCTCCGAAGGGCGCCAACAGCCTCGCCGCGGGTCAAGTGCTTTCCGGGGAAACCTTTGATTCGTGAGCGTGCTGGTCGCAATGGTCCTTCGACCGGGCTGTTCAGCCAGCTTGAAGGAAGTTGATCTCCATCCCCCCGACTGGGCCGCGGCCAGCCCGATGAGCGATGCCAAGCTGAACTTGACCACAACCCATTGGCGATTCGATCGCGCCTTCTTGGAAAGGCCTGAGGCCAATCGGTGAGCTCCACCCTTCATGATCTTCATCCCTGTTGCTGTCGGGCCGGCCCGTTTCGGGACCTTCCCGTGCGCCGGATGGCGAACGACGATATCCGATGCAGCGCGAGGCGGTAAAATGGCCGCGGCTAAGGATCCGGCACCTTTTCCCTAGTTCCATCCCCCGAATCGAGGTCGTCGATGAAAGAAATCCGAGAATTCTTCCGACGGTTCCTGGCACGGGTTCGGGAGATCCGGCTCGAGGATGTCCTGATCGTAGTGGCGGGGATCCTGGTGGCTGGGCTGTTGCGCTGGTCCCTGCGCGGCCATTTCAGCAACGACACCCGCCTGGATTTTTCCGTCTGGTACCGCGCCATCCAAAAGAACGGGTTTGCGGCCATCAAGAACGGCGTCTCCAACTACACCCCCCTCTACCTCTATCTTCTCTACATCATCTCCAAAGTCCGCCCCAGCACCCAGCTCATCACGGCCATCAAACTGCCGTCGATGCTCTGCGACTTCCTCTGCGCCTGGCTGGTTTTTCGCCTGGTGCGGCTGAAATACCCGCAGGGGCCGGCTGCCCTGTTCTCTTTCTTTGCGATCCTGTTTGCCCCGACCGTGGTCTTGAACGGTTCCTTTTGGGGACAATTTGACATTCTCTGGGTCACCGGCCTGGTGGCCTGCCTTCTTTTCTTGGCCGAGAACAAGGGCTGGCAGGCCTGTCTCGCCTTCGGGGTCGCTGTCTCGATCAAAGTCCAGGCGATCTTCTTCCTGCCGTTCCTGGCGGCGATGCTGCTCAAGCGCAAGATCCCCTGGTGGAGCCTTCTGCTGATCCCGGGGTTCTATCTGGCCTCCATCCTTCCGGTCTGGATCGGCGGAAGGCCGCTGCTGGATCTGCTCACCATCTACCTTTCCCAATGGAACCTGTATGCCACGCTGACGGCTCAAGCCCCCAACCTGTATAACTGGTTCCCGGAATGGATCTTCAGCACCCTGGCTCCCGCCGGCGTGTACTATGCCCTGGGGATCTGCCTGTTGTATCTTGTGATCGTCTTCAAGAGCCGGAAACCACTGGCCGCCTCCACGCTGGTCCAGCTGGCGCTGGTGTCCGTGCTGCTCGTGCCGTACTTCCTGCCGAAGATGCACGATCGCTACTTCCTTCCCGCGGACGTGCTCTCGATCGTCTACGCGTTTTATTTCCCGGAACTCTTTTACGTGGCCCTATTGACCAACCTGGTTTCTTTCTTCTCCTACCAGTACTTCCTTTTCAATATGGAAAGCTTGCCCTTCAGCGTGCTGGCCATCGTGCTGCTGGGCGTGATTGTGCTGGTCGTGTGGAAGCTGATCTTGACTCTTTACCGAGGCGAGGAGATTGGGGAGGCGGGGACGGCGGAGGCGCCTTTGACCCCGGATGGCATTGAACCTGCCTGCCCGGACAGGGCCTGAAAGGGAAGCCCCAGTACCTCGGCCCCTGCTTTCCCTGACGATAGGGGGGAAAGGCCGCATTGCAATACGGGAAACTCGCCCCATTCCTGCCCTGAGCGCGGGCGCCTCATTTAGCCGCAAGAGCGCGGAGCATCGTGTTACGATCCGGGCGCCCGCGCTCAGCGACCGCGAACCCAACCCCACCCCTCGGCGGCCGCCGAGGGACTGGGTGGCTTCAGACCTCCTTCGCCCGAGCGCCGCGTCCGCTGGATCGAACGAAGGATGGACCGCGACCCTTTCCTTTCTCGGCACCGCCAGACAAAGGATTCGAAGTTCTCAATATTCCCGGACAATGACATGAAGACACTAGATGAACCCGCCCTCGACCGGATTGCGGAGCAGATTGCAGACCAGGCGCTAGACCTCCTCCAGGAGGAACTGGCCATCCAGGATGCCTCTGCGCCGAAGCCGCCTGAGGCCAGCCGGTCGGCGGACACGCCGCAGGACGCGACGAGCCCAGGCCGCCTGGCCCGTCTGATCGATCACACTCTGCTCAAGCCGGAGGCCACGGACGATCAAATCGCCCAGCTATGTTCTGAAGCGCGCCAGTATCACTTCGCCTCGGTCTGTGTGAATACCATCCACGTCAAGCGGTGTGCCGAACTGCTCCAGGGAAGCGGGATCCCCGTCTGCGCGACGATCAGCTTTCCCCTCGGCGCCATGGCTACCGAGGTCAAGGTGCTCGAGGCCCGGCAAGCCCTTCGCGACGGCGCCGCGGAAGTGGACATGGTCATCAACGTCGGCGCCCTCAAGTCGCATGACCACGACCGGGTTCAGCGCGATATCGCTTCCGTTGCCCGAGTCTGTCACGCCCGAAAGGCCCTGCTGAAAGTGATCATCGAGGCGGCGCTCCTGACGGAGGACGAGAAAGTGGCTGCCTGCCAGCTGGCCAAAGCGGCGGGAGCCGATTTCGTCAAAACCTCCACCGGATTTGGCCCCGGCGGCGCGACCCCCGAGGATGTGGCCCTCATGCGCAGGGTGGTCGGCCCATCGATGGGGGTTAAGGCCGCCGGCGGGATCCACACCTACGCCGAGGTCCAGAAGATGATTGCCGCGGGGGCCACCCGCATCGGGGCGAGCGCCAGCGTCAAGATCATTCAGGAAGCCGAGAAAGCCTGATCTCCGAGGAGAGCGCCTCGCCCTGGATCGGTGCACCCAACGGATCGCCCCTCAAGCGGTGGACTTCCCAGGCTCGCAGGCTCAGGGATTCCCGGCCCAAGCCCATGCTGCGTCCCGACACAAAATGATCCCCTCTGATGGGGATCAAGCGTCATCGCCTGAAGGTCACGGCCCGAGAAGGGATGCCGGTTCACCTGACGGGAGAAAAAGGCCATGGTTCGTGCGTTTCACAAGCCCAACTCCACCTTCGTAGACGCGATTGCCATCTGCATCATCCTGATTGCGGGGATCAAGTTCACCTACGGCCTGGAGAACGCCGTGGACATCGGCCTCTACGATGAGAGCAACTACTTGTACAACGGAGTGCATCTCCTAAGCGCTGGGCTTCCTCACGCGGCGTACGCCCCCCTCTATGCGATATGGTACTTCCTCATTTCGTTGCTCCAGCCGGATAGGATCGGGCTGTACTACCTCAACTACAAACTGATGACGATCCTCCCGCCAATCCTACTGTACATTCTGCTACGCAGATGCAAGGTGTCCCTTCCTCTGAGCCTGGCCGTCTCGTTGTTCTTGCTCGTTTCGCGAATTGATATCGGCACTTGGCCGAAAGTATCGCATTTCGCGTTACTCATTTGCCTCGCCACCCTGATACTCGTCAGCCGCGTGAAGTCCTTTCTGTGGACCAGCGCCCTCGCTTCGGTTGGCGCGCTCCTAGTCGCGTATGTTCACCCGGAGTACTTTCTTGCCTATCTTGTGTCTTTGGTCCTGGTCGCTGCTGCCCTGGTCAAGGAATTCCGGAGACTGACAAGGCGTGACGCCGCCGCTCTCCTGGCATACGGGTTGGTATCCGTCTCGCTTCTTGGCATTCTTGGATTGCCTGTCTCTGCCGACAGAAGTTTCCTTGCCTTTGGGCAGCATTTTTCCCTGAACTGGGTGACCTGGACCGGCAGCTCCATAAATCCTTGGGATGACTGGGAACAGATCGTGTCGAGCAATTTTGGAGGCGCGCAGACCCTATCGCAAGCTTTTTTCACGAATCCATCCCTTGTCGCCAAGCACATGGGTGACAACGTGCGAGGGCTTGTTACCAGACCTTGGACCCTTGTCCTGCCAACTCTTCTTACCCCAGACAGAACATCAAAAGCCATGGAAGCCATATTTATCCTTGGCCTGCCCATTGCCTATTTCGGCAACATCCGCAGAAATTCCGTTGCCTTCCAGAGGTTCTTGCCAGTGCTCGGCATCTTCCTCTTACCAGGACTTGTATCCGCCGTAGTGATTTATCCCGAGGACGAAATCCTCTTGATGATTTGCGTGCTTATGGGAGTCCTCGGGGCTGTCCTGCTGGGGAGTCACGCCGTTGACCCGTTGGAGATGACTCCCAAGGGAGTGCTTCTGCTTGGCGCATTGGCTATTGCCTTGACACCCTACGCGTATGGCCAGGTGCATGCGAGCCGGCCGATTCTGAGCACGATCCGCTTCCTCCAGTCCTTGAGTATCAAAACTCGCGTGAATCTACTCGAGGAGGATGGCGGGTACAACATATACCTGAGCAACAACTACCATTGGGTTGCGGGATACAACAAGGCAGAAGGCTTTGACCAATTCCTATCCGATAACCACATCAACATGATTGTCGTCAGCAGCGACTTGTCTGGAGACACTCGATACCAAGACGATCCCGAATGGGAGGCTTTCCTTGCAGATTACCCGAGTCTTGGGTACGTGGAAATGGGCATCCCAAACAGTAAGAGCAAGTTGATTGCGCGTCGAGATCTTCTCAGCCCGTAGGGTGATAGGTCTTCCTCGCCAGGGGCACTCCTCAGGATGAGGAAAGAACCCGGCTTGATCCTTGTCCAATCCCCATCCGATTGAAGTGGAGAGGAATACAGGGGTGGTGGAACTCCAGTGACTTCCCGGAAACGCGGAGAACCTTGCCTCGGATCTGCCTTGAAAGACTTCCGAGCGAAGGGCAAGTGCGGTCTCGGAGTGGCGGCTTCATCCATTTGGCGGATGGGAAGATACCCGATCGCTGGATGGCAGGGGAAGCGCGGCCTGCCTATGACAGAATCACGCGCGCTTTCTGGCTAGAGCTCAATGGGCAGAGCACGGGACTGTGGATCCAACTCCGAGGGATCGGCTCCAGAACCCGGGGCCTAGTGCTTGGCGGCTGCCGCCCGGCGGACCAATTCCACGTAATCCGCCTTCAGGCTCGCCGCGCCGACCAGCGCCCCGTCGATGTCAGGCATCCTCATGAACTCGGCGATGTTCTCCACGCTCACGCTGCCCCCGTACTGCACGTGGACGGCCTGAGCCGGCACCTGTCCGAACACCTCGGCAATCGTCCCGCGGATGGAAGTCAGGATCACCTGGTTGGCGTCCTCCGGCGTGGCCGCCTGGCCTGTGCCGATCGCCCAGATCGGTTCGTAGGCAATCACGCAGTCTGCAACCTGGTCCGCGCTGAGCCCCGCCAGCGCCGAGCGAACCTGCCCGCTGATGAAAGCCCGGGTCTCCCCGCGCTGCCTCTGGTCCAGCCTCTCGCCAACGCACAGGATCGGGATGAGGTCATGGGCGAACGCCGCGTGCAGCTTCTTGTTGATGGCCGCATCGGACTCGAACGTGCTGCCGGTCGCCCGCCGCTCCGAGTGGCCAACGATGACATAGCGGCATAGGCTGGCAATCATCGCCGGCGCAATCTCGCCCGTGAAGGCCCCCTTTTCCTCGTAGTGCAGGTTCTGCGCCCCCACCTGGATCCGGCTGCGCGTGAGGGCCTCCGCCACCGCGCTCAGAGCGGTGAACGGAGGGCAGAGGACGCGGTCCACCCCCTCGATCTCGCCCAGGGGGTGACGGATGCGGTGGACAAACTCGAGGGCCTCCTCGGGACGGCCCAGGTTCATCTTCCAGTTCGCAGCCAGGATGGGTTGGCGCATGGGATAGGCCTCAAAGGGACCATGGGCGCAGTCAAAGGACCCACGGATGGCTGGAGTATAGCATCGGCGGGCGGCGGGAGTTCCACCCTCGCGAGCGCCGCTGGCCAAGGGGGCCTATACTCGCGCGCCGAGGTAACCCATGGGCCCCAGCCTTCGCCATCGCCTGCTCTGGCTGACCCTCACGCTGGCCGCCGCCGGGCTGGCGTGCGTGGCGAGCGCGCACCAGACGCCCACCGCCACACCGCGACCCCAATCCTCATTTGCGGACTACAACCCGGACAATCCTTTCGTGCACCAAGTCGGGAACACCCTGGTGGGCCCGAACGGATCGCCGCTCAAGCTGCGTGGGGTGAATCTCGGCGGCTGGCTCCTGTGGGAGGGCTGGGAGTACGGCCCCGGGGGACTGCTCGTCTCCGAGTCGGACATCTTGGACCGCCTGACACAGCTGGTCGGCGCCCAGGAGACCCAGGCCTTTCAGCAGCAGGTGTTCGACAACTACATCACCGAAGCGGACATCCGCGAGATCGCCGCCCTGGGCTTCAACTCCGTTCGCATCCCGATCAACGCTAAGCTGCTCCAGGAGGAAAACCCGCCTTACGCCTACGAACCCTCCGGCTGGGAGATTCTCGACCAGGTGCTCGCCTGGTGCGACGAATATCATGTCTATGCCGTCCTCGATCTGCATGCGGTTCCCGGCGGCCAGTCGCGCCTCACCCCATCGGATCCGTCCGCGCCCGCCCAACTGATCTGGCGCTCACCGCAGAACCAAGATCTGACGGTCGCCCTGTGGAAGGCCATCGCCACTCGCTACCGGGACCGCCGCATTGTGGCCGGCTACGACCTCATCAACGAGCCGCTGCCCCCCAACGGCCAGGATCTGGTGTCGCTCGAGGAGCGCATCGTCGCCGCCATCCGCGAGGTCGACCCGAATCACCTGGTCATTGTCGAGGGCGGCAAGTTCTCCTCCGATTTCAGCATGTTCTCCGGTCCTATCTCGGGGAACGAAGCCTACGGTTTTCACATCTACACCTGGTTCGGCGACAACCGCGCCAAAGTGTTCGCGGGACTGCGTGAGCTGACCGAGCAGCAGAAGATCCCGCTCTGGGCCGGCGAATTCGGGGAGAACAACTACTCGATGATCGGCTCGACCGTGCAGATGTTCGAGGACCCCGCCAACCAGATCAACGGCGGCTGGTCCTTCTGGACCTGGAAAAAAGTGCCCGGCCGCCATCCCGCTCTGGATGCCATCGATCCTCCCGCCGATTGGACCGCCCTGATGAGCTGGGTTTCAAGCCCCAAGCGCTATCCTCAGCCCTCGCCCGACCAGGCCCGGGCCGGAATGCAGGACTTCATTCAGGCCATTCGCTTTGAGAATACCCACCTGGATCCCCAGATGCTTCAGGCGCTTCAGGCAGGCCTCCCGGGTCACTCGGGCAAGGCGGCGACCGGCGGAGGATAGCCTGAGCCGACGAAAGCGAGACTTCCTGCGGCGCATCCATGAGCGTGGCGGTCCCCGAAGGCCAGGAGACCATGCTGGGCTTGCTTTCCTCGCCGTCAAGACGCAAATTGGAGGCACCCCAGGCGCTTGCGCCTCAAGCCTATATGGATGATTCGCAACCCGGGAACCCGAGCCTCCATCAGTGGCACCTGCCTGGGCACCCCGGGGAGCCAGGCTGCGCACAGGCGGAACCAAACCGCTCGGACCGAGCGGGCGCCTGTTGCTTCCGGTCGTCTCTGGAGGAACTCAGCGGCTGCCGCCCCGACCGAGGTCTGCCAGAGGGCTCGCCATGCGGATGCCCCGCGAGGCGCCTGCCCGAGTCCCGTGAAACGGATGCCCCACGGATGCCTTGGAAAGGACGTCGGAAGTGGAGCGGATCCAAATCACACCGACCCTAGCGTTGAACCCGGGTGAGCTTGTGTTCCGGTTTGTGCGCTCCCCCGGTCCGGGGGGCCAGAACGTCAATAAAGTGGCCACGGCCGTGCAGCTGCGCTTCGACGCGGCCCACACCCCTTCTTTGCCCGACCCGGTTCGCAAGCGCCTCCTGCGGCTGGCTGGCCGGCGTGTTTCCGACGCGGGAGTTCTGATTCTGGAAGCGCGGCGATTCCGCAGCCAGGAACGAAACCGGGTGGATGCCGTCGCCCGCTTGGTCCGGCTGGTGCGCCAGGCCGCCCAGCCTCCCAAGCGGCGCCGAGCTACCCAACCCAGCGCCTCGGCCAAGCGCCAGCGGCTCGAAGAAAAGCGGACGCGAGGAGAGCTAAAGCGCGAGCGCCGATCACGCGCCGGGTCCGAGGAGTGAACAGCCTCCTTCCACATCCTCCGTCCGAGGGCATCTGGGCGATCCCCAGATCTGCAGGAAGGAATGAGCCCCCCGAGCGAGGCCTTGTCCTCGGCAGAGGCGCCCTCAGGGAAAGCCGAAGTTCCATCCCAGAATCAGATCGGACAGGCAGCATGAGCTCGCCGGTACCCCAAGGCTCGCTGGTCCCCTGCCGCTAACACCCCGCTGGCCGCCTCCCGCATCGCCTTCTTTCGCGGCAAGAGACGTCTTGCGCTATTGGCTCTGCAGGGTGAGGAGCAGGGACCCCGAATACGCTGTGCCGTTGGTCTCGAAGCAGGACGGCGCGGTCAGCCCGCTGATCCAGTCCTCGCTCGCTCCCACCTGGATCTGGTAGGTGACCCCCGGCGTCATCTGAAAGTCACCGTAGCCCAAGCCTTTCTCGGGCTCCAGGCCGGTATAGAAGTGATCCTGACCCCCGTCCCAACGGATGCGAACTTCAATCGCCGGGAGAGGGTTCCCGTTGGGCGCAGCAATCTCCGCCTCCAGCAGGGAGGTCTGAGCCGACGGATCGCAGATCGGGCTCTTGGCGAGGAGGGTAAAGAGAACCGGGGGAGTGGAACTCGGAGTGGATTGGGGAAGGAAGGTGGGATACGGGACCACGGTCAGCGGCAGGGGAGGCACCAGGGTCGGGGTGGCAGAAGGCTGGGCACTGGGGGCCGCGGATGGCTGCGCCCCCTGGGGCACGGTCAGGTTCGCGCTGAGGGTGGCCAGACCGCGCACCGAGGGGTCGGCGCCACCGGTGGTGAAAACCTGGCGGGCCAGATCGTCCAGCTGGACCGACCCCGCCGAGGGGAAGAGGGCCAGCCGCGCACGAGCGCGCCCCAGGTTGCCGGTCGCATAGTAGGCCGAGCCGATCAATTCCAGATACTGATCCTGGAAGTCCTGACTCAGACCGGAGGGGGCCACACCATTGAATTGAATCGGGTGGAGAACCCAGGCGTAGCCCAGCCCGAGGGCCAACCCGGCCAGAACACCCAACAGGAGCCAGGGCAGAAGCCGCTTCATGGCGTGGGCAGGGATCCCTGCGGAGCGCGGGCCAAGTCGTCCGCCAGTCCCTCCAGGCGCTGCAGGTCCTGGGGGCTATACCCGGCGGCCTGATCCACCGCGGCGGTTTGTCTTACCAGGCCGACCAGGTCCGGCTGGCCCAGCTGCGAAAGCTCGCTGGCCGCTTTCTGGAGATCATGGTTGCCGAGGTAGGACTCCGCGACCATCAGCACGTAATCATTGCGGAAGTCCGTGCGCAGCACGGCGGGGGAAGCTTCGCTGTACTGGACGGGGCTGACAACCCAGCCGTAGACGAGGCCCGCCGCCGCTCCCAACGCCAGCCCCAGGAGGAAAACCAGCCAGCGCTTCAACCCGTCGCCTCCACCCGCGGCGGACCGCCGCGGCCGGCGAGCATGGGAACCAGATCCCCAGGCGGGAAGGAGGTCTCCAAAACGAACTGAGGCGGGGAATCCGCCTCGTCCGCATGTTATAATCTTCCAGTGCCGAAGGAGGGACTCGAACCCTCATTCCCGGAGGAACACGATTTTGAGTCGTGCGCGTCTGCCTGTTCCGCCACTTCGGCACGCGCCCAGAGTATAAGAGAAGCCCCAGCGGCGGTCAAGGACAACTCATGCGTTTGGGTATTATCGGCCTCCCCCAAGCCGGCAAGACCACGGTGTTCAACGCCCTCACCCGGGGGCATGCGCCTACCGGCACGATGACGGGCGGGGGACGCTTCGAAGTCCACACGGCGGTGGTGCCCGTGCCCGACCCGCGCGTCGATCGCCTTTCAGAGATGTTTCACCCCCGCAAGACCATCTTCGCCCAGGTGACCTATTCGGATATTGCCGGGCTGGAGGCGGAGGCGGGGAAAAAAGAGGAACTCGGCGGTCCTCTGCTCGCCGAGTTGCGCCAGGTGGACGGGCTCCTGCTGGCCATTCGCTTTTTTGAAAGCGCCTCCCTGCCTCACCCTCTGGGGAGCATCGACCCGGCGCGCGATTTCTCCGCCATGCAGGCCGAACTGGTTCTCAACGACCAGATCACCGTCGAGCGGCGCCTGGGCCGCCTGCAGGAGGAACTGCGCAAAGGCGGCACGAAAGACCGGGCCCAGGCCCAGCGGGAGATCGACCTCTTCGGCCGCCTGGACGGCGCCTTGCAGAAGGAACAACCTCTGCGCACTCAGGACTTCTCTCCGGAAGAGGCACGCCTCCTCGCCGGTTACGGCCTCTTGAGCCAGAAGCCGATGCTGGTGGTGTGGAATCTCGGCGAGGGGCAGAAGCCCCTCGAGGGCCTCTCCTGTGGGCCGCGGACCGCACAGGTCTCGCTCCAAGGCAAGATTGAAATGGAAATCGCCCAACTGGCGCCGGAGGAGGCCCAGGTCTTCCTGGCCGAGTACGGCATCGCGGAACCGGGCCTGAACCGGGTGATCCGCTTCTCCTATGATCTGCTCGGGCAGCAGTCGTTCTTCACCGTCGGGGAGGATGAGGTCCGCGCCTGGACAGTGCGCCAGGGCGCCACAGCTCCGGAAGCGGCCGGGGAGGTTCACACTGACATGCAGAAGGGCTTCATCCGGGCGGAAGTCATCAGCTACGACGACCTGGTGGCTCTGGGGGGCATGGCCGAGGCCCGCGGGAAGGGGAAGCTGCGACTGGAGGGCAAGGACTACGTCGTCCAGGACGGCGACGTGATCACGATTCGTTTCAATGTCTGATTGGAACCGCGCAGACTGGGCCTGGGAAGCCTCGTGAGAGGATTGGGGGGCATGAAAACCACAAGGGCCTCTGAGCGAAGCGGACCCAAGAACCTAATCGCTTGCGCCCCGGATCGGGGCGCAACAGATTCCGGCGCAGACGGGAGCCGATGAAAGCGCTGCCGGTGGATGAGGTCCTGGTGGGGGACTGCCGCGAGTTGCTGGGCCGGCTGCCGGAAGGCTGTATCGACCTGGTGTTCGCCGACCCCCCTTACAACCTGCAGCTGCGCAGCGAACTGCGGCGGCCAGACCGGAGCCGAGTCGATGCGGTGGATGATTCTTGGGACCGGTTTGGCAGTTTCGCCGAGTACGATGCCTTCACTCGCGAGTGGCTGAGCGCCTGCCGGCGGGTGCTAAAGCCGACCGGAACCCTGTGGGTCATCGGCACCTACCACAACATCTATCGGGTGGGCTCGATCCTTCAGGACCTGGGCTACTGGATCCTCAACGACATCGTCTGGATCAAGACCAATCCCATGCCCAACTTCCGGGGGGTCCGGTTCACCAACGCCCACGAGACCCTGCTCTGGGCCCAGAAGGAGCGTGGGGCGACCTACACCTTCCATCACCACGCGATGCGCGCCCTGAACGAGGAGTTGCAGATGCGCAGCGACTGGCATCTGCCGGTCTGCACGGGGCGCGAGCGGCTCAGGGTTCGGGGCGAAAAAGCCCATCCCACCCAGAAACCGGAGGCCCTCCTCTACCGGGTAATCCTCGCCAGCTCCAATCCAGGCGATGTCGTCCTGGATCCCTTTTTCGGAACCGGGACAACCGGAGCCGCAGCCAAGCGCCTGCACCGGCACTGGATCGGCCTGGAGCGGGAGGCCGCGTACGCGCAGCTGGCGGCCAAGCGGGTCGAAGCGGCAACCCCTCTGCTGCTGGAGGAAGAGGACCTGGCCATACCTGAGCCGCGTCGTGCGCAGCGCATTCCCTTTGGATCGCTGATCGAGCTGGGTCTCCTGGAGCCCGGCGCCCGGCTCTATCTTGGGCAAGAGGGGAGCGCCCAGGCTCGCGTCCTGGCCGACGGCTCGCTGCGCTGGCAGGACATCCGGGGGTCGATCCACCAGGTGGCGCAGGCAGCCCGCGGCGCGCCCGCCAATGGGTGGGAGGTCTGGTTCTTCGAGGACCCCCAGGACGGCGTTCGCAAACCGATCCAACTCCTGCGCGAAGCCGCGCGCAGCATGCTGTCCGCCCCTCCGCCCCCCGAGCCGGACTGAGGCTCAGCCCCTGCGGGCGGAACCGCAGAGGGCCCATCTTTTCAAGGTGAGGACCTATGTCGCTTGATTATCAACAGAAACGTTGGTCGCTCGCGGATCTTTATCCCTCCGAGCATTCCGCGGAAATACAGGCCGCGCTCTCGGAGCTCGAAGAGCGGGTCTCAAGGTTTGAGACCTTCCGGGACCGTCTGGTGGAGGCGATTCCCCTCGAGGCTTTCCTCGCGATTCTGCGAGAACTCGAGGAGATCGCCCGCCTGGCACATCGCCTGGGCGGGTTTGCCGAGCTGCGCTCCACCGAGGACACGCAGAACCAGGCGATCCTGGCCTTCAAGGCAGGGCTCGACAACCGGATGGTCGAACTCGGCAATCGCACCCTCTTCTTCAGCCTGTGGTGGAAGCAACTCCCCGATTCGGCCGCACAGCCACTGCTGGCTGGCGCGGGGGACGCGGCCTACCACCTGGAGCAACTACGCAAGCTCCGGCCGCACACCCTTTCCGAGCCTGAAGAGAAGGTGATCAACCTCAAGGATGTCACCGGAGCGGAGGCGCTGCGGACCCTATATTCGACCCTGACCAACCGCTACGTTTTCCGCCTCGAGGTGGAAGGGCAGGTACGCGAGCTCACCCGCGGGGAACTGATGGTCTTTGCGAGGTCCCCCGACCCGGATTTGCGCGCCGCCGCCTACCAGTGCCAGTACCGCGTCTACGGGGAGGACGGCCCCATCCTGGGGATGATCTACAGCGCCCTGGTCCGCGATTGGCGCAACGAGAACCTGGGGCTGCGCCAGTTCCGCTCACCCCTGGCCGTCCGCAATCTCGCCAACGACCTGCCCGACGCTGTGGTGGAGACACTGCTCGAGGTGTGTCGGCGGAACGCCCCGCTGTTCCAGCGCTTCTTCACGCTCAAGGCGCGCTGGCTAGGGATGCCCCGCCTGCGCCGCTACGACCTCTACGCGCCCGTGGGCGGCGCCGAGAAACGGTACGGCTTTGCCGCGGGCATCCAGGAGGTGCTGGCGAGTTTGGAGCGTTTCGAGCCGCGCGTGGCCAGCCTTGCCGAACGAGTCTTGGCGGCCGACCATCTGGATTCCGAGGTGCGTCCGGGAAAGCGAGGCGGGGCTTTTTGCGCCAGCGTCGAACCGAGGCTGGTCCCATGGGTCCAGGCCAATTATCAGGGGCGCGCCGAGGATGTAGCCACGCTGGCTCACGAGCTGGGGCATGCCATCCACTCGCAGCTCGCCGGCGCCCATTCCATGTTCACGTTCCACCCTTCCCTGCCGTTGGCGGAAACGGCCTCCCTCTTCTCGGAAATGCTCCTGGTGGACCGCCTTTTGGCCCTGGAAAAGGACGAGGGAGTGCGCCGCGATCTGCTGTTCCGCCAGATTGACGATGCCTACGCAACCATCGGGCGCCAAGCCTTCTTCTCGCTTTTCGAGAAGGAAGCCCACGAACTGATCCCCCAGGGGGCCTCGGTGGAAGAGCTGTCCGCGCGCTACTTCCAGAACCTCCAGGATCAGTTTGGAGAATCCCTGGAGGTGGCACCGGAGTTCCGCTGGGAATGGGTCTCGATCCCGCATATCTACGAGGTCCCCTTCTACGTCTATGCCTATGCCTTTGGCCAGCTGCTGGTGTTCTCCCTGTACCGCCGGTACCAAGCGGAGGGCAGATCCTTCGTCCCCCAGTACTTGAAGATCCTCTCCGCCGGCGGTTCGGCCGGTCCCGACGCCATCCTCTCCCAGGCCGGGATCCACATCCAGGAGGAGGCCTTCTGGCAGGGCGGCTTTGACGCTATCGCTGAGCGTATCGCCGAACTGGAGAAACTTCCGATCCCCTCCCGCCCATGACGGGAGTGGCCGGACAGCCCAGCAGGATTCCGAATCAGACCAGACCCTGCGCCCGCTGAAGCCGCCGAAAAGGAGGCCGCGCCTCCCGGAGGGGGCCTTGCCCCAACCCCGGCAACCGTCGGCCCGGCGAGTCGGTGGCTTCTGACGGGGCCAAGAACTCCCGATCGAGCCGGCGCGATTCATCGACCCAAACCGCTCCAGAGCATCCCCGCGGCCCCTACCCTCCCCCTTTCTTTCCAGCGAGGAGAACTTCGGCGGCCCAGTCTGCGCCGCGCGTCACGATCCCGGCCCGAGAGCTATAATCGCCGCGGTCTCTCCAGGCAAGAGTCATCATCCGCCAAGGGTTTTCAGCGACAATGCACCCAGGCAAACTTCAAAGGACCGCCCTCGTCGCGGTCACCGTGATCCTGATGCTGGCCGCAACCGCTCTCCTGGCCGGGGTGACCTTCCACAGCCCCTTCGACCACGACGAGAACGGCTATGTCGCCAGCGGTGTGCTCCTGGTGAGGCAGGGGGCTCTGCCCTACCTCGACTACCCCTACTTCGAGACGCCGTATCTCTCCGTCGTGTATGCGTTGATTACCGAGACCACCGCCTACGTCTTTCTGGCGGCACGCGCCTCCTCGGTGGTCTTCGCCATCCTCCTGGTCGTGGTTATCTTCCTGTGGAGCCAGGAGTGCTTTTCTCGGGAGCTACCCATCCTGCGCGTTGCGGCCTCGCTCGCAGCGGCCTGGATGGTCTTTTCGAACCCTTTCTTCCTGGACGCCACGACCAAGGCGTGGAACTACAACCTGTCCATCCTGCTCGGTCTGGTGAGCGCCGTCCTCATCGCTCCGACCGCGGGTCCCTATCGGAGCAAAGGTCGAGTCTTCCTGAGCGGTCTTTTCCTCGGTCTGGCCACGGGCAGCCGCCTGACCTTTGCCCTGGCCCTCGTGCCCCTGCTTGGATTGTCGCTCTTCCTCGCGAAGGACAAATCGGTCTTGGGCCGTCTGGCACAAGCGGGAATCGCTCTCGCCGGATTCGCGGTCGCGCTTCTTCCCCTGGCCGTTCTGGCCGCCCTGGCGGCTCGCCAGTTTCTATGGGATAACCTCACCTTCCGAAGTCTGGACACCCTGTACCAGTTCCAGAACGGCGGGTGGGCCGTGGTGATGACCCGCCACGTCAAACTCCGTTATCTGGTCACCGCGATTTTTGGCGACCCACGCAATGTATTGCTCTTCCTGGGATTGGCCGGGGCGGCAGTCCTGGTGCTCTGGAACGAGTGGAGATCTAGGCGGCGGATTTCTCGAGGCCTGTGGACCGCGGTCGCCTTCCTGCCGTTCCTTGTCCTGGGGGCTCTGCTGCCGAATCCTCTCTGGTACGAGTACTTCTTCACCTTCATGCCTACCGCTGCCATGGGGCTGGTGGCTGGTCTGGCGGCCCTTTCTTCTTCTCGCTGCATGCGATGGGCGGTGTTTGCCTTTCTGACCGCCGCTTCGATCCTGGGGGTCGTGGGAAGCTTCCCACAGTACCGGCAGGCTAGCGCTCTGCTCCATCCGTCCTCTTGGGTTCCGGTGGTCTATCATGAGCAGGGCCTGGCCATCGCCAAGGCAAAAGCTCCGGGTCCCATTCTCACGCTGACCCCCATCTTCCCGTTGGAGGGAGGCGTTCCCATCTATCCCCAGTTGGTGACGGGCCCGTTTGCCTGGAGGGTTGGTGATTTTGCCTCGCCCTCGACCCGGAGAAAGATTGGGTTGGTTTCGCCGGCCGACTTTGAGGAGGTGATCCGCCAGGATCCCCCCGGTGGGATTCTGGTCGGCGGGGAAACTACCCTCGAGGCTCCCCTCGTTCAATACGCCAAGACCCACTCCTATCGGCCCACCGATTTGGGAGACGGGTTGACCCTGTGGATCCCGCCTTGATCCGCGCGGTGCCGCGCTGGAACTCGTAGGCCCACAATCTGACAAGGATCATTTGCAACAAGAGAAATCAGGGGGGACCTCCCGGCGAGCTTTCCGCAGAGGAGGACACCTGCGGCGGCGCAACATGCCCCCTCGTGGGCGACAAGGCCTGGTTACGCCGCGTCACATCCCTCAGAGTTCCTGCGGACAAGGGCCTTCCCACGAAGAGACAAGGGGCACAGCCCCGTAGGCCTGCGATCCCTGCAGCCAACTTGCATTACCGGCCGCCGCAAAGAGTTCTCCCGCCAGGAATCGGCCTATGAAGAAGGCGCCGCGCCAATCCGATCCGGCGCGGCGCGCTGTTCTTCCGCTCGCGTTCGGAGCTCACTGGATCTGGAACACCATGGTCACGCTGACCTCGACGGAAAGCGTGCCGGAGGAAACGGGAACGGGACTACTCCCGCCGCCGCCCAGGCCCATCGCCTGGGCCATCACCGGGGTGGGAGACACCGTTACCTCACTGATAGAGATCGGCGGCCCTAGCTTCACTCCGGCTGCCAAGGCCAGCGTCGCCGCCCGGGCCTGCGCGTCCGCGACCGCCTTGACTCGGGCCTGGGCCATCGCCTGGGTCTGGTCCGCAAGGCTGAAGGTGATCCCCTGGACCGAGTTGGCCCCGGCCCCCAGGGCCGCCCCCAGGATCTGTCCCAGCTTGGACAGGTCACGGATGGTGACCAAGACGGAATTATCGACCACGTACTCCACCTGGCCGGTCGACTCGCCGTTGGAACCTGTGATGTCCTGGGAGTAGACCGTGAAGTTCGAGGTTTGTATGTCCTTATCCTGCACCCCCAGGGCCCGAATCGCATCCTCTATGGCCTTGGACGCGGAGTTGTTGTCGCTGACAGCCTGGGTGACATCCACATTGCGGGTCTCGACCCCCAGGGTCGCGACCGCGATGTCGGGGCTCACGTTGACCTGCCCATTTCCTGTGACAGTGATGATGTCGGTCGCAGGCGTGGGCACGGGGGTGGGGCTGATGGTGGTGGGCGCCGTACCGCTGGCACAACCGGCCAGCAGGCCCAGGACCAGGACGCCCAGCCCAAATAGCAGGGTGGCGCGGCGTCTCATGATTCCCTCCTGTTGGAAGCTGAAATGGTCGGGCACGGGTTGAGGATTTGCGAACAAGCCCATTATCCCATGTCTCCAGGCCTCCCTTAGGAGACGAGCTCCCAGGCCACAGTGTTCCCGGGCTCCTGCCTCGGCGAGCCTTAAGAGAAGGTCGCCAGGCCCATGGTCGTTTCGGAGAAACCTGTTCGGGGAAAATGGCTCCAACTGGGGGCGGCGCCCTCAGCCGCCGATTTCGCTCATGACCCGGTTGCGCGCGAAGACGTTGTGCGCCAAACCGTGGCCCCAGGGCTTTGCCCATACCCCTTCAAAGAGGCGCTGCTCGATCTCCTCCACGGAGGCGCCGGCCCGCAGAGGGGTGAGCAGGTCGACCTCCTTGTCGCGCAGCAGGCACAGGCGCAACCGGCCTTCGGCCGTCAGACGGACGCGGGTGCACTGGCTGCAGAAGGGCTGGGTGACCGAGGAGATGAACCCGAGCGTCCCCTGCGCCCCGGCGAGCCGGTACAGACGGGCCTCTCCATCCAGGATCGGCTGGCCCGGCGCCCCCTCGCGTCCCAGGGGCTCCAGGGGTCCGCAGGCATTCTCAATCGCGCGCATCATTTCCGCCGCCGGCACCACCGCGCCTTGCTGCAACTCGCTGGGCCCGGCGAAAGGCATCATCTCAATGAAGCGGACCTGCCAGGGATGTTCCAAGGTCAGAGCGGCGAGGGAGGGCAGGTCCTGCTCATTGAATCCGCGAACCACCACGGCATTGATCTTGACAGGCAGCAGGCCCGCGCGTTCCGCGGCAGCGATTCCCACCCACACTTTGTCCAAGCGCCCGCGGCGTGTGATGCGGTGGAAGGCCTCCGGATCCAGGGTGTCCAGGCTGACATTCACCCGCTCGAGGCCCGCGCTGGCGAGCGGCTCCGCCAACTCCTCGAGCAGGAGGCCGTTGGTGGTCATCGAGATCGATTCGATGCCCGGAGTCTGGTGCAGGCCGGCCACGATATCCACCAGCCCAGGGCGCACGGTGGGCTCGCCCCCCGTGAGTCGAATCTTGTCAAACCCCAGGGCGGCGAAAACCCGGCCCAGAACCAAGACCTCCTGGTCGGTCATCAGTTCGGACCGAGGGCGGAAGTGCATTTTTTCCGGCATGCAATACACGCAGCGCATGTTGCAGCGGTCCGTCAGACTGATGCGCAGATAGTGGATGTCCCTTCCAAACCGATCGGTGACCATATCCTCGACATTCTACCAGTCCAACAAAGGATTTGTCAAAGACAGACCTTTTTTATCCAATAGTCATGGTCTCGCCAAGCTGAGAGACAGATGACGAGGGCGCCGCCCTTCCACCGGAAACAAACCCAAGGCACCTGCCCTGGATCAGGCCTGCCCCATCTCGGCCTCCGAATTGTGGAAGGAGTTCAGCTCAGGGTAAACTACAGAGAGTCGAACCTTTGGGTGGTTCCGGACATTCCGGCGGCAACGGGGCCTCTGGGTGCCCGGGCAAGGAGGGCGTCATGTTAGTGCGCGAACGCATGAGCAAGCCGGTCATCACCATCCCGCCCCAAACGACGGTCCCGGAGGCGCTCAACCTCATGAAGCAGGAGCACATCCGCCGTCTGCCGGTGGTCGAGCACGGGAAGCTAGTCGGCTACGTCACCGACAAGCACCTGCTCTCGGCCTCCCCTTCTCCCGCCACGAGCTTGAGTGTCTGGGAAATCACCTACCTGTTGAGCAAGCTGGCGGTAGACCGAATCATGTCGCGCCAGGTGATCACGACTTCCGAGGACACACCCCTGGAGGAAGCGGCCCGGATCATGGTCGATAACAAGATCGGCGGGCTCCCGGTCCTGCGCGGGGAACAGCTGGTGGGGATTATCACCGAGTCGGATCTCATGAAGACTTTCCTCGAGTTCATGGGCGCGCGCGAACGAGGGATCCGCCTGACCTTGCTGGTCAAAGAGGAGAAGGGGGGTCTGGCCCAGCTGGCCCGGACCATCGCCGGGCTGGGCGGCAACATTGTGGCGATGGGGCTGTTCATGGGAGAGGATCCCGGCAGCCGGGTCGCAACGGTCAAGGTGGCCGAGGTCAACCGCGAGGCACTGCTGGCGGCCGTGCGCCCGCTGGCCCTCAAGGTGATCGACGTCCGCGACAGCTAGCCCAAGGGCGGCCGCGAACCGGCCCGAGAGGCCAGGCCTCTCAACTTCGGACCCGGGCCTTGCGGGCATGGGGGGAGACCTTGCCGCGCTCCAGCCGCTCTTGCAGTCCCTGCTCTTCCAGGACCCCCCGCAGTTCGTAGATCTGATCCCGCAGCAGGGCGGCCTTCTCGAATTCCAGGTCCTGAGCCGCCGTCTTCATTTCCTTCTCCAGCTCGCGAATCACCCGTTCCATCTCCGCCCGGGGCAGGCCGGCGGCTGCCGGGGCGGGCTTCTCCGCCTCGCGCTCGCCCCTCAGGCGCTCGGTCAGATCGTGCACCTCTTTGACGATGGAGACGGGTTCAATCCCGTGCTGCTGGTTGTAGGCCAGCTGCTTGGCCCGCCGGCGGTTGGTTTCATCGATTGCCCGCTGCATCGACTCGGTCACCTGGTCGGCGTACATGATAACCTGGCCGTGCACGTGGCGCGCCGCACGGCCGATGGTCTGGATCAAGGCCGTGTCCGAGCGCAGGAAGCCCTCTTTGTCCGCGTCGAGAATCGCAACCAGCGAGACCTCCGGCAGGTCCAGGCCCTCCCGCAGCAGATTGATCCCCACGACCACGTCGTATTCCCCCAGGCGCAGGTCCCGCAGGATCTCCACCCGTTCCAGGGTCTCGACCTCCGAATGCAGGTAGTGGACCTTGACCCCAGCCTCATGGAGAAAGTCGGCCAGGTCCTCGGCCATGCGCTTGGTGAGGGTCGTGACCAGGACCCGCTCGGCCCGGGCCACGCGGGAGCGGATCTCGGACATCAGGTTGTCCACCTGGCCCTCGATCGGCCGCACCTCCACCTGCGGATCCAGGATCCCGGTGGGCCGGATCACCTGCTCCACCACGCGGTGCGCCCGTTCCAGCTCATACGGCCCCGGCGTGGCCGAGGTGTAGATCACCGGCCCCGTTCGGCTCTCGAACTCCTCAAAGGAGAGCGGCCGATTGTCCAGCGCCGAGGGCAGGCGGAAGCCGTAGTCCGCCAGGACCTGCTTGCGCGAGCGGTCCCCGCCCCACATCCCGCGGATCTGAGGGATGGTCATGTGGCTTTCGTCCAGCACCAGCAGATAATCGGCGGGGAAGTAGTCGACCAGCGTCCAGGGAGGCGACCCGGCGGCCCGGCGGTCGAGGTGGCGGGAGTAGTTCTCAATCCCGGCACAGTAGCCGATCTCGCGGATCATCTCCAGGTCGTAGCGAGTACGCTGCTCCAGGCGCTCGGCCTCCAGGACCTTCCCCTGCCCGCGAAAATAGGCCAGGCGCTCCTCCAGCTCGGCCTGAATGTCGACGATCGCATCGCGCAGCTTCTCCTCTTCGGTGATGAAGTGCCGGGCGGGATAGATTTCCAGATGATCCAGATCGGCCAGCAGCTCCCCCGTCACCGGCTGCAACTCGGTCAGGCGTTCGATCTCGTCCCCGAAGAAGGAAATGCGCAGGGCCGTCTCCCCGTAGGCCGGCATGACCTCCAGGGTATCGCCTCGCACCCGGAACGTCCCGCGCCGCAACTCCGTGTCGTTGCGCTCATAGTGCCCCTCGACCAGCTGGCGCAGCAGGCCCTGGCGGCGGTAGGCCTTACCCTTCTCCAGGGTGATCACCACTTTGCCGTACGCCTCCGGCGACCCGAGGCCGTAGATGCAGGAGACCGAGGCGACAATGAGCACGTCCCGCCGGGAAAGCAGGGCCGTGGTGGCGGACAGCCGCAGGCGCTCAATCTCCTCGTTGATATCCGTTTCCTTTTCAATATACAGATCGTGGCGAGGCACATAAGCTTCCGGCTGGTAGTAGTCGTAATAGGAGACAAAGTACTCCACCGCGTTCTCGGGGAAGAAGTCGCGGAACTCGGCGTAGTCCTGAGCGGCCAGCGTCTTGTTGTGGACGATCACCAGGGTGGGCCGCTGGACCGCGGCGACCACATTGGCGATGGTGAAGGTCTTTCCCGTTCCGGTCGCCCCCCGAAGCACAAGGTGCTTCTCTCCCGCGCGCAGGCCCTCCACGAGCTCGGCAATGGCCTCCGGCTGGTCTCCGGTCGGTTGATACGGCGAGTGCAGCTTGAACTCCATCGGCAACCTCGGAATCCACGACCGCCCGGCCCTCAGGACTTCGGCAGCGGGGGAAAGCTCCCCTGGGGCGCATACCAGTCCTGCGGGTTGATCTCTGGAGTGTCCACACCCGTCCGCACCACCACCGGCAGGAGCGAATGATCCTGGCAACCGTATACCAGACCGCACAAGACGGCCTGGCTGAATCCCGCCGACAGACCAATCGGGGAGCCGGCCGGAGCGGAAGGGGCCACATAAGCAACGATGTTGTAGGTCCCCGAGGGAACGTTGGGGATCTTGTAGATGGACGATCCGGCGGCCGTGTCCACGAAAAAGTAAGCGGATGAGGTCGTGCTAAACGCGATGACCCTTTCCGCCGGTATGGCCTCCGAGGGATACGAAAGATATCCCGAGATGCTCCCTAAGCCGATCGCGAGAGGGGTGGCCGTGAGGACAGGCTGGGAGGTCGAGACCGCAGACGCTTCAGCCTGGGTGCCCAGCCCCAGCGCACTCACCGTGGCCTGGACCGCCGTCGCCAGGGCGGCCGTGGGCAGGGTGGGCGCGGGCCGAGAGAGACAGCCCGCCGCCGCGCCCACGAGGGAGCAGAAGACCAGCAGGAATTTGCCCTGTCTCATTCCGATCTCCCCTCCCTAGTTCGGGTGGAACCCCGAAAGCCTTCAACCTGACATTCTATCAGCAGGGCTGCCCCTGTTCCCGGTCGGAGACCGCCCGGACCCGCATGCTATACTGGGCTTTCCCCGGGAAAGCTGCGCTGCCCTTGGACCAATTCCCGAGCCAAGGATGCCCGGACCGCCATGCTTGCTGTTCGCTACCGCCGCATTTTATTCTTCTTTGCCTCAGCGATTGCCTCCCTGATCTTCTGGGAAGCGATCCTCCCCCGCCTGGGTCTGCGCCGTCAGGCAGAGCGGACCCGGCCGGCTCGCCTGCGGCGCGTGGCCGGCAACTTCCGCAGGCTGGCCATCCGCATGGGCGGGGTGCTGATCAAGGTTGGTCAATTCTTCTCCTCCCGCCTGGACGTCTTCCCGGAAGAGATCACTTCCGAGCTCTCCGGACTGCAGGATGAGGTCCCCGCGGAAGATTTTTCCGAAATCCGCCGCGAGCTGGAGGCCGAGCTCGGGCCCCTGTCGGAACGATTTGCCAGCTTCGATCCGCAACCGCTCGCGGCCGCCTCCTTGGGGCAAGTCCATCGTGCCCGGCTGCTGCCGTCGTCCCCCGCCACGGCGCCCGGCGAGGGCGCTTCAGCGCAGAAGAGCGGACGGCCCGATCCTCCCACCCAGGTCGTTGTGAAGATCCAGCGGCCTCAGATCGAGCGCATTATTGCCGTCGACCTGGCAGCCCTGCGCACGATCGGCGGCTGGCTTCATCGCTATGGGCCCATTCGCCGGCGGGTGAACATCCCCGTGCTCCTGCAGGAATTCACCCGGATCCTCTATGAGGAGCTGGACTACCTCGCCGAGGGAAGAAACGCCGAACTCTTCGCGGAAAACTTCCAGGGTGACTCCCAGGTGCGGGTTCCCCAGGTGGTATGGAGCCACACGACGCGGCGCGTACTCACCCTGGAGGACGTCTATGCGATCAAGATTACGGACTACGCCTCCATCGAGGCGGCCGGGATCAGCCGAGCCGAGGTTGCGGATCGGCTGTTCCATACCTACCTGAAGCAGGTTTTTGAGGATGGATTCTTCCATGCCGACCCCCATCCCGGGAATCTGTTCGTCTCGCCGCTCCCACCCAAAGGCGGCGGGGACTCGTCCTCCAACCCCTGGCAACTGACCTTCGTCGATTTCGGAATGGCGGGGCACATGCCCAAAAGCATGCTCGCCGCGGCGCGCGAGCTGGCCATCTCAGTCGGCACGCGCGACAGCCATCGGATGGTCCAGGCCTACCAGAAACTGGGCCTCCTGCTCCCCGGCGCGGACTTGGCCCTGCTGGAGCGAGCCGAGAACCGCTTCCTGGAGCACTTCTGGGGCAAGAGCATGGCGGAGCTGACCAACATCAGCCACGCGGAAATGCACGAACTGGCGATCGAATTCCGCGAGCTGATCTACGACATGCCTTTCCAGATCCCTCAGGACCTGATCCTGCTCGTCCGGACGGTCTCCATTCTCTCCGGAATGTGCACCGGGCTGAACCCCGCCTTCAATGTATGGCAGGGGATTGAGCCCTTCGCCCAGAAGCTGCTGGCCGAAGAATCCGGCACGCGCTGGGGGCAGCTGCTGGAGGAGGGCGAGCGCTGGGGACGGATCCTGATCGGCCTGCCTGCGCGCCTCGATGGGCTCTTGACCCAGATCGAGCGCGGCGAACTGGAGGTGGGCACGCCGGATGTTTCCCGGGCAATGGCCCGGGTCGAGGCGACCATGCGCAGGATGGTCGGCGGGATCGTGTTCGCCGGGCTCCTCGTCACGGCCTCGCAGCTGTATCTCTCCGGGCGCATGATCCCTTCCCTGGTCCTTTTCGGGGCTTCCGCAATCGCCCTGCTGTGGGTTATTTTCTCCCGCTAACCCCTGAGGCCCCGGCGACTCGAGCCGCCCCGGCTCGACGGAACCGGGACGGGGAGGTCTCGCGATGTTGCTGATCCTGGCTGCCTGGGCTGTGCTCGGCCTGGTCTTTTCAGGCATCGGCCTGGGCGTGCGCCGGGCATTCGCCCTGCCGACCCCGGATGTGGAAGCTTGGCTGGCCAGCTTCTGGATCGGCTGGGCGGCCCTGATCGCCGCCCTCCAAATCGTCAACTTCTTTGCCCCCGTGGGTCTGCCGGTCGGGCTGGCTTTCATCGCCTTGGGGGTCATTGGCCTTGGGCTCGAAGCCCGGGGGCTGCTGGCCCGGCTGGGCCGGACACTGCGCAGGCACTGGGTTTTCGTTCTGGCCTGGATCGCTGTGGGAGCGTTCCTGGCCATCGAGGCCATGGGCCCCATCGGCCTGGGGGACACGGCCCGTTATCATCTGTCAGCGACCGCCTGGGACAAGGCCTACGCCGTGGTCCCCGGCCTGGGGAATCTGGATGCGCCCCTGGCCTACAACAACGCCTATTTCCTGTATACCGCGCTGCTGGATCAGGGGCCATTCCAGAACAATGCCGCTCAGCTTGCCAACGGCCTCCTGCTCCTGCTCGCCGCCGGGCAGGGCCTGGTCGGCCTAGCGCACGTCCTCCGCAGGCAGCGCCCCGTCCTGCCTCACCATCTGTTTGATGCCTTGCTCCTCGCCCCGATCCTGATGCACGCCACCAGCGACACCTTTGCCAGCCTCTCTCCGGACTCGGGGCTTTTCTCGCTGGGCATCATCCTATCGAGTTTGGTCCTGCGCGCGCTCACCGAAAGCGAGGACTTCGGCCGCAGGCCCTACACCCTGTTCTCCATCTGGCTGATCGCGGCGGCGGGGACCGCGGTCAAGCTGAGCTTCCTGGCGCCGGGGGCCGTGGCCTGCCTAATCTCGCTCGCGGTCTGGGCACGGTCCGCGCCCGGAGGCGCCCTTCGGCCCGCCGCGAGAGCCCTGGTCGCGCCGGTCCTGGCGGTGTGCGTGCTCGCCGCCGGGTACGTTGGACGAGCGGTCCTCTTGAGCGGATACCTCGGCTTTCCCAGCACCCTCGCCCCTCTGCCGGTCGCATGGCGGATGTCCGCCCAGAACGTCCTCGCCAACGAGAGCTGGATCTGGACCCGCTCGCGCAATCCGGACCTGCCCTCCTCGCAGGCCTACCTGCCTCACAACTGGTTCCCCCTGTGGCTGAGCAAGCTCTCGCGTTTTGCGGTCTACCCATTGATCGGCTCTGTCCTGCTGGGGATACCCGCCCTTGCGCTGGGGATCGCCCAGCGCCGGCGACGGAAGCCGCCCCTGCTCTGGCTCTTCCCGCTGTTCCCGCTCATCTCTCTCGTCTTCTGGTTCCTGACCGCCCCCTCCTACCGCTTTGCGGGCGCCTTCTTCTGGATTCTGCTGATGGGCATGGCGGTCGTCGTTTCCGACCAGTTCGGCTGGCTCACGGGATTCCATCGGGTCCCCTGGGTGATCCTGGTCTGGGCAGCCTCGCTGGTTTTCCTTATCCCGTTGCGCGCGATTCCGGTCTCGATTTCTCCGGCTCATCTCATTGATCCGCCGGACGGATCCCGCTACCCAACCTACCAGACGCTCGCGACCGAAAGTGGCCTGGAGCTCAAGGTGCCGGTGGGAGGCGGGGATTGCTGGAATCTCCCCATCCCTTGCACTCGGTCCTTCAGCCCAAGAATTGAATTGCTTCGACCCGGGGATCTCGGAGGCGGATTCCGCCTCGGACCGTAGCGGTACGTCCCTCTTCCCTGCTCTCACGCGGATGAGGCTGCCGTGGGGGGCGTGGCTTAGTGCCGCGACAAGCTACGAAGACAAGACGCGCTGGTAGATCGCAAACTGCTGGGTGGCGTATCGCTCCCAGGTGAGGAACTCGGCGAACTTCCGCCCGCCCTGGCCCAGGCGGCGCGCCAAAGCCTGGTCCGAGATGAGCCGCTCCATGGCCTGGGCCAGCGCCTGGACATCCTCGGCCGGGACGAGCAGGCCGGTGGTTCCGTCCTGGACGGCATCCGGGATTCCTCCCGTACGAGTTCCGACCACGGGAAGGCCGTAGGCCCCGGCCTCCAGGAACACCAGCCCAAACCCCTCAAAGTGAAGCCCCTGCTCCCGCGAGCTCAGCACGAAAAGGGAGCTCTCCTGGTAGTGAGGCGCCAAGTCTTCCCAGGAAAGCGATCCCAGGAATTCCACGTTGCGGATTCTCTCTTGCTCAATCAGGGCGACCAGTTCCCGGTGATAGGAATTGCCCACCCCGGGCCCGGCGATCCGGTAGCCGGCCTGAGGGAATCGGCGCTGCAGCAGGCCGAAGGCCTTCAGGCTCAGGTCATATCCCTTGCGCGGCTTGAGAGCCCCGACCGAGAGGATCCTGGGAGGATCGGGCCAGAGGTGGCCCTCGGCCATCTCCCGCGGCACCCACCGGGCGAAATCCGTTCCCTGCAGCACCACTTCCATAGGAACCTCGGCAACGGCGCGGGGGAAGTGAGCCCGCAGACGCTCGGCTGTTCCCTGCGACATCGGGCAGATGGCGGCGGCGTCCCTCAGAACCCCCTCATAGACTCGCCGGAGCAACGGCCACTGCTCCCACAGGATGGCATAGGTCCCGAAGGCGGTCATCACATGGGGGGCCCCTTCGCGGCGCGCAAGCTCCTGGCCGATCCAGCCGGTCGGGAACATTTCCAGCGAGTGAACAAGATCCAGGTGCAGCTTGGGCAGGCGCTTGAGCGCCATCCAGGAGGGCAGCAGGGCGCGCAACATGCGCAGCGGGCCGCGCACCAGGGGGTGAATGCGGGGCAGGACGATGATTTCTGCGCCAGGGAACAGAGCATGCGCCTGAGGAGCCTCGGCGGAAGAAACCAGGAGCACCGACTCGACCCGCTCCTGGAGCGAGGCCACGATGCCTGTACAGGCGCTGGCCCAGCCCCCTCGAGTCCCCAGCATCGGCACGACCAAGCCAACCCGCACGGCAGCCCTCTCTTGAGATGCGCCTCTGGCAAGAGTTCGCAGAGGCACGCGGCATCCGACGGGGGATTCTATCCGAGTCCGCGGGAGAAGAGTTTCAGGCGCCGGAGCCTGTGCGCCTCAAGAAGAGCCGGTCAGGCCGCGCGAGCAGGCGCACTTCCGACATAAGGGAACAAACGAAATCTCAGGGCAGCCTTGCCACCAGCACGCGCCCCAAGGAAAGCAGCGTGGCCGCTTCCCCCAACGCTTTCAGCACGAACCCAGATTAGCTCGAGCCTGGCCCTCACCGGGCTCTTCACTCGCGGCCTAAGAAACAAAAAGGCCGGGCGCAAACCCGGCCTGACGTGCGTGAAGGTGCTTCTTTGAGATCCTGCTATCCCTTCTTCTCCCGCTCCTCGATATGCTGCAAGGCCGCGTCGATGATGCTGCGAGCGGCCAGCAGCGCTTCCTTGCGCGCAGCTCGCCGGTGCGTCGCCAGCTCCGGCGGGAACATGGCCTCGATGCTCCTGCGCATCTCTTCCCCGGCGGCCTTCAGGTGCTCCCGGGCCTCCTCAGGAACGTATCGATCATGGGGTTTTCCGCTCTTGGATGTCTCAGGCATGGCTACCACCTCCTGCGCCGAATGCGCTCTTGCCACTTCGCCGGGGCTCAACTTCCCCCGTCTGAGGACATTATAACCCTCCGGGCCCGAGCTATCCAAAGGCCCTCGGTTTTGTCATCCGGCAGCGGGACCCATCCCCTGGTTTGGGGCCACTCCGCTCTCCCCTTCAAGGGCGGACATAAATTGGATTGGAGAAAATCCAGCCTCGTCTCCTGCCGCGAAAGCGAATCCAGGCCTGCAACCGATACGCGCCCGGTTCCCGGATCGACTGTTCCAACTCTCGCGCTTCGCCCGCAAATACGGGGCCCTGGCCGGCCCGGACGATTTCGACCTTCGCCTTTCTCGGGAGCCATGCTTTTAGTACGGCTGGGCCTCCCCCCAGGGGAAATTCATCGCCCGGGCCAACCTGCCCGCTCTGAGTCTCTGCCCAAAAGCGGAAACCGCGGGTTGACCCGGGGAGGTCATAGGCGACCCAGCCCGCCCCGCGGCCCAGGGCCGCGACAACAGCCCTCCGATCCTGGTCGACGTCTCCGCTCAAAGGCTCCGCGATCAGGAGGTGAGTGTTGATTGTCCGAAACAGGTACTCGTATGGAAAGACCACGACTTTCCAGCGCCCGAAGCCAAAAACCAGCCCGTGGGAATCCGTACCGCCCAGCACCGCAACCCTCTTCCCCTGCGCCAGGAGCTGGTCCCATTTGACCAACGTCTCGGGAAACGGCGCGCGGATTCCCAACGACGGGAAGAACGCATAGAAGATCGTTCGAGGCCAGGATTGCAGGAGCGACTTGAACTCCGTCATGTAGTTCCACAATTCAAAACCGTCCTGCCCTGCCACCTCCCAGCTGACCCAGCTCAGGTCCTCCTGGCCGATGGTAAGCGCCGCGCGCTCAAAGGGATGCGCAAAGAACGCCACCCCTCCCGCTGCCTTCACCCCGTTCACCAGGAGCTGCGGGTCGTGGCCCAGGGTCGCCAGCTCGCGCTGCGCCCCAAACGCGAGAAGGTGGTTCTTCGTGACCTTGCGCTGGCGGTCGTGAATCTCCTCGCCGACCAGGAGGAGCAGGCGGCGCCCGTCCGGGCTGGAGCGGTACCCTTCCAGGCCCTGCACCCAAACGTTGTGATCCGTGACCACAATGAAATCCAGGCCTTGCTCCAACGCGATGCGCGCCAAATCCGCATGATACAATGCGCCGTCGGAATACGGCGTGTGAATGTGAAGATTGCCGACGATCTCGATCATCTCGACCTCGTGTTTCCACGGAGCATAGCACACCTCACCGGCTAGCGGGATCCAGCATGGACAACCAGGAGGTCGCCGAGAAGTTCGACGAACTGGCGGATCTTCTCGCCATCCAGGGCGAAAGCTCCTTTCGGGTGAACGCCTATCGGCGTGCCGCCGAAACGATCCGCGGGTTGGGACGCGATCTGGGGGAGATCACCCAAGCCGGAGAACTCCAGAAGATCCCCGGGGTGGGGCAGGCGATCGCCGAGAAGATCGAACAGCTTCTGGCGACCGGAAAAATGCAAGCCCTGGAACGAGTTCGCAAGGAGGTCCCCCCCGGCCTGCTGGAGCTGCTGCAGGTGCCCGGAGTGGGTCCCAAGCGAGCCGCTCTCCTCTGGAAGGAACTTCGGATCAGCAACCTGAGCAAGCTGGAGAAAGCCGCCCGCGCCGGGAAACTCCGCGACTTGCGAGGCCTCGGCCCTGGGGTGGAGAAAAACATCCTGGCCGGGATCGAGGCGCTGGCCCGCCGCACGGGGCGCATCCCCATTGGCACGGCGTGGCCGCTGGCACAGGAGCTGCTCGAGAGGTTGCGGCAACAGCCCGGCGTGCGCGCGGCCGAACCCGCAGGCAGCCTCAGGCGCCGCAAGGAGACGGTCGGAGACTTGGATCTCCTGGCCGCCAGCCCGGATCCGGAAAAGGTCCTGGCCTTCTTCACTCAGGATCCCCTGGTGACCCATGTCCTTGCCCAAGGCCAGACCAAGGCCTCGGTCGAGCTCAAGGGCGGCATTCGCGCCCAGCTCTGGGTGCACCCGCCCGAGCGCTTTGGCACCGCGCTTCAGTACGCCACCGGATCCAAGGAGCACAATGTCCGGCTGCGCGAACGCGCGCTCGACCTGGGGCTGTCGCTCTCGGAGCATGCCTTGACCCGCAAGAGCGGCAAGGAAATTCTCTGCGCCACGGAAGCCGAAGTCTACGAGCGCCTGAAGTTGCCCTGGATTGCTCCCGAGCTGCGCGAGGATCGAGGCGAGATCGAGGCGGCCCTGGCCGGGAAATTGCCTTCCCTGCTCGAGTTGTCACAGATGACCGCGGACCTGCACGTGCACACCACCTGGAGCGACGGGCACGCGAGCATTCTGGAAATGGCCGAGGCCGCCCGCGACCTGGGCTTGAAGGTCCTGGCTATCACCGACCACTCCCAGAGTTTGGGGGTCGCCAACGGCCTCACCCCGGCGCGGCTGCGCGAGCAGAGGAAGGAAATCCAGAAGGTCCAACGCCAGCTCGGCGACTCGATCCTGCTCCTGCAGGGATCCGAGGTGGAGGTGCGGGCCGACGGGGCCCTGGATTACCCGGATGAGGTCCTGGCCGAGCTGGACCTGGTGATCGCCGCGGTCCACAGCTCGCTGCGTCAACCGCGCGAGCAGATCACGGGAAGGATGCTGCGGGCGATCCGCAACCCGTACGTGCACCTAGTGGCGCACCCCTCGGGCCGGTTGATTCCAGACCGGGAGCCAGCCGACCTGGATATGGAGGCCGTCCTTCACGAGGCTGCCGAGCAGAATGTGACCCTGGAGATCGATGCCAACCCGGCCCGCCTGGACTTGGATGATGCCCACGCGCGCCGAGCGGCGGAGTTGGGGTGCCTGCTCGCGATCAATACCGACGCTCACAGCCCGCCGGAGTTCGCCCTGCGGGAGTACGGCGTCGGGGTCGCCCGGCGCGCCTGGTTGACCCGCCAGGAGGTGGTCACGGCCTGGCCACGCAGGAAGGTTGAGGGCTGGCTCAAGCGGCGCCGGTCCCGAAGCCGGTGACTCACCCCATGTCCTCTCCTGCGACGGATCCGAAAGGACGCGGCCTCCCCGTTCGGCGCCCGCTTCTCCCCTGGTGGCTGTGGCTCATGGGCGTCCTGCTCGGTCTTCTGCTCGGAGCGCTAGGATGGGTGCTGTTTCTCGTCCTCCCGCTTCCCTCCAGCTCGGCCCAGATCGTTCCCCCTCAGATCACCATGTATCCAGCCCCCACGCTGACCCTTGGACCGACCGCGGCTCCTCCGCAGGCCCCCCCGACGGCCGTCCCGCCGACTCCAGAGCCAGGGGTCATCGGGGTGGGCGGATACGTTCAGGTGGTGAGCACAGGGAGCGGCGGCCTTCGGCTGAGAGACAACCCGGGACTGAAGGGTAAGGTCCTTCTTGTGGCGAACGACGACGAAGTGTTCTCGGTTCAGAAGGGCCCGCAGCCGGCAGACGGCTACACCTGGTGGTATTTGCAAGGCCTGTATGATCCCAGCCGCCAGGGCTGGGCCGTGCAGAACTATCTGCAGGCGGTCACACCATAATTCGCAGAGTTGGCGGTTCACCCAGGGAAGCCATCCCCGGCCCTTTCGGTCAAGACCTCCTCCCTCTTGAACCCTCAACCTATGACTTGTTGAGGCTAACTCTGATGCCCGCCGAGGGAAGGCGCGTGGTGGAGACCTCAGGGTAGGCTCCAAGTCAGCCCAAGAGCGACTCGATACCTTCGACCTGGTCCTACCAAGCGCCTCGGGGTGACAAGAAAGCGACCCGGTATCTCCCTAGCTCCACCCCGGCGACCGGTCCCGGAATCCTCCACGGCAGGGATCATCATCCACCACACACGGCCAAGTTACTTGTGCCGGTCCCGAGAGCGACATAGAACAAATACCGAGGTCGGTTGGCAATCCAGGAAGAAAGCCTTCGGCCGTCCTCTGTTACACTCGTGGGGTTCGCGCCACGATCAGGCAACCCGGGCTATTGAGGAAACATGAAACCACCGGTCAGCCAACGGATCAAGCAGCTCTTACCCATTTGCGCTTTGATCCTTGTTAATCTCCTGGTCGGGGTCCTGGTCCTCCGGGATTACGGAGAAAGCTGGGACGAATCCGGCATCTACACCTATGCCCAAGCCTCCCTCGCGTCCTACTCCAACCTCTACGAACACAACGCACTTCCCAAGAACTTGAACGTCACATTCAACGCCGAGAACTACGGCCCCGCCTATGCCATGATCACCACCTTACTGGCGCAACGGCTTACGGCTGTCATCCCAGCCTGGTCCACCATTGACGGCTGGCATTTCGGCGAATTCCTTGCTTTTCAAATCAGCGTCTTGAGCCTCTATTTCCTGTGCCGAAAATGGATGGGGGGCTGGGCCGCCTTCGGAGCGACCCTGCTCTATTCCACCCAGCCGGTACTCTGGGGCCACGCCTTCATCAACCCCAAGGACATCCCCTTCCTCGGCTTCTTCCTCGCCAGCGTGACGGTGGGCATTTACATGGTCGACGCCTTGCCCGCCTCCCTCAACCAAGGCACCCTTTTCGAATCGCCAGGTAATTCGAACCTCCTATGGCGGGACGAATGGAGACGCCTCCCGTCCCTCCTAAGGGCAATCACCGTTTCCGGGGGCGTGATCTTCCTCGATTCTTTGCTCTTCATCGCCGCCGGCGGCCTCCGCCGATTGGCCTCGGACGCGGTGGTCATTTTCTATGAGGCGGATAAGACCAGCCTTTTGGGTTCCATCTTCTCCCAGCTTGCCAGGAATTCATCCCACTTCCCGGTAGGCGACTATGTTTCCAAGGCGCAGATCCTCCTCCTCCGCGCCGAGACTGCCTATGTCCGTGCCGGATTCGGCATCGGCCTTTTGATTTTTCTGGCGATCTCCTCGCGCTATTTGTGGAATTTGCTGAGCCGACGCGTCTTTCCCTTCCTCAAACGCACGGCACCCCTCTTCATCAACCCCGCTGTGCTTGCCGCTGCCATCGTGCTGGGTTTCACCACTTCCATCCGTGTCGCTGGCCCCTATGCCGGCCTGATGGTGCTGGCCTACGCTTTCTACAAATCCTGGAGGAAGGCCATCCTTCTCGTCCTTCCGTACACGGTTATCGCCCTCCTGGCTTGCTATCTCTCCTGGCCATATCTCTGGAGCAATCCGGTCAGCGGCTTTTTTTCCAGCGTTACTTTGATGGCCCATTACCCCTGGACCGGGGAGGTCTTGTTCCAGGGACAGATCCTCCCCCCCAGCAACCTGCCGGGATACTTCCTGCCCTACCTGATGTCGATCCAACTCACGGAAGTCGTGCCCATCCTCTTCCTCATCGGATTGCTGGCTTCCGCACGGTATCTCATCAAGGGCCGCCAGGTGGAACCCTTCGCGATCACGCTCCTGTGGTTTCTCCTCCCTCTGCTGGGCATCATCCTCGACAAAAGCCAGGTCTACGACAACTTCCGGCAGGAACTGTTTCTGATCCCTCCGCTTTTTGTCTGCGCCGGAGTCGCCTTCGAAGTCCTGTTTTCCAAAGTCAAGAAGGAGTTGTTCAGGGTCCTGCTACTGGCGGCGGTGGTCTTCCCAGGCCTTTATGCCGACGTTACCCTTCACCCCTACCAGTATGCCTACTACAACACCTTTGTCGGCGGCGAGGCAGGAGCCTTTCGCAAGTTCGAACTCGATTACTGGGCAACCTCCTATCGCGAGGCGGCCCTGTATGTCAATCAGGTCGCCCCGACCGACGCCACCGTCATCGTCGAATATCCGTCTTGGCTTTTCCAGGCCTACGCCCGGCCGGACCTGAACGTTACGTCACTCGACAACCCTAAGCCGGGTGCCCACTATGATTTCATCGTGCTCAACACCCGTACCAATGGGGATATGGCCATTTGCCCTTCGATCCGCGCGACGAGGACCATCGCGCGGGATGGCGCTATCCTGGCCATCATCAAAGCCCTCCCTCCATCCGTCAAGGGTTGCCCCTAGTCATCCTCCAGACGGCTCGCCCGGACCGGGGGAACCAGAAGAGTCGGTCCGCACCTTCACCTGATCTTGCCCCTCCCACACCAAGAGAAACTCGGGCCGCCGCTGTTTGCCATTTCGAGCCAAGGCATAGTTGCTGATCGCGCGGCCTCAGGAGAGGAGCTAGTAGCCTGGCGTCGGTCGTCTCGACGACCGTTGACAGGTGTCGGTTGGCAATCCAGAGGCTGGATTCTTTGGTCCAACGGGTCCAGGCAGCGATCCACTTCTGCCTAAATGTATTCTTGCGATCCCCTGCCACGGGAGATGCACTCCGGCGATCCCGTCCCCATTTTCCAAAGAAAAGTTGTTCCCGCGTTTCTTAGATGGTCAATGCCTGTCCTGCACTAGCGGACTAAGTCTCTCGTCAGGGCGCTGCCGTCGCTGAAGCAGCAGACCTTCAAGGGCCTCTGGATTGGTTCGCCCGAGCTCGCGGCAGAGGCGACGCGATGCACCTCAAGTTCCGCGATCTCTGTGGTATTTTCTCTTCCTTCCTGAGTCGAGCACGAAAAGGGGAAAACCATTGACATGCCTCGGACTGAGAAGTACCTCGGGACCGAATGGAAAGGGGATTCGCTGATTTCAGAATCCCCCGGCAGGAACGAATCGTCAGCGCTGAGGCCACCAACAACGACACGAGGCGGGAAAGAGCTCTTGGGGAATCGTTAAAGGCGACCTTCACGGGTCCAAGTCTATCCGCTGGAATTCCTGACGAGCAACGACCTCCAGGACCGGTCCGTCCGGGCTTGGCCTGATCCCGCGCCCGAGAGTCAATCAGCGATACCCGCCGCTGCAACTCAAATCACAGATTTCCCATTCCTCCATCCCTTACAGGACCAATCAGCAACTCGCCGACACCGCTGCTCGCGATTGATGCTACCTGGTGCATCTCGTCTCGCCTGGGTGGCGTCATGGCTCAAATCTCGAACATGTTCGATTATTGGTTGACGGCAATAGTTTCCGGGCCGTATAATTCCACTACTGCTTGTTGCACCGCCTCCCTTTATTATTCGCCTCTACAACAAGGCAAGACAGGATGCATGAAGAACCTCTTCCTCTGATCCGCGTCGGCGGTACGCCCACGGAGATGGGCTTGGAGCTGGGGCGCCAGCGCAGCGCCTCGATCAAGCGCATGATCGCCAACGTGCGCCGGTTCCTCGAGTCCACCTACGACCAGGTGCAGCTCACGTGGACGGAGGCCCTGCTTCAGGCGCGGAAGTACGAACCCTTCAGCCAGGAGCATACTCCCCGCTACCTGGAGGAGCTGCGCGCCATGGCCAAGGGCGCGGATGTTGAGATCCAGGAAATCATGGTGCTGAACTGCCTGGAGGCGATCACGGTCGATGCCCTGCACCTCCTGGGCTGCACCACGTTCATGGTCAACCAGGACCACAGCCGGGACAATCATGTCCTAGTGGCCCACAACGAAGATTGGATTCCCGAGGATGAGGACGAGGTTTTCCTGGTCCAGGCTCAGCCGGACGGCGAGCCGGCCTTCCTGGCCATGACCTATGGGGCGCTCCTGCCCAATATCGGATTCAATTCAGACGGCATCGCCCAATGCTGCGACTCGGTGTATCCCAGCGACGTGCGCGTGGGTGTCCCTCGCATCTTTGTTTCCCGAGGAGTGCTGGCTTCGCGGACCATTTCGGACGCCATCTACGCGGCGCTCACCCCACAGCGCGCGGCCGGATACAACCACTTCCTGGTGCACTCCAGCGGGGAGGCCTACAACGTGGAGGTGTCTGCTCGGCACCACGCCATCGCTTATGCCGGAAACGGGAACCTGGTCCACACGAATCATTACTTAAGCCGGCACATGGCCCGTCTGGAGAGCAGCTCCGACCTCCTGATCGGCTCCCGCGTTCGCTACTTCCGCGCGCAGCGCCTTTTGCGCCACGCCCCCCGCCACGACATCCCTTCCCTGCAGGAGATCCTGCGCGACCACGTCAATTATCCGAACTCCATCTGCTCCCACGAGGCCATCGACGACAACCCGCTGGACCGGCAGAAGACCATCTGCTCGATCATCATGGACCTAACCGAAAAGCAAATGCACATCGCGTGGGGAAATCCCTGCCAGAACGAATATCACACCTACGGCCTCGAGACCTAGATCTCCCCGGCCTGCCCCCTCCCATGCCCCCGCTTGACCCCCGCTGGGATCAGCTCAACCGTAAGATCACGGCCTGCCGCAAGTGCCCGCGGCTCGTTCGCTGGCGGGAACACGTCGCCCGCACCAAGCGCCTCGCTTTTCGAGATTGGACCTACTGGGGAAAACCGGTCCCGGGGTTTGGCGACCGACAGGCGCGGATCCTCGTGGTAGGCCTGGCGCCCGGCGCCCACGGCTCGAACCGGACCGGGCGCATGTTCACCGGCGACGCTTCCGGGGAATTTCTCTTCTCCGCCCTGCACCGCGCCGGGCTGGCCAGCCAGCCGACCTCAGAGGAGCGCAGTGATGGCCTTTGCCTGTTTGGGGTCTTCATCTCCGCCCTATGCCGCTGCGCCCCACCGGAGAACAAACCCACCTCAGAGGAAATCAGCAACTGCCTGCCGTATCTGCAGCGAGAGATGGACTGGCTACCGCGTCTGCAGGTGATCGTGGCCCTGGGGCGGATGGCCTTTGACCAGACTTTGCGCCTCTACCGGGACCGCGGTTTTGAAATCGGCCAGTTCGCCTTCGCCCATGGTGCCCGCTATCCCTTGGGAGAGGGACTGCCCTGGCTGATTGCTTCCTATCACCCCAGCCGTCAAAACACGCAGACGCGTCGCCTGACCCAACCGATGTTCGACCGCATCTGGGCCGAGGCCAAGGCGCTGCTCTCGCAGTAGCGGCCGATGCCTGAGTCCCCCATCCTGTCTCAGGGCTGGACGAGCAGCTCGCCAAGGTTCTCCCGGATCCAGGCCGCCAGGGGATCGGGGTCTGCAGAGCCTGGAAGGAAAAGATGAAGGGACTCTAGGGGCATCAGAGCCTCTTCCAAAGGCACAGGGTATCCGCGCTCGCGGGAGAGGCGGCGGACGAAGGATGGACCCTGGGTGACATGGCAGCGCGCCGCAGCCACCTTATGCTCCCAGACGGAACGCACGTCCAGGACCAGGTCGGCCTGGTCCTGGGGGTTGGATAGGCGCGGGCGGGGGTGGGCAGGGAAGGAGGCGCTGAACCCGTACAGCGCGGGTCCACCTGGGATCTGCCTGACTGCAAGCCGCGCGACCTCGTGCGCCAAGCGGTGGGCCGGGTGGCCATACTCCCCGGTCGAACCATGGGTGACCACGGCCTCAACCGCGTGGTCGCTCAAGAGGGCCGCCAGCCTTTCCGCCACCTGCTCCGGGCGGTCGGCGAACGCTAAGAATTCCTCGCCGCTTTTCATTTCTGGATCAAGATAACCAAGAAACGAAAGGGAGCGGGCACCAAGGACCTCGACCGCGCAACGCATCTCGTTCTCACGGACCTGCCCCAGTTCGGACCGGTCGCAGACGGGCGGTTCGCCGAGTTCTCCTCCCTCTCCGCGGGTGGCGCTGACCACATGCACCGCCACGCCCCGGTGCGCCAGGAGCGCCAGGGTCCCGCCGAAGAAGACGGTCTCATCGTCCGGATGAGCAACGAAACAGGCGATGGACAACCCTTCCGCCAAGCTTTCTCCTCCCCATCCTCTCCCCGTGCAACCCTCTTGCGAGAAGGCCGCGTGACTGACCTACTCTCCCCTTGGCACAACTCGCAGAGATTTGAGGGCTTCCAGGACCTACAAGAATACTCCCTGTTCGCCATCTTATGACTGGCCAGGGCTGCGGAGGGCCACGCAGCCCACGCAGAGCCCGCTTGCAATTGCTCACTAATGCCTCTGAGCCATGAACCGGATTCTCGCGCAAGCAACTGGGGCGGTGCAGAGCGTCAGCCTCGAGAGCCGATCCAAAGCTCACGTATCGGATCGGGAATCACAGGCGGACCCTGGCTGTTCGGCAGGAGTTGCCCTCCGGGCAGGCCATCGTGATCGCGATCTCCTTTGGAGTGCCGGAACCGTTCCGACTCTGGCGAGCAAATCACATCCGTTGAAATGGCCGATAGCCATTAGTCAGTGTTCCTGCCAGCAAACCTCCCCTTTTGGGGGACCAGATAATTGCCGTGGTTCAATGAGCTTTGCGACACTCGGCTCCAGGCGATCGTGGTTGTTGTGAACGGACGCTCCGCAAGATGGACCGAAAGCGGCTTGCTCGACTCTCCCCCACCGGTTCGGAACAATCTGGCCTCGCGTGTCTTCCTCGCCCGTTTTCCCCACGCCATCCAATGGGGCGGCGGGCTCTGGCACCGCCGGGCAAGAACCCACACAGTGGAACAGGGCAATCCGCTCGCCATACAATTTCCGTGCTCCGCGGCATAATTGCCACCCGACAGGTCCCGCCAGGGATTGTGCGCGCACTTCTCTTGCAACTTGAACGGGCCAGCCCGGATCCTCGGAATGGGGTGGGCTCGTGGAACCGCACGGGCGCGATTGCCAGTACAATCAGCAAGCGGTGTTGGACTTGGGCTCTCCAAGGCCTGATGACATGATGCCTGTGGAAACGTCCTCCAAGGGCGCTGACTTCGCCCACTATCAGCAGTCGCGCATTCGTCAATGGGATGAGGTCGCGCGATGGTCAGATCATAGGGCGGGATGGAGCGGCTACTACCATCGTCGGCTGCGGGACATCTACCGCTTCCTCGTCCCGCCTGGCCAGCGCGTTCTGGAGATTGGCTGTGGAGAGGGAGACCTGCTTGCCGCGCTGAAACCCGCGAGAGGCATGGGGGTGGATTTCTCGCCAGAAATGATCTCTCGAGCTCGCGCGAGGTATCCCCAGCTGGACTTTGTCCTGGACGATGCCCACACCCTGGTGATGGAAGAGAAGTTCGATGTCATCATCCTCTCCGACCTCATCAATGATCTTTGGGACGTTCAGTCCGTCTTTGACCACATCCAGCCAAGAACAGTCACGCACACCAGACTGATCCTGAACTTCTACAGCCGGCTATGGGAATTGCCCCTTGGGTTGGCCGAGGCCTGGAACCTGGCCAAGCCGACCCTCCATCAGAATTGGCTCACCGCGGAAGATGTCGCCAATCTTCTCGGATTGGCGGACTTTGAAGTGATCCGCCGCTGGGAGGAGCTCCTTCTTCCCCTGCCCGTGCCGCTGCTCGCCCCACTCTTCAACCGCTACCTGGTCAAGCTTCCTCCCTTCCACTTCCTGGCGTTGACCAATTTCCTCTTGGCGCGACCACGTGGCCATCCAGAACCGATGGCCCAAGAGCCTCTCGTCTCCGTAGTGATTCCCGTCCGCAACGAGGCCGGGAATATCCCTTCGATCTTTGATCGAGTGCCAGAGCTGGGAAGCGGGACAGAACTCCTCTTTGTGGAAGGGCACTCCCAGGACGACACCTATGAGGTCATCAAACGGGAGATAGCCCGGCACCCGGAACGACGCGCCAGATTGCTTCGTCAGTCGGGGACCGGCAAGGGGGACGCGATCCGCCTGGGGTTCGCCAACGCGAGCGGCGAGGTTCTCATGATCCTGGATGCCGATTTGACTGTGCCCCCGGAGGATCTCGTCCGATTCTTTGGGGCACTGCGTACAGGAAAAGGGGAATTCATCAACGGGGTGCGCCTCGTCTATCCAAGGGAACGGCACGCCATGCGCTTTGCCAACTTCCTGGGAAACAAGTTCTTCGGCCTCGCCATCTCTGCCCTTCTCGGTCAACCCATCAAAGACACTCTGTGCGGCACCAAAGCTTTGTGGAAGAAGGACTACGATCAGATTGCGGCAAGCCGCGGATACTTTGGGGATTTTGATCCTTTTGGCGATTTCGACCTGCTATTCGGCGCCACGAAGCTTGGATTGAAGATTGTTGATATGCCCATCCGCTACCAGGAGCGGACCTACGGCAGTACAAACATCGAGCGATGGAAACACGGTTGGCTGCTCCTCCGGATGATGTTCTTGGCCGCCTTGAGGATCCGCTTTGTGTGATGGTTTGAGGAAGTGGTTCGCGCACCTCCTCACGCGCAATCCAGACCTGGATGTGTCTGCCACGTCGCTGCTCCGCCGGCAGGTCGTCCGCCAAAAGATGTACCGACGTCAAATCGACGATGGTCTCAAGAGAATCGCACGAGCCTCACCAAGGATGGCACGTCCCTTCGCGGATCACGATCTGCTTGCGGCCCGGGTCCGCAGGCCTGCCTCCGCCACCGTAGCACAAGAGGCCAACCGTGCCTCGGCTCCGCGGAACTGGCGAAGGACCGGCGGGGCAGCGTACCATTTCTGTTTCATCGAGCGCTCTCCTGCCCTCCCGGGCGGCCAGACACTCATAACGCCTGGCCAAGCCCAGGGGGAGCAGGTTCTTTCGCAAGATACAGGGCGTCCCCCATAAACCGGGGGAAGATGGAATGTAATGATGAAGAGGAATCCAAAACTCAAATTGCTTCCCCTAAACCGGTACGTTGGTGTAAATGCGGCTGATCCGCTTCGGTTTTACTTTTACCCTATACTTGGGTTTTTCTACCGACACCGAGTTGAGTTGTGCCTTGGCGAATTGGGCGGGGGAGAGCGAGTTCTGGAGGTCGGCTTTGGTTCCGGGCTGAGTTTTCTTAACCTGCATGATCGTTACCAAGAGATTTGGGGCCTTGACCTAACGGCATCCACTGCGGAAATTACGGAATTGTTCCGAGGGGAAGGAATTGAAACCCATTTGCAAAATGGCAGCGTCGAGTCAATGCCTTATCCGGACAATTACTTTGACAGCGTCCTTCTGATTAGTATTTTGGAGCACATAAAGCCCGAAGAGCAAGTCCCAGCTTTCCGCGAGGTGGCGCGCGTACTGAAGCCAAGAGGCCAGGTGGTCTATGGTGTGCCGATGGAACGACGCCTGATGGTGTTTCTCTTTCGGCTGATGGGCGTTGATATTAGGGAGCATCATTTCTCGACTGAAAAAGATGTCGGCGATGCCGCCAAACAAATATTCCCCTCGGGGACCCTCAGGGTCATGAGAGCTCCAATCGGGATAGGAGTGGCCGTATATCAAATTGGGCACTTCCGGAAATAAGGGGGGATGGGCAGGACCGGCGATCTGGAGATCAACCCGGGTTTCCTGTTCAGTGTTTGCCAGAACATCGATCGGCCCGATCAAACGGTGCAGCCAGATCGTTGATCAACGGCCTCGGTCTTGGAAAGAACCCAGAGGTTGAGGGAACGGATTATCCATGTCCACCAATCAGGAAAAGGTCACTCTAAAACCCGAAATGGTCTTCGTGATATTGGCCGGCTTCTTTGGACTGCTGTTCTTGCTTGTCACACCGCCCTTCGAAGTGCCAGATGAATATCAGCACTTCGATGACGCCTATGCCGTGTCCATGGGAAGATTCTTTGGCTACACGTTCGTCATGCCGCGTTCGATCGAGAACCTCCAGGAATTGACCCTGCCTCAACTCTTTCATCCGGAGGTGAAGGTTTCCTACGCCGACTTGACCAAATTCTTCAGCACGCCCTTGAATCCGAGCGACGCGGTCCCCTCGAACTATCTAGCCGTAGCGAAAGATAACCCGATTCCCTACCTCCCGGTCGCTGTGGGCATTCTCATCGCCAAGTTCTTGAATCTCGATACCCTGGACTTCTTCTATTTCGGCAGAGTAGTCGCTCTCTGCGTTTGGATAGGGGTGGTTTATTGGGGGATTAAGCTCTTGCCCGAATACAAGTGGGCGTTTCTCTTGATTATTCTGACGCCGATGGCCTTGTTTGAGGCCGGCTCCTACTCGACGGATATGGTCTTGGATTCCGTGGCTTTCCTTTGGACCTGCGTCTGCCTGAGTTACTCGTCACCCAGGGAACAGCCATTTAGCACAAAGGCCAGATCATTGCTCATTCTCTTGGCGGCATTGATTTCCGTGACAAAGCCTCCATATTTCTTCCTGCTGGGGCTGTACTTTCTGATTCCGCGAGCCAATTTTGGCTCTCGCAGACAATATTGGAAGACCACGATCTTACTTTTCGGAATTGGCTTTCTTCTCTTGTTGTTTGATTATTCCTATCTCAAATCAAACGATTTCACCATGGGCAATGCCAGCGTCATGGGACAAATAAGGTTCCTGCTTTCAAGCAGCCCCTTTACTTTTCTGATCGTCACTTTGCGCGCTGTCAAGTACTACGGGGCCTACTACTATTGGCACGGGTTCATTGGTCTCTTGGGTTGGCTAGATACGCCCCTCCCTGATTTCGTCTATACGACCTACTCAGCGATGCTACTCTTCTTCTGCCTGATCGATCAGCAGAAGGAAAGGGTATTCCGCCTTCAGCAAAAGCTGGTTTCCTTGTTGTGTGTGGGGGCAGTTGTTTTCCTTATCTTCCTCTCTCTGTACCTGACCTGGACCCCCGTCGGACACAAGGACGTTGAGGGTTTTCAAGGTCGATACCTCATTCCAGTCCTGCCAGCTTTGGTCCCCCTGTTCAAGAATCGGTTCGTATCCGTATCCGCGAATTGGAAAGGCCTTCTCGTAACAGCGTATTTGATTGTTGTATTGAGCGTTACGGTCAGAACCCTGATCCTCAGGTACTATGTCGCTTGATGGATCAGGATAGGCAAGGTACCAGGGCGCCGAGGAAAGCGGGGCGTAGGTGAAGAGCGGATGACGCTACGGCTACCCATGATGGATGCGACAGCCGAAGCGACAAGCATCACCGGGCACTGCGTTCACGCAGGGCGAAATGAGGGGATCGTACTCCGCCAACAAGCGCCGGGCATCGAGAACTGATAGGAGAAGCTCAACATCCCTGGCCGACCACATTGATGTTCAGGAGCACCGCCTCTCAATTTGAAGGGTTCCCGGCGGTGCTCCCAAGCACCCATACTGCGCTGGGTCACCAAGAATCATGAGAACATGGATCAAGGCACAATGGTTGGGGTTGGCCATCTGCCCTGAGATCCCGTTAGTTCAAGATCTCGACAGCACCGATTTCGGTCAAGCGAACGGCGAAACAGGATGGCTGACCGACCAAACAAGCCAACCCAAGAGGGCGCAGATCGGGGACCGGCGCGACCGGGGCTAAACAATCGCCGCAACCTCACGGCTTTGCACACGGAGTCAATCGAGCCGGCCCTTCCCGCCGGTTACCAACAAGCGATGACTTTCTATCGTTTGCTCCGTGAATTTCGTGTCGGCCATTACCGGGAATTCTCCCCGGCCGCCCGCACCGAGGAGAGGGCCATTCCCAGAAGGGCCAATCCGACCGCAGCCAGGAAACTGGTGCGAATAGCTACAAAGAGCGCACTCTGCCCGCCGCCGGCCGCAGCGAAGACCGTTGTGTAGACCGCTCCCCCAAAGCCCACTCCCAGCACCATGCCCACATTTCGTGCCGTGGCCAGCATTCCAGCCGCAATCCCCTGCCGGTTGGCAGAAGCCGAACCCATGAGCGCGCTGCTGTTGGGTGAAATGAAGGCTCCGATCCCAAACCCGGAAACCGCGAGGGCCACGACCACCGCCAGCTGCGTCGAACCCTCCCCCAAGCGGGAGAGAAGAAGAAGCCCCCCGGCCAGCACGCCCATCCCAAAGGTGCTCGGGATCCATATGGGAACGCGGTCGGAGAGGATTCCGCTGAGAGGAGCGATCACAGCCATCACCAGGGGCTCCGCCGTGAGCAAGAGACCTGCGGCCCCGGGGCTGAGCCCCCGGCCGTCGATAAGATAGAAGGGGAGGAGAAAGAGCACGCAGTAGACGCAGGCATAGTTGAACACGGCCGCCCCGGCCGAGGCCGAGAAGATGCGGCTGCGGAACAGGGTAAGATCCAGCATCGGCCAGGCCACCCGTCGCTCCAGCCACAGGAACCCTCCCAGGAGCAAGACCGCCGCGGCGAACATCCCCAGGACCGGCAGCGAGCCCCAGCCCCAGCTGGAGCCCTGATTCAGGCCGAGCAGGAGAGCCGTCAGGCCCACCAGGAAGAGCAGGGCACCAGACCAATCGAACTGCTCCGCAGCCTCTGAGGGCAAATCGGCGGGGACGAACCTCAGGGTCAAGAGGAACGCGGCAATGGCCACCGGGACGTTGATGTAGAAGACCGCCCGCCAGGAAACCTGGTCCGCCAGCCAGCCGCCCAAAGAGGGACCGATCGTAAGGCCGAGGTAGGTCAACGTCGCCTGCAGGCCCAAGGCCTGTCCCCGCTGGCGCGCCGGGAAGTTCTTGGTCAGAATGGCCGGTGAACTGGCCGAGAGCATGGCCCCGCCCAAAGCCTGAAAGGCGCGAAAGGCAATCAGCATGAGAGCCGAAGCCGAAACGCCCGACAAGGCCGACCCAGCCAAGAATACAAGGAAGCCGAGTTGGAAGACCCTCTTCTGCCCCCGGATGTCCCCCAGGCGTCCAAACCCAAGCAGAAGGCCGCTCAAGACCAGAAGATAGACGGTGACAACCCACTCAATATTGGAAAGACTGCTGTGAAACTGCTGAGCGATCACTGGCAGGACGGTGTTGACCACGCTCCCGTCCAGCGCGGACATGAAGGTCGCCACCCCTGAGGTGAGCAGGACCCAGTAGCGGTCCCGGTAGCGGTCATCCACGAGAGTCGCTTCCGAGCTCACAAGTCTCTATCCCCTCTCAGGCAAGCCGAGCCGCGCCAAGCCAACGAACCGCGCGCTCAATTCCACTCCTACAAAGCGCGGTTCGCCCCATGTCCGCCGCCCAGAAGTCCTGAGGACCCCGCCCCGAGGAAGATCGGGGGCGCATACGCCCCCGCCGCCTGTCCCGCCATCGCGGGCGTTTCCGGCGCCAACCCGGGGGAGGCAAATATCACGGGGCACATCAACCTTCCGAGCAACTCCCTTGCGTCGAATGCTGCAACCAACAGACGAAGATCACGAAGAACTGGTCGCTCAGCAGCGAGACGCTCTCTTTTCCCCCAGAAGAAGGAAGCTCCATCCTGCGAGTGGTTCCAGCAGAGATTCCCTCCATGCCCGATTCCAGCGCCCCTTCCGTCCGGATTAACTTGATGGCGGGCGCTTTGCGCCCGCCGCCCAGTCTCCGACCCGAGAAAAGGTCAGGTTCCCTCTTCCCAGGAGGTCAGGTACTTCCGCTGCTCTTCCGTCAGGCTGTCGATCCGCATCCCCATGCCTTCCAGCTTGAGCCGCGCGATTTCCCGGTCGAGCTCTTCGGGCAGACGGTGCACGCCCCGTTCCAGTTCCCTCCCATGCCGGACGATGTACTCTAGGCTGAGGGCCTGATTGGCGAAGGACATGTCCATCACGCTGGCCGGATGGCCTTCCGCGGCCGCCAGATTGATCAGGCGCCCCTCGCCGAGCAGGTTGATCCGCCGGCCGTCGGCTAGCGTGTACTGCTCGACGTATTCACGCACACGGCGCTTGCTCTTGGACATTTTCTCCAGCGCGGGGATATCAATTTCCACATTGAAGTGGCCCGAGTTGGCTAGAATCGCCCCATCCTTCATCCTCGCGAAGTCCTTTCCGTCCAGCACCCGGATATCCCCCGTGAGGGTGCAGAACAGATCACCCAGCCCCGCCGCCTCCTTCATTGGCATCACCCGGAAGCCGTCCATGAGGGCCTCCAGGGCCGGGAGCGGGTCCACCTCGGTGACGATCACGTTGGCCCCCATCCCGCGGGCGCGCATCGCCAGGCCACGGCCGCACCAGCCGTACCCCGAGATCACGAAGGTCTTCCCGGCTAGGAGCACATTGGTGGCTCGGATAATGCCGTCCAGGGTGGACTGGCCCGTTCCATAGCGGTTGTCGAATAAGTGCTTCGTCATGGAGTCGTTGACCGCGATGATCGGGAACCGCAGCGCGCCGTCCCGGGCCATAGCCCGCAGGCGGATCACCCCGGTCGTGGTCTCCTCCGTGCCGGCGCGCACCTCGGCGCATTGCGGCTGGCGCTCCTTGTGCAGAGTCGAAACCAGGTCCGCGCCGTCGTCCATCGTGACTTCCGGATGGTGATCGAGGACAGATCGAATGTGCTTGTAGTAGGTCGGACCGTCTTCCCCCTTGATGGCAAACACCGGGATCTCGAAGTGCGAGACCAGGGAGGCGGCCACATCATCCTGCGTGGAAAGGGGATTGGAGGCGCACAGGGCGACATCCGCGCCGCCCAGCTGCAGGGTGCGCATGAGATTGGCGGTTTCCGTGGTCACATGCAGGCAGGCCCCCACCCGCAGGCCGGAGAGCGGGCGTTCCTTTTCAAAGCGCGCACGGATGATTCGCAGCACGGGCATCTCCAGCTCCGCCCATTCGATGCGCAGCCGACCGCCCTCAGCCAGCTTCTCGTCCTTGACGTCGTATTCCCGAGCCATGCTTCCTCCTTGTTGCGTCGAAGCCCTTGCCGCCTACTCCCGATGGTGGGGTCCGCCGCCTGGGGCCTCAAGCGCCTTGCGCAACAGGCGGGCGTCACCGAAAACACGATCGAATCGTGAAATGAAATCGTCCCGGGTGAAGGTGTGGCTCTGGGTCCCTTCCTGCTCCAGGCAGTAGGCGGCCGCCAGCGCCCCAATCCGCCCGCTGGTTTCCCAGTCCATCCCACACAGGTAGCCTTTGAGCAGGCCGGCGCGATAGGCATCGCCAACCCCGGTCGGATCCGCGATCCGCTCGGGCTCGACGGCCGGGATCCGGTACTCGCGGCCTCCGGCTTGAATGCGGGAGCCTTTTTCCCCCAGCGTCACCACGAGCACGTCCACGATCGAGGCGATCTGTTCCGGCGCCCAATTCGTCTTCTTGCAGATCAGCCCGAACTCGTACTCATTGCAGATCAGGCCCTGGCAGGTGCGGATCCCCTGGGCCAATTCCGGCCCCTGGAAGCGGGCGACCTGCTGGCTGGGGTCATAGAAATAGGGGATGCCGAGCTCGACCGCCTCGTGGGTCACCCGCTCCATGGCGGTGGGGTCGTTGGGCGAAACCAGGATCAGGTCCGGCCGCAGAGTCAGATCGTGGAGCGAGAGCTCCCCGGCCCGGTCCATCGCCCCGGGGTAAAAGCTTGCAATCTGAGCGTTGCAACGATCCGTGGTGGCAAAGAAGGAGGCGGTATAGAGGCCGGGGATCACCCGGATGCCGGAGGTATTCACCCCATGCGCCTCCAGCCAGGCCCGGTACTCTCCGAAGTCCTCGCCAACCGTGGCCAAAACCGTCGGCCGTTCCCCCAGGAGGGAGAGGGTATAGGCAATATTGGTGGCCACCCCGCCGCGATGCCGCACCAGCCGATCCACGAGAAAGGAAAGGCTGAGCGACTCGAGTTGCTCTAGCATGATCTGATCCCGAAACAGCCCCGGGAAAGTCATCAGGTAATCGTACGCAACGGAGCCGCTGATCAACAGGTTCATGCTCCACCTCCGCGCTGAAGGATGGCCTGGGCGTTTCTTTCAAAAGGAGGCAGGATGACCCCGCGCTCGGTGATCCAGGCGGTGAGGTAGCACGCGGGGGTGATGTCGAACGCAGGATTGCGCGCTCGAACTCCCGCCGGGGTCACTCGCTCCCCGCCCAGCTGAAGGTCCAGCACCTCCGCTTCCTCCCGTTCCTCAATGGGGATCTGCCCTCCATCCGCCACGGCGAGGTCGATGCTGGAGGTAGGTACGACGGTGTAGAAGGGGACCCGGCTGGCGTGAGCGGCGAGGGCGAGCATGTAGGTGCCCACCTTGTTGGCCACGTCGCCGTTGGCGGCCACGCGATCCGCTCCCACCAGGACCGCTTGAACCTCGCCGCGGCGGAGGAAGTGGCCGGCCGCACCGTCCACGATCACCTCGAAAGGGATACCCAGCTGCTGCAACTCCCAGGCCGTAAGGCGTGCGCCCTGCAGGCGCGGTCGGGTTTCATCGACCAGGACATGGATGCGCTTGCCCTGTTCATGCGCCCTGCGAATTACCCCCAGGGCTGTCCCGTAGTCAACCGTCGCCAGCGCCCCAGTGTTGCAGTGATGCACGACGGTATCTCCATCTTTCAGGAGATCAGCGCCGAAATCCGCCATGGCCCGGTTGATCGCTATGTCTTCCTCGGCCATGCGCTGGGCTTCCAAGAGCAGCTGATCCGCCAGTTTCTCCTCAGGCGCTTCCTTCGCCGCGCGCATCATGCGCTCGACGGCCCAGCGCAGGTTGACAGCGGTCGGTCGGGCCTGGCACAATTCTTCGGCCGCCGCCCTTAGCGGCCGCTCGGCTTCGGAGCCGCTTCGGGCCCCCCCCACCCGAGCCGCGAGGGCCAGCCCGAACGCCGCGGCCACCCCGATCGCGGGCGCTCCACGCACAGCCATGTCGCGAATGGCCTCCGCCACTTCAGTGCTCGAGCGCAGTTCCAGCCAGCGCAGCTCGCCCGGCAATCTTCTCTGATCGATCAGGCGCAGCAGTCCGCGCCCGGGATCCCACTCCAGTGTGCGCATGCCTTTTGGTCCGTCACGCGTCGCCCCGGGGGTTCCGCCATTGCCCCGCCGGCACAAATAGCGCTCTCCATGTGAGAGCGCTCAAGCGATCTTAACATGGCGCGCTTGGCTTGTCAAAAATGGCGTGGGGTAATTCTTCCCGTGGTCCCCATGCGGCTGGGATCCAATCATCCCCCCAGGGCACGAGCAGGAAGGGGAGACTATGACCCGCCGACCCGCGGCCAATTGTGGATCTTTGGCACGCTGCGCGCCGGAACCAAAGAGGTCGAGTCAAATCTTCCCGCTGATCGTGCTCAGCTGTTGCCACTCACCCTACAAGTTGCGCGGCCTCCGGACAAGGCGCTCCAGCAGAGCAGCTAGGCGGGAATAGTAAGCGGTCGCCCTCACGCGCCGGGACCACCGATTCCACGTCCGCAGGGAGACATAGCTCTCCGTCTGATTGGCGAACTGGGTCTTGTACGCCTCGTCCCCTCGCATGAAGTTGAACTCACGCACCTGCGGGTCCTCAAATGCGATCCTCAGGGTTTCCAGCAACAGGATCCTTCCCGGCGAGTAGTGGGCATAGCGGTCATCGAAAGTCGGATGGTAGTAGTACCAAATCCCTCCGTCCAGCCAATCGAGCTGATAGGCCAGGATCTCTTTCTCGCTCCGAAGCATCGAAAGGCGCGCCTTATGGCTTTGCTCGAAATCCCGAACGACGCAGAGGAGAAAGGGCAGCCGTTCCGGCTGAACGACAAAGGGATCTTTTTCCCCCTTCGCTTGGCGGCGCCGGCGGTAGCAGGTCAGGAACCCCTCGAGATAGTCTTCGATCCCCTGATCCATCATCACCACTTCGGCTGGGCCGCGCTCCCGCCCCAGCCGATTCCTCAGGTTTCGCAGGGTGTCCAGGTGTCCGCCCAAAAAGCCTTTTTGATGCGCCTCCCAGCTGCCCCGGGTGTCCACTTTGTAGAAGCACTTCTTCTGAGACACTTCGGGCGAGAAGCCGGATTCCCTCAGCGCATGCACGAACTCCCGCCATCCTCTGGAGGATTGGGGGATCAGGTCTATTCGGAAGGAATCCCATTGCTGAGAGTGGCTCACCAGCCAACCGGAAAGGGAAGCGGCCACCTCGGCCTCGCGACCCGGCAAACAAAGGATCGGGCTGAAATCCGCTGGCCCCGTGCTTAGCGGAACCAGCCTCCTCAGCCGCCATCCAGGTCCGGCCTGTATCCCTCGGACCTCCAGAGGCAAGGCGCCGGCCAGCGCGCCACCCTCCCCAGCGCGCGATTCCAGAATGAAAGCAGAACCCTGACAATGAAAACATTCGATGTACCTGCCGAGCCAGGCAGAGTTCATATTCACGGCGTATGGAACCGACTCACCCAGACTGTCCAGTTCCGCCAGCCGATCCTTGGTGGGCTTCACTTTCGAGGCGCGATAGTCGGACACAGAGGACAATTCTACCCTGCGCTCCGGTTCGCCAAGGGACCCACTGACTGGCGTCGTACGGCGCGCTTCCGTCCTGCCGCGGCCGGCAAAGGCCGACTGAGAGCATCCCTTCCGCCTTGTCCAGCTTCCCAGAGCCGATCTTCCCAATCTACCCCTGCCCCGTGAGCCCCTCCAACACGTGCGGTCCGGCGCCACCGAGGTGAAGTCCCGCCTGCTTAACCCCGAGTGGCTCCCGCAGATCGCACGACCGCGAGGCCTCGGGCAGGCCACGACCCAGCGCTGCCTCCGCGAAGGCCCGATAGGCTGTGGTACCATACCGCCATTCAATTCTCAGAAAGGGGCTATTGGGGATGGGCCCGATGGGCAAGGCCAGCGGTCCCTTGTGGCGGACTTCCCTGCTGATAACGGCCGGCGTCCTGCTTGCTTGCTCACTCACCCAGGGGCTCCCCTTGGTGACGCAGATTCCGCTCCTGGCACCCGCGCCGTCTCCCACCGCCACACCTCCACCCTATCTCCAGCAAGCCGATCACGCTCTTTTCCTGGGTGACTATCCGACTGCGCTCAGCCAGTATCAGACCGCACTGGCCACCGGCTCGCCGGCGGACCAAGCCCTGCTCGGCCTAGGGCGCACCCAGTTGGCGGCCGGGGACCCTCAGACAGCCCAGCTCACACTGCAGTCCCTGATCACCACCCAACCGCGCAGTCCACTCCTTGCCCAAGCCGAGTTCCTCCTGGGAGAGGCTGACAGCGGACTGAAAGACTACTCGGGGTCCGCCAAGGCCTACCAGGCTTATCTGGCCCTGGCGCCCGGGGTAATCGACTCCTATGCTCAGGAGAATCTGGGGGATGCGCTGCTCGCGGCGGGTCAGGCCGCAGGTGCCGCGAAGGCCTACGCCGCCGCAGCCACGGCTCCGCGTGCCGGAAGTACGCTGCCGCTTCTGGAGGATGAGGCGGACGCGCTTCACCAAGCCGGGTCGGACACTCAGGCTCTTTCCCTCTATGGTCAGATTTATAACTCCACCACGAATGACTACGACAAGGCCCGCCTGGATCTCAAGATGGGAGAGATCCTGGTCGCGCAGGGTAATACTCAGGACGGGTACACCCGGTATGTCGACGCGGTGGCGAACTACCCTCTCAGCAATGACTCGTATCTCGCGTTGGTGCAACTGGTCAACGCAGGCTTCCAGGTGGACGAACTCCAGCGCGGCATGGTCGACTATTTCGCCAACGAATACTCGCCGGCCTTGGCCGCCCTCAACCAATATCTGGCGGCTTCGCCCTCCGATGCGGCCAAGGCCTACTACTACCGCGGGCTCACCTACGAGGCACTCAACCAGGCCGACGAGGCCATCGCGGACCTGCAGGCGGCGATCCAGCAGGGGCCCTGGAGCGATGTCTGGGATCGAGCCTGGTTTGAGCTGGCCGACACTCGTGCCAGCGGCAAGGGCGATATTGTAGGCGCAATCCAGACCTATGAGCAGTTCGTGAATGCGAACCCGACTCATCCGCGCGCCGCAGAGGCGCTGTTCGATGCTGCCCGCCTGGCGGAGGAGAGCGGGGACCTGGCAACGGCGGCGGCCATTTGGAAGCACTGCGGCCAACAGTACCCGACTTCAGCGGACGGCCCCGACTGCGCCCACTTCGCCGGGATCAGCTACTACCGCAGCCACGACTATACGGACGCCCTGGCGCAATTCACGAGCCTGGCCAACTCGTCCGACCCGAGTGTCCGCTCGCGAGCACTGTTCTGGATGGGGAAGACCCAAGCGGCCCAGGGGGACACCTCCGGCGCTCAGGCGCAGTGGACACAGGCCGCGCAGGCGGACCCGACAGGGTACTACTCGGACCGGGCGCAGGACTTGCTGGCCGGGCGCCAGCCCTTCGCGCCGCTGGGCCAGTACTCGCTCAGCTTCGACCTCCCGACCGAGCACGCGCAGGCGGAGGCATGGGTGTTGAAGCAGTTCCCCCAGCCCACCCCGGAGCCCTCCCAGGAGATCCAGGCGGCGGTACTCGGGGACCCGAGGCTCAAGCGAGGCCAAGCCCTCTGGGATCTTGGGCTCTACTCGCAGGCCGAGAGCGAATTCGACGACCTCCGCAGTGACCTGTCTACGAACGCGCCCGCCTCCTTCTATCTGTGCGACTACCTTTTGAACCTGGGCTACTACTCCGGGGCGATCTTCGCCGCCCGCCAGGTTTTGAACCTGGCGGGGATGAATGATGCCACCTCCCTCACGGCCCCCGCTTACTTCAGCCACGTTCGCTTTGGGCCGTACTTTTCGGAGCTGCTCCTGCCCCAGGCTCAGACGCACAAGCTGGATCCATTGCTGCTTTTTGCTATCGTCCGGCAGGAATCCCTTTTTGACACGACGGCCAGCTCCAGCGCCGCCGCGTACGGCCTGATGCAGATTATCCCCTCCACCGGCGAGGAGGTTGCAGCCAAGCTCGGCCTGACCGATTTCACCGACGCAGACCTGGGCCGTGCGGTGATCAACGTCCAGCTCGGAACGGCATACCTGGCGGAGCAACAGGACCAGCTGAAGGGCAACCCCTACGTGCCTCTAGCTGCCTACAACGGCGGCCCCGGAAATGCGGCCCAATGGGAGACGCTGGCCCCGAACGATCCGGACCTTTTCCTGGAGGTCGTCCGCTACAGCCAGACGCGCACATACATCCAGGATATTTACGGGCTCTACACGATCTATCGGAACCTGTATGCGGGAGGCCGGTAGAGAGGCTGGCACGGCCGGCCGCCGGCGTCTATCATGACGCAACGCAATACTATCTCGGACGAGGTTGACGGATCTAGCCCGCGGCTGCATCCTCTCCTCTTGACAACATTTCCATCGTCTCCATCGGGTGAGGATCCCTGCCCAAGGCTCACAGCGGCTCTCAGGATAGACCCATGCAACCGTGCCCACTGGGAACGCTCAGTCCCATTCGCCATGGTGGATTGTCCGGAAGCGTCCTGAACACACGATCGGGCATGGCCGCGCTTGTCGCGATCGAAGGTTGGCTCCTCCCCAACCTCCGTCAGCCGCTGGCAGGCAGAGGGCATCCTGGGGTACCGCAAAGCTGTCCGGACTTCACTGGCATCATAGGTCACTTGCCTACTTGCTCCCGGCGCCTCAAGTAGCAAGAGACAGGGTGGAGACAATCGGATTTGGTCATACGGGAGGCAGAGCGGCCGGATGTCAATCGCGCCCGTCGCTGGGCAGTCAGCCATTATTCCTGGCCAAAGGAGTGCAGTCGCGATGGAACCCATTCAGCTGTTCGTACCGACCTTCCGGATCGACGAAACCCTTGCCGAGATCCGAGAATGCCTTGAGAAGGGCTGGACAGGGCTTGGCTTCAAGACCCTCCAGTTCGAGGAGGCCTGGAAGGCCCATACAGGTCTCTCCCACGCTCACTTCGTGAACTCAGCCACATCGGGGCTACACCTGGCTGTACGTATTCTCAAGGAAGAAGACGGTTGGAAAGATGGCGATGAGATCGTCACCTCGCCGCTTACTTTCGTCTCATCCAACCACGTAATCCTGTATGAGAAACTTCGACCGCTCTTCGCGGACGTTGATGAGTTCCTGTGCCTCGACCCCGCATCAATAGAAGCGCGGATAACGTCCAGGACGCGAGCCGTCATGTTCGTAGGTATGGGCGGAAACGCAGGGCGACTCGAGGAGGTTTCAAGACTTTGCCGAGAGAAAGGAATCCGGCTTATCCTGGATGCCTCACACATGACTGGAACCCGCTTGCGGGGGAAGCATGTGGGAGGTGAGGCCGATGTCTCGGTGTTCAGCTTCCAAGCAGTGAAGAATCTCCCAACAGCGGACTCGGGCATGGTCTGCTTTGCCGACTCCAAGTTGGACGCTCAGGTCCGCAAGTGGACATGGATGGGAATCGACAAAGACACGTATGCCCGGACCACAGGGCAGGGCGCATACAAGTGGTACTACGATGTCGAGCACGTGGGGTTCAAGTACCATGGCAACTCCATCATGGCTGCCATGGCTCTTGTGGCGCTCAGATACATGGAACCTGACAACGCATATCGGCGGCAGATCTGCGCGTGGTACGACGAAGGGCTTGATGGCGAGCCGCTCATCGAGCGCGTCCCCGTCGCACCCGGATGCGTTTCGTCACGACACCTTTACCAGGTCCTGGTGGATCGACGCGACGAGGTCATGATGGCCCTAAACGAACTCCAAATCTACCCAGGGATGCACTATCGGGACAACACGGTCTATCCAATGTATGCCTACGGGGCCGGCACGTGTCCCAGAGCCAGGCGGGCGAGCGACCGCTTGATCTCCCTGCCCTTGCATATGCGGCTTGGGTATCACGACGTGCAACGCGTAGCCAGCGGCCTGAGGGAAATAGTCGGCCGAATGTGACGCCAGACCAGACCACGATGGGCAAGCGGCTGATCGCGCCAATTGTCGGAAGACATGTTCGACTCCGGCTGCTGGAAGAAGTAGACCTGCCCACTACGCTCGCATGGCGAAACCAGGACAGTATTCGCCGTTGGTTCTTCCATTCAGACTTGATTTCGCCCCAGCAGCACCATGACTGGTTTGAGCAGTATCGGGAGAGAGATGACGACTTCGTATTTATCATCGAGGAGGTTCACGTCTTGAAGAGACCGGTCGGGCAGGTGGCCATCTATCAGATCGACTGGCAGAAGCGAACGGGTGAATTCGGTCGGCTCATGATTGGAGACGAGGAAGCTGGGAGACGTGGGCTGGCTTCTGAGGCCACGAAATTGCTGGTTGATTCCGCTCTCGAAAGTTGGGGGCTGGACGAGGTATTCCTGGAGACATTTGCAGACAATATTGCCGCTGTTTCGGTTTATAAGCGCTGTGGCTTTGGCCTGTCCGGCGTGAAGGGTCGCGTCTTATTGTATAGCAAGAGGTCAGGCTAACCGAATGCACCCGTCGCGCAGCGCGAGCCTGTCTTTGTCGGATGGAAGGGAACTCCAGCGAGCAGGATGGCAGAGGACGGGAACTTGCCTGTCGCGGGCGCCAGGGACTTCGCAGGGGGCATATCCTAAGCACTCGAATGGCGGGCAATGAGCGGCCTTGTCCGCAAGCTCCGAGAGATCCGCGGCGTCCTCACCAAGCTAGGAGCGTGGCCGGAAACCCGTTCGTGGCGAATGAAGTAGGCTGAGAATTTGGACGCGATGGTACCATCGACACTGAAGAGTGCACAGTAACTCCCAAATAGCAAGGCGGAGGAGGAACAATGAAAAGACCGACTGTCCCTTGGCTCTCTCTGCAAATCTCATCTTCTTCATCTTTGTGGCGGTGAGCGTGAGGTTGGCCACCGTGGCTGCCAGCATCACTTGGAAGAGGGTCTAGTCTAGTGTTGTCCGAAGTGGTGCGACGTGCGAATGCCCGGTCAGATCAACCGCCCGATGCGGTGCTCAGCCGCTTGCTGTCCCTTCCGGTATATGCAGAACGCCGGACTTCTCTGGAGCACCCGGGCGCCTTGGATCCGTCGCTCTCAGGGGTGCGCGACCATCAAGCGGCCTTTCTTTGGACCGGCTCGCAGCGAGCAGGCAGCGCACACATCTGGATCGAGCTGAAATGCGCGCAAGATGATCGCTCTGGCGTTGCGTCCCTTGCGGCTGCCTTCACTGATCGTCTTGCGGCTCACCTGCCCGGTGAGGCATCTGCACGTCCCAGTCTAAGTGTTGACCTGGAAGGCCTCTCTTGTGAATTGCCCCTCATTGTGTGGTTGACCGACCCTCGCCACCATCCTGCGCCTGGCCTCCTGGGAGATCTCGCGCGTCGTACCATTGGAAAACGCACAACCCGGCCTGGGCGCGCGGGCTGGGGTGCCAATCGTCTCCTCGACTTCATTGCCAGTGTTTTGTTCACTCGCCTCGACCAACTCCAAGGGCCGCCCGCTGTCCCCAGTACGAGCACATATCATGTACACGTCACCAATGAGCTGGCCTTCTGGGTCCACCACTCCAGGCACTTTGAACCCTTCAAATCGGTTTGTCGCACTCCTATGCCCGTAGCGCCTCTCCCGATCATATCCCGAGACGATCCGGTCGGAGGGGACGCCCTGCTTCGGGCGCGGAACGCCGCCCCCGGGAACCCGGGGATCAGGATCCTCCGGACGTTCCACATCCTGCAGAAGCAGCTGGGACAGGAGCCCCGACGCCTTCAGGATCGCCTTCTCTTGATCGCTTGCGGCGGGAACCCGCACCAAGGCCTGCCACGCAATCTCCAACAATCGGTCGCCATCGGCGACGATCCACTCGAAAGACTTCGCATTGCCGCTCTCGTCGCTTCAATCGATCTCAGCCTCGCCCTTCACGCTGGAGCCATAGTGGCGCCCAAGTTCATGTTGCCGTGCCCACACCTCTGGCTCGGTCCTCGCCATCTTCTTCATGAGCGCCCTGACCAGTTTCTTCATCTCGTCTGCTACCAGGTTAAATGTGTCCTTCAGCCCCCAATGGCCAAAGACCGAGGTGGTGTCCAGGACGACCTCCATCTTCCGCCCTTACCGGAACCCCTGATGCGGGTTCCGGAGGTACTCACTCTCGCGCGCATACTCCTGGCTGCGTTGAATGACCGCACGCACCCAATCGTGCAGGATGAGTTGGGCTCAAAACAGCTGCAACATGCTCTTCGCGAGGAACTCCCGGAGAGTGTTGTGAAAGGGCGCTGGTCCAGCTCGATGCCCAACACCACCCTCCAGTGCGTGTCGAAGTGGGCTCCGGTCTTGGCTTCTTCGTCTGGCACCCGGCAATCGGCCCCTAGCAGTCTGCCCCAGACCCGCGGGCCTGGGGAGGGCTATCGCCAAAGGCGACGGCGCAAAGCTGTTTCGGCCATTGCCCGGACAACCCGTCCTGAGCGCATGGGTCCGGACATAGGCAACCCAAGTCCTCGCTCCAAAAGAGGGTCCCTCGCTCCGTGGCCACAAAGCCATAGAAAGAGTCCCGCCCAACGAGATCGAGGTATACGTAATCCGCTTCCGACATTCCGAGCGAAGGGGATCGCTTCCCGAGCGCCAAGCTCTCCTGTCATCACCTGCAATGACAAGCCATGGGCTTGCTCGCAAATCTACTTTTCGGCGAGCTTCCTGGGTGGACGTATTCTCAAATGCCGAAGCTAACGATAGTCCTGGCTGTGGCAGGGGAGTACGGACGGGTTGAAGGTGGTCTTGCAGCAACGATCAACCGCCTTGAGAAGGTCGTTCCAGACCTAAAGGCAGAGCTTGTGATTGGATTCGATTCTGATCACTGGCGTGCAACCCCACTAATGCAAAGCCTTGGGCTACGATTCGCGCATGCGGATGTGGCAGTCGCTGCAGCAGGAGGCGGAGGCTTGGCGCGGCTGTTCAATGAAGGGGCTCAAAAGGCAGCCGGGGATTGCATAGTGTTTTTGTGGCCTGGCTGCACGCCAGACTCCAAAGTCATGGCAGATGCAGCAGGGCAACTCGTTGGCCAGCGGCTGGATTGGCTCGCCTACTTGTCAGATGAGATGACTGCTCGGCTTCGCCTCGACCCAGGGCTGATTGCAGACAACCTCCTTGAGTACTTCCTTTCGTGCTACGCGCTGTTTCCACTGTGCCAGGCAGTCATTAATCGGCGTTCTTTCCTCCGTACGGGGGGCTTCAGTACTTCGCCAATCCTTCAACGGTCATTCGACGTGGGATTTTTCCACGCATCGATTCTCCAGGGGTGCCGCGCCTACCTCGCTGAGGGCGAAATCGGTCAGCAATGGTGGACGATCGACACGCTGCCCTTGGCCGAGGATTTCCATGTGCCCCGGTACTTAGCCCACAGCTTCAGGGTTCGACTTGCGCGAAGCGCTGGTGTCAGTGGAAACGAAGACATGATCACCGATGCTTTCCAGATGGATCTGCCTCCAACTGAGCGGCGTCGAGTATCTCGCCTAGGGTGGAGGAACCCGGGAAAAGACATTCCACGTTCCACTCTACAAGCCTGCAAACTGGCAGTGATAGGTGGCCCGTGGGAGAACACACACAATCACCTATGCTTCTACAACTACTTCTCTCAACTGGAGATCACCGGGCTATTCACCTACGTGCCACTCTTGGATTGGCTCACCGTCCCGGAACATGACCTGATTGGAGTGGACGCTGTGGTCATTTCTAGAGGTCGCGATGAACATGTCTTGCGGGTGATTGAGTACTGCAAGCAGCGCTTGATACCTACGCTCTACATGATCGATGACAATTGGTTCTCCGTGGGAAAGGACTGGCCTCAACAGTACGGCGAGATGTTTGCGCCCGGATCACCTTCAATTCGATTGTTTACCACCTGCCTTCGGGAGTGCGATGCGGTTATCGTCTACAACCGAACACTTGCCGAGGATGTGCGGCGCTTTGCGCGACAAGTAATCGAGCTTCCGCCAAATGTAAGGAGCCGCGATTTCCTGGCACCTCTGACTCGCACGAGGCTCAAGGATGAGGTAGAAGCACTGTCCCAATGGCGCGTGGCCAACCAGGGGGTCATCATCGGATACGTGGGCTCGCCAAGGTACACAGACGCTGCATTCCGGGCAATGAACGATATCACTCACACCCAGCCTCACCAGGTGAAGGTGCTTCTGTTTGGGTCGATACCGCAGCAAACCATCTCCGTATTCGGAGGCTCAGCTACCGTGTTTCCCTACTTGCCCTACGAAGAATATGCTGCCACGCTCGGGAGCTTGGCTCCAGACGTCCTTGTCGCACCACTCGAGGCCTGCAGGACCACACAATCCAAATGCCCTAACAAGTATTTGGAGTATGCCGTTGTCGGTGCGGCAGGGGTGTACAGCAGGGTGCCTCCCTACACGGATGTGGTGAGAGACCGGGAAAACGGACTCCTGGTTGACAACGAGTCCGTTCAGGACTGGCAGACCGCTATCCTCTCTTTGATCGAAAGCCCGAGTCTCAGAAAGCGTATCGCGGCCACAGCTCAGCAAGACGTGTTGTCAAGGTACGAGACAGCCGTAGTAGCTCCCGCTTTTGTCCATGCAATCTTGAGTGTGGTCCGCCGGTCGTCAACACAGTGAAGCCGCGCCGAATGGAATCCCATCTGCCTCTCACGGTCGCCTTGCTCTCTCACTCGACGTACACTGCGGGCGCTGAGCGCATGTTGCTGAATCTTGCCTTGCTACTGCGACGCGTGCCGGGCATTGAACCGATCCTGTTCATCCCGGGCATAGGCGAGCTTGCACAAGAGGCAAGAGCCGAAAGTTTAAGATACGAGCTGGCACCGCAATGCCCATGGTACGTTTACGGCGAACAGGACGATCCTGAGTACCCAGAAAGCGCGAACGCCGCGCGCTTGACCTTGCATGATCTCCTCCTGGGAACTAATGCAGACGTGCTTGTCGTCAATACCTTGACCAGCATTGTTCCTGGACTAGTGGCCCTGGAATTGGATTTGCCGTTTCTCCTGTGGGTCCACGGCGTACTTGACTCATACCTTATCCCTAATGGAAACGCAACGCATCGGCTACTTCATGATCGCCTGCTGCTTGAGCTCGCGCGCGTTGTCGTGTGTCCGTCGCAATGGACAGGGCGCTGGCTGGAGGGGATGGTCAGCCGTGACCGGGTTCACGTTCTCCCTAATTGGACTCAAGTGGAAGCTGCGCCGCCAATTGAGTCCCCCGGCGGGGGCAGGAAGATCTTTGTGTGTGCGAATACTTTCGATCATCACAAAGGGCATGCTACGCTTCTTCGCGCAACGGCCATCCTAAGAGACAAAGGCTCCGACTTTGAGGTCCATCTCTTCGGCGAAGGAACCCACAAAGAAGAAATGGTCGAGATGGCGTCGAACCTCGGCCTTCGTGACATCGTGCGCTTTAAGGGTCGAACAACAGCCATTCGAACCATGTATGATAGCTCATTCTGCGTTATCAACCCCTCCTTCATCGAACCCTTCGGCATGACGTTGATTGAGGGCATGGCTCGCAGGTTGCCTGTTATTGCGTGCAAAGCTGGGGGACCCGAGGAAATTGTCGTAGAGGGCGAAACGGGATTCCTTGTTGACCCGGGTGATGCGCCAGCACTGGCCGACCGAATGGCGCGGTTGCTTAACAATCCCGACAAGGCGCAAGTGATGGGTGAGCGAGGATATGAGCGTGCAATGCGCTGCTACTCTGAGGAGGCGGCCTCTCGCGCATTCCCAGGGCTTGTCCTAAGTGCGGTGAGCGACTTTAGTGGATACAGCCGGACATCCAAGTTGATAGGGGAGATGTATGACTTGTACTTGTCGGCCGGAGGCCCGAAGCCTGGGGTCGCGAGGAGATCTCCTGAAGAAACGCCGGACAGCGCTCAGGAGGCTTCTGACATGGCCCGTCCACCTCGGGGCTACGCCCGAGTTGGGGGCGGTGTCACGTATCGGGTCTCTCCGCAAGGAAACAACTGGGCAGGCATTGATGTGCTTGCCTCAGTACTGCGAGGGCCAACGGCTGGCGCGCTGACGCTCCAGCTGTTCTCGCAAAGAAAGGTCCTTCTGCGACAGAGCACAGTTGACCTCTTGAGCGCCATGGGGGATATATGGCTTAGATTCGACTTCCCACCAATTTCGAACTCCAGGGGCATTGAGTTCCTTTTGTCATTCAGCCAAGCGAGACCCATGAGGCGGCATGTCGTGGTTATCAGGGAGGATAACGCATTGGAGGCCCGGTACTGGCGAATGCTTCGGCGTCTCGGGATAGCCCTTCGAGGTAATCAGCTCTACTGTCATCTTCGGTACAGGATTTAGGCGGGGATCGCCCGGCTTCGTTCCACTGAAAGTCTGTGCTGAGTGCCCCACAACTCTGGGTGAAGGCATGGCGCGGAAGGCAAGTACCTTGATGTTCAAGCGGAAGTTGGTAGACCTCGGAGAGGTGAGCAAGGATTCCTCGCTGCGAGGAATCTTTGTGGAGGAAGGTTTCTCTGCCGACATGGTGAGCAAGTACATTCATAGGGGTTTCCGGCAGGACGCTACAGAATACGCGAGGCGCTACCAGAACGTGGCGCACTTTGAGGCGTTGTTGAGGGATGCCCTCGGCACAAGAGCAGGGTGGACTGAATGGGGAGCGCCAGTAGACATCCTCGACCTCGGATGCGGGGCCGGCAACACCGTGATTCCCCTATGCAGGCTGTTCCCGAATGCCCGGGTCATTGCCTGTGACTTGAGTGTTGAGCTTCTTATGCTCCTCGCGGGAAGCCTGTCGGCGGACGCCGCTGAGCGGGTGACTCTCGTCCAAATGAATGCGGAAGAGCTTGATCTGGATGAAGGGAGTATGGATCTCGTTGTTGGCGGCGCAATCCTTCACCACCTCTATTCCCCAGATCGAACGCTTGCTGCTGCGGCGCGCATCCTCCGCAAAGGGGGGGTCGCACTATTCTTTGAGCCGTTTGAGACTGGGAGCATTCTTCTGCGGATTGTCTGGGCGAGAATGCTCTCGGATCCGCGAGCGAAGGATATCGAGCCAGATGTGCGCACCTTTCTGGCGGGCATGATTCAAGAATATGACCTCCGGAAGGGGACGGACAAGTCCAGTGAAATGTACTCGGCTCTTGAGGACAAGTGGCTCTTCAGTCGAGAGTACTTCGAGCACCACGCTCGAGATCTAGGATTCTCAAACCTACAGATCTACTCATTGATCAACGACGAATATCCATTCACTCTGAAGACGGAGGTTGTGCTCCGAACCGGCATTGCGAGGGCAAGGGACGCCCTGCCCGCCTGGGCTTGGCACATGGTGCGACAACACGAAGAGTATTTCTCCGCAGGTGGACGCCAGGATCTGCTGATAGAAGCCGGCGTCCTTCTCCGTAAGTAGTTGGGTGCACCTGATACCATCTCGCCGAAGGTCGAGCAAGTCGCTGTTGCAACCAATGGGCTGTGGGTTGATGCCTTGATCAAACCGGGTACCCGAGCCTGTCTGCCCACGAGTAAGGTGGCCTGAGAATGCACGGGCGGCCGATGCCAGATGGCGGCCTGGATTTGGTCCGGGCGGGATTCCAAGTCGGTCGCCCCAATCGGCTGAGAAGCCAATGCCAAGAAAAGAGGCGAGTTTCTGCAAACCGACTATTGAGAACACAGAGAAGGGACTTGAGGCCAGATTCTCCTGGGACTGGCTTGCAGAGTCCATGATCAAAAGAAACCTGCTCGGTGATCCTTTTCAATGGGGCGGCGCCCTGGGCTCGGTGTGTGCCCTAAGTGTGCGGGGGAACACGCCTCACGAGGCCAAGGGATGTGCGGCAGTCCAGCTCGGCAACGACGAAGTCGCGGTTGAGTGCGTCAATGCCCTTGCATTCCAACTCCTTGTCTCCAAGTTCATCAAAGTCCGATTCACCACTGGCTCCTAGAACGGGGTTCCCTGTGGTGATCTTGCCTTCAATCGACGAAATGTGCTACATATAGCCCCGCAGGTTTTCGACCCAGGCATCGGCAGTTCGACTTGTTTCAGATCTACAACCTCGCGTTTCGCCTTGCCTGACTTACACGGGAAACGGGGGTCAGACGCACTGAGCCTTGTCAAAGCCTGGGCTACCGATCCAGCAAGGGCTTCAACCCAAGCGCTCGATCCCTGACTATCTGCACCCTGCCGCGAACTTGGCACGCTTGCGCGACCACCTGTGGTATCGTATTAAGGCTAAGAAGGAAGTATTGGGCAGGACTCGACGTCATGGTCACAACCTACACGTAACCCGCGATGGCAGTGCTCAGACATCAGGTGTTCGCAGCTGATTCCGCTATGCTTAGGGAGGTCCGAATTCACTTGCCGGGAGCAAGCGACAATGACTGGGTCAGTTCCGGATTTGCACCGATGGCCAATTCTTCGAACAGGCGACACAAGGGACTCTTCAGCCTCGCGAACCCAGGACCTGACACTCGCCTAGCTCGCCGCCAATCCGGGGCGTCAGCCAACCTGCTTTGCCGTCCGCTCAGAATGCTAAGTCTCCGGCAATTCGCATGACTGGCTTGAGTGGTGAATGCTCTACTCAGAATGAATCCTTCTTCGTGCGCAGGTAACCCCGGACACCACCGGTACACAATGTGCTGGGAATGCAGGCTCATCGTCCTGACTCGAACACACCCCAGGCGGTGGGCAAGAGCCTTCGGCACCCTGGTCCCCAATCGCCGACAGGATGATGTTCCCTGGCCGCGGTGGCCAAAGGCAAATGGCTGGAGGTGTCTACGGCCCGCCCGCGCGGATGAAGACGAGATGTTAAGGAAGGAGATTTGGCACTTGGTTCTCATCAGTTGATGGAGCACACATCACGTTCACGCCGAACACACTGCGAGGCAGCGGCCTAGTCGTGTTGACAGATGAAGTCGCCATCTTTCCTCCCAAGCACCATAGGAATCGAGCTTGTTCGGGGCTGCAACTTTGAGTGTGAGATGTGCCCCGTGACAAGCCACATAGGCGAAGAAGCCAGACGCTTCTCGTTCATCAGCCTCGACTTGCTGTCGACCATTGCCCAACAAATCGAAGCACACCCATCCACAGAGACCGTCTACCTCTTCCACTTTGGAGAACCACTCGCGCATCCACGTTTTCGCGAATGCCTAGAAGTTCTTGCTGGGTCGGCGGTCATTAGGAAGGCGCATGTCATCCAGCACACCAATGGCTCGTTGCTGCGCGGCGATAAGGCAAGGGCCATTCTGAAGGTACCCGTCATTAAGAAGCTGGTGTTCTCCTTTGATGGCTTCGGCGACAAGCAGAGTTTCGAGAGGCTGCGAGGCGCGCACTATGACAACGTCCTTGAGAACATCCGCGCCTTCTCAAAGCAAGCCAAGCGGGAGCGCCCAGACTTGGTTCTTTCCACTGCGACGATCCTCCCGAGAGAAGGTGAAATAAAGGGCCTCTCCTTCCCGCGGCGAGATCAGGCGATTGCCCGGCTGAACGACCTGTTCTTCCCTCTCGGCGTGGGCGTCGAAGTCCGCGACATGCATGACTACAGCGGCAATGACGATCTGCGTCTAGCGGGACGAAAGCCCGAGCGGGTCTATGGCGGTTGCTCGTTTGTCGAAATGGATTCCCTTTACATCACAGTCAACGGGTGGGCTCAGCCCTGTTGCGCCGTCTACAACGAGCGATTCAACGTTGGGAATGTGACTCGCCAGAGCCTAAATGAATTGCTCAACAACACGAAGATGTCACTGATACGCCATGCGCTCAGGATGGACCAACGAGACAAGATCGAATTCTGCCGGAATTGCGCATTATCCATCGGCGGGCACGCAGGCCAGGACTACTTGCGGTCGTTCTGGGGACAGCGCGACTCCCGGGGCCTCGTTGATGCTCTCGACGAGAGGCGGCATCTCTTCCGTGAAGTGATGCCGCGGCCGCTCCCGGTGACGCGCCTCGATCTTGGGTGTGGAGCGGTCAAGTCACCTGGCTTCATCGGAGTGGACAGGACACCCTTGCGCGGGGTAGATGTCATAGCCGACCTGGATGATCCTCTCCCCTTTAAGACCGGCTCGATTGACCTGGTTTATGCATCCCACTCCTTGGAGCACGCCCAAGACGCGATTGGCACTATTTCGGAGGTGCACCGTGTTAGCAGGGATCGAGGGCAGGTGTGCATCGTGGCCCCCTACTCCCACCAGGCCCTCAACCTCGCGAATCCCTACCACCATCAGGTCTTCAACGAGCACACCCCTCGCTTCTGGACCGACTCTCGATGGAGTCTGGTTCCCCGAGCCGAGTTTGAGCATCCTCATGCATCGGATTGGGGGCTCGCCACGACCGACAACAGCCCACCTAGAATGGACCTGCGCTGCGTGCGGATGGAGTTCTTCTACTTCCCCGAGTACCGCGACCTGCTCGAGCACGAGCAACGGACAGCCAGGAAGAAATACCTGGATGTGTGCGACCAGATAGTCTACCATCTGATTGTCGCAAAGCACCCAATGGATGAGGCAGAAATGCAGGAAATCGCCAGCCAAACGGACTACTACGAGTCGCCTTACATTGAAATCCGCCGCCTGACAGAGAAGCTCGAAGCCCAGGCCAGTGAACTTGTCCAAGCTCGCGCTCGCATCAGCGAGCTCGAAGTCCAGGCCAGTGAGCTTGTCCAGGCTCGCGCCTGCCTCGGCGAGCTCGAAACCCAGGCCAGTGAGCTTGTCCAGGCTCGCGCCCGCCTCAGCGAGCTCGAAACCCAGGCCGGTGACCTTGTCCAAGCTCGCGCTCGCATCAGCGAGCTCGAAGCCCAGGCCAGTGAGCTTGTCCGATCGCAGCGCGCGGTGCACTCCATGGCGCTCGAGCTTGATGGCTTGAAGCGGCGGAAGATTTTACGAGTTCTCGACCGCCTTCGATTCCGCGGGGACCTCAGGCAGCAGGTGGCCCCTCAATTCCTGCGCCTGAGGGACGATAGCTACCTCTTCACAAGGAACCTGCAAGGTTACCTCCTGCAAGTTGGCAGCAATCTCAACGACTTACCGTTCGCAAGCTACCCGCTTGACCCTCGACGCCCTGGATTGCGGGGGATTCTCCTGGCTACAGCCGCTGACCCCCCGCCCTCGAGGGGAGAAATCGGCATCGAAATCGTGTCACCATGGGATGAGATCATCCTGCAAGTTTCTAGGACCGTACGAGGAGTCGACACGACACAACCTGTGCAATTCGACTTTGCGCCGATCCAGAATACAGACTCCGGCCGCTTCTGGCTTCGGATCTTTGCTCGCGATTGCGATTTGCCTGTCCGCCTGTTCGAGTGGCGCAAGTACCGCCTCTTCGGCCTGGGCCCCCTTCAACGTCGTGCTTTCTGTGGGTACATCTTCGAAGCATGAACGCTCACTCCAGTAGAGCATTACCCACCTCAGCGAAACCGCGAGTGTTGGCGATCCTGCCAGCGCTCATTCCATCCACCATGATTGCCGTTGTGAAGCCGCTCCTCGGCATGCACCAATTGGGACATCTCACGTTGGACGTTAGGCTGGAGTCGTCAGCTCCTTCGGGTGACATCGCCCGAGCGGACCTCGTTGTCTTTTGCAGGAACTGTGAGCCTCAACGCCGAAGGGTACTGGATGCGGTAAAGTCGGCCGGAAAGCCATACATCTACGTTCTCGATGATGACCTTCTCGGCCTTCCCCCGAGTTCAGAAACCGCCGCTTACCATAACGACCCACAAGTTCGTCAACAACTGTTGGAATACATTGCCGGAGCACGCCTGGTGACGGTCTTCTCCAACACACTTGCAGGCAAAGTGCGTCGAATCAACCCTCGCGTCGAAGTTGTCGCAGGCTCAGTGGATTCCAGCAACCTGACGAAGCCCCATCCTCGATCGGCCTCGGAACTCACAAGAATCGTGTATGCAACCAGCCGGCAAAAGGACGCGCTTGCACAACTATTCCTCGGTGACCTGATCCGCTTTCTGGACAGGCGGTGCCCCAAAATCGAGGCGCATTTCTGGGGTTGTCGCGTACCCGAGCTCATCCATCATCCTCAGGTTCGCTTTTTCGACTTCATCCCTGACTATGACCAGTTCCTGCGTAAGTTCTCCCGCTGGGGCTATGACATCGGCCTGGCCCCTCTTCTGAATGATGACTTCCATCGCTCCAAGACCAACAACAAGTACCGGGAGTATGGCGCATGCCGTATCGCCGGCATCTACTCCGATGTCGATGTCTACACTGACTGCATCAAGCATGAGGTCAACGGATTGATAGTCCGCGACGTTCCCGGGGCTTGGCACGATGCGATACTGCGCCTAGTTGAGGATAAGCGCCTGCGGGAGAGGATCCAGGACGAAGCATTCCGGGATGTTAAGGAGAGATACTCGCTGGAGTCAGCACAGAGCACTTGGCGGCGCCAAATCGAGAGCGTGCTTTGCGAATGGGATTCGACGCCAGTCGCAGAGGCGGCCAAGGGGGATTCGCCCCCCGGGTTGAGCGTAGGGGCAGGTCCGGATCATACACTCGCAGGACGCGGCCTGCGTGCGGGGGATCTAATCGCAGGGCTCTGGAGCCGCCTCACCACGCTCACGCGGATGCCCCCAGCGCATTGGCTCTGTGGCCTCAGCCGCAGATGGTCCCAATGGGTCGCATTCTATAAGATCCGGATGGCCACCTCCTCATCCCGACGTGTCCCTGTTGGCGGCCCCCGACGGCGGCCGTGAGATGCGTCAGTGCCGCGCGAAGATCGGCGTGCCTTCGTGGTGCAGCCTGCCTTGGTCTGCCACGGCACAAAGAGGATCCAGCTTGACCCGCTGCTGTTTATCCCCGCGGTCCGGCAGGAATCGCTCTTGGGGGCGATCACCAGCTCCAGCGCCGCCGCATACGGACTGATGCAGATCATCCCTTGCACCGGCGAGGAGGTTGCGGCCAAGCTCGGCCTGACGGACTTTACCGAGGCGGACCTGGGGCCTACGGTGACCAGTGTCCAGACCGGGGCAGCCTATCTGGGGCAGTAGCGGGACCAACTGGGGGCAATCCCTACGTGGGCCTGGCCGCCTATAACGACGGTCCGGGCAATGCCTGCCAGCGGGAGGCGCTGGCACCGAACGATCCGGACCTCTTCCTGGAGGTTGTCGCTACAGCCAGACGCGCACCTACATCCAGGACATTTGTGAGCTTTTCACGATCTATCGGAACCTATATGAGGGAGGCCGGGAGACAGGCTAACACGGACCGCCGGTGGACTCCGTCTATCGAAGAAGTCGGGGAGGAAAGCCGTCAGACTGCCGGCACTGGGCCTATACTTGGTTCAGGACTGAATCCCAAACTCCCGGAACAAAACGGAGGCTTAGCAAGCCATGAAAGGAATCATCCTCGCTGGAGGCTACGGGACGCGGCTGCATCCTTTGACGATCGGGGTCAGCAAGCAACTCCTCCCTGTGTACGATAAACCGATGGTGTACTATCCGTTGTCGATGCTCATGCTCGCCGGCATCCGCGAGATCCTGGTCGTCAGCACCCCGGAGAATCTACCTGCATTCCGCCGCCTCCTCGGGGATGGGAGCCAATGGGGGCTGCGATTCGAGTACTGCGAGCAACCGCGCCCGCGCGGCCTGGCTGATGCTTTCCTCGTCGGCCGCGACTTCGTCGGCGGCGAACCCACCTGCCTGATCCTGGGTGACAACATCTTCTTCGGACAGGGTCTACGCGGTCACTTGCGGGAGGCCGCCAGCCTGACCGAGGGCGCGATCATCTTCGCCTACCACGTAGGCGACCCTGCCCGTTACGGTGTGGTCGAGTTTGACGCAGACGGCCTCGCGCTGAGCATTGAAGAGAAACCCCGTCAGCCCCGGTCACACTTCGCAGTTCCGGGGATCTACTTCTATGATCGGGACGCCGTGCGGATTGCCAAGGGTCTTCAGCCATCCGCGCGCGGTGAACTGGAAATCACGGACCTCAACCGTGTATACTTGGAGAAGAGGAAGCTGAAGGTGAGGGTGCTAGGCCGCGGCGTCGCGTGGCTGGATGCCGGTACCCAGCAGGCCCTTCTCCAGGCGGCCAGTTTCGTCCAGACGGTCCAAGAGCGACAAGGATTGATCATTTCCTCCCCAGAAGAGATCGCTTATCGAATGGGGTTTATCGACAATATGCGGTTGAAGGATCTCGTCGCAGGCATGGCCGAGAGCAATTACAAGGCGCAATTGATGGAAGTGCTGGAGGAAGCGCGCAAACCGTGATCCGACCCATGGCAAGAGTCCACGCCAGCAATTTTCCATCGGAGGCGGTCAAGATCACGCCTCCCGCCCCCAGCTTGGGGGTGAGGGGAGATGACGCTCACTACCTGAAGCCGTCGGACATCCCTCGGTCAATCGCAGGGACCCATCTGCGAGGGCTATGCTCAGGTCATCGGCCCGCCCCTTAGGCGGTCGTGGGCGGTAGTTGAGAGGTCCGCCGAAACATCCCGACGACTGCGTTCCGCACCTCGAGGTCCATAGCATGCCCTTCCAGGTTGAGAAGGCCGCAATTCCTGAAATCCTGATCGTCAAACCGAAGTCGTACACCGACGAGCGCGGTTTCTTCATGGAGGCGTACCAAGCGCGGGAATTTGCCGCGGCAGGCATCGAGCCGAACTTCGTCCAGGACAATCAGTCTGGATCGCGTCGGGGGACGCTGCGGGGCCTGCACTACCAGATCCGACAGCCCCAGGGGAAGCTTGTTCGGGTCCTTGTCGGTGAGGTGTTCGACGTGGCCGTAGATCTCAGGCGTTCATCCTCCACCTTTGGTCGGTGGGTTGGATTTTGCATGTCGTCCAAAGAGCAGCAGCAAGTGTGGATCCCGCGAGGCTTCGCCCACGGGTTTTACGTGACCAGTGATTGGGCAGAGGTCCTGTACAAAACGACCGATTACTATGCGCCGGAGTGGGAGAGAACACTCCGCTGGAACGACCCGGCGGTGGGGATCGAGTGGCCAATCCAAGACGGGGGAAGGCCTCTCCTATCCGACAAGGACGCACATGGTGCAACCCTGGCCGAAGCGGATGCGTTCAACTGAGCCAATGTCAGGTGACCACAATCGGAGCGGGGTGGCCATGCAGAATCTTCTAGTGACAGGGGGCGCAGGGTTTATCGGTTGCAATTTCATCCGGTTCGTCCTCCGTAACCAGCCAGCGGTGCGGATCGTCAACTTGGACGCGCTTACTTATGCCGGCAATCCCGCGAACCTGCGAGATCTTCCAGATCCTGAGCGACACGTCTTCGTCCATGGGGATATCTGCGATCAGAACCTGGTAGTCGACTTGCTCCGCCAGTACGAAATCGACGCGATTGTCCACTTCGCGGCAGAATCACACGTCGACCGTTCGATCCTGGGGCCGGCTCTCTTTGTTCACACGAACATTGAGGGAACGTTCTCGCTACTCGAAGCTGCCCGGGCGGTGTGGGGAACCACTCTTGGCGGATCCAGTTTCCATGTACGGTTCCACCACATCTCCACCGACGAGGTGTATGGATCGCTTGGGCCGGGAGACCCGCCATTCACGGAAACCACCCGCTACGCGCCCAACTCGCCTTACGCCGCTTCCAAGGCGGCCAGCGATCATCTTGTCCGAGCCTACGGACGCAGCTACAGGCTCCCCATCCTCATTACGAACTGCTCCAATAATTTTGGACCCTATCAGTTCCCCGAAAAACTGATCCCGCTCATGATCCTTTCGGCGCGGGAAGGAAAGCCGCTGCCTGTCTACGGCGACGGAGGTCAAATTCGCGACTGGCTGTATGTGGAGGACCATTGCGAGGCGTTGTGGACCGTGCTTCAACACGGCCTCGTCGGTGAGACCTACCACATCGGCGGCAATACCCAGCCGACTAACCTCAATGTCATCCGCCAAATCTGCGCGATCCTCGACCGCCTCTTGCCCTCTTCGCGCCATCGTCCCTACGAGTCTCTGATCCAGTTCGTGGCCGATCGGCCCGGCCATGACAGGCGATACGCCATGGACACGACCAAGATACGGCGCGAGTTGGGATGGCAGGCCCGACATTCCTTCGTGGAGGGCCTGGAGAACACTGTCAAATGGTACTTGGAGAATGGCGGCTGGCTGTCTGCCATCCACGAGCAAGAGGAGTACCAAGCTTGGCTGAAGGCCAATTACGGCTCGAGGCGGCCGATGGCAGGGTGATGGGATTATTGGTGGAGGAGGAACAATCAATTGGCAGAAACGAGCCAAAATGCGGTCTGCAGGCGAATCCTGCTCTTCGGGAAGAATGGCCAGCTCGGCTGGGAGCTGGAGCACACGCTTGCACCGTTAGGCACCGTCAAGGCGGTGGACTTCCCCGAGGTCGATCTGGCTGATGCGGACGGGGTCAGACGCCTGGTGCGCGAGCTCCGACCCGAAATCATCGTCAATGCCGCGGCCTACACAGCGGTCGATAGGGCGGAGAGCGAGCCGGAACTGGCCATGGCGGTCAATGGGATTGCGCCGGGCGTTCTCGCCGAGGAAGCCAGGGCGCTCGGTGCTTGTTTGGTGCACTTCTCGACGGACTACGTCTTCGATGGCGAGAAAAGACAACCCTATGTCGAGACCGACTCGCCCAATCCGCTGAATGTGTATGGCCGGACCAAGTTGGCTGGCGAGGAGGCGATTTGCACCTTGGCCGGCACCTACCTCATCCTGCGAACGAGCTGGGTGTACAGCCTGCGCGGGGACAGCTTCGTGAACAAGGTCTTACGATGGGCGCGCGAGCAGGAGATCCTGCGCGTGGTCAGCGATCAGGTGGCCAGTCCAACCTGGGCCCGACTGCTAGCCGAGGTGACGGCCCAAGCCCTTACTCGCGGTATCGACTGCCTTCAAGAGCATAGGGGCCTGTATCATCTGGCGGGCAGCGGTTCTGCAAGCCGATTCCAGTGGGCCAGGTCTATTCTGAAGCTGGACTGTCGCCAGAGAGAGCAGGTGGTGAAGCAAGTGTTGCCCGCTCGCACGTCTGAGTTCCCAACATCCGCTCGGAGGCCGCTCTTCTCTGCGCTAGACTGTGGTCGCTTCGCTCTCACCTTCGGCCTGAGCCTGCCTCCGTGGGAGTCCTCGCTGGAGTTGGCGATGGCCGAGGATTGACCCCGAAGCTAGGTGAACTTTTGTTCAGCTTGCATCGGTTCTGTCCTGAGCGTCCTATCTCGCCATCAGGTAGAGCCATATCAAGTGGCCCCAGGTAGCACCAGTATTGGCGAGTCGGAAGGCGACCACCAACCTATTCACCTTGAGCGAGGCGATGTTGGTGGCTGTCCCTCCTCCGAGTTCCCGGCCTCGCGGGAACTTCGCTGGCGTGGGGCAGCCGAGGGGGATGCGCGGGCGGTTGTGGTTCTTGTTCACACGGTATTCTCTTCCCATCACCTTCCGCTCAGCGAGACTGCTGAGAAGTCTAGCTCCAGCAGCTCTTCCTAAGGCCGGCCGTTGAACGTTTCGCCCAAGAGGTTATCCGCGGGGCTACCCGTCCAAATGTCCAGCATCGCAACCCTACTGAAGCACAGCAACTCGTTTGTTTCCGTGCCCATGCACTACGGACCCTAGTTCCAGCATCTGAAATCGGGGACACTGTGCCCCTGCAACAGCGGGTTCAATCTGGCAACCAGCCTCTGTGGCGTGTTGTGGTGCCCGATGTCGATCGGTAGACATTCCCGCATATTCTCACCTATTACGCGTAACACCCTCGGTAGGCGCCCATCATTGGTCTGGGCCATGGCCAAGTCACGGTCTCAGACATGGTTCGTGTTTCGGCGTTCTGCCTCGACCTGCTCGCAATTTCACGCAAACGAGGGGCTGGGAAAAAATGTCAAGCGAGTCAACTTGGGTAAGTCTGGTCAGCAGGAGGAAGATTTCACAGACGCAAGAAGCCTACCCCCATAAGTTTCTAATCCGTCATTACGTCGTCCGCTACCAAGCGGGAAGGTCCTTTCCAGAACGGAAAACCACATTTGAGGGAGAATGAAAAGGCAAGGGTTGGCATCTGCAGTGTAAACCACATGATGAAAGGCGAGAGCCCCTTGGCAAAGAAGGACAAGCCTACTCACCTTGGCGGATTCTTCTATGGTGCTCCAAATGTTTGAAGGCATCTCGGCAATTGGGTGTTCCCCAACAACGGAATGTGTCAATGGGTTCTGGACACCCGAAACGGGAATTTACTGTAGCTTTTGGGTGTCGGACCTCGCTTTCTCGCCCGATTCGGGCGGGTTGATCCACACAGCTGAGGGCATTGTTGGCG